>Ga0210409_10001982_pt1 | contig 25346 bp, 20 predicted proteins | sample IncBWH17MmetaG_FD_161649 | JGI IMG/M metagenome (GOLD analysis project Ga0210409, IMG submission 161649) | Forest soil microbial communities from Barre Woods Harvard Forest LTER site, Petersham, Massachusetts, United States - Inc-BW-H-17-M | ecosystem: Environmental > Terrestrial > Soil >...
AATAAGTTTGCCCCGCTGGCTCGCGAGGTGCCGCCGGCCCGCACCGTCCATCGCTCCCGGCGCACGATCCAGGGCTTTGGCGTCCACGATGTGATCGTCGAAACACCGGACCACAGCCAGGCATGGCGCTGATGTCGGACACTCACGTCGCGGACATCCTGCGCACATATAAGACACGCTACGACGAACTCAGCCTGGACCCGCGAATCGCGCACGTCACGATCTTCAAGAACCATGGCGTCGATGCGGGAACGAACCTCGAACATCCGCATTCGCAGTTGATCGCGGCGCCCGTGATCTCCTACCAGGTGCGTCAACGGTTCTCGGAAGCATTGCGGCACCACGACGATTTCGGTATCTGCATGTTCTGCCAGATGATTGAGGAGGAACTGGAGCTGAATGAACGCATGGTGCTGGTGACGGAGCAATTCGTGGCGATAGAACCGTTTGCTTCACCCACGCCGTTTTGCACGCACATCTACCCTCGCCGTCACATGGCCAGCTTTGGCGATACCAGTGCCCAGGAGATTGTGGATCTTGGCCGCGTGCTGCGCACGCTGCTCGCGAAGCTTTATCACGGATTGCAGGACCCAGACTTCAATCTAAGCGTGCGCACGGCACCGGCCGAATGTGTGGGTGTAAAGTACTTCCACTGGTATGTCAGCGTGATTCCGAGGTTGACGCGCGTGGCGGGGTTTGAACTCGGCTCCGGCATGTTCATCAACACGATGCTGCCCGAGACCGCAGCCCAGTTTCTGTGTAATTTGAAGGTGGAACCGACGGTGGGTAGTGGTGCAGGGATTGCCATCGCCTCGAAGTGAACCTTCAGAAGATCAGTCCCGAGCTCACCGAATACCGGCTGTAAAGCTTGAGCGGAAAAGCGGGACTGCTAAAAGCTACTTCCTCGGCTGCGCCTCGCTGCCGAAGGCATACTCATTCAGCGGCCCGAAACGTCTTTTTTCGATATAGATCCGCCAGCGACGCCACACGATCCGCAGGCTCGCCATCACCGGAATCGAGAGATAAACTCCCAGGACTCCGGCGATCTCACCCCCCGCCAGGACACCGAAGATCGCTGCCAGGGGATGCAATTCCATGCTGGTGCCCATTACGCGCGGCGACACGACATAGTCCTGGATCAGCCGCCAGACGATCAGGAAGATGAGCAGCAGACCCCAATGCGGGAAACTCATCAGCAGGGCGACGCTCAGAATGATGAGCGCTGCCACCAACGGACCGACGACGGGAACGAATTCCATCACACCGCCTGCTGTCCCTAACACCAGCGAGTAGGGTGCGCCGATCGCCCCCAAAAACGCGATGTAAACCACCAATGACAGTGCGGCGAGCGTTAGCTGGGCGCGGATAAACTGCGCCAGCATCTGGTTCATATCGGTTAGAACTGCCTGCAGAAATTCTCTTTGAGGACGGGACTGAATCGTCGAAAGCGCAACATTGGTAAAGATCTGTCCATCTTTGAGAAAGAAGATGGCGAGCAAGGGCACGAGCACGATGAGCCACGCTTCTTTCGCCACGTTGGCGGCACGCAATCCGAACTGCTCGGCATAGGTTTTGATGTCGTCGGAATGGTTACTCAGAAATTCCCGTAAACTTTTCTGAGTCTGCAGGCTCCAGCCGTGTTCCTGGCCAATATCTTGGACGATCGCCCCTGAGCTCACACGAGTGAGGAGATCCGGCAGAGATTTTCCAAGTCGTCCAGCCTCTCGTCCGATTCTTGGTCCGACAGAGAAGAAGAAGAGCGCGAGGGCGATAATCAGCAAAAGGTAGATGACCGCAATGGCGCGCCCGCGACCGTGCAGCCATTTCTCCAAGCGAGAGACAGCCGGATCCATTAAATAAGCGAAAAAGATTGCAAACAGGAAAGAGATGAGGGTCTTGCGCGCGACGTACAGAAACCCAAATCCCACGGCGAACAGAAGGACTGTGAAGATCACCCGCGAAGTGCGCGTATCAATGAGTGCCATGGTCGTTGCCGGTCCGTTTCAGTCTGGGCTAACCCACGGCCCGTCTGCAACATTAATCACGCACGACTTCTGTGTTATCGCTGGGGATAAGAATCTTCTGGAGCTTGAACTGGTTGTCGAGCCACATCGTCCAGTCGCCGCCTTCGCTGCGCAGGATGAACTTGTTGAGTTCGCGTTCTGAGCCGCGGATCGAGATCTTCTCACGGCCACTGAACTCGACAGTCAAGGGAAGGGAAGACCGCTGGTGCGGGTTCAGGGCGCCGAATTGAGTCTTCTGACCCGCGGGACATTGAACATCCCCTTTTTCCTGACGGCAGGCGGTGGCTAGGTAGCGCCAGATCAGCACCTCGCGATGAATGAAGAAATAGTCATCGAGAATATTGGTCGAAGCTGGAAGCAGGAAGGGCTGTTCGTCTGGCTTGTCGTCTGTGCCCTTGCTGACACGTTCCATCAGAAACTCGTTGTTCGGAGCGACGGTGGCTTGTGCCTTTCCCGGGCTTAGTTCTTTCCATTCGTATTTACGGATCTCGCCGTTGGGCGTGAGTTGCAAGTCGGAGTTTTGAACGGCCTTTTCGCCCTCATCGGTTTTGAATTGCGATGTGATGACGCTACCCGCGGGATTCTGCTGGATGGAGAAGGTTTCCGTCGCGACCCGATGCCCGTTGACAAAGACCCCGAGTGAGCCCGAGTCCACCATCTGCCCTTCTTTCGCCTTTGTGTCTTTGTCGCTCGCCAGTGCCACGATGGGGAGAAGCAGAAGAGCCGCCCCAGCCCGTGCCAATGTTCCCAACCTCACGTCACTTCTCCTTGCCTGAGGACTGCTTTAACCTCAAGCTGCTTGCGATCTCTTTCGCAATATCGCTCACTTGTTTGCCGGCGGTGTCGATATGGACCTTTGCCTCCAGATAGCGGGCACGCCGGCTTTCATAAAGCTGGCGAAACTCTACTTCATCGCGGCGCAATGGGCGCTCGGCCGGATCTTCGCCGCACCGCCTCCACAACTCGTCGGCCGAGGCGTCCAAAAAGATCGTCATCGCCATACTCTTTTCGAGCAGAGCGATGTTCTCCGGCCTCGCGAAAGCGCCTCCACCCACAGCGATGACGAGTCTTTCGCCGGCTACCTGGTTGAGCAATTCCCGCAATGCGTCATGCTCGGCGCGGCGGAATTCTTCTTCGCCGGAAGACCGAAAGATCTCTGCAACCGTGCATCGTTCCCGAGCCTGGATTCGATCGTCCAAATCCACAAAACGCCAGCCCAGGTGCTGGCCGAGTTCCCGGCCCACGCTGGTCTTGCCCGCGCCCATGAATCCGACAAGCACCACCGCTCGAAGGGGCGAGTCGCGCCCGGTGACAGGCGCCTTCACGTCCTGGCGCGAAGTCTGCATGCTGGTCGGCTTCCCGGCCGGCGCAGAAGCGCGATCCGGGCGTGTTTTCTAGCGTTTCTTGAGGTGGATTCTACCACTGAAGGTTCGCAGCCAAACGGAGGAGGCCGCTTTGTTGATGGTACCTGCGAAGGAACTCCCCTCTCGAGCAAGGAAGGAGGCGTGTGTCTTTGGCTGCATGGGGACGTCGTCCTGGACGTTTCCCTTCACGGATTGCGCTTTGACGTCCACGGAAGCATCCGAAGGGATGGTGGCATCGATGTCGCCGGAATGGCTGTTGAACCGGTATTCCCCCGCATAGCCGAAGTCGCCGTCATAACGAATCTTGCCGCTCGTGGAGCTCACCCGCACCAGCGGACCGGTAACGGAAACCATGCTTACGTCTCCGCTGATGGAATCAATCTCGACGTGCCCGTCGCGGATATTGCTGAGGGTTACGGGACCGTTCATGGTTTTTACGTGCACGTGACTGTCCGAGATGTCACGCACATCCACGGTCGCCGTTGAACCTTCCATTTCCACGTCGCCGTGCAATTTCTCGGCACGCAACGGCCCGGTGGAGGAGCGCAGGGTGACGCTTGCGTCCGAGGGAACCAAAACGTCGTAATCAACGCGTGAATTTTCAGGTGTCGCACCATCGAACAGGTGCGATTGCACATCGATGCGATTTCCGCTCTGCGCCTGATCAACCTCAACCTTGTCGGAATACGTGGTTGCGGTCACCAGCACAAAGCCGCCGGTCGAGGGATGGACGATCACCGCGCCATATTGATTGATAATCGAGACATTCGCTTTGGCGCCGACGTTGAAGCGATATTCCTTCTTCGTCTCCGCCATGCAAACTGCGGTCAGGGTGATCAAAACAACGACGGTAAGCTTGGCGTGACTGCGCTCCATAAATCCTTTCCCCTTCTCGGGGCGCCCCGTGCGGATCGTGGCCGCCATTGTTCTCCCGCCTATTATTGCAGAGAACGGTCCAATGCCATCTCGTAAATCATCGACTTCTGTCCGTACGCGTCCATTAAGGCCTGCTGAGCCTCCGCATCGTTCGGATTCGCATTTACAGAATCCTGCGCATCGCGAATGTAGGCATTCACGTCCCGAAGATTGCTTTCGTAGGCTGTGCGCATCATCGGTGCACGGGCAGAGACTTCTTGCAGCAGTTGTTCGTCAGAAGTGTCGCTTGCGTTTCCCGAAGGGATGGATGACATCACCTGTGGATGAGAATTATCGGCGACGCGGCGATGGTTCGCGGGGCGCTGGTACAGGAAAAACGCCGCTCCTACCAGCATGGCAGCGGCCGTGGGCACCAGCCAGGCGGCGTAGCCCCACCGACGAGTCAGTGAGGGGAGAATTGCGCGGTGTTGGGGCTGGGGCTGGCGGATCAACCCCTCCCTCCGCAATGCGATTTCGATGGAATTCCATACTCGAGGACTCGGTTCGACCGAATCCTGCAACATACGGGCTTCATTTATGATCGACTGAAGACTTGCCACCAATGCCGAGCAGATGGGGCAAACATTCAGGTGTGCCTGCAACTCGCCGGCACCGCCCTCGTCAAGGAAATCTGGCAATACACGCTGAAACTCTGCACAGGTCATACAACCTCTCTCCCCAAATACGGCTCCCGATTCACTACCGCCTGCGTCTCTATCCTCTACGGCTTATCCGGCCTTTTCGGCTCTGCTCGTCTTGAGGAAGTCGCGCAACTTCATTCGCGCCTTGTGTAATTGCGACTTGCTGTTTCCAATCGAACAACCGATCATGGTCGCGATCTCGTTGTGCTCATACCCTTCCACATCGTGGAGCACAAAGATCGTGCGATAACCCGGTGGCAACCGGTCTACCGCATTCTGTAACCGGAGCCGATCGACCGACCCGGATAATACCGGATCATCAGCTCCGAAATCCTTTTTGGGCGTGTCTTCGTCGCCTTCGGTCGTTTCCTCCAGCGACACTACCGGCAAACCCTTCTTTCGCAGGTGCATTAAGACGACGTTGACCGCCATCCGGTGCAACCACGTGGAAAACGCCGACTCGCCGCGAAACGTGCCGATCTTGCGAAAGAGCTGGAGGAAGGCCTCCTGCGTTAAGTCTTCCGCTTCGGCCGTATTCGCCGTCATGCGTAGGCAGAGCGAATACACTCTGCGCTTATGCAGGTTGTAGAGAAACTCGAAGGCTTCTCCATCGCCTTGCTTGGCGCGTTCAATCGCCTGCGCTTCGGAAAGCCCGTCGGCTTTCTGATCCTTTCGGTCGGTCAAGTCGCCTTTCCCGGCCGCACTTTATCGGATGCGGCTAAATATCTGTACGTTGTATTGGTTGCAGGTGATTTTGGGATGCCCGCGCCCGCCCCGTTCCCAATAAGAATAACAAAACCTGTTCGCCCAGTTGGACTTGCTGCCCAGACACCGCTGCGATCACTTTCGTAACACCGTTACAACGAGGATTCGGGCCCGATATTCCATTTTTGGGAGCACTAGGCTGCGACACCCGTCTTGGTCGTGATCGTTTCCAACCCATGCCCGTGGGGACCAAGTTCCCGCTGACGCAGTAGAAACGCGAAAGTCACGCCCAAAAAGCCCAAACAGGAGAAGATCCACATGCCGAGCCGATAGCCGTTCGGATTCTCAATACTCGCGTGGCCAAAGTCGTTCGCCCACCCGACCACCAAGTTCAAGCCGGCCAATCCAATATTCTGGATCATCGTCATCAATCCGTAGGCCGTGCCGAGCTTGGATTGATCGACAATGTACGCCACCGACGGCCACATGACCGCCGGAATCAGAGAAAAAGCAACGCCCATCATTGCCATCGGAACGTACAGGCTGATCCGGGTGTAGCCCATCATGAGATACACCGGGATGAGCAGCATCGAGCCCAGCATCATCAGCAGCGCCCGCTTGCCGACGCGGTCCACGAACAACCCGAATAAAGGTGTCCCTATCATGGTAGACGCCGTCAAAATGCTCACGAGAAATCCGCCCAATTCCCGGCTCGTTCCGTGCGCTTCCATGAAGAATTTTATGGCAAACGTTTCGAAAGGGAAGATCGCGGAATAGAAGACGATACAAAGCGCGACGATGTACCAGTACGACACGCCGAACTTATAGATGTCCCTGAACACGACCTTATCAGTCGAGGCCTTCCCAAGTTCGAAATTCTTCTCCGCATAAACTTCCATCGCCCAGTAAATCACCGCGCCGGTCACGCAGAAGGTCGCGAACCCCACCGAGATCAGCAGCGGCGAACGCCAGTTGCCGTATGCCGAATGCGCCCAGGTCGGCGAATTTTGTGCGAGCCAGGTTCCCAACCTCGAAATGGTCAGATTGATCCCGAACGCGAAACTCAGTTCCTTGCCGCGGAACCACTTTGCGATTGCCGTGGTAACCGCCACGATCAGCGACTCTGCGCCCATGCCGAATACCAGCCGTCCCGCTGCCATGATCGGCAACCGTCCCGCCGCCACCGTCAGCGCCGATCCGATCAGGCACAGAGTTCCGAAGATGAAGATCCCTTTGCGCGTGCCGATGCGATCCACGATGTAACCGCCAATCAACACCATGAATACATTGGGGATGCTGTAAATGGCTTGCAAAAGGCCAATGTTCGAGTCGGAAAACCCAAGCTGTTTTGAGAGCAGGTCTGCGATCGGCGCAATACAGTCGTATACGTAGTAGTTCCCGAACATCGTCAGGCTGACCACGATCAGCACAATCCAGCGGTACAGCCGTGACGGTTCAGGACGCGCGGTTTCCGTCATGAGGCGTTCTTTTCCGTGAGCGAGTTAAAGCCGCTCTCTCGAGATGCAGATGAAGAGAAGCACATGAAGATACCAGATCGGAATCATCCGCGCATGAGGCGAGCTTAGAGGTCAAAAAAGAAGTGGCCCGGCTTTCGGCCGGGCCTTGTGACGGAGGGTTCGCTTAGGACCTATTTCTTGTGAAAGTCTTCGCTCTTGGCGGCGACGCGATTGATATCGTCGTTCGTGTAAGTCCGCGCGGCATGCTTTCCGCTTTTGGCTTCCGCAGAAGCAGCCACCGGGCTTGCGGTCTGCGCGGGTCCCGCGTAGTACGTCCAAGCGTGCGCTTCTTCGTCGTGTCCGTGCGCCATCTGCATCATGTGTTCCATGTGCTCTTCGTGGCCTGCCATTGGCATCTCCGGGCGAGGCAACCGCACGGCCGGCGACACGAGAGGACTTCCTCCGCCGGAAACCCATACCACCTGGGTGTGCACGGCGTCCGGATTGCCGCTGATCATGGAGAGAGTCGAATTCCTGGCCCCGGCGTAGAGCCCCCCAGTGGCGTTGGTTGCCCCTACTGGCGAGGGGGACACCGTCTCGAACGAAACATTCGGTGTTGATAGGAGCGGGGTGTAGGGCCCGCAGCCATAGGCGCAATATCCGGGCACGCCGCGCGCACCTGTCTGTCCGAACGCTACCGCTGACGAAATCGTGACCGCTAACACTATCGCAAAAACGCGCATACCGCCTCCCAGGGAGAGAGAATCCCATAGTGAGGAAAGCAAATGGCGTGCCAGTGGATCCTTTAACCGCAATTCTACGGAGATCTGCGGGTTTTACATGCTTTTCTTGGACGGTGCGGCGCCATGCTGTTAATGGAGTGCGCAAGAAGCTGCCTATAAACTGCAGAATAATATGAGTGTCTTAGGCGGCGCACAGGCTGGATTTTTGGGAGCTTTTGGGAGCTTTTCTGCGGGATCGGGAGGAAGTTTGCTCCAGAGTCGAACCCTAGCTTCCCACGTACCGTGCATAGAGACTGCGAGCGACGGCAGTATCGGTTGTTCCTTTGATGATCGCGCGGCCGTCTGGAAACAGTGTCATCTCGTAGGGGTCGCGCCAGAATCTGAGGACGAAGTCATTGTGTCGAACGGTGCCGTGGGCAGTGAGGCGCTGGTTCATTTCGGCGAAGTCGATTGGCCGGTGCCGCTCGTGGATCTGCACCGAGTTTCGCCCGCATAACGTGATGTGCGGGCGCCCCTCACCGGCGAGGTGGATGAAGTCGTGCGCTCCGCAGGCCCGGCATCCGGGCCGGGGTCTTACGGCCTGAACTTCCGCTCGTTCATTGGTCCACACATCGAAAGACAGCAGGGAACGGCGCATTTTGTCGGTCGCCCCCACCAGTAGCTTGATCGCCTCACTCGCTTCAATCGAGGCGACCAGATTCACAGCTGAATTCAGAATTCCTGCCGTCTCACAGGTCTCAAAGGTGCCGTAGGGCGATTCGGGAAAGATGCAGGCTAGGCACGATGTCGTCCCGGGAAGAACATTCAGCGTGACCCCATAACTACCGACGGCCGCGGCGTAAATCCAGGGCAAAGTGCTCTTCACCGCGAAATCGTTGATCAGGTAGCGAGTCTCGAAGTTGTCGGTGCCGTCGAGAAGCACGCTTACCCCTTCAAGTAATTCTTCAATGTTGTCGGGGGTGAGGTCGGCAACTTTTGGTTCGACGAAGATCTGTGAGTTGAAGGCGGCTATCCGGCGGGCGGCGGCGATCGCCTTGGGAAGCGATTCCCGAGCATCGGCCTCGTCGAACAGGGTTTGCCTTTGCAGATTACTAGCCTCGACGTAGTCGCGGTCGATGATGCGAATCGTGCCCACTCCGGACCGGGCCAGCAGGGACGCTACGGACGAACCCGTCGCTCCGCAACCAACGACAGCGACACGCGCGCCCGCCAAGCGTCGCTGACCTTCTGCGCCGATGCCGTGAAAGAGGATTTGGCGGGAATATCGATCGTCGAGTTCCAAAGGCATTACCAGTCCCAGGTCGCGAAACCATTATTATAAGTCGCGGTGAGACAAAGACATTTTGCGTCCGTAAGATTGGCCGCGGCAAAAGATGCTGTGCCGGGTTGAATAAAGCGGAACGTTCCATCCGTTCAGCCAAAATCTCGAGTCATACAGGATCGGGCCTAGGAGTGTTATTGCGAGCAAGGGCGACGTGGTGTGCAGTCGTGGCGGCGTGCTTTCTGCCTGTGCTGGCCTCAGCCCGGCAATCCGTCGCTCCCGACCACGTCTCGCAGCAACCCCGCGCCACGCAAAACGACGCTCAGTCTAGCCCGGCTGCGACCTCTCCCTTCGGTCCGATCACGGCCTACTTGGGCCTTCCGGTAAGTGAGATCCGGTTTAAAGGCGTCCCCGAGCGCGAAAAGGACCATTTGCGGGAACTGATCCCGGAAAAAGCCGGCAAACCGCTTGATCGTGAACTTGTACGCGAAAGCATGAAGCTTCTATTTGATACCGGGTTGTTTGCTGATCTGCAGGTGGAAGCCGAGAAAACGCTCGGACGCGTCATCGTGACTTTCTCGACTGTAAACAATTACTTCGTGGGGTCCATCAACGTGGAGGGTGATCCTGGGCGCCCGAGCGCGAACCAGATTGTGAGCGCAACCAAGTTTCAACTGGGAGAGGTTTTCTCCCCGGAAAGGATGGAGCGAGCGGAGAAAAACATCATGCAGTTGCTCGCCGACAACGGCTTTTACCGGGCGTCCGTTACCTACCAAGAGCATCCGCACCCCGAGACCAACCAAATGGATATTCTTTTTCGCATCAACGCGGGGCCTCCCGCCAGCGTTGGGATTGTCGGTGTCAATGGAGAAGCAGGATATTCCAAAGGGCAAATCGAAGACATCGCTAAGATGCACACCGGCGATCGTGTCACGGCCGATCGCGTGACCAATGCTCTGCAACGTATCCGCAAGAAATACCTCAAACAGAAACGCCTGCTGGCCCAGGTGTCCATCGCTGAACGGAATTATCGTGCTGAAACGAACAGGGTCGATTACACATTCCTGATTGATCCTGGCCCAACCGTAGAAATCGAAGTGGAAGGCTTCAAAATCCGGCAATCGGTTCTTCGGAAACGAGTCCCCGTTTATGAAGAGAATGCCCTGGACGACGACCTGTTAAACGAAGGCCGACGCAATCTGCTCGACTACATGCAAACCCGGGGATATTTCGACGCAAAAGTTGGAGTGAAAAAACAATCGGAGCCAACAAGGAATGTCCTTCGGGCCATCTACGTGATTGATCCCGGCATCCGCCACAAGTTGATGAAAGTGATTGTCACTGGCAACAAGTATTTCGACCAGGAAGCTCTCCGCTCCCGCATGCAGGTGCAGCCTGCGACGCGATTCCTTAGCCACGGACGCTACAGCCAATCATTGCTGGCGAGCGATATCAATGGCCTGCAGGAGCTCTATCGAGCGAATGGTTTCCGTCGGATTCAGATCAAGAGTGCCGTCGAGGACAACTACGAGGGAAAAGAGCGACAGCTAGCCATCCGCATCCAGGTGGATGAGGGTCCGCAAACACTGGTTGGCGACCTCAGGATCGTGGGCAACCAGAAGGTGCCATCGGATTTGCTTCTGGCGAAGATCGATAGCGCGCCCGGCCAACCCTATTCCGACTACAAGCTGGCTGGCGATCGCGACACAATCCTCAACTATTACTTTAACAATGGATTTCCCAATGCCAGCCTGGAAGTCTCAACTCTCCCAATTGTCGGTAAGGAAGACCGCATCGACGTCACCTTCGCGATACAGGAAGGGGAACAGTTCTTTGTGGATCAAGTGCTGGTGTCCGGGCTCGTGCACACGCGGCCCTACATCGTGCAGAGAAAGCTCAAGGTCACACCCGGTTCTTCCCTGAGCGAAGAAGATATGTTGGGCACTCAGGCCTCGCTCTATGATCTCGGTATTTTCAGCCAGGTCGACACTGCGGTCCAGAATCCAAATGGCGCGGATCCGACGAAGAACGTCCTGGTCGATATCCACGAAGCCAAGCGTTACACGTTCAACTACGGACTGGGAATCGAGTTCCAGACGGGGCAGCCCTCGGCCAGTTCCAACGTTCCGCAGGGACGCACCGGGGTCAGTCCACGCGTCACCTTCCAGGTGACGCGCCTCAATTTCCGCGGCGTGGACCACACCATCACCTTCAAAGGCCACTTGGGACGGCTGCAGCAGAGAGCGCTGATCAGCTACAACGCGCCCGGTTGGCTTAACAATGACAAGCTGACCCTTTCCTTTACAGGGTTTTACGACAATACCCTCGACATCACGACTTTCACTTCGAAACGCCTGGAAGGGTCGGTACAGGTACACCAGTGTTTCGGAACAACAGATCAGTGCTTTAGCCGCCCGCCCAGCGAGATGGTCTATAGCTTCACCTACCGGCGGGTGCAGGCGAGCAACCTTGTGATCAGCCCGAACCTGATACCGGTACTCTCGCAGCCGACGCGTGTAGGCAGCCCGGGCTTTACCTACATCCGGGACCGTCGCGACAATCCGCTCGAATCGACCAAGGGGAACTACACGACAATCGACGCCGCAGTTGCTTCGAGTTACTTCGGTTCAGAGGCGGATTTCAGCCGGCTGCTCGTGCAGAATTCATCCTATTACCTGGTGGGGAAGCGTCGTCCCTCATCGCGGCAGTTCGTAATCGCGCGCTCTACCCGCATGGGAATCGAAAACCCGTTCGGGAATACTGTGATTCTGGAGCCAGCCCAGTTGTTAACGGCTCCCCCAACCGTGAACCTGATTCCGCTGCCGGAACGGTTTCTCTCGGGCGGAGGCAACTCCCATCGTGGATTCGGGTTGAATCAGGCAGGACCACGGGACTTGAAGACGGGGTTCCCAACCGGGGGGAGCGGCTTGTTTCTGAACCAACTTGAACTTCGACTTCCGCCGGCGGATCTGCCGTTCGTTCAGGACAACATCAGTTTTGCGATCTTTCACGATATGGGAAATGTTTTCGCGAAACCGAGCGATATGGTCGACCATCTTTTCCGATGGAAGCAGAAGAATGCCAGTCTCTGCCTGAATCAAGCGACCTACACGCAGTGTGACTTCAACTACATTTCCCACGCGATCGGCCTTGGGGTGCATTACAAGACACCTATTGGCCCGGTCCGCTTCGATTTCGGTTACAATCTCAACCCGCCGGTCTTTCCAAGATTCGCGATTATCAACACCGTCAACGGCGTACCGAGCCAGTTCGATCCGCAGCGGGCGAGTCATTTCAATTTTTTCTTTAGTATTGGTCAATCATTCTGATGCGCAGATTTTGCAATCTTCTTTTGTTCATTTCGATCGTCGTGAGCGTCGCTTACGCCGGCGATGTCGTCGACCGAATCGTCGCCACCGTGAATGGCCACGTCATCCTGCAGAGTGATTGGGACGATGCTGTGCGCTTTGAGGCGTTTATGGAGGGACGGCCGCTCGGTCAAGTCACCGACCAGGACCGTGGGCGTGCTCTCGATCGGCTCATTGACCAGGAGTTGTTGCGGGAGCAGGCGCAAGGGGTGGATGCGCCCCAGCCACCAGCTGAGGAACTCAGGCAGCGAATTGTCGACCTGAAAACCGAGCACTCCTGTTCCACACCAGAGGCATGGCGCGCAACCCTGGTTCGTTATGGCCTCGATGAGAATGAACTCGAAACCCGGGTGGCTCGCGAGATTGCCACCTTGCGCCAAGTAGAGGCTCGGTTGCGGCCCACCGTGCAGATCGACCCGCAAACGATCGAGTCCTACTATCGCGATGAGTTCCTGCCCAAATTGCGGAACTCCGGAGCCAAAGAGATTCCGCTGGCCGCCGTCGCGGGAAAGATCCGCGAGATACTCACGGAGCAAAAAGTGAGTAAGCTGTTGTCTTCCTGGCTGCAAAGCCTGCGTGCGGAAAGCAAGATTCACACGTCGGTCGCCACCTCGAGCTCGCCCCCACCTGCAGGAGGACAGGGGCAGTGAGTGCTGCTCCGTCCACTGCTTCGCGACGGCGCTGGTGGAAGTACGTTTTTTTCCTTGTACTGCTCGCCCTAATCCTGCTGGGCGCCGCCTCCTGGTACATGACGACCGATTCGTTCCAGGCCTATGTGCGCCGTCGCATCGTAAGCGCAATGGAAGATGCAACGGGGGGCCGCGTTGAACTTGGCACCTATCACACCATTCCGTTCCGCCTGCAGGTTGAAATTCGTGACTTCACGCTGCACGGGCTTGAAGGTCCCGATCAAATCCCCTTGGCGCACGTTGACAGCGTGGTTGCGCGCATCAAGGTGATCTCACTTCTTGAGACCAGCTTCGGTTTCAAGTCGATTGTGCTCGATCATCCAGTGGTGCACCTGATCGTCTATCCCGATAGCAGCACGAACTTGCCGAAGCCGAAGTTGCGGCGTGCCTCGACAGAAACACCAGTCGAACAATTGTTTTCGTTTTCGATCAATGAATTGCAGGTTCGACGCGGTGAATTTCTGTGGAACGATCAGAAAGTTCCCTTCGATTTCAAAGCGGGGGATGTTTCTGCGGACATGGCGTATTTGTTTCTGCGGGGGCGCTACGACGGCAATCTGTTGCTCGGGCGGGTCGAGACGCGATTCCAAGATTTCCGTCCTTTCACATGGATGACCGCTGCGCACTTCACGCTTGGGAAGAACGACGTTGAAGTGATGTCGCTGCGGTGGAGTTCGAGCCGCTCGCAAGTCAATGCAAGCGGCCATGTCAATGATTTCCGCCAGCCCAAAATCGATGCAACCTACGCAGGAAGTTTGGATTTAGCCGACGCCGCCGACATCTCTCATCAAAAGCAGCTCAAGCGTGGAGTCCTCGAAATTAGCGGCAAGGGCAGTTGGACGTTGGACAAGTTTGCCTCCGAAGGCAAAGCAGCTCTAAAGGACTTCGATTGGCATGACGATCAAATCACGCTTCGCGATGCGAACTTAAGCACGGATTTTCTCGTGAATGAGCACCAACTGACCCTGACGAAGGCTCAGGGGCGTATGCTCGGCGGATCCGTTTCCGGGGAGGCGGAAATCACCAACTGGATGACGAGCCCAACGGCTCGGCCGGTGCTGCGCAGCGCGAAAGAGAAGGAGAAAGAAAGAAAGCCGGAAGAACAGAAGGGCACGGTTCGCGTCCGGCTGAAAGACATTTCTGCGGCGGCGGTTGCGGCAATGCTGAGCACGCGGCAGTATCCGCTCGACAAACTCCGTCTCGCCGGCACAACGGACGGCACCATCGAAGCCCGCTGGACCGGTTCCTTCCAGCGCGCGGAGACCGTCTTTGCCCTGAATCTGGCTCCACCTGCGAAATTGCAGCCCCAGGAAATTCCAATTACGGCTGCTGCCCGAGGTACGTACCGGCATGATGCCGACGAACTGGAACTCGTTCAATTGGATGCCTCCACCCGATCGAGTCAAATTCACGCCAGTGGCAAATTGGCGGCGACCTCAACGTTGCAACTGACCGCGAGTACGAGTGACCTGGCGGAGCTGCAACCGTTGATCTCAGCTTTCCACGGGCCGGATCGGCTGCCGCTCAGCCTTCACGGGAGTGCGCATTTCACTGGGAACGCGAATGGAAAGCTTTCCGCGGTGCGTTTAAGCGGTCATCTACAGGTGGAGAATTTCGATTCGATCATTCCAGCGACCGCCCGTACTCCTGAACAAGAGGTACATTGGGACTCGCTCGCAGCCGACATTCAAATTAGTCCGCAAAATCTCGCGGTGCGACATGCTACCGCGATTCACGGCGACTCAGTCGCCCACTTCGAGGCCAGCGCCTCGCTCACAAAAGGTGAATTTTCAGCGGCAGACACGTTCACAGCAAACCTCGATTTGCAAAACGCAGATATAGGCGAACTGCAGGCTCTGGCCGCCTACGACTACCCCGTAAGCGGGCGGGTCAGTGTCAGTTTGCAGGCGGGCGGCACGCGCGACGTGCCTCATGTGGACGGCCATATTCACCTGGCCGATGCAACGGCATACGGGGAGCCTATTCAGCAATTCGACTCCGACATCCGATGGAACTCCGGCGAGATATCTTTGAACAATATCCGTCTGGGGTACCGTGACGCTCAGGCCACCGGGGGTGCTACGTACGAGCCGCATTCGCAGACGTTCCACTTCAATGTGAGTGGCACGAATTTTGATCTCACCCGCATCCCAAAACTTGAGAGCACACGCGTCCCCGTCGAGGGGCGCGTGGACTTCACGGCCCAGGGATCGGGCACTCCGGATGCTCCCACCATCAACGCGAAGGTTCATGTGCGTGACCTGACCCTCGATAGAGAACGTGTTGGGAATCTCACGGTGGAGGCCGTCACCGAGGGCGGAGCAGTCCATCTTGTCGCGCGCTCAGAATTCGAGCATGCTGAGTTCAGCCTCGATGGGTACGTTCATCCCACCGAGGGATATCCAGCGGACCTCACTATTCGCTTTGACAAGCTCGATGCGGACTCGTTTCTACGCGAATATCTGCAAAGCCGTATCGAAGGCCACTCCGCCGTGACCGGTGAAGTGCAGTTACGCGGATCTCTTCGCGACCCGCGCAACCTGAATGTGGTAGCCACGCTGGAGGGTATCGACGCTGACCTTGATGATGTTCGTCTACGTAACCAAGGTCCGGTACGGCTAACGATCGCGCAACAGATGGTTCGGTTAGAGCAGTTGCACATTGTGGGCGAAGATACGGATTTATCGGCTCACGGTACGGCGTCGCTGTATGGAACTCGCGATCTGGATCTCGCAGCCGATGGCCACGTGAATCTGGCCCTCCTCCAAACGCTCAATCCGCAGTTCACGTCCTCAGGTATGGTTGATCTGGCGATAAGCGTGACCGGGCCAGCACGTGATCCTGTTTTGCAGGGATCGGTAAACGTAAGCCACGGTTCAATTGCATACGCAGAATTACCGAGCGGCCTGAGCGACATGAACGGGACGCTTAGCTTCAATAAGCATCGCCTGCAGATCGAGAATCTCACGGCGCGCAGCGGCGGCGGCACATTAACGTTGACCGGAGAGGCGACCAGCTACGCGGGTCAGATCAACTTTGATTTCTCGGCCAAGGCGCAGGAAGTTCGCCTGCGGTATCCGGCGGGAGTCAGTTCGACGGCGAATGCCGATCTGCGCTTTTACGGGTCGCGCGAGAGTTCGACGCTCAGCGGCGACGTGACCATCGTAAAACTGGCGATCACGCCGGGGTTCGATTTCGCAGCCTACGCCGCCAACAGTCGACAGTCGGTGATCGTTCCGCCTGCGACCTCGCCGCTCTACCGCATTAAGTTGGACGTGCACGTCGTAACCGCGCCCGACCTACAGATGCAGACCGCAATCGCCCGTCTGTCCGGGGGTGCGGACCTCCGTCTCCGGGGCACTGCGGCCAAGCCCGCGCTGCTTGGCAGAGTCGAAGTGCTGGAGGGAGAAATCAGCTTCAACGGCGCCAAATATCGCCTCGAACGCGGCGAGGTTTTGTTCCAGAGCCCCGTTAGCATTCAACCCGTACTCGATCTGCAAGCCACGACCCGAGTCAGGGACTACGACATAACGGTGAGCGTAAACGGCGATACGAGCAAGCCTCTTAGCGTGAAATATCGCTCAGACCCACCTTTGCCGGAAGCCGACATCGTTGCGCTACTGGCCGTAGGCCAGACCCGGGAAGAATCGGCGCAGCTGGCCCAGTCCAACAATACCGGTTTCAGCCAGACGGCATCGAACTTGATACTGAGCGAGGCACTCAACGCAACGGTGAGCAATCGCGTTCAGAAACTGTTTGGCGTGAGCCGCATCAAAATCGATCCACAGGGACTGAATACCGAGACCAACCCCACTCGCGGCCCCCAAGTGACCATCGAACAACAGATCTCGAATTTGCTGACTTTGACGTACAGCCAGAATGTCTCCCAGGCTTCACAGCAAATTATTCAGGGCGAGTATTACGTGCGCAAAGACATTTCGATCGTCGGAACTCGCGATCAAAACGGCGTGGTCAGCTTCGACGTGAAGGTCCGCCAGCGCAAGAAGTAGGGCTCATCTTGTCTCACGATGCTGCTTCCACGAGCGCACTCATCCACAGCGATCGCCGTCACCGGATGGTCGAAACGCAACTTCGCAAGCGCGGCATCACAGATGAGCGCGTCCTTGCGGCAATGGACAAAGTTCCGCGGCACGAGTTTGTCGCGGAAGCCTATCGGGATCAGGCCTACGACGACCAACCGCTTCCCATCGGCTACAGCCAAACCATCTCTCAGCCATACATGGTTGGATTGATGCTGGAGTTGCTGCATCCCGAACCCGGGCATTCGGTTCTCGAAATCGGAACCGGATCGGGTTATCAAACGGCGTTGCTGGCCGAGCTAGCAGGTTACGTTGATTCGATCGAGCGACAATCCGGACTGGCAGCGATGGCGGATGGTGTTCTTCGGCAACTGGGATACACGAACGTCGCAGTACATATTGGAGACGGCAGTGTGGGTGTGCCGGAACGCTCGCCTTTCGATGCGATCGTCGTCTCTGCAGGTGCCCCACAGTTCCCAGATCGGCTCTTCACCCAGCTCAACGAGGGGGGCAGGCTGGTGGTTCCGGTGGGTGCCTCCGAAAACCAGCAGCTCCTTTTGGTCACCAAAGAACAAGGTCGTCCTGTTATTTCTGAAAGCGTCCCTTGCCGCTTCGTACCGCTGATCGGCGAGCAAGGCTATCAAGAGTAGTCGGCCAGCTGAAATTGGGAGCACATCTTCCAATGACCCGAATCTGTGCGCGCCGACTTGTTAGAATCTTTCTGTGGCGCTACTGCACAATCTGCGCACCACGCTAGAGATGATCAAGTGGGAGCACTCGATCTTCGCGCTCCCCTTCGCTCTTTGCGGGGCCATGCTTGCGGCGGGAGGCTGGCCGTCGGCGCACCAGCTGGCTTGGATCGTAGTAGCGATGGTCTCGGCGAGATCGGCAGCCATGGCCTTCAATCGTGTCGCCGATGCCGCAATTGACGCCGCCAATCCTCGCACCCGAACCAGGGCCCTACCTGCGGGTGCCCTCACGCCAGCGTTCGTGACGACTTTTGTCGTGGTTTCGTGCGCTATCTTCATCTTGGCCGCATCGCAGCTCAATCATCTGGCACTGATCCTTTCCCCCGTGGCCTTGGCGGTGCTTCTGCTCTACTCCTACACCAAGCGGTTTACACGCTGGTCGCATCTGGTGCTGGGATTCGCGCTCGGCATCGCTCCGGCGGCTGCATGGATCGCAATACGCGGTTCGCTGGATTTGCGCATTTTGCTGCTGACCGCAGCCGTCACGTTCTGGGTCGGCGGTTTTGATGTCCTGTACGCGTGCCAGGATTACGAATTCGATCGTCAATCGAATCTGCATTCCATCCCTCGGTACATCGGAATCCGGAAAGCTCTCTACGTCGCTCGCGCTTTCCATCTGGTCATGTTGCTGCTGCTGGTCACACTGATCTTCAGTTTCGGTCTGGGCAGGCTCGCGATGGCGGGCGTGATGGTGGTCGCGGCGCTTCTCAGCTACGAACATTCCCTCGTACGTCCAGATGACCTTTCGAAACTCAATGCGGCTTTCTTCACAATGAACGGAGTGATCTCCGTTGTGTTTTTTGGTTTCGTCGCCGCCGATCTTCTAGTGCGTTGATCGCCACGCGAGAGCGAGTAGGGTTTTTTGTTAATCCCTGGAGTACACTTTCCTTTCTTTGGCCGAATTCTATTCGCCTAGCAGTTGAGATGTCGGTCAAGAACACGAAAAAAATGCCGAAGCCATTGCGCGTTTTTGCCACCTGTGACATTGGAGACTCCCTCAACCGCCTGCGCGAAAAAGGTTACGAAGTCGAGGTCTATCCCGATCCTCAGGCTCCGCCAAAGGCGCGGATCATCGAAAAGCTAAAGTCTGGAATCGACGGGCTGATCACGACTCTTCGTGACCAGGTGGATGCGGACCTCTTTGAAGCGGGCAAGGGAAGTCTAAAAGTGGTTGCGCAATACGCTGTCGGTTTCGACAACATCAATCGCGCGGATGCGAACCGTTATCACGTGCCTTTCACCAACACCGCCGATGTCCTTACGGAAGCGACCGCCGAATTTGCGTTCTTCATCATGGGAGACGTTGCGCGAAGGCTCTGGAGTGCGGAGCACTTGACGCGTGAGAACAAGTGGGGTTTCTGGCATCCCTACCTGCCGTTTCTGGGCGACGAGGTTACGGGTAAGACGATCGCGATCATCGGTACCGGGCGCATTGGCCTCGCGATGATCAAAAAGTGCGCCGGATTTGACATGAACATTTTGTGCTACGACCCGGCATATCAGAATCATGAATATGTGGCAGCGATTCAGGCAGTGAACGATTTGCGCTACGAGCGCGGCATCTGTCGCGAAAAGACCTGGATAAAATACGTGAACTTCGACGATGCTTTGGCTGGTGCGGACTTCGTCAGCATCCACGTTCCACTCCTACGCGAAGGCGAAACATCCACCCCGACATTTCATCTTTTTAACGAGACGACGCTTCACAAGATGAAGCGCACTGCGTACCTGATCAATACCTCGCGCGGTCCAGTTGTCGATGAGGCCGCTCTGGCCAAGGCGTTGCGCGAGAACTGGATCGCCGGGGCGGCGCTGGATGTTTACGAGAAGGAACCTCTTCCCGCGGACTCGCCTCTGCGTGAACCAGCCATCGAAGATCGTTGCCGCTTGTATCCGCATTTTGCCAGCGCCGCGCGGATTACACGATTGTCTCCTGATCCCGACAAAGGTATGGCCGGACGCTGTGTCCAAGGGTTGATTGACGTGCTGGAAGGGAACTATGGCGGCGATGTCACAAAAATGCCCTACGTGGTGAACAAAGAGGCCTTCGCAAAGACATAAAAGACCAAATAGAACTGGCCCGGCTGTGGTTCATGCAATTGTCGTTCTGGTCAATGTCCATCTATGCTTCGCTGTCTTAAACTCACATTGACATGCGGACGCGCGCCCTTTACTCTGCGCAGTCCAAGTCCCCCAAACGGAAGTCCTAAAGAATGATTCGCAAAGGTTTCCTTCTCTCGGTATTCCTGTCGGTTTCCTTCACATTTCACGCCGTTGCTCAAACCTTTCCAATGCCAACGTCGCTCAAATTGCTTCCTGCGCCGAAAGAGGTCCGCGTCGCTGAAGGCAGTTTCGAGATCACATCGCGAACCCGAATCCTGGTAGACGCCGATCACGCCGCCGAGGATCGCAATGCTGCGGAAACGCTGGCAAATGAGATCGAGCAAGAGTCGGGAGTGAAGATTCCCATCGAATCCAATCGTCGTGCGCCCCATGGAGAAGGCGTCATTGTGCTCGCCAGGCTCTCGGATTCGGGATTGCGCCCCTATCTCGACAGCAAGGGATTGCAGGCTGACAACAATTTTTCGGAGCAAGGCTATCTGCTGTATGCCAACAAGGCGCGTGTGGTTGTCGCCGGGTTGACTGGGCAAGGGCTGTTTTATGGAGTGCAGACACTGCGCCAATTGCTCCATCCAAAAGGAGCGGTGCTGGAGTGTCCCGCGGTTGCGATTCGCGACTGGCCCAGTATGCAGTGGCGCGGCGTGCACGACGACATCAGCCGTGGGCCCATCCCCACAATGGAGTACACCAAGAAACAGATTCGCACCTTAGCCGCCTACAAGGTAAACATGTTCGCGCTTTACATGGAGCACGTTTTCGACTTCAAGAGCCAGCCGCTGATGGCCCCGAAGGAGGCCGCGCTCACCGCCGATCAGATCCGCGAAGTTGTCAAATATGCCGAGAAGTACTACATCACCATTCTGCCGGAACAGCAGGCCTTCGGACATCTGCATCATGCGTTGAAGTACGAGATCTATTCTGACATCGCTGAAACGCCGCATGGCCACGTGCTGGCACCTACGAACGAGAAGTCCTATGACTTCATTCGCAGTTTGTACTCGGAACTTGTTCCGTTGTTCCCCGGCCCGTTCCTTCACATCGGTGCCGACGAGACATTTGAACTCGGTAAAGGCCAGACAAAAGCGCGTGCCGATCAAGTCGGCCTCGGGCGCGTCTATATGGAGCACCTGCAGAAGGTTCACGAGATCCTGCAGCCCTATCACAAGCGATTGATGTTTTGGGGTGACATCGCGGTGAAGTATCCGCAGCTGCTCACGATTCTTCCTAAGGACATCATCGCCGTGCCTTGGGATTACGCGGCCAAACCCAGTTACGACGACATCTTGCAGCCGTATAAAGCTGCCGGCCTCTCAATCATGGTGGCGCCCGGAGCCAGCGACTGGAACGCGATCTGGCCCAACCTCGACGTGGCTTACGTAAACATCCGGAATTTTGTGCGGGACGGCCAGAAAGTCGGCGCCATCGGCATGCTGAACACCACCTGGGACGATGACGGCGAGTCGTTGTTCGACATGACATGGCCCGCGATGGCTTTCGGCGCATCAGCCGGATGGCAGGCCGGCGAATCGAACATCGACGCGTTCAAGGATAGTTATGACTGGGCGTTTTATCGCAACTCCGGTGATACGTTCAAAAATGTTCTTGAAAATCTTGATCGCGCCCACGCCGCCCTGGAAAACGTCGGCTGGGGTGAAGGTGCGGACGACACTCTGTTCTGGGCCGACCCCTTCGATCAAACAGGAGCTCAGTTGTTACAGAAAACGTTACCCGCCGCCAGGGAGATTCGATTGGGTGCGGAGCAGGCGCTCGAGTCGCTTTACCGCAATGCAGCCGTGGCGCGCGCAAATTCCGATACTCTCGACGATATGATCTTCGCCGCCTGGCGCCTCGACATGCTCGGCATGAAGATCCAGTTCACCAGCGAGATCAATCATTTCTATTGGGACGCATTTCAGAATCAATCCGACGGCGATCGTGTAAACCACGACCTGGAAGAGATCTCGGCGATCAATGCTCGTCTCGAAGATCTGCGCGACACGACCACTCGGCTGCGGGCGATGTACGCGACGGCGTGGCTGCGGGAGAATCGCCCTTACTGGTTGCCGAACGTACTGGTGCGGTACGATCACTTGGCGGAGAGTTTTCAGGGGAAGATTGTCGCCGTGCGGGAAGCGCAACGCCAATACTGGGCGCAGAAGACGCTTCCTCCTCCGCAGCAGTTCGGCTTCTATCTCCAGCCCTAAGGCCACAACACCTTCATGTTCGCAAACCGCACCGCATGGAAGCTGACTCCGAATCGCTTCTCGCAGGCACAGGCCGAGCTGCGTGCGGCTGGTAGCGAAATTCTCGACCTCAGCGTCTCGAATCCGACTCGCGCCGATTTACATTACGATGCGGAAGCGATTCTGGGGTCACTCGCACAATCGGAAGCGCTCGATTACGATCCGCAGCCCCGAGGCATGCTTTCGGCGCGGCAGGCGGTTGCCGACTACTATCGCGTGGACCATCAAGGCTACACCCTCGATCCCGAATCCATCATTCTGACGACCAGCACCAGCGAGGGATATTCCTTCGTCTTCCGCCTGCTATGTAATCCGGGGGATGAGATTCTCGTCCCAAAGCCCAGTTATCCGTTGTTCGAGTTCCTCGCGGAGTTGCAGGATGTCTGCCTCGTCCCTTATCCCCTTCTTTACGATCACGGCTGGCAGATCGACCTTCCATCGCTGTACAAAGCCGTTACCGCGCGCACGCGTGCAATCGTGCTGGTGCACCCAAACAATCCAACCGGTTCATATACGAAAGCAGCTGAGATGGCCGATCTCACGCACTTCTGTGAAGAGAATGGGATGGCCCTGGTGGTGGATGAGGTATTTCTCGACTACGCTCACGACGGCGTGGCTCGACCGAGCTTCGCACTCAACAATGAAGCGCTGACGTTCACCTTGAGTGGTCTGTCGAAGGTCGCGGCCTTACCGCAGATGAAAGTGGCATGGTGCGTAACCAGCGGTCCGGAAGAGCGAAAGAATGCGGCGCTAGCCCGTCTGGAAGTCATCGCGGACACGTATCTCTCCATGAATGCGCCCTTGCAGCTCGCGACTCCCGCATTGCTCGACCAGCGAAGGAGTCTCCAGCCGCTGCTGCTCGATCGCGTGCGCATGAACTTGCAGGCTCTCGATCACCAGCTATCTCACCAGAAAACCTGTACTCGCCTCGATGTCGAGGGCGGCTGGTACGCGATTCTCCGCGTTCCGGTTACAGAATCGGATGAGGATCTCGCCATCGAGCTTCTTCGCAAAGTCGGCGTCCTCGTGCATCCAGGCCACTTTTACGACTTCTCGAGCGACGGCTACCTGGTGATCAGCCTCATCACTCCGACGGCTACCTTTCGTGAAGGCATCGGTCGAGTGCTGGACGTGCTGAATGGGTAGCTGGCGAGGCTGATGGGGTTGCTTTTCGAGGCCACTCATTTTTGCAGAAACGGATTGCTCTCCCGTTCCTCGCCGATCGTTGTGATTGGTCCATGCCCCGGAACAACCACTGTCTCATCAGGCAGGGCGAGCACTTGGTTATGCAGCGATGACAGGATCTTCTCAAACGACCCGCCGGGCAGATCCGTTCTGCCAATGCTGCCCGCAAACAACGTGTCTCCCGCGATCAACTTGTGCTGCATGGGGAAATAAATGCAGATGCTGCCCTCAGTATGCCCGGGCGTGTGGATCACTTGTCCCTCCAGCGACCCCACCTTCACCGTGTCAGCCTGTCCGATCGTATGGTCGATCGCGACCTTTCCTGGACTCTTCATGCCAAGCCACGCCGCCTGCACATCGAGCATCTTCAGCAAGACGTAGTCGTTCTGATTTAGGAGAATCGGCGCACCCGTTGCAGCTCGCAACTTCATCGCTCCGCCTACGTGATCAATGTGCGCGTGCGTGATGACGATCTGCTTTACCCGCAGGCTGTGCTTTTGAAGGATGGCGAGGACCTCGTCAATCTCATCGCCCGGGTCGATGACCATCGCCTCGTGCGTCGTCTGATCGCCGATGATCGAGCAGTTGCATTGCAGCGGACCTACAGGAAGGATCTCGTGAATCATGAAGATATTCTATTCGTCGACCGAGAGAGACGCTGTGCCGACTTCGTTGAAACGATCAGTCGAAACGATGGCAAACAAAAAGTCCTCCGCGCAGGAGGACCCTTTGTTACCAGGAATACGAAAGACTATTTCGCGGGCGCCGGTTGTGACGGGGGAGTTGCTGGAGCCTGCGCCGGCGGCTTCGAGTTGGTCGAGGAGCCCTTTACTCCTGAAAGGACCGATCCTGAGCCGGGCGTTGTGCCGCTCTGTCGAACGGCGAAGATCGATAGCGTAATCGAGGTCAGCATGAACAATACCGCCGACCAGGTGGTTGCCTTTGAGAGAGCAGTCGCCGCGCCGCGCGGTCCGAACGCTGTCTGGCTGCCCATGCCTCCGAATGCGGCGGCGATGTCGCCACTTTTGCCGCTCTGGAGCAGTACAACGACAATCAGAAAGAAACAAACGACGATGTGGATGAAGTAGATGAAACCAATCAAATAATGCATGCTCTCGCTGTCCTAACCGGTTTCGCCGGCCTTTCCGTGTGACTGGGAATGGAATCTTGGTGCGGAAGGGGGGATTTGAACCCCCACGCCTTTCGGCGCCACCCCCTCAAGATGGTGTGTCTGCCAATTCCACCACTTCCGCTTTAAAATCAATAACTTAAGCTCAATCGAGACATCTGCCAACAGTCAACAGCCAAGCACCGTATTTACAGATGATTACGACGGCAGCCGCCCAACCCGTACCCGATATTGTACCCGATAATCTTCATTCAGAGTTTAACACCGATGATGTAGAGAAGTTCAAGGATTGCTTGCCTTATCACGAAATACCGTCTAATACTTAGACGGTAAAGGTGAAACAATGCAAAGTGTGGAATTGAAGCTCAAACAGGCAAGTGCTGTTCTTGGAGTACCTCCCAAAGAACTGCAAAACCTTGTCCAATTCGGCGTGCTGAGGCCAAGGCGACGCGCGCGCGTCTGCTTCTTCGACGCAAACGTTTTGCTGCAGGCCAAGGTCGCGGGTTACTTGAAGGAATCTCTGGGTACCTCCACGCAATACCTCGTACTGTTTACGAGAGCGCTGTCGAAATTTTCAGGTAGCGAAGTAAGCAGGCGTAGCATTCTCACGCTGTGTGCTCGTTCGGCACCTGGAAAGACTCCATTGGAAGTTCGTATCCCGATCCGACAGATCATAAAGGAGCTAGAGCAACGATTGCCGCTGGCGAACATC
>Ga0210409_10001983_pt1 | contig 25325 bp, 24 predicted proteins | sample IncBWH17MmetaG_FD_161649 | JGI IMG/M metagenome (GOLD analysis project Ga0210409, IMG submission 161649) | Forest soil microbial communities from Barre Woods Harvard Forest LTER site, Petersham, Massachusetts, United States - Inc-BW-H-17-M | ecosystem: Environmental > Terrestrial > Soil >...
AAGTGTCAAGGTAATGGCTGCGATCTTGCGCGCCAGCGTTAGACGAGCCATCTCCGGCTTCATGCCTTTGGCCAGCAAAGCCGCGTAAAAATCGCGGAACGGTCCTCGGCCACAGCTGGCTCTGGTGATCCCGCCTGCAGAAGTGCGGCGCATCGACTTTAAGCGTATCGAGTGTCCCGTGTGCGGGGAGAAGTTTGTGTCCGGCCCTAAAACGTAAGAGCTGGCAAAAACGGCCCAACCCGGCCAGGATTGGGCCAGTTTTCTTGCGTTGGTTTGGCTAAGTGTGTGGTTGGCGAACGTTTACACCCGATGCACCAGGTAGGCAATGCTCCTTTTTAAGTAGTCATTTTTAGTAGTCATTTGGGAACCTAGTTCCCCGGCCCCGATGGCTGAGAGTTTGGCCGCTTTCCCCTAGGCAACACGCCTACGGCATTCGCTGTATTGTCTTCGCCCGATGCTCGGGAGTATTTTTGCCGTCGAAGCTCACAAACTGCATGGGGCGGTCATGGGTTAGCGTCGGTACCCTCCGACATTCGGACCCTCCGACCGCCCACATCTTATCTCCGACTTCGAGGCCGGACGGTCCACAGCCGTTCCGCTTCTTTCTTGCCCTTACCCCCCTAATGCTGGGACCCCTACCTAGCCGGTGCCATTAAACCGGGAGATCGAGCAATTCAAGAAATGGAGCCTGACGATCCGAAGTTTTCCCGATTCGCTAGCCGTCTACGATTTCGGACAGACGAATATACGTAAAACGCCGTATGGTGCAGCCGCGATAGCCATGCCAGATTATGCCCGCATGAATTGGGGAGGGGGGCCTTGGAGTCCTGGTTCGGGGGATCAGGGAGGTTCTGGGGCCCTACTTACGGCTCATCCTTTATAAATCGGGCACATGGATGGATGTTTCAGAGTGCCACGGATGTAGCTACAGCATCACGAAGTTTTAACATTCTCGTTTTATCCCATCCGCTATATAATGCTTTCGCCCCAAGTCGCTTCGGGCGCTCTGCGCGAGGTGATGCGATGTATCTCCTACGATTGTTGCTGATGGGATGGTTTTCAGCCGGGATCGTAACGGTGTTCTTCCTCTACTGGCTATGTAGCCGTACCGCCGCTCCGCTTAAAGAAGGCAAGTTAAGCACGTTCCCCGATCAACGATCCGGCATAGATAACCAGTCACATGAGGTACGTGCAGCTTAAAGATCCGTGTTGGGGGTGAATCGTGAATGACAAGTCACAAGTGCTCTGCCGCATCTGCGGTCAGCCAGTAGAACTTACATTCGATATTGCTGTCGATGAGGAGGGCCAAGCCGTACATGAGATGTGTTACGTCAAGAGAATTGCCGTCTCGAAAGATGACCCGGAACTCGTTAACAAGCAGGCTTGTCGGCGCGGGCTCTGACGCGCGTCCGTGAGTCTACGCGGCAGAGTTTAGGCGCTGGAGTTCGCCGTACAATTCATCAATGCGCGTCTGCCTCTGCTCGTATTCCCGATGTTCAGCATCTGTCGCCCCACCGAAAGTTTCCTTTCCTAGCGCGTCGATCTGCTTTTTGATGAGCCGACTGATTTCGCTCCGGAGTTGTGTCGGATCGCGGTCCATAGCGCACTCTGCTTTGACGGTGTAACGAGACAGAAAGTTGTCTACAGATACCACGAGTTCTAGGACAGTTCCATACCACGTGCACTGTATTCATCGGTTGCTTAGCGTTCGCTGTACCGTGGCTTTGTCATCAGCGTGAATGGTGGTTGCGATGCGATGTAACTCGTCACACAATTCGTTAATCAGCTCCTGTCTCTCCTCGTATCCGCGACGTTCTTCGTCCGTCAACGTCTCTATGTCCGCCGTATCAGCTTGGTCATTTACAAGATCAGCGAGTTCGCGGCGGAGTTGTTCGGGATCACGGTACATACGCACGCTCCTGGACGAACGGCACAAAGTTGAGATGGTGGAGATTTGGCGCAGGTTGGTCGGGCGTAAAATTGCGCCCGCTGATGTGTGCGCAAGTCTGACTACAGTACCCACAGTATTGCTCGCACCCTCCGTGCAGCGTTCGGCCTTTTCTTTCTCGTGGTGAGATGTAACGAAGAACAGGGCCGGAGAGGATCTGGTTTGTGCCAGATGCATTCTCCGGCCCTTTCTCCACCCACCTACAGCATCGTGTGTATTGCTCGCTCCTGATCGGCGGAATAATTTAGCAATGCCTCTTTCAATCGCCGCAGTACCATCCCGCCACCAATCCGCAATATAGGCCGGAGTCGTCCCGGCCTCTTCTCTTTTATCTACCTTCGCGAGCATCTACCTTCGCGAGCATCTACCTTCGCGAGCGGCATGTTGTCGCTACTCAACATCACCAATCACTGTCCCTTACCCCGCTCGTGCCAGAGACTTTACCTCACCGGTGCCATTTACAAGTTTCAATACGAAGGATTATTTTGGCGGCGAGCAGTTCTTGGGGGAGGGCTGCTGAGAAAGCGTCTTGGACTTGGAGGAGTTTGGGGCGCTTTCTCTCTTTACAACCTGTTGCATCTTCAACAATTCGGCGATGAGGTCTCGCCGTCTAACCTGTCGAGCCAGATACCCGAGTTTCTCGTGTTGCTCAGGGTTCTTGGTCTGCCAGTAGAAGCGATCCATCCAATCAATGTCAGTCAGCTCAGCCTTCAGATTTTCTAAGCGAGCCATGCACTGATAGGTTCAATTTCATCGCCAATCGTGGGCTAACCAGAAGAACGCTTTGGAGGCAGTGCTTAGCATGGAGTGCCGACTGGTCGGCAATGCTGACGGCATTTCGGCACTCCCCGATTTCTTATAACCGAAACGGCAATCTGAATGTGGGAGTTTTCCGGCTCGAGAGTATGATTCCGAGAGCAGTTCTGCCTCATTTCGGGCAAGACCACGGACAGGAGCCACATGCTAAGGAGTGTTCCAACGCTCGTGTGCGACCCGATCCCCGCTGCACAATATGTACGCATGTCTGATGATGGTCAACAATATTCGATTGACAACCAGAAAGCTGCGATTCAGGAGTATGCGAACCGGCATGGTTTCGTGATCGTCAGGACTTATGCAGACGCGGGAAAGAGTGGAGTTGTTCTGAACCGCCGCGAGGCACTGCGAAAATTGCTCGAAGATGTTGATCTAGGAAATACCGATTACAAGGCCATCCTCATTTACGATGTCAGCCGTTGGGGTCGCTTCCAGAATACCGATGAAGCGTTGGTGGCCTTGACCCAGTCCTGGAGCTTGACCAGCTCAACTTGTAGCTTGAAAATCTCGGCCTCATAGTCTTTTTTGCCGATCTTCTGTTGGCCGTTGACGCCGGATGGTTGTGTGTTGCTGTCCAGCCTTAATCTTCGTTTCTTTTTGTTCTTGGATTTTTTGCTCATCGTTCTTTCTGGTTTCCTCGGTGTCGGGCCCGCCTGTTTAGAGGCCGGCCTGATTTCCTGCGGGCTGAAGTACGACCGCGTCACCAGCGTTTGTGGTCCTGCGTCTTCAAAAGGCAATATGTGGGCCACTCTGCACGCCTTCACGCACAACAACTTAGATGGAATGACGCTGACTCCCGCGCCCAAATACGGGCACTCACTGCTTCAATCATGGGCGCGAAAACATCGATCAGCGATCACCTTGTTGAAGAATGGCGCCCGAAAACTCTGGGTTACATATGTCTGAGTGACGGATTGCTTCAGGACGCAGCAATTTGGAGAAGCAGGGAGTCAGTTCAAAACTCAATGGAACAGTCTCCGCCGGGCCAGTCGCAGAGGCTGCTTTAGCCCGTGCCGGGCGGTTCCTTTCTAACGCCCGAAGCCACATTCATCGTAGTCAGGAGACCGGGAAGGCAAAGGGCTTGCTATTTTTCGAAAACCGGGGTGCCGGTCTCCGTTCGTCCCGAATCGCTTGTTGCATACTCCGCCCACGGTGGTACGTCCTCCGGCTTGGCGCGATACAGTTTCGGCGCCGCTCAAAAGACTGCGCGCTGCAGAGCAGGTATCTAACTGCACATCACCATGGGATCGGTCTCCGTTAATCTCCGCGTCAATTCTATGTTCGATTTCCTCGAGTAGGCTGGCTGCGTACTGATTCAAATGCAAACCGTCTGGGTTTTCGGCGTTTGCGCTCTCGCCGCGTTCGTTTGCGACTTCGGATACGCACGTTTGGATTGACGACGGAGAGCCGTTTTCGCAGTCTGCTAACTAAACTAGGATTCTGCAGTCTCTTCGAATGTGGAGGGCCCATATTATGAAACTCACAGGTCTCCTCATCTTGGTGTTCGTCTTTGCGCAGATCGGGCAGGCGGCAAATACAAGTGAAGCGGGTATAAGAGCCATGGGCACGTCGGAGGCCCAGGAAGGCGGTAGCGCCGCAGCACTCGCACAGCTTCGTGGGCTGGCCGGTGAATGGGAAGGATCGTTCGAATGGACTGGGGCCCGCTCTGCTACTGGAAGAATAAGCGCCACCTATTCCGAGACCGGTAATGGCTCAGCGGTCATCGAGAATCTTGCTGTGAATGGAGTGCCCTCGATGACGAGTGTGTATCACCTGGATAGCGGGGACCTGCGGATGACTCATTATTGTGCTGCACAGAATCAACCGCGGTTAAAAGCTCGCCAGATCGACATCGCGAAGGGTATCTTGGATTTCGAGTTCTTGGATGCGACCAATCTCCGTTCACCGGACGCCCCTCACGTCTACGGACTTGAGATGCGATTGCTCAATGCCGATCACATTACCCTAGCTTTCCTCTTCGAGGGGGGCGGCAAGGCGAGCAGGGAATTCATCGACCTCAAGCGTGTCGGCCACAAGCCTTCCCCCCCTGGCAGTTAGCGGGGCAGTCACCTGACAGTGCCGATCGGTGCCATGATCACCGAAGAAAAACTGCCAGTCTTGCCATTCGGCGGATCCGATCCGACGAGAGGCGTGTCTCTGCATATATTACGGCTCTATCTAGAATAGCGGGAAGTGCGAGGAGATTGCCGCACGCCGCGTGGCGTCGCTCCCATAAGGCTTGAACCTATCAGAACGCCGCATCATACAAAAACTTTCTCGAGCGTCCGCGCGACGCTTACGGTACCGCGTTCCCAGTCGATGTCTCGTTATTTGCAATCCCAGATACTCGCTGGCCGCATGGCCGTAGTCAGTGCAGTCGCAAATACGACAACGCATGAATTTTTTAGTGCGGTCTCAACGAACAACCGTGACTGCTCGGCAGTGAACAGGTTACTAAGCAGCCGTAGACGCTTGCGCCCGCGCCGCCTTCCCCTAATAGACGCAACTCGGTTTCTGGAATCGTAAACTGCGTAAATCCGCAATCCAAGCAAACAATTAGCTTCCGGAACCAGTTCCGCCCACAACTGTGTGACTCCGCGATTCCGGTACTATTTACCCGGCTACACGCATAACATCGCTTCTCGAACCGACGGGCACACGAGCGTGGATTGTGGTCCCAGGCCGGGGGCGCGAATCGATCGAAAACGTTCCCTCCACCAGTTTTACTCGCTGCTCCATTCTGGTCAGACCGAGCCCTCGGCCTTTCCTGGCTGCTTCAAGGTCAAAGCCAGTGCCCGAGTCGCTAACCGTCAGATGAATCTCATCCGCCTCACCCAACAAGCGCACCTCGAACTTATGGACCCCGCTGTGCTCCACCCCGTTGTGCAACGCTTCCTGTAGAACCCGGAACAGGCAAATAGAAATGTCCGGCGGCACGAGGGTGGGGAGACCGTGGTTCCTGAAATCAATCTCTACTTTCTTCCGCTCCCCGAACTCTGCGCAGAAGCTGCTCATAACCGCAGCGATGCCGAGATATTCCAGTCTCGGAGAGTACAATTCGTGTGCCGAAGCTTTGACATCGGTCAGTATTTCCAAGGTTTGCGTCCATACTGTGTTCATGCGGTCAAGAAGTTCAACGGTCTGATCGGGGAGGTTGTTCTTGAGTTGTTCGATCCCAATTGCCAATAGAGCGAGGCGCTGACCAATGTCTTCGTGAAGGTCTCTCGCGATCCGGTTACGTTCCCGTTCTTCTGCCTCAATCACTCTGCGGCTCATGCGGGAAAGAGCCTCTTCCGCCCGCTTGCGCTCAGTGATGTCCTGCAAAATGCAAGCCACGCGATCAACGCCGCCGGGACCTTCGATGGGGAAGTTCGAGATCAGTAAGTCCCTTTCGCCGAGCACAGGATACGTGTATCGCATCTCGTACCTGACGACTTTACCTCGAAAACACTCATCCAACTTTTCCTTGACGACCGTCTCAAAGATCCCCTTGTTCAAAACTTCTGGGACTAAACGCCCCACGACTTGGTCCTTCGTCATGCTCCGTTGGCTGAGGAACTTACGATTCGCGATTAGGTAGCGATATTCTCGGTCGACAACCGCAATCATCTCCTCCGAACCTTCCACAGCCTTCTCGTATTCTCGTAGCTTGTCCTCCGCAAACTTACGTTCTGTGATATCCAGCGACACGCCGAGCATCCGCTCGGGGTTACCGTTCGTAGCGTAGTAGAACTTGCCTCGCGCTGCCAGCCATCGAACCATCCCGTCGGGCCGCACGATGCGAAATTCTGCCGCGTACAATTTTCGGTTTCGCCTTGCATCTGCGATCGCTTCTGAGACTTGCTGTCGGTCATCAGGATGTACGCGACGAATGAACTCCTCAACACTTGCGGCATAGGTGTCGGACGGGATTCCGAAGATAGCCTGCAAGTCGCCGAACCAAAAATCCCGTCCGCTCTTGACATCCGATTCCCACGACACCGATGTGCTAGCTTGCATTGCCAAACGGAGCCGATCATTGGCCAAACCGAAATGGAAAGCCAGTTCGCGTCTGGCGAGGTACTCCTTTATGTAGGCGGCACTCGCCAGACCCACAATCGCGGCGATCGCGACAAGTATGCGAAGCGTACGCAGACCAACGTTCTCATTCCGCTTGAAAAGCTCCCACACAATCGGGACAGAGATCATCACAACCACGAGCATCGCCCACGCCGACCCTTGTGAGCTTTGGCTGCTGTCGGATCGCGTCGCTGTCGCTTCCACTCCCGGTGCCTGGCGGGCGCGTAGCGGTACCCACACAAACCAGCAGACAGAGGCGGTAAGGCCAAGACCATACAGCTTGCCGTTGACGTATCCTCCTGAGTCAATTGCAAGGTTGGCGACTGCGGAACTTAAGGCGTACAAGGTGGAGGCGCCCAACAGATGAAGATAGGTTGACTTCCAAGCACCCTGCACGCGAAGTCCCAAAATACCCAGAGCCAAGACGAGCACCAAGTTCTCTGACAGGTAGAGAACGTCAAATCGCAAGGCGTAGCTGGTGGCGTCCCGGAAATATTGATAGGGAAAGACCGCGTACCCATAAAGAAAGCTCCAGAAAAACAGCAAGAGCAGAGAGTTTAGGATCGCGCGGTACGGCTTGCGGTCGCATATGTTCCAGTGTGGAAGGGTTACCACAGCCGCCATGAGCGGTACGATGTGCAGGAACAACACCGGATCAGCAATCGAATTGTCGGGTACCTCGATGCCCAGTCCAAGCTCGTAGTACAGATAAAGACCTTGATGTAGCGACCAAAGGCAGTAGGCAATTGCGAGGAACATCCAGAATGGCCGACCTCTCAGCACGTTCTGGATTCCGTTGCGGATGGCAAAACTAGTCGCCAAAAACAAGAGCAGGAAGTAACTGATCCCGCTGTATGAAAATAATGCAGAACCTGGCTTTACGGCGAGTGAAAGGACGGCCTTGATAACTAGGATTCCGATTAGCGCCGTCGGCCAAGAAGAAAATCTTAGCCCCGTTCCGTGATCCGACGAGAATGGTTTTCTCATGATTCCCGAAGACCGCTAAAGATAAAACCGCCGATCAAAGGTGGAAACAAATGCCACTTCGCTCTCTCGCCGATCCGCGAGGGATCGGGATAGAAACACCACCTACTGCGAGCATAAACGCGTCACAGGTTTTATACGCGCCTTTTCTCGCTCGGGGCAACTTATCATTTGAGCTGCAGTTTTGCGGACTAATACGCTAACTAGATTCGGAGCGATTGCGAAAGCGGAATTCTGGCAATTCTGTTGGCCCTCACCTTTTTAATCCGAGTGCTGGCAACTCGCAAACATACACTTCGGAGTTCGACTCATCCATCCAATCAGTTCTCTGTACCAGCGAGAGACTGCTCTTAGGCCGCCGCGGAATTACTGACGCGCGGTCACGTGTCGGATCGCACCGTCCAAATTGGGACGACTGTCCGAAACGGTTCGTAATCCTCGTCCACGAGAACGCGGACTGCTGACGTTTACAAGGGGCCTCCGCTTCCTCATGGTTCACAACGCAACTCTTCGAGTGTAGTTGGTAACTTCGTAACTCTATTTAGAATTCGTTGCTCCGTGAGTTCGGTTGTTGCGCAGGCGCAACCTTCGATAGTGCTGAAGACTGGTCCCCCCGTGGGCGCACGGAGGCCGCGTAAGAGCGTGCAGCGTTGCCCAACAATCGTCTGTATGACACCTGTAGTTCTTGGAGTCGGATGCCACCAACAGGAAGCGCAGCATGAAAGGCAACAAAACGCTAGCAGGTTTGATTTACGAAGATCCCTTTGAGTCTTTGGACGTTATAGCCGAGTACTTCAGATCGGACTGCAGCCAGCAGTATCTCGCAGAAAAGATGTTTGAGTAACGCAGGAGTGTCTACAGCCATCCGTTGAATCAAAACACCTCGACAGGTGCCGCATGGCCCGAAGCAGCGCCGAGTCGAGCATCCCTTGTAACTAACGCGGCTCCGAGTTTCTCAGCAAGGACGATGTAGGCAGCATCATAGGCAGAAAAGTTGTGACGGAGTTGCCAGATGCGGGGCAGGAGCACGAGGTGGGGATATCGCGTAACACGGAGATCCAGCAGGTCGCGGACCGCCTCGTCAGCACGACGTGTAGAGACCGCTCTTTGCAATGCTAGACGCCTGAGTACCTGGGTTACCTCAAGATCAAGGAGGTGAGGCGCGTGCAGGGTTTCGTTACGCGAATAAATTCGCCTCTCAATGCTCTGGCCCGCAGATGTCTGAAGAAGCCAGTCAACTGCGGCAGACGCATCGAGGACAATCATCGCGCCTCGCGCTCTTCTCGCACCAGGCGAGCGGTATCGATCTGCGCTGAAACCGGCTTACGCTGGTGCAGCCGCTCCCGCAATTCTGCGAGCGTTGGCCGCTCCGCAATTTCTTTGATCTCAGCTAACAAATAGTCCGAAAGCGACATACCTGCCATAGCAGCGCGAGCTTTCAGGCCGCGGTGCAGGGCATCGGGTACATTTCGAAGCTGAATCATCTTAGTCATGCTATAAGCATACTTTCATGTTATAAACATGTCAACAAAGAATTGGCCTCTCCCGCAACTTGTCGAACGCGTGCAACCGAGCCCGGGGATGATATACACCCAGGCCCGGAGACGACGGCTGCGGAGGCAGCAAGCGGGCGACCAACGGACGCAACGAACGACGCCCCGTCCGAGGCAAAGCAGGAGTTGGCCTCACGTTCTGCTTGACGCGTTAGCGCTCATGAAGCAATCCATCAGCTTGGAAAAGCGGAGGCGAAACGCAGTGTTTGCCTTCCCACTTTCCGGCCGGAGGTTCCTCTTAGTCGGGCCGTCACAGGAACCGCGAAATTTCAGCTGACACTCTTTTGTCTGGGGGCTGGTATTTTCGCCAGTTCCTCTTCGGCACCCGGCGGCTTAGCGTCTCCGCATGCCTGTGTGTGTCACCTCCCCGGTCGACGGAGGAAAAAGCTCTTTGAGGTGAGGGAGTCACCAAAATTGAGCCGACCGGCCAGTAAGGAGCAACTCCGAATTAAACCTGTTTTCGGTCGGCGTTGCAGAGACGTTTAGAAACCCAGGCGTAGGTCCGACTGCACCGAGCTAGCAAATCGCAGAGAAGATTAGGAGTTCTTCATGAAAACCCGAGTCATATTGTTTGCATTGCCCATTTGCTTGATTGCAACGATCGCCACCGGGCAGCAGGTCTCGGTGAACTACAACCACAGCCAGAGTTTCGCAAACTACCACACCTACGCCTGGGGCTCGAACAACGCCAACCAGATCCAGAATTCGATACTGGCGCAGGTGGCGCAACAGGATATCGATTCGGCTCTTCAGGGCAAGGGGCTGCAGAAGGTACAGGAGAGCCAGAATCCTGACTTGATCGTGACCGGCAACGGCGGGTTGAGGCAGCAGACCTCCTACAGTGCCTGGGGCATGCGCGGGATCGGCGGCGGCATGGGCGGCATTACCCCGGAGCAAAACGTCGAGGGAACCATGGTCGTGGACCTCTATGACGCGAAGACGCAGTCTTTGGTCTGGCGCGGGATTGCTCAAAACACGCTGAACAAGAACGGCAATAAGAATCAGCAGATGGTGGAGAAAGCAGTCCGGATGATGTTCAAGCAGTGGCCCCAGTAAACGACGGTAGCAAGCTGGGCCGACTCGAACAGAAAAAAGGCCAAGGCTCTGCCTGCCAAACCCGAGACCCTGCCAAACCCGAGACGAGGAGAAAAACCATGATCAGACGTTCTTATTTCTACCTGGTGATTGGTGTGCTTTACGTCAGCGTCGCGAATGCTCAATACCCGGTGGTGGACGCCATAGCCAACAAGGTGGCCCAGAAGTATCAGCAGTCGAGCTGTGAGCAGTTGTGGCAGCAGAGATCCCAGAAGAAGCCGCCGACTCAACAAGAGCAGGAAGCCGCGCAGATGTTACGTAACGATGCAAAGATGCGCGCCTCATTCGTCAACATCGTTGCGGCTCCCGTCGTCAACAAGATGATCGAATGCGGGATGATCCCGTGATGCTGCCCGGGCGACGACCTCGCCGAATGCTTAGTTCAAGTACGAGGAAGGTCGTATCAGCAAAGGAGCACAGAGCATGAAACGGGGGCACAGGGAGATAGGCGTCATCCTGGGAGTCGCGGCATTTCTTCTCGTTGCCATGCTGATGGTGCCATCGGTCGCGGCACAGCAGGTCACAGGCCAGTTGGGCTCGCCCACCGCTACGACCTCCATCGACGGAAAACAACTCCCGCCACCGCCCCCGAAATTCGGCGGAGTCATCAAGGAAAGCGCCAAAGAGTCCACTCCTTGGTGGCCACCGCGAATCGTGCCGCCAAAGGGCGCGCCTAACGTGCTCCTCATCATGACCGACGACCAGGGCTATGGTGTCTCGGGTACTTTTGGTGGCGTCATCCCGACGCCGGCGCTCGACCGGATTGCCAAGGCCGGATTGCGCTACACACAGTTCCACTCCACGGCTCTGTGCTCGCCGACGCGAGCGGCTTTGATCACCGGCCGCAACCACCACTCGGTCGGCTTCGGCGTCATTGGAGAATTGTCCACCGGCTACCCGGGCTACGATTCCATCATCGGTCCGGAAAGTGCCACGATCGGCGAGATCCTGAAAGAGAACGGCTACGCCACGTCGTGGTTCGGCAAGAATCACAACACGCCAAGCTTCCAGTACAGCAGCGCAGCGGGTCCTTTCGAACAATGGCCTTCGGGCATGGGCTTCCAGTATTTCTACGGGTTCATGGGCGGCGAGACCGACCAGTGGGAACCCTACCTGTTCCGTGACCATACTCAGATTTTTCCGTGGGTCGGAAAACCTGGATACAACCTCATCACCGACATGGCGGACGAAGCCATCAAGTACATGCGCGATCTGAACGCAGCTGCTCCCGATAAGCCATTCTTCGTCTATTACGTGCCCGGAGGCAGCCACTCGCCCCACCAGCCGAAGCAGGAGTGGATCGACAAGTTTCACGGCAAGTTCGATATGGGCTGGGAAAAGATGCGCGATGAAATCTTCGCCAACCAGAAGCGGCTCGGCGTTATTCCCCCGAACACCACGCTGACACCCTGGCCCGACGGACAGGCGGCGTATGGGGGAGCCAAGCTGCCCAGGTGGGACTTGCTTACCGATCTGGAAAAAAAGATGTATGCCCGCGAGGCGGAGGTATTTGCCGGCTACACCGCCTATACCGACAATGAGATTGGCCGCGTTATACAGAACGTCGAGGAGATGGGCAAGCTCGACAACACGCTCATTATCTACATCGTTGGCGACAACGGCACCAGCGCGGAAGGTAGCGTGTACGGCACGTTCAACCAGCTGACCGCCTACAATGGCATCCTTAACCCGCCAGCCGTCAAGGCCGTCCAGGTGATGAATGCATTGCACTATGAAGACTGGGGCTCGGACAAGACCTACCCACACATGTCAGTGGCCTGGTCATGGGCATTTGATACGCCTTTCAAGTGGACGAAGCAGGTAGCGTCGCATTTCGGCGGGACCCGGCAGGGCCTGGCCATTTCGTGGCCCGGCCATATTAGAGATGTGGGCGCGATTCGCACCCAGTTCCATCACATGATTGACATCGTCCCGACCATCCTTGAAGCGGCTGGCATCCCGGCGCCGGATACGGTCAACGGGATCAAGCAGAAACCGATCGAAGGCGTGAGCATGGCTTACACCTTTGATCAGGCAAACGCGAATGCGCCGTCGAAGCGCGACACGCAGTATTTCGAGATGGTCGGCAACCGCGCCATCTATCACAACAGTTGGATTGCCGCCACCACACCACCATCTCCATCCTGGGAGTTGGGAACGGGCACGATGCCGGCCCTCAACGACTACCACTGGGAACTCTATAACATCGGCGAAGACTACTCGGAATACAACGACCTGGCAGCCAGCAATCCCGACAAGCTGAAAGAGTTGCAGGCTCTGTTCCTGACCGAGGCGGCGAAATACCAGGTCTTACCGCTGGATAACTCGGGCTTTGTGCGTTTGCTGGCGCCGAAACCAAGCGCGGTCGCCGGACGAACCGATTTCACCTACACGGGTGAAAATGTCGGCATTCCCGTCGGCAATGCTCCCAGCATTTTGGACCGAGACTACACAATCACAGCGAACATTACGGTCCTTGACGGCGGCGCCGAAGGAGTGATTGCGACCATGGGTGGCCGCTTCGGTGGCTACGGTCTCCTGCTGAGTCACAGCTTCAATTGGTGGCTCAAATCCGATCTGTTTAAAAAAATAGGACTGGGGCTGCTGATTCTGGGACTGCTTCTCGTTTGGGTAGGTAGAAACGGAAGGTGGAGGAAACGTTTCGGATACGCCTGCTTGCTGGTCGCCGTGCTTGGACTAGTTGCCGTGTTTGCGACTGACGTGTTTGGAATCGGTCGAGGCAGACCCGTATTCGTTTACAACTTTCTTGATCTGGAGCGTTTCCGCTGGATAGGGTTGTCCTCACTTGATGCGGGCAAGCACACCATCGTGTTCGATTTCAAATACGATGGACCTGGTCCTGCTAAGGGTGGTACGGGCGTGCTCTCGGTCGACGGCAAAGAGGTCGCACGCAAGACAATTGAGCACACGATTCCGTTGCTCATGTCCATAGACGAGACCTTTGACATCGGGCTCGATACCCGCACTCCCGTGGATTTCAGCTATGACGTGCCGTTCCGCTTCACGGGGACCATCGACAAGCTGAACTATAAGCTCGGGCCGGAGCAGTTGTCGGCAGAAGATAAACAGAAAGCGGCGGAAATGCTCGCCAGAGCCAAGGACTAGGCGTGAAGAAATGGATTTCCGCGAATCACGACGATTGACTTGGGAAACGCAGAAACTTAAGGAGAAGATGAGATGAGCCACAACCACTTTACTCTGGGCTTCGCCTTGAAGTCGCCCGCGGACTCGAAGGCGGTGGGGGAAGAACTTCCGCCACTGATGTCGGAGTTGTTTCAAGCGGAGGATGCAATCGGCACAATTCACTACTCGCGTTTTACAGTGCTGAGCGAAAAGACTCTACTGTTCCTTGGCGACTTCGATGGCGAGTTCACACAACTGATGGCTGATCTCGCCAAACATGCCGGGCCGGTCTTCGACGCAATCTTCCAGCATGTCGACAACCCGCCGCCCACTCCGGTGGCGAACAATGTAGATGCTTTCGTCGAATGGGCGGCGGAGCACCTTGTCCATGCAGTGAACCTATACACCGCGTACGAAGGCGTGACGGTCAAGGAGATTAAGGCTATGGCGGCCGCGGCTGGCATCGCTGGCGCCACTAAACAGCTCCCATTCCTGGTGATCCTGCCCATCAAGTCGAAACTGGCTTACATCGAGGTTCAACTGATCCTGCGTGCGCGGGGACACGGCACAACCAAAGACCTGGACAAAGTTGGGACACCGCACTTCGCACAGTTCGTGCCTCTCGAGGAGAACCAGATTGGTTTCTTTACGGTCTATGACGGTACGTTCAATGACTACATTGCAGATTTCACAAAGAACATCGGAGAGGTCTTCGATCTGCTATTCAAGTTCACTAAGGGCGCGCCGCCCTCACCTTGCAGGAAATATCTCCAGGAGTTCATTGATTTTGCGGCGGGAGCCAACTGGGATCCAATCGGGTTCTACAAGGCATATCCAGGCCTGAGTGTGCAGGACATCAAAGCCTTGATCGCTGACAAGAAGTTAGAAGCAGGCTCGGCCGCGTAATCCATTCGATCGTGCAGGAGACAGCTATTGACTCAGGACGTCAAGGAACACGCGCCGCAGGCGAAAGAAAGCGGAGGTCTGCTCCACCATCTGTTCAATCGAGGCGGACATGAGGCCGATGCCAAGTCGGCACGAGGCACACTCGACCTTGCTGATATTCAGGGCTTCATCCTGCGGGGATACAGGATGCCGATGGTGCGGCATTTCTTATTAGCGGTGGGCCATCCCGAAGAGGCGCGCAAGCTGCTCGGAAGGTTCGTCAGCGGCGACGAGGCTGATGCCCCGCAGATCACCACCGCGGAAGACTGGCACGTAGGCTTCGAGCCGGGACCGGGAGACAATCCGGCCGACCTCCCGCGCCACAAACCAGACTACTGTCTGAACGTTGGCATTACCTGGCCGGGAATGCTCGCGCTGGAGATCAAAGACCGCGTCCCGTCGCTCTCGTTCAAGTCGTTCGGTGCGTTCACAGCCGGAGCCGCCGAAAGAGCGAAGTTGGTGGGCGATACCGGAGCCAGCGGCCCAGAGAACTGGGTAGGCTCCTTTGGGAAGGGAAGGGATCACGTCCTGGTGACGCTGCATGCCATCAGCCCAGACGCGATAGCCAGCTACAGCGACCGACTATCGATTCTATTTGCCAAAGGCGATGCCTTTCGGGAGATCTGGCGCACCGACGGTATGGCGTGGATCGAGATGAAGGATGGCCAGCCCACCTTCTGTTCCAAAGTTCCCTTCGGTTACACCGACGGCATCAGCATGACCACCATACGCGGCGGTCCCGAACGATACCATCCGGATCACCAGCAGCCCTGTGAACCCTGGCTGTTCGTTTTGCAGGAAGACGCAGAGAATTACAACCTGCCGGAGCCGCGGGAGCTCAGTCTGAATGGCAGCTTTGCCGTTTTCAAGATGATCAAGACGGACGTCGTCGGATTCGAGAATTTCCTGCAATCGAACAAGGACAAGATAGATCCCGAACTGTTGGCCGCAAAGATGTGCGGACGGTGGCGCAACGGTGTGCCACTCGCGTTGTCGCCAGATACCGATAGCCCTCCGGGCGGGATTTCGCTCGAGCAGGTGAACAATTACGAATACGTGAACGCAGATGGCTCCGGCGATCCCAAAGGACTGCGCTGCCCCGTTGGCGCGCACATGCGCCGCATCAATCCCCGCGGCCAGCCAGTCACGGGACAGGGTCATCCTGGCGGCAGCAACAATACTCACCGCTTGATCCGTCGTGGGATGCCCTACGGGCCGAACTATGATCCGACCAAGCCCTACGATGGCATTGAACGGGGGCTTCTCGGGTATTTCATCAACTCTAGTATCGAGAATCAATATGAGTTTGTGCTCAAGCAATGGGTCAATGACGCCGAATTTGCAGGCTCGGTCAGGCTGCACCCCAAATCGAAAGATCCGATGATTGGCACGCAGGACCCGGGCGAGAGCATTTTCGTGATTCCGCTGGCGAATGGCGCGCCCGCAATCAAGATCACTGGGTTTTCGAGTTTCGTCACGACGAAGGCCGCTGCATATTGCTTTCTGCCAAGCATCACTGCCATCAAATTTATCTCCAAACTTACATGAGGTTCTAATGTTGTTCCTGACCAGATACTTCGGAGTGACCGGTAGCGACGCGGAGCGCGATCTCGCACGGGAACGCTCCGACATCGAGCAGATCACGGAGAAGAGTCTTCTCCTGCAGGCGAATGCTGCCGCTAGACAAAAGCGGCCGCTTGGTCGTGGAACTCATGCCAAGGGTGTATGCGCCCACGCCCAATTTGAAGTTTTTGATGTTAGCGTCGGACGCGAACCTGAGCTGGCTGCACGGTTGGCGAAGGGGATGTTCGCGAGGCCGGGCGTATATCCGGCGATCGTGCGATTTGGGAATGCGGACCCGAGCAAGAACTCTGATTTCAAGGCCGACGTGCGATCGTTATCCTTCTCGGTTGACCTCACTCGGAATGGCACATCGATGCCCAGCACGAAAGCTGACCGGCAGGACTTCTCCATGCAAAACGCGACGACTCTCCCCATCAACGACTCGCCTGCGTTTCTCGCGATCATGAAGTTACTTACTGCCTCGAACCCGGCCGCCGGCCTATGGTCTTTGCCATTCAAGGACAAGTTGAGAGTGTTGAGGACTCTCGCGTTGGTTCAGGTGCAAGCACACCAGAAAGTCACGCCTTATCAGCAACTGCGCTACTGGAGCACGGTACCGTTTCGTTATGGAGCGATCGATGTGGTGAAGCATTCGGCTACCCCGTCCCCGGACAATCCGGCGCATCCTCTGCAAAAGCGTAACCCGAACGGACTACAGGATGAATTGATCCGACACCTCAACGGAGATAGAAAGATGAGCAGTTTCGACTTTGCAGTCCAATTCCTCGACCCCTCCCGGATGACCTATTGGGGCAAGCGACGGGACGCAGACTTCTGGATCGAAAACGCGAGCATCGAATGGAACGAATCGGAGGCGCCTTTCCACACAATCGCACGGCTCGCGCTCTTGTCGAAGTCGCAGCTTCAGCCGGATGAGGCCGAAGCAATATATTTCGATGTCACCGGGCACTCGACACCCGACAGCACGCCAGTTGGGAGCATCAATCGCGCCCGCCAGCCCGCGGAGGTTGCTAGCAGAAAGGCCCGCATGCATCCGGACAGTGATTGTGAGCCCGTCCGAACCAGAATGTCGAAGCGAGCCTGATCGTCGACGAAGGAAGTCACAGATGGTAGGAGTTCACCTGAGGGAAAAAATATAGCATACAAAATCACGGGAACCACGATGGCGGACCAAACTGCCCAGATGAACCCTGGGTTTCCTAATGCACAAGTTCCGGCTGACTCCAAACTCCGTGCTCCGATACTTACGGAATTGGCCTAGTCAGCACGAACGGAGTTCCCGAGCCTTTTGGTTAGCCTGCTACAACCGACGTTTACTCGGGCCTGGAAGCTGGCATTGTATGAAATCAATTGCACGCATCGAGCCGTCACCTCTGCCTTCATAGTAGTAAGACTGTAGTTAGCTCTATGTTTACAACGGAGCAGATTGGATCAAAACGAAGCAGCCGTGCCGATTCCGCCTTGGCCGCCTTCTGGGCGGGAACATCGTGGTCGACGTGTTCCTAGACCGTGGGAAACGCTTGGCACGTCCCTACGGTTTGGACTCTTGCAGAAGCACTACATCGGAATCCGTGTGGCCGCGGACCATGGCTAGTTTGCTGCCGTCGAGGGACCAGTGAAAGTCGCTGATTTCTTCCGATTTGAAGTTGGTGATCTGCTTTCCCGGCGAACCGTCGAGTGGTTGGAGCCAGAGGTTTTCAGCGTTCTGGTCACGGAAAGGATAAGCGACGGCTTCACCGTCATGGGTAAACCGGAGAGCTCCGAAGGTCGGAACCGAGCGTTGCAGGTCCACAAGTTTCGTATTCTGGGGAGAATCGACTGGAACCAATGCCAACTGCTTTTTGGGGGTGCTGGGAGACCCAAAGGTGGTAAACGCCGCCAGCTTGCCGTCTGGAGATATATCGAATAGGGTAACAGGAAACTGGGAGAGTCTTTCCGGCTTCCCGCCATCCAGAAGCGTTTTGGTTAGCTTGTCGCCATTCGATCGATCCCTGTAAAGAACCCACTTCCCGTCCGGGGAGCACACGCTAGCCTCATCATCTTTGCCATCGCTGATCTGTTTCAAGTTACCCCCGGCCGAATCCATACGCCAGATCGTCGTGGTCTTCGCACCGCCATGGTCCCCGAGCCTGAACAGACTGAACACAATATAGCGGCCATTGGCGCACGCGGAAGGCTCGAATGCATAGCCATCCTGTTGTCGCGAGGTAAGCGGCGTTTTGCTGCGAGATTCAAGATTGAAAAGGTTCAAGACGGAGTCCGGAGCGAAAACCATTTGCCCATCCGGCATCCAGGAGAAGCCAAAAAAGAGGGCGCCGGAAGTAAATTGCTCAGTCGTGCCGCTGCCGGAGGCGGATGCAGGCGTCACAAAGAGGTCGTAGTGCCTTTGTTGGAGAACGGTCGCCAAAGTGTGTCCATCGGCGGCGAGACCGAGATCGGAATAGTCGTTTATGTCGTGAGTTACGGCTCTGGCCGTCCCGTCCGGATAGAAGATTTCTACGATTCGCTGGCGAATGTAATTGGTTTCCGGGTCGCCCGACAGGGCGAGCAAACCTCCGCCATTGGGCAGCCACACCAGTTTTGTTAGAAATGCCCATTTGGACTTGTAGAAAAGATTTCGTTTGCCAGTCCTTGCATCGACCGCCGCCAAGCCACTGGAGGCCTCTCCCGGTTCATACATCACGCATACGATGGTTTTGCCGTCGGGCGACCAAGCTGGATAGAACAGGCCTTCACTCATGTTGCCGGTGACCAAGGATTTCCCCTCGCCACTTTCCAGGGAATAAATCACCAGACGGAACTTGCCCAGTTCCGGGTTGTTGTACACGACATACGCAAGATTGCGACCATCGGGAGAAAAAGTGATGTTAGTGTCAACATCGGTGACCAGCTTTTGCGGCGTGCCACCCAGGACTGGCGCCCGATAAAGAGACTTCAGCGCTTGTCCCTGCTCGCCGCGGACGAAGTAAAGATAATTTCCGTCGGGAGAGAATTGCACACCCAGGTATTGCAACAGCTCGGGAGGCATGACCTGGGTGTTGCTGTTCGTGGGGACATTGCGCAGCCAAAGACCCTCCCGGCCATTCTCCTCAAGAACATTCAAGATGTATTTGCCATCGGGAGAGATGGCGACCAGCCTGGCTTTGCCAGTCTCAGTAATCTTGTTCACGGAGAAATTTTGAAACGGAACTGGCCGAGTGCGGGAAAGAAAAGCATAGACGCCGTAGCCGGCAGCCACTACGAGCAAAACGACGATGGCGCTGGTGATGCCTATGCCGAATTTGTGCTGGCGGGCGGCGGCCACGACAGCGGAACTGCTAGAGATGTGCGCGGGCAGGGAAATGGCTGGCGCGGAGGCTCCTGATTGCGCGCTTACCGCTCGGATCTGACGGCTGGAATCGGTGTCACGCTTTAGCCGTTTCAGGTCGGCGCGCATCTCCGCTGCACTCTGATAGCGTAGGTTGCGGTCCTTCTCCAGAGCCTTATTGATGATCCGTTCCAACTCGGCGGGCACATCGGGATTCAGCCGCACCGCAGACGTGGGAGCGGCATCCAGAATGGCTTTAAAGATGACGGCGGAACTTTCTCCGCGAAAGGGCAATTGCCCGGTGGACATTTCATAGAGGACGACTCCAAACGAGAACAGATCGGTCCGCGCATCCAATTCCTTCGCCCTCGCCTGCTCTGGGGACATATACGCGACAGTGCCTAGCGCACTGCCGGGACTGGTCAGATGGTGTTCTGACTCGATGGTCGGAGCACTCAGGCCGCCGCTCTCCCGATTCAAAGTGACTTTCGCCAGCCCGAAATCAAGAATCTTGGCGTGCCCGTGCTCGGTTATAAAAATGTTCGCAGGCTTGATATCGCGGTGAACGACGCCCTTGGTGTGGGCGGCATTCAGAGCATCGGCGATTTCGATGGCCAGCGATAGAGTCAGTTCGGTCTCCAGAGGACGCCCGGCGATCCGATGCTTCAGCGTGAGCCCATCCAGAAACTCCATGGCGATAAAAGTTTGTCCGTGCTGGTCATCAATTTCGTAGATGGTACAGATGTTTGGGTGGTTCAAGGCGGACGCCGCTTGCGCCTCGCGTTGGAAGCGAGCCAGAGCTTGCGCATCCTTGGCAATCTGGTCAGGCAGGAACTTCAAGGCGACAAAACGGTGCAGCTTTACGTCCTCGGCTTTGTAGACGACACCCATCCCGCCGCCGCCGAGCTTTTCGACGATGCGATAGTGCGAGATGGTCTGGCCGACCATGTGCCACACATGCTATGGCGGAAGGGTTGGCAAGTCAATGAAAGGAGTGGAGCTGGAGGAATCTAAAAAGATTGCTGTTGGAACATCGCGTGGCTTCCAAGGAACTGCCGGGTGCTGAGCAGAAATTACCCGGCCAGAACAAGTTCCTTTTCGCTTTGCCCCGGCTAGCAGGCCGGGCCCCACGCTCTTGAAAAACTCTTTTCGTGGTGTTTCCAGCAGCCGAAGTCCGTTTGTAAGATCCTTTTCATTTGGGGGTGCGAACAGACTTTGATTGGCCGCGAAACGGCAGAGGTACTCGAGATTCATCAGACAGGGTTCGTTTCCAGCCGGGATCAAAAGATCAAGCTACGTTATACCATGGAGTATGGACCTTCCACTAAATCCGCCAATCCTGCCGATGCTCGCGAAACGAGTAGATGAATTGCCCGCCGACGGCGATTGGATTTTCGAACCCAAGTGGGATGGTTTTCGCGCGCTGGTGTTTCGCGATGGAGATGAGATTTTCATCCAAAGCCGCGACGAAAAACCACTCAATCGTTACTTTCCTGAGTTGCTGGAACCCCTGCGCGCTGCGTTGCCCGCACGTTGTGTGCTCGATGGAGAAATGGTGATCGTCAAGAATGATGGGCTTGATTTTGATGCACTGCAATTACGCCTGCATCCCGCTGCGTCGCGCGTAAAGCTGTTATCAGGGCAGATTCCCGCATCATTTGTATTCTTCGATCTGCTTTGCCTTGGAGGTCGCGATCTCCGCGGCGAGGCGTTTCAAAAGCGGCGCCGCCAATTGGAGTCGCTGCTTGATTTAGCTTCACCGCCGATTCATCTCACACCTGCAACCAGCGATCGGACCCTTGCCGCCGATTGGTTTCGCCGTTTTGAAGGCGCAGGCCTGGATGGCGTGATGGCCAAAGATCCTACAGGAACCTACGAGCCGAATAAGCGAGTGATGCTTAAAGTGAAACACGAACGCGACTGCGATTGCGTTGTTGCTGGATTCCGCTGGCATAAGAAAGGTGAGCACACAATGGTTGGCTCGCTGCTACTCGGTTTGTACGACGATTCTGGCGCTTTGCAACACGTTGGAGTCAGTGCGAGTTTCAGCACAGCAAAACGAAAAGAGCTGGTGGAGTTTCTCCAGCCTTATCGAAAAGATGCACTGATGAACCATCCGTGGAAGTCTTGGGCTGAGTATGCTACCGAGAACGATGAAGGTGTCAAGCGAATGCCCGGCGGACAGAGTCGTTGGAGCCAAGGCAAAGATTTGTCGTGGGAGCCAGTGCGGCCTGAATTAGTTGTAGAAGTTGCTTATGATCACATGCAGAGAGATCGCTTCCGGCACACGGCGCAATTCCGCAGATGGCGAACCGACAAAAAGCCCAGCGATTGTACCTACGCCCAGCTTGAAGTTGTTCCGCCCCAGGAACTGGCGGCAATTTTTCCACAGGGACGATGACAAGTTTAGGAACTCACTATTCCGGACCCCTGTTCTTCCAACGGTTCCGCCACTCCCGTGTGGGATCATCGTCTGGTTCTGGAGTCTCCTGCGGCGGCCGTTGTTCTTCGGGGATATGACGCAGGTTGATGCGGATGCGTGTCCACGTGGATGATCGGCCTCGCATGGAATCAACCAGCACATCGTCGACGGCAAGCAGACTTGTGATATTCGCATGTTTAGCCTTCCAGCGCTGAAGACCCGCCAGCGCGGCCGCTTTATCAGGCGAATTCGCGACCGTAATCAAGGGCATCTTCACGCGCGGCTTCTTTATTGCTATCTTCTTCGCGGCAGATTTCGCGCGGGAAGGCATCACGCGAGCAGCCTCGCCTTCCATTTTGCGGAAGTGTGGAGGCCAGGGTGCGTCGGCGATACCGGCCGCTTCATCTTTATCAGCTAGTTCCAGCAATTTTTCCAGCGAGCCAGGGGATGCATTTATCCCGGCATGCCGATGGCCGATTTTCGCGAAGCGCTCAGGCACTGTGAAGATGGTAAAGTCCGCCGGATTGCAATCGGGTACTTCTTCCCAATAAAGAGGAGTCGAAACGCGAGCATCTGGGAGCGGACGTACTGAATAGGCGGAGCATGTCGTCCGATCCTTCGCGTTCTGGTTGTAGTCAAGGAAGACGCCATGACGCTCTTCCTTCCACCACTTCGAACTGGCCAGTGTTGGAGCGCGGCGCTCGACCGCGCGCGATAAGGCAACAGCTGCACGGCGAACTTGCGTGAACGTCCAACGCGGTTCGATACGTACATTCACGTGCATGCCGCGCGAGCCGCTGGTTTTTGGCCAGCCTTGAAGACCGACTTCATCGAGAAAGCCCTGAACTTCAAGTGCGACGCGGCGAACATCATCCCAACTAACGCCGGGAATCGGATCCAGATCGATGCGTAATTCATCCGGATGATCGAGATCGCCGGAGCGCACCGGATGCGGGTGTAGCTCGATGCAGCCAAGGTTTACGATCCAAACAAGCCCGGACGTATCATCGACCACGATTTCTTCGGCAGTTCGGCCGGAAGGAAACGACAAAGTGACCGTACGCAGCCAGGCTGGTCGCTTCTCTGGCGCTCGCTTTTGGTAAAACGCCTCCGCCTCGGCGCCGTTGACGAAACGTTTCAGGACGATTGGTCGATCTTGAATCCCCGCCATCGCACCCGGAGCGACGGAGAGATAGTACTGAACCAGGCGGAGCTTGGTGACTTTTATTTGCGAAGAAAAGTACAACTTCTCAGGGTTCGTGATCTGGACTTCCCGCCCGTCGATCGAAAGAATTGTGCCGGCCGATTCCATTGCCACAAGACAAGGCTACCACCGATAATCATTATCTTAGGCGACGCAAATCTCTGGTTATGAATCAATCATCATTCGGCCCCACAATCGACGAATATCTTCGCAACGTATCGCGGAAGATCTTCCGGAGTTGAAGACCACGGCAGGCGCGCTGCTGGTGGATGCGCAGGGGCATGGACTCATCTCGGCCAAAATTGCATCGACCGTCCACGATACATTTTCAGCTAATCACCAAACCTGATGGCTCGTAAACACAAGCCTGTTACTAACCCGTAGAAACGGGGTTGGGGGAGATCGATGGCGATGTCCCCGACGCGGACTTCTGGCCCGCGATAACTTCGTTTAGCCGTGATCCGTTAATTATTTCCTGAAGGCCCTACTTTGCGGAGTACCTGGCTGAAGAGTGGCTCCATGCGCAAAGGAGCGAGCCTTGGATCGGCATTGACGAATATCGCTGTACACTGTTCGCACGTTGGCAGGTGTGCCGTGATCTGAGCTCTTAACTCTGATGTGAGATCTTTGTCGATATAGCTCGAAAGCTCCCGGATCACTTCCAGGCAACTAATCTCCCCGACTCCTCCATTGTGGGAATTTTGATATTCCCCTCGCACAGCACAAGGTACAACCTTCATCTTCATTCGATTCCGAACTGACCAAAAATGACACGTTACGCCAAATCCAGTGGAAATGAATTCTTGTCATGGATTTGTCACCAAATACCGATGCCCCGAATCCGATGGGCGAAATATCCGCACTGTGCCCAATAGTCTGGCGGTTCGTCCTCCGTATAGGTAATCCGTGTGATCGCCTTGATTTCTTCAGGCCTAGTTTCACAGGTGCAACCAGTCGAAGCGGAGTTCCGTGCTCCACGGTGAGAGGCTTGCCGTTCAGGTGAGTCCCGAGTAGGGTTTGCGGATGACGGGCCGTAGACAGATCGAGCGACACGAAGTATGGGTCGGGATTTCCCCAGGGACCAACATTGACCCTGTGGCATGTTCGCAAAAAGCGCAATGCACCCGCACCAGTCGTTTGCGCTTCGCGTTGGAAGCGAGCTAGAGCTTGCGCTTGCGCGTCCGTGGCGACTTCATTGGGCACCTCCACGGGGGGAGTGGCCGAATTCTTCCCGAAGGATAGTACTCCCAATCGAGCTTGCCGCGGCGAATCTCGGTGATTGTTCTATTCTTTGTCGCTGGGAGCGGCAATGCCCAAGAAGACGAGCACAGCACGATTCAGCCGCACTATGTCCTCGTCAACAAGGCGGCCGACACGTGCGCCGACCTTTGATTTCGGAACGGTCGTGATCTTATCCACCATCAGCCGGCAAACAGCGCGAAGCCCATTGCTTTCGTTGGGCTCGACCAGCAACCGAAACAGAAGAGCATCGGTCGGGTCAGTAGTGAAGGCGCATGCTGTGATCGAATCCGTCATGTCGAAGCGGTCGTCTTGAAGTATTACGACTGGACGGGGCTTTCCAGCGTAATCCTTGCCGCTCGCAACGGTCCAAATTTCACCGCGCTTCACATCCCGCCCCAATCTGAGACAGCGTCGATGAAGTCTTGGTCCTCCTTCGCGTGAGGACTATTGGCAACAGCCACCGACTGCCGATGTGCTTCTGTCACAAAAGCAGGCGAGCGCATGTCGGGGACCCAAATCTGGATAGGCCGCAACCCCTGTTGACGATCATGAGGTCCCCTTGAATCAAAGCCCGCAGGAAGCAGTCGGAGGAGGGCAAGCTGCGCTGGGTGCGCCCAGCGTTCCTCACCTGCCTTCGCAAACACAGGCGCCTCAGTTTTCCCTTGGAATTCATCGCCATGGTCACTTGGAAGTAGCACACTACGATGTTGCCGCCGTCGAACCCGTCGACTCATGGAGCAAAATATTCGCGCAGTACTTGCACAATCCGTTCGCTTGCGCGACCGTCCCACAATGGTGGAATCGATCCCTTCTTAGCTCCTCCCTCGAGAATCTTCGTCAACTCGGAGTTCAGCAGCCGCCGGTCCTGCCCAACCAGAACGTTCGTCCCCATGTTGACCGTCACCGGACGCTCGGTATTATTTCGCATAGTCAGGCACGGGACTCCCAAGTAAGTCGTTTCCTCCTGGACGCCACCCGAGTCAGTGATGACCACTACCGCGCGGCGCTGTAACGAGAGGAAT
>Ga0210409_10001984_pt1 | contig 25318 bp, 16 predicted proteins | sample IncBWH17MmetaG_FD_161649 | JGI IMG/M metagenome (GOLD analysis project Ga0210409, IMG submission 161649) | Forest soil microbial communities from Barre Woods Harvard Forest LTER site, Petersham, Massachusetts, United States - Inc-BW-H-17-M | ecosystem: Environmental > Terrestrial > Soil >...
AGCCCACGCAAGCGAGGTTGCAGCGAAACAGCGGCTCGAGCATCAGCACCAGCGGATAACGCTTCCGGCCAAGCAGCTTCTGCTTCAGCAGATAGCTGCCGATACGCATTTCCTTGAAGAACGGTATTGCCATTACAGGTTTCTTTCTGGACTCAAGTGAAGGAGTGGATCAGCCCGTCGCTAGTTCCGCCGGAAGCCGAAATTCGATATTTTCTTCGCGGCCCGGAAGCACCGAGACCGCGACCGGTCCGATACGCCTCAAGGCCTCGATCACGTCGTCAACAAGTACCTCCGGCGCCGAGGCGCCGGCGGTGATGCCGACGGCCTTGGCGTCCTTCAGCCAGTCCGGGTTCAACTCGCTGCCATCAGCGATCAGGTAACTCGCAACGCCGACTTCGGTGCCGATCTCGCGGAGCCGGTTCGAATTCGAGCTGTTGTTGGCCCCGACCACCAGGATAACGTCTACAAGCTTGCTAAGGTCCCTTACCGCAGATTGGCGGTTCTGTGTCGCATAGCAGATATCCCGGATGTCCGGGCCTTGAATGTCCGTAAAACGCTGCTGGAGGGCTGCAATGATGTCCTTGGTGTCATCCACGCTGAGGGTGGTCTGGGTGATATAGGCCACCGGCGTGTCCGCAGGCAGCGTCAGGGCCGCGACGTCATCGACGTTCTGGACCAGCAGCACCGGCCCGGGAACCTGACCCATGGTTCCCTCGACCTCGGGGTGGCCGGCATGGCCGATCAGAATGAGCGCCCGGCCTTTCGACATATAGCGCTTGCCCTGGTTATGTACCTTGGTGACCAGCGGGCAGGTGGCATTGAGGACCGGCAGGCCGCGCGCGGCGGCTTCCTCCTCCACGCTGCGCGCCACGCCGTGGGCGCTGAACACGGTGACGGCGTGCGGCGGTACTTCCGAGAGATCCTCAACGAAAATCGCGCCCTTGTTCTTCAGGCTCTCGACCACGTACTTGTTGTGGACGATCTCGTGACGCACATAGACCGGCGGGCCATATTTTTCGAGCGCACGCTCGACAATCTCGATGGCACGCACGACACCCGCGCAAAACCCCCGGGGCTGCGCCAGATAGACTTCCATGGGACGCTCGTTACGCAAGTTGCACCACTCTCATTCTATGTCTCCGTCGGGTGCGGATATCTGCAATATCCGCACCACACCCCCTGAAGATGGAGGCGCAGCGCTTTGTGTCAAAAAACGATCGGCTAGAAAAGGCGGATCGCAATACAAGTCTCTCCCGCGCGCAGCTGTCAGCCGGCTCAAGCGTCGGATTCGGTAGTATAATACAGTAACCCCCAAACCGCAGCCAAATGAGCCCATTCCCTCACTTGTTCGTCAGCTTCAGGGCTAATCTACGATTAAGCGTCCTCCAGACATATTTCGGCCTATTTTGGGCAATTTTTGCGCGCCCCTGAAGCAAAAATGCTCGAAACAACATTAGATTGCCTGACGGAACTCCGCTAGATAGCGGGCGTTTCCGGCAGGCCGTTAACATTAGAAAGAAAAAATGTGCTGACAAGTATAGTTGTTTCGATTGTCAAAGCCTGCACACGGTTTGCCGCCACCACTGTCCTGATCGCACTCGCGCTTGCGATAGCGGCGGGTTTTTATACTGCCCGGCATTTTGAAATTAACACTGATATCAACACCTTGATTTCGCCCAATCTCGATTGGCGCAAGCGGGACATTCAATTCGATGATGCTTTCGACCGGGACAGAACGATTCTGGCCGTGGTCGACGCGCCGACGCCGGAACTCACGAGTTCTGCGAGCGCCGCGCTTTACCAAAAACTGGTCGGCGATAAAAAACATTTCGAATCGGTCCAGGCGCTTGGCTGGGGGGAGTTCTTTGAAAAGAGCGGGCTCTTGTTCCTTCCGGCGGCCGAGGTTGGCCGTCTTACCAGCCAGTTCGAATCCGCAGCGCCTTTGATCGAAATCATGGCCGGCGATCCCTCTTTGCGGGGATTGACCGGCGCGCTGGAAACCGGATTGGCCGGCATCAAGCGTGGGCAGGTCAAGCTTGATAGCACCGAGCGGCCGTTCAACCTGATCGCGAAGACGGTCGAGAGCGTACTGAACAATGGCACCGGGACATTCTCCTGGCACGAACTCGTCAGCGAAAAGCCTTTAACTGCTGCCGATCGGCGGGCCTTCATCGAGTTCAAGCCGATCCTCGATTTTAACGCGCTGGAGCCTGGGAAAGCGGCCACTGACGCCATCAGGCAGGCGGCCGCCGATCTCAACCTCGCGGGGGAATATGGTGCGCGCGTCAGGCTGACCGGACCGGTTCCGATCGCCAACGAGGAATTCGCAACCGTTGCGGACGGCGCCGTCTTCAACGGGATCGGGACCGTACTCGTGGTGCTGCTCATTCTCTGGATGGCGCTGCATTCGACGAAGATCATCTCCGCGGTATTCGCCAATCTCTTCATCGGCCTCTCGATCACCACCGCGGTCGGACTGTGGATGGTGCACTCGCTGAACCTGCTCTCGATTGCCTTCGCCGTCCTGTTCGTCGGATTGGGCGTCGACTTCGGCATTCAGTTCAGCGTCCGCTACCGCTCGGAGCGTTTCAAAAGCAACGATCTGCAGACGGCGCTGGAGAAGGCGGCCGAATACTCGGCTGTACCGCTATCGCTTGCGGCGATGGCCACCGCAGCCGGATTCCTCTCGTTCCTGCCGACTGATTACAAGGGCGTCTCCGAACTTGGCCAAATCGCCGGCGTGGGCATGCTCGTGGCTTTTTTCTCCAGCATCACCGTGCTGCCGGCCCTGCTCAGCCTTCTCAATCCTCCCGGCGAAAGGGAGCCGGTCGGCTACGCGTTTCTGGCGCCTGTCGATCATTTCCTCGAAAGGCATCGGGTCGTGATCATTGTCGGTACCCTTCTGGTGGCAGTCGCCGGCCTGCCCTTGCTTTACTTCCTCAGATTCGATTTCAACCCGATCAACCTGCGCAGTCCCAAGGTCGAGTCGATCGCCACCTTTCTCGATCTGAGAAGTGATCCGAACACCGGCGCCAACGCCATTGACGTGTTGGCGAACTCGGAAGCCGAAACGAAGAAGATCGTGGCCAAACTAAGCCAGCTCCCGGAGGTTGCCCGCGTGATGTCGCTGGACAGTTTTGTGCCCGAGGATCAGCCGGAAAAGCTGAAGCTCATCGCCCAGGGCGCCAGGGTTCTAAATCCCGCGCTGAACCCCGAATCCATCGACGCTCCGCCGACAGATGCGGAGAATGTCGAGGCCTTGAAGGGAACTGTGGAAAGTCTGCGCAGGACCGCCGGTGACGCAAAGGGGCCGGGGGCGGCGGCGTCGCGGCGGCTTGCGGACGCCTTGTCCAGATTAGCCGACTCGAGTGAGGCGGTACGAAACAAGACTCAGGCGATCTTCGTCGTGCCGCTGAAGGTGGTGCTCGATCAGCTCAGGAACGCGCTGCAGGCGAGGCCCGTGAGCCTGAAGACGTTACCGCCTGACCTGGTGAGGGGCTGGAAAACCAAGGACGGCCTGTCGCGCGTCGAGGCGCAGCCGCGCGGCGACCCCAACGACAACGAGACGCTGCGCAAGTTCGCGGCTGCCGTTCTGGCCGCCGAGCCTCACGCGGTCGGGGGGCCGGTATCGATTCTCAAATCCGGCGATACCGTCGTCAAGGCGTTCATCCATGCCGGCATCTGGGCACTGGTCGTGATCAGTTTTCTGCTCTGGCTTACGTTGCGGCGCGTCACCGACGTGTTGTTGACGCTGGTTCCGCTGCTGGTAGCGGGCGCGGTGACTCTGGAAATCTGCGTGCTGATCGGGCTGCCGCTCAACTTCGCCAATATCGTGGCGCTGCCGTTGCTGCTCGGCGTCGGCGTTGCATTCAAGATTTATTACGTAACGGCGTGGCGGGCCGGTAGAACAAATCTGCTGCAGTCGAGCCTGACGCGGGCAATATTTTTCAGCGCCATGACGACCGCCACGGCGTTCGGCAGCCTGTGGCTGTCGAGCCATCCGGGGACTGCGAGCATGGGCAAGCTTTTGGCGCTCTCGCTGGTCACGACGCTTGCGGCGGTGTTGCTGTTCCAGCCCGCATTAATGGGTAAACCGCGCGATATCAGGGAGTAGACAGATATCGCCGACCGGATCATTCGGCGCGGCCGACGCCGGCTTCTTCGCAGCCTGGGTCGTGGAGGACCCTGTGGTCTTCGGCGCGCCGGCCGCCTTAGGCGTCCCCTTGGCCATGCCGATTGAGGAGGCGCTCGGGGAAATGGGACCCGCGACGCGGGTCCAGGTTTCCCCGCCGCACAGAAAGCCCATCACGCAGCCCTGAATTTCAAGCTGGTCGGGCCCGACGGGCCTGATCGTCGAGCTGTAGTATTGTCCGTCCTTGGCGTTATAGACTTGGCCTTCCCATTGATCGACCCCGGCTTTCTTCTTCATGTCGATCAGTATCGGCATGCCCAAAGTGGGTCTGTTCCTTTTTGAGACATCGGGATTGTTGATATCGTGTCCGCCCGGGGTCTTCTCCCATGCCACAGCGCCCCACATCCTGCCGTTGCATTCAGCGACACGAATATTGGCGACACCGTCCGCGACCCTCCAGTCGCCGGTCGGATCCGCCGCCAGGGCGGATGCAAGACCCGCCGATAAAAATATCGCGGAAAATATTAGTTTGCGCATGATGTAAGGTGGGCAGTGCAACATGGCTTCAACCTGTGCTTAAATAGATGATCCGAAGGAGGGCAAAACGCCGCATTGAGCGTTTTCAGTTGACGGAACGGCCAACAATCGAAGTATGTAGCTGATGTCATATTCAAATCTAGACGTTTCCGAGATGTTTGTGGATCGGCAGTCGCAGCGCAGCTCCATGCATGCACGCCATCTGAACGAACAGTTGGTCCGAGTCTTGAAAACGATCGGTTATGATGTCGGGTTTCAAAAGGGCCAAGGCCAGTACCTGTTCGATCGTGATGGCGTTCGGTATCTCGATCTACTGAGCGGATTTGGCGTTTTTGCGATTGGGCGGAATCATCCGGCGCTGCGCCAGGCGTTGAAGAGCGTCCTCGACAGCGATCTGCCGAACCTCGTTCAGCTCGATGTTTCGACCCTGGCCGGCGTACTTGCTGAGCGTCTGCTCAAATATGTCCCATATCTGGACAAGGTATTCTTTGCCAATTCGGGCGCGGAATGTGTCGAAGCCGCGATCAAATTTGCGCGCGGCGCAACCGGGCGGCCCGGCATCGTCTATTGCGCGCATGCCTATCACGGATTGACCTACGGCGCGCTTTCGCTGACCGACGATCCCAATTTCCGCGGCGGATTCCAGCCGCTGCTGCCCGGATGCACCTCGGTTCCGTTCAATGATCTTGCAGCGCTTGAGCAGGCGCTGTCCTCGCGGGAGGTAGCCGCGTTCATTGTCGAGCCGATCCAGGGCAAGGGCGTCAACATGCCCACCGACGAATATCTCCCCGGCGCCGCCGCGCTCTGCCGCAAATACGGCACCTTGATGGTGGCGGACGAAATCCAGACCGGAATGGGTCGAACCGGCCGGTTCCTCGCGGTTGAGCACTGGAATGTCGAGCCCGATATCGTCCTGCTCTCCAAGGCGCTGTCGGGAGGACATGTTCCCGTCGGCGCCTTGCTCACCCGCAAGGCGGTCTTCGACAAGATTTTCAATCAAATGGACCGCGCGGTCGTGCACGGATCGACATTTGCGAAGAACGATCTGGCCATGGCCGCCGGCATCGCCACGCTGGAGGTCCTGAAGTCGGAGAAGCTGATCGAAGCCGCCGCCAAGCGCGGCGCCGAACTTCGGCTCGCGCTGAACCGAATGGTCCCAGGCTATGAGCTCCTGAAGGAGGTTCGCGGCAAGGGACTGATGATCGGGCTGGAGTTCGGCTCGCCGAAATCGTTGCGGTTGAAAGCTTCATGGAACGTGCTCGAAACCGCCAACAAAGGTTTGTTCTGTCAGCTGATTACCGTGCCCTTGTTCAAGGATCACAAGATCCTGACCCAGGTCTCCGGACATGGCAGCCACACCATCAAGTTGTTGCCGCCACTGACCATCACCGAAGCGGACTGCAACTGGGTCGTGACGGCGTTCGACACGGTGATCGCTTCCAGCCACAAGGTCCCCGGAGCGATCTGGTCGTTGGGCAAGACGCTCGTCGACAACGCCGTGCGCAAATCCGCCTAGCGGCGGGGTCCGCAATTATCCCTTCGCGATCATTCCGCGGCTTGCGGCGCTGTTGCTTGCCAGCCACCGCATCTTTGCCGATTACCGCGAATCCTCGAGGATCATCGCGGCGCCCTTCTCGGCAATCATCGCGGTCGGGGTGTTGGTATTTCCCGAGGTGATCGTCGGCATGACGGAAGCGTCGGCCACGCGCAGGCCCGAAATCCCGTAGCAACGCAAGCGCTCATCGACGACGGCCATGGGATCACTGGCCGTACCCATCTTCGCCGTTCCCACCGGGTGAAAAATCGTGGTGCCGATATCGCCGGCGGCTTTCGCCAGCGACGCATCGTCGTCGCCGACCGACGAGCCCGGCAGAAATTCCTCGGGCTGGTAGCGCGCGAGCGCAGATTGCTTCATCAGGCGCCGCGTGGTGCGAATGGCATCGGCAGCGACCTGGCGGTCTTCGCTCGTCGACAAATAGTTCGGGGCGATCGAGGGTGCCTGATCGGCCTGCGCAGAACGAATGCGCACGGTGCCGCGCGAGGTCGGCTGCAAATTGCAGGCGCTCACCGTGATCGCGGGGAAGCGATGCAAGGGATCGCCGAATTTGTCGAGCGAGAGCGGCTGCACGTGAAACTGTATGTTGGCGCGTTCGCGATGCGGATCCGAACGGGTGAAGATGCCCAGTTGCGACGGCGCCATGGTCAGGGGGCCACGCCGGCGGAAGGCGTAATCGAGGCCCATCAGGCCGCGGCGGACCAGCGAATAGTAGGTCTCGTTGAGCGTGCGCACGCCATTGACCTTGTAGATCGCGCGCTGCTGCAGGTGATCCTGCAGATTTCGCCCGACGCCCTGCCGGTCGAGGACACTCCCGATTCCAAGCGGCGTCAGCCAATCCGCAGGGCCAATGCCGGAGCGATGCAGCACCTGCGTTGAGCCGATCGAGCCGGCGCACAGGACTACTTCGCCTTTGGCGCGGGCCTCGATGACTTCGCCCCCTCGGATGAAGCGGACGCCGGCGGCGCGGCCGGCCTCGATGAGCACGCAGTCGACCAGCACGTTCTTTTCGAGGCGCAGGTTGGCGCGCGTCAACGCAGGCTTCAGGAAGCCACGTGCCGATGACCAGCGGCGTCCGCGCTTCTGGTTGACGTGAAAATAGCCGACGCCCTCATTGTCGCCGGTGTTGAAATCCGGAATTTTCCGAATTCCCATCTGTTCGGCCGCGTCCCCAACCGCGTCCAGAATGGTCCACGACAGGCGCGGCGCCTCGATCCGCCAGCCGCCACCGGTGCCGTGATGCTCGCTGTCGCCGAGAAAGTGATCCTCAAGCCGGCGGAACGCGGGCAGCACGTCGCCGTAACCCCAGCCGGTCAGCCCGAGCTGGCGCCAATGGTCGTAGTCGGCGGCTTGTCCGCGCATCGAGATCATGGCGTTGATGGCAGATGAGCCACCGATCACCTTGCCGCGCGGATAGGCCAGCGAGCGGCCGTTGAGACCGGCTTCGGGTTCGGTCCGAAACATCCAGTCCGAACGCGGATTGCCGATCGCGAAGAGGTAGCCGACCGGGATGTGAAACCAGATCCAGTTGTCGCTGCCGCCGGCCTCCAGGATCAGCACGCGATTGCCGGGATTGGCCGACAGGCGGTTGGCGACGATGCAGCCGGCGGTGCCCGCGCCAACGACAATATAATCGAAATCGCCTTGAAGCCGCGTTGCCATTCTCGGTTTCCGCCCAGTCCAGATGATCGTCATGCCCGGCTTTGCGCAGGCACCACGTCTTTCCCGATTTTTATATAGTCCGAAGGTGGAATCGCCGCGACATAGGCGAGCGGAGGCGACGCCGTCCTTTCGGACGGCTATGCCCGGCCAAAGACTTTTGTCAATGCTGAGGGATATTTGGGCCGATCGTGGCTGCCGTGCTAGACAGGGTAATAACCCCGTTTGGACCGAGCTTTCCCATGCCCATCGTCAATCGCGTCGCCGATCTTCAACCCGATATTCAGGCCTGGCGCCGGGATATTCATCAACATCCCGAATTGCAGTACGACGTTCACCGCACTGCGGCATTCGTGGCTGAACGGCTTCGGGAGTTCGGCTGCGACGAAGTGGCTACGGGTCTTGGCCGCACCGGTGTCGTCGGCGTCATCAGGGGACGCAAACCGGCCGGTAAAGGCGATATCAAGGTGATCGGGCTTCGCGCCGATATGGACGCATTGCCGATCGAGGAGGCGACCGAACTGCCTTACGCCTCCAAAGCGGCGGGAAAGATGCATGCATGCGGCCATGACGGGCATACCGCGATGCTGCTTGGCGCGGCCCGTTACCTCTCCGAAACCAGGAATTTCGCCGGCGATGCGGTGGTCATCTTTCAGCCCGCGGAAGAGGGTGGCGCCGGTGCGGCGGCGATGATCAAGGATGGGCTGTTGGAACGCTTCGCCATCGATCAGGTCTATGGCATGCACAATGGTCCGGGAATTCCGGTCGGCTCGTTTGCGATCCGGTCCGGTCCGATCATGGCCTCTACCGATGCCGTTGACATCCGTATCGAAGGACGCGGCGGGCACGCGGCGCGCCCGCATATATCCATCGATTCCGTTTTGGTCGGCGCGCAGTTGATCACCTCCTTGCAGTCCATCGTGTCACGTAGCGTCGATCCCCTGGAATCCGCCGTCGTCTCGATGTGCGAATTCCATGCCGGCAACGCCCGCAACGTGATCCCGCAGACCGCCGAGCTGAAAGGCACCGTCCGCACCCTGACCGCCGAGATGCGGGCGCTGGTGGAAAAGCGCGTGCGCGAGGTTGTCGACGGCATGGCGCTCATGACGGGCGCCAAAATCGATCTGAAATACGAACGCGGCTATCCCGTGGTGGTCAACCATGCCTCGCAGACGGATGTTGCGATCCGGGCGGCGAGGGAAGTTGCCGGCGGCGCCAACGTTCATGAAATGCCGCCTTTGATGGGCGGGGAGGATTTCGCCTATATGCTGGAACAACGGCCGGGAGCGTTTATCTTCTGTGGCAATGGCGATAGCGCGGGCCTGCATCATCCCGCCTATGATTTCAACGACGATGCCATCGTCTTTGGCACCTCGTACTGGATCAAGCTGGTCGAGAACACGCTCGCTGCGTGAGGCTCCCGGCGCAACATCACGGTATTCCCAAATAAGAAGGTCCGCGCTACCCCCGCGGGCCTTCTCGCTGCGCTGCATCCGCCGTATCAGAACAGGCGCGAGAAAATCACGTAAAGCGTGCCCGATATCAAGATCGCCGCCGGCAGCGTCAGCACCCACGCCATCACCATGTTGCGGATGGTCGCGACCTGCAGTCCCGATCCGTTAGCGGCCATGGCTCCGGCGACGCCGGATGACAGCACGTGGGTGGTGGAGACCGGAAGGCCGAACATGTCGGCCGCACCGATCGTGGCGGCGGCGACGAGTTCCGCGGACGCGCCCTGCGCGTAGGTGAGGTGAGACTTGCCGATCTTTTCGCCGACCGTCACCACGATGCGCTTCCATCCGATCATGGTGCCGAGGCCGAGCGCCAGCGCGACCGCAATCTTGACCCAGTTCGGGATGAACTTGGTGGCGCTGTCCAGCGAGCCCTTGTAGGCGTTCAGGATACCGATCTCTTCCTTGTTGAGATCGTTCTCCTTGTCCTTCATCAGGAAGCGGATCGCCTCCGAGGTCAGATACATGTCGTTGCGGGTATTGCCGACAGCTTCCGCAGGCACCTTGTTGAGGGAGCCGTATTTCTGGACCTGCTCGCCGACATCCTTCACCAGAACCGCAAGCGAAGGATAAGTCCCTTCGCTGATGCGATGCCGGGATACGTATTGTGTCACCGCCGGACGCGGATCACCGATGATGCTGTGGCCGGCGCCCTTGGCCGCAACCACGGCGGAGGCCGCGGCCGACGTCTTCTGGAACAGCGCCACCTGCGAATCCGGCAGAGCGCGGTTCAACGCATAAGCCGTCGGCACCGTTCCGATCAGGATCAGCATGATCAAGCCCATGCCCTTCTGGCCGTCATTGGAACCGTGCGCAAAGCTGACGCCGGTGCAGGTGAGGATCAGCAGGCCGCGGATCCAAAGCGGCGGCGCCTTGTTGCCTTCGGGCGCGGCATAGAGCGCGGGATTGCGAACGATCAATTTCAGCAGCAGCAGCAGAATCGCCGCGCAGATGAAGCCCACCAGCGGCGACAACAAAAGCGCATAGCCGATTTCGGTGGCCTTGCTCCAGTCGACCCCCGAGGTTCCGTCGCGGCCGCGCATCAGCGCATTGGCCACACCGACGCCGATGATCGAACCGATCAAGGTGTGCGAACTTGAAGCCGGCAGGCCGAAATACCACGTCCCGAGATTCCAGATGATCGCGGCGATCAACAGGGCGAACACCATCGCAAAGCCCGCACTGCTTCCGACTTGAAGGATCAGTTCCACCGGCAGCAGCGAGACGATGCCGAAGGCGACGGCGCCGCTCGACACCAGCACGCCGAGGAAATTGAAAAACCCCGACCACATCACCGCGAACTCGGCCGGCAACGAATGGGTATAGATCACGGTCGCAACCGCGTTGGCGGTATCGTGGAACCCATTGACGAACTCGAAGCCGAGCGCAATCAGCAACGCCACCATCAACAACAGGTACGGCAGATAGCTCGTGACCCTGGTGCCGGTGGCATCGACGTCGGAATAAATGCTGTAGGCCACAAACAGCAGCCCGGCGGCGATAATGCCGAAAAAAATGATCATCGCCAGTGGGTTGAAACCCTTATCCAGATTGGGCCGTGAGGCTGGCTGAATCGGCCCAGCGCTTGTTCCGTCGATCGCCTGATTGACTGCAAGATCGCTCATGCCGACGCTCCTGATACCGTGAGCGTCAATGGTGACCGATGGAGTTGAAGGTTAGATGACAGCCACCATGACATCCGGCCCTGCGTCGGTCGAGGCGAAGGCGTGTGCGCAAGGGGCCGCGCGTGCGAGAGCGGCGTCGGGCGCCTCCTTTGCGGATCGCTGGAACGTTGCTTCGAAGGGTGCGTTGAGGATCGGGAAACGTCCCTGTTCTTGCAATGGAGTGCGCCATGACAAAAGACAAAGACCTCAACGACCTTTTCCTCGACACATTGAAAGATATTTATTTCGCCGAAAAACAGATCTTGAAGGCGCTCCCGAAGATGGCGAAGGCCGCCAGTTCCGACAAGCTGCGCGCGGCATTCGAAAAGCATCACGGCGAGACCGAAGGTCAGGTCGAGCGGCTCGAAAAAATCTTTGAATTGATCGACAAGCCGCCGCGCAGCAAGACCTGCGAGGCGATCCAGGGCATCCTCGACGAGGGCAAGGAGATCATGGAGGAATACAAAGGCACCGAGGCGCTCGATGCCGGCATGCTGGCGGCTGCCCAGGCCGTCGAGCACTACGAAATCTCGCGCTACGGCACGCTCAAGCAATGGGCGCAGCAGCTCGGCATGAAGGACGCGGTCCGGTTGCTGGACGAGACGCTGCAGGAGGAGAAGAAGACTGACGAAAGCCTGACCTCGCTCGCGGAAGCCACAGTCAATCTCGCCGCAGCGGCGTGATCGACTGTTGTCGTCATGGCCGGGCTTGTCTCGACTAACGGCGACTTTGACTACCTTTCCAGGCTCACGCCGCGTGCGCTGATTTTCGCAACAGCGCCGCGGCGATTTTCAGATCATCGACGAAACGTTGATATTCCTGAGCCTTGGCGTCCGCATCGGGCAGCCGCAGCAGATAGGACGGATGCACCGTCACCAGCGCCTTGATCCCGTCATCGAGATTGAGCAGACGGCCACGGTTTTTGTTGATGGGCGTGATTTTCCCGAACACGCTTTGTGCTGCGGTAGCGCCCATCGCCACGACCAGCGCTGGTTTAATCGCGGCCAGTTCGCGTTCATACCATTGCCGGCACGCTTTGATCTCCTGCGTCGTCGGCTTCTGGTGCAGGCGGATTTTTCCGCGCGGGACGAACTTGAAATGTTTGACGGCGTTGGTGACGTAGATTTTCCTGCGGTCGATGCCGGCTTGTTCCAGCGCGCGGTCGAGCATCTGCCCGGCTGGTCCCACGAATGGTTTGCCGGCAAGATCTTCCTTGTCGCCAGGCTGCTCACCGACCAGCATTGCTTGCGCATCGGGTGGGCCTTCGCCGAACACGGTCTGGGTCGCGTCCTTCCAGAGCGGGCAGGCGCGGCAATTGGCGGCTTCTTCGCGCAGGGTTTTGAGGCTGGATGACGCGCCGGCCATGGGCATTTTCCGCTCGCTGTGGAGAATATGATCGCCAGGGCCTGGCTCAATGCGGGGCAGGGCGGTCGGGTTCCCTCGATCCCATTGGGAATGCTCATGAAAAACTGACCCGCCGATCCCGATTGACTCTCCCGGGCATGTTAGCTTTATATTAGAACATATCATGAACAAATGAGCCAGCTTCTGGCTCTCTCCTCTGAACCAATAAGCGGTCCAAATCTTTCGAGGAGCGGCGCATGCGAGAGCGTGCCCACACCACCACGCTTGCGAGTTTGCGCGGCAGCATCGAGCGTATCGAGGCGCATGGCGAGGCGTATTCACCTCGCAGGGTGGCGCTCGGGCATGCGGACGTCGACGCGACGCTGCAGGGCGGTCTCGCTTTGGGGGCGATCCACGAAGTGTTTGCGGAGGCGGGCCGGCAGAGCGCCGCGGCGACGGGTTTTGTCGCGGGGCTTGCGGGTCGGGCGGCCGCCCGGCGGCCGCTGGTGTGGATACGGCAGGATTTCACCGAGATTGAATCGGGCGCGGTGTCGATGAGCGGATTGGCCGAACTCGGTCTCGATCCACGCCTCTTCGTGACGGTGCGCGCCGCCGATGTGGACAGTGCGTTGCGGACGGCCGCCGACGCGCTGGCCTGCGATGCGGTCGGTGTCGTGGTGCTGGAAGTCTGGGGCGAGGCGCGACAGCTCGACCTCGTCGCCAGCCGCAAACTGACGCTGGCGGCGCAGGCCTCGGGTGTCACCGGGTTGCTGCTGCGGATGGCGGCGGAGCCCCAGCCGTCGACTGCCGAGACAAGATGGATCGTGCGCGCGGCGCATTCGCCGCCTGCTGCGCAGGCGCCTTGCAGCGCGTGGGGGACGCCTCTGCTAGATGCAGAACTTGTCCGCAACCGTCATGGCCCTGTTGGCCGGTGGATCATGGAATGGAAATGTGATGAGTGCCTTTTCGGAAAACCGGCGGCGTATCCTCAGCCTGTGGCTGCCGCGCCTGCCCATCGACCGCATCAAGCGCCAGCTCGCGCGCGAGGCAATAGCGTTTTCAAGCGAAGTGGACACCGGTTCGCGTAAAGAAAACGCGTCAAAACAAACAAAAACGTTTTCAAGCGAAGCGGACACCGGTTCGCGACAAGTTAAAGCATTTTATGAACCCAGCATCGTCGTCGCCAAGCAAAACAACGCCCTGCAGATTTTTGCGCTTGACGATGCGGCCGCGCGTCTTGGCCTCGATGTCGGCCTGCCGCTCGCCAATGCCCGCGCCATCTGCCCTCAGGTGCAGGTCTACGATGCAGACGAAGCCGCTGACGGTAACGCCCTGAACGCCCTTGCCGAGTGGTGCGACCGCTTCACCCCGCTGGTGGCGCTCGATCCTCCGCATGGTCTGTTTCTCGACATCACCGGCTGCGCGCATCTGTTCGGCGGCGAGGCCGCGATGATGCGGCTGTTGTGCGGCGTATTGACCGCACAGGGTTTTGCGGTCAGCGCCGCCATCGCCGGCACGGCCGTGTGCGCGCGGACGCTGACCCGTTATGTCCATGGCCGCATCGTCCGCACAGGCGAGGAAGCCGATGCGGTCAGGCCGCTGCCGGTATCGGCGCTCGGCACTGACGCGGCTGTGGTCACGGGCTTGCGCCGCGCCGGCTTGAAAACCATCGGCGATGTGGCGGATCGTACGCGGCAAGAAATCACCGCAAGATTCGGCGCCGGTTTCACGACGCTGCTGGAACAGGCGCTGGGGCAGGGCGATGCGCCGATCAGCCCGCGCAAGCCGCTGCCGGATTACATCGTGGAAAAGCGTTTCGCCGAGCCGGTGGCGACCGAAGGGGTGATCTCGGCGACCTTGTCGGGGCTCGCCGGGATGCTGGTCGCGGCGATGGCACAGCAGGGCAAGGGCGCGCGGCGGCTGGAAGCCCGTTTCTTCCGCACCGATGGCGCGGTCCGCACCATTACGGTCGACACCGGACAGCCCGTGACCAGGGCTGAGGTGATCGACCGGCTGTTTCGCGAGCGGCTCGATGCCTTGAGCGATCCGCTCGATCCCGGTTTCGGATTCGATCTGATCCGCCTGTCCGCAAGCCGCACCGAAATCGTCGTGCAGCAGCAGCGCGATCTCGACGCCAGCGTGCACGACAATGACGAACTGGCCGCCTTGATCGATCGCATCGCCGCGCGCATCGGGGGAAAGCGCGTGGTCGTGCACCTGCCGCAGGACACCCATATTCCGGAGCGCGCCGTGCTTGCGGCGCCGGCGCAGTATCATCTTGCCGCGGCTGTGCAGGTAACCTGGCCGGCACGTGTAGAGAATGAACCGCCGTTGCGTCCGCTGCGGCTGTTTGAAAGGCCGGAACCCATCAAGGTGCCGTTCGCAACGGTCCCTGACGGGCCTCCGCATCATTTCACCTGGCGGCGAGCAACCCATGCGGTGGTGCGGGTGGAAGGTCCCGAACGTATCGCCATGGAATGGTGGAAACCCAACGGTCAGGCACTGACCCGTGACTATTTTCGCGTCGAGGATGAGGCTGGATTGCGGTTCTGGATTTACCGCGACGGGCTTTACGGTAGCGAGCTGGTCACGGAGGAGGGCAAGCCCGCGGTTTCCAACTGGTTCGTGCATGGACTGTTCGCATGACCATTTCCGCTTATGCCGAAATAGGGATTACGACGAACTTTTCGTTCCTGCGTGGCGGATCGCACCCGCAAGATTATGTGCATCAGGCAAGCAAGCTTCGTCTGCCCGTCATCGGCATCGCCGACCACAATACGCTGGCCGGCGTCGTACGGGCGTACAAGGAGCTTGAAAATCACGAAATTGAATACAAACCCAGACTTCTGATCGGTGCGCGGCTCGTCTTTATGGATGGCACGCCGGACATTCTGGTCTATCCGCGTGACCGCGCCGCTTATGGCCGGCTATGCCAGTTGCTCACCCGGGGCAAGCGAGGTGACGATACCGAAAAGGGCGAATGTCATCTTGGTCTTGATGACCTCCTGGAATTCGCCGAGGGGCAGCTTCTGGTCGTGACGTTGCCGCATCGTTTTGAAGCGGCAAAGGCGCTTACGGTTCTGGGTCAATTGCAGCGCAGCCGCGCGGAAGGCGCGTGGCTCGCAGCAAGCCTTTTGTACCGCGGCGACGATAAACGCCGTCTTGCGCGCCTCCAGCGCATCGCCGCAACCGCCCGCGTGCCGCTGCTGGCGACCAACGAAGTATTGTATCACCATCCCGCGCGCCGTCCCCTGCAGGATGTTCTCTCCTGCATTCGCGAGAAGGCGACCATCGAGGCGATCGGCAAACGCCTTGAAAGCAATGCGGAGCGCTACCTCAAACCACGAGACGAAATGGTGCGGTTGTTTCGTGATGTGCCGGAAGCGATCGCAGAAACCATGCGGTTTGCCGGCCGGATCGCTTTCTCGCTTGATCAACTCAAATATCAGTATCCCGACGAACCTGTGCCGCCGGGCAAGACTGCGCAGCAACATCTGGAAGATCTGACCTGGGCAGGCGTGGAGCAATATTTTTCCGGCCAGATTGACGACACGCTCCGCGCCACTTTGCGGAAAGAACTCGATCTCATCGCCGAACTAAAATACGCACATTACTTCCTCACCGTGCATGATATCGTTCGTTATGCACGCAGCCAAAACATCCTCTGTCAGGGCCGAGGATCGGCGGCGAATTCGGCCGTCTGCTACGTGCTTGGCATTACCTCCGTCGATCCCACCAAGGTCGATCTCCTGTTTGAGCGATTCATTTCCAAGGAACGGCTGGAACCGCCCGACATCGACGTCGACTTCGAGCATTCCCGGCGCGAAGAGGTGATGCAATATGTCTACCGGCGCTATGGCCGGCACCGCGCGGCAATCATCGCCACCGTCATTCACTACCGGCCGCGCAGCGCGATCCGCGACGTCGGCAAGGCGCTGGGGCTGACCGAAGATGTGACCGCGGCGCTGGCGGATACGGTGTGGGGGAGCTGGGGCAAGGGCCTCGACGACAAACAGGTCAAGCAGGCGGGGCTCGATCCGCAAAACCCGATGGTCGAGCTTGCGGTCGAACTCGCCACTGAGCTGATCGAATTTCCGCGGCACCTTTCGCAGCATGTCGGCGGTTACGTGCTGACGCAGGACCGGCTCGATACTTACGTGCCGATCGGCAATGCCGCGATGGACGATCGCACCTTCATCGAATGGGACAAGGACGACGTCGATGCGCTGAACATGATGAAGGTCGATGTGCTGGCGCTGGGGATGCTGACCTGCATCCGCAAATGTTTCGATCTGATCGCGGACCATAAGGGCGAGCGTTACGAACTGGCGACGATCCCCCAGGACCAGGAGCCGGTCTACGACATGCTGTGCCGGGGTGAATCGCTAGGCGTCTTTCAGGTTGAAAGCCGCGCGCAAATGAACATGCTGCCGCGCCTGAGGCCGCGGAAATTTTACGATCTTGTCATCGAGGTCGCCATCGTGCGTCCGGGTCCGATCCAGGGCGACATGGTGCATCCCTATCTTCGAAGGCGCAATGGCCAGGAGAAAGTGGTCTATCCGTCGCCATCGCCTGCGCACGGCGACAAGGATGAATTGCGCCGGGTGCTGCACAAGACGCTTGGCGTGCCGCTGTTCCAGGAACAGGCGATGCGGATCGCTATCGAGGCCGCGAAATTTACCCCTGAGGAGGCCAACGGCTTGCGCCGCGCGATGGCGACCTTCCGCAATGTCGGAACGATCGGCAAGTTCGAATCCAAGATGGTCAACAACATGATCGCGCGCGGCTACGCTCCGGAATTCGCGAAAAACTGTTTCGACCAGATCAAGGGTTTCGGCAGCTACGGTTTTCCGGAAAGCCACGCCGCGAGCTTCGCGCAGCTTGTCTATGTCTCGTCATGGCTGAAGCATTTTCATCCCGATGCGTTTTGCTGCGGATTGTTGAATTCCCAGCCGATGGGTTTTTACGCCCCGGCACAGATCGTCGGCGACGCGCGCAAGAACGACGTCGAGGTGCGCGAGATCGATGTGTCCTTCAGCTACGCCCAGAATACGCTGGAGGAGAAAAGCGGGAAGTATCACGCCGTGCGTCTCGGCTTTCGCCAGATCGACGGATTCAGATGGACCGATCCGGACGAGGAAAGGCTGAAGCGAATACAATCGTCGTTCCGGGATGCGCTTGCGGAATGCTCCGTGGTCGAATCGTCGTGGCCGCGATCTCAGACCACCTCTCCCCAACGGGGAGAGGTCGATTTGCGCAGCAAATCGGGTGAGGGGGTTCAGGTTCCACGAGAGAGCGCGCCCCTCACCCGCGCCTTCGGCGCGACCTCTCCCTATGGGAGAGGTGTTGCACCATCGATGCCACATGATGATGCAGAAGTGGACGATTGGGCCGAGAGCATCGTCGCCGCGCGAAAACGCCGTCCCTTTACCTCGCTTGAGGATTTCGCCCGCGACACCGCGCTGCCCAAGCGCGCGCTGATCCTGCTGGCGGACGCCGATGCGTTTCGCTCCATCGGGCTCGACCGCCGCGCCGCACTTTGGGCGGTGCGGCGTTTGCCCGACGACATCCCGCTGCCGCTGTTCGAAACCGCTGCCGCGCGCGAGCAGCCGGATGAAGAGGCGCACCCGCTGCCGTTGATGCCGCTGTCGGAGCATGTGGTGGCGGATTATCAGACCATCCGCCTGTCGCTGAAGGGCCACCCGATGGAATTTCTGCGGTCGAGGTTTGACCGCGAATGCGTCATCGCCTGTGCATCCGTGTCCGATGCCAGGGACCGGCAATATGTCCGCTGTGCCGGCGTGGTGCTGGTGCGGCAGCGTCCGGGCAGCGCCAAGGGCGTCGTCTTCATGACGCTGGAGGATGAAACCGGCATCGCCAATATCGTAGTGTGGCCGAAGGTGATGGAACGCTTTCGGAAAGAAGTGATGGGCGCGCGGCTGGTGCTGGTCGAAGGCTATATTCAAAGCAGCCCGGAAAAAGTCGTGCATCTCGTGGCCGAAAGACTGTTCGACCGCTCCCGCGATCTCGTCGGTCTCGCCAATGACGCGTTGAGCCGGAAACCTGCGGTGCCGGCCGGCCCCGCACTGATCGAGCCGCTCAATGACGACCGGCGTGATCATCCGGGCAATCCGGCCCAGAAAATCCGCCACCCCCGCAACGTGCGGATCCTGCCGCCCTCGCGAGATTTTCATTAGTAGGGTGAGCTGCCACATACTCAACCGTCATACCCGCGAAAGCGGGTATCCAGTACGCCGCGGCGGGCGTGAGGGATTTAACCTTCTCGACGTACCGGATCATCCGCTTTCGCGGAATGACGGCAGTGATAAAGTCGCGCCGCGCCTCTGAAGGACTTCTCATGCAAAGCCCCCGCGAAATTCTGGCTGACCTCTGGACCCTGGCCGGCGGCGAGCCCGCCGCGCTGGACGCCATCACTCTGACGGGCGATGAGCCGCAGCTGCCATCGTCGTTTCGTGTCGCCGCCGCGGCCCAAGCCAGCATCGCTGCGGCCGGGCTTGCCGCCGCGCATATCTGGAAATTGCGCAGCCGGCAAAGCCAGGATGTCGCGGTCGACATGCGTCACGCCGTGGTCGAATGCCGCAGCGAGCGTTACCTGCGTGTCGATGGCCAGACGCCTCCGCCGGCCTGGGACGCCATCGCCGGCGTATATAAAACCCGCGATCAGCGTTTCGTCCGGCTGCACACCAATTTCCCCCATCACCGCGATGCCGTGTGCCGGGTTCTGAGCTGCAAGGCCGAACGCGACGACGTTCAGGCCGCGCTGATGCAGTGGGACGCCGAGGCCTTCGAGACCGCGGCCTATGCCGCGGGCGGCGTGGTTGCGATGATGCGCTCCTATAACGAATGGTCCGACCTGTCGCAGGCAAAAGCGCTCGCCGAATTGCCGGTGATCGCGATCGAAAAGATCGGCGAGGCCGCACCAAAACCGTGGCCAAGAGGGCATCGTCCGCTGGCCCGGCTGCGCGTGCTCGACCTGTCGCGGGTGATCGCCGGTCCCGTCGCGGGCCGCACGCTCGCTGCGCACGGCGCCGATGTGCTGTTGATCTCGGGTCCCGATCTTCCGGCGATCCCGTGGCTTACGATCGACACCGGCCGCGGCAAGCTGAGCAGCTTTGTCGAGCTCAAGGGCGAGCAGGGGCGGGGGTGCTTGCGCGATCTGCTCTCGAGCGCGGATATTTTTTCGCAAGGTTACCGGCCGCGGGCGCTGGCCAACCTCGGCTTCTCGCCGGAAGAGGCGGCGCGGATCAACCCAGGCATCGTCTTCGTGTCGCTTTCGGCCTATGGCCACGTCGGGCCGTGGGCGGACCGCCGCGGATTTGACTCGCTGGTGCAGACCACGACCGGCTTCAACCATGCCGAAGGGCAGGCGGCCGGCGTCGATGGGCCGAAGGAATTGCCGGCACAAATGCTCGATCACGCCACCGGCTACCTGATGGCGTTCGGCGCCATGATGGCGAAAGCCCGTCAGTCGCGCGAAGGCGGCAGTTGGCATGTCCGTGTGTCGTTGGCGCAGACCGGACGATGGTTGTGGAATCTCGGCCGACTGGCCGATGGCCTCAAGACCGAAGACTTGAAGGGGGAGGCGATCAGGCCTTTTGTCGAAGAGGTGCCCTCGGGCTTCGGCCAGCTCCGCTCCATCAGCCATTCGGCGAAGCTATCGAGAACGCCTGCATCGTGGGCGCGCCCGGTGATGCCGCTCGGCAGTCACCCGCCGCAATGGCCGGCGCGCCCGTGAGGTGGGCGCGCCTTCGGTTATTTGAGCAAGCTGCCGCTCGGCAGGCCTGCCTTCAGAACCCGTAAAGCTTGGCCGGATTGTCGACCAGAATCTTTTTGCGGATCGCCGCATCCGGCGCCCACACCGGGAGCTGGTTGAGCAGACGGCCGTCGTCGATCTGGAACAGCGGCGTCAGGTCGGTCGGCTTCTTATCCGGCGGCGTCACGGAATTCGGATGCGGCCAATCCGTGCCCCAGATGATGCGGTCGGCGTTCGCCGCGATCAAGGAGCGGGCGAACGGCACAGCGTCGGGATAGTCGGCCGCCTGCTTCGACAAGCGATAGGCGCCGGAGATTTTCACATAGGCCTTGCCCGACTTTACCAGTTCGACGAGGTCCGCCCAGCCCGGCTGCTCGAGACCAAGGGATGCCTCCGCGCCGCCGAAATGGTCGAACACCACCGGCAGGGGGGAACTGGCGACGAGGTCCTTGATCGCCGGGACCAGGGGAAGATTGGTATAGATCTGGATGTGCCAGCCGCGCGCCTTCATGCGTTCGATCGCGGCCTCGAGCCGCGCGCGTCCGACGCTCGGGTCGTTGACGCCACTGGTAGCGAGATTGATCCGGATGCCGCGGATGCCCGCTTTGCCCATGGCATCGAGATCGCTCTCCGGCGTCTTGGCGTCGATCACGGCCACGCCGCGCGCGGTGTTGCCACGGAACTTGATGCCATAGAGCGTCGCCGAATTATCCGTTCCATAGACGCTCGGTGTCACGATCACCACGCGCTCGATGCGCAGCGCCTTGTGCAGGGCCGCCATCTCTTCGGGTGACGCCGGCTCCGGCGTGTAGACCCGGCCGGCGAAGAACGGAAACTTTTCGGGATCGCCGTGAATGTGGGTGTGGCAGTCGCAGGCCCCGGCAGGAACGTCAAAATTCACGGGAGTAGTGGGTTGTGCCGCTTTTGCGAGCGCGGTTCGGTTGGGCATGGCTACTCCGGCGGCAATTGAGGCAAGCAGAAGATTTCGTCGGTTGAGCATCGGGTCGTCTCCTCTCTATTTTCTTGATTTGGCGTTATTCGGCGGCGGCAGTCGCATTCGCGCGCGCCATGGCTCCCGGATCGCCCGCGGCGCGCGCGGCAAAGTACGCGATGATCGCGGACATCAGCGAACAGGCGGCCAGGAAATACAGGCCGGCTTCAAAACTGTTGGTGGAATCCTTGATCCAACCGACGATGAAGGGGCCAAAATAGCCGCCAAGATTTCCCGTTGCGTTGATCAGCGCGATAGCGCCCGCCGCCGCCGTGCCCGTGAGGAAAAGCGACGGCATCGGCCAGAATGCGGCGCGCGAGCCATAAATGCCGACGGTCGCGGCGGACATTCCGATCAGCGCCCAATAGGAAGCGCCCGACCATGCGGCGAAAGCCAGACCCAGCGCGCCAACGGTCGAGGCCACGATCAGATGCCAGCGGCGCTCATTGTTCCGATCGGACGACCAGCCCCATGCGATCAGCCCGATGGTGCCGATGATGTAGGGCACCGACGACGCCAGGCCGGTCATCATGTTGGTGAGCCCGATACCCTTGATGATCTGCGGCATGAAAAACACGATGCCGTAATTTGCGGTAACGCTCATCAGGTAGATCGCCGAAAGCGCGACGACGCGGGGATCGGCCAGGGCTCGCATCAACGTCAGGCGGCCGGCGCTTTCGACCTGACGATTTTCTCCGTCAATCCGCGTCTGAAGCCAGGTCTTTTCCTCCGCGGCAAGCCAGTCGGCGCGCGCCGGACGGTCCGTCATCACCCTGAGTATGACAAGTCCCAGCAGCACGGCGGGGAACGCCTCGATGATGAAGATCCACTGCCAGCCCTTGATGCCGAGCACGCCGTCCATTCCGAGAATGGCGGCTGATACGATTGACGCGGCGGCGTTGGCGACCGGCTGGGCGATAAACAGCGTCGAGATCACCCGGCCGCGATATTGGGAGGGAAACCAGTAGGTGAAATAAAGAATCATGCCGGGGAAGAAGCCGGCCTCCGCCGCCCCGAGCAGGAAACGAATGACCAGGAAACTTGTGGGCCCCGTGACAAAGGCAGTGAGCCCGGAGATGATTCCCCAGGTGATCATGATCCGCGCGATCCAGATCCGCGCGCCGACTTTTTCCAGGATCAGGTTGCTCGGAATCTCGAACAGGAAATAGCCGAAGAAGAAGATCCCCGCGCCCCAACCATAGATATAGGCGCTGAAGCCGAGATCCTTGTTCATGGTCAGCGCCGCGAAGGAGATATTGCTGCGATCGATATAGGCGATGCAGTAGGCGAGGGCGACCAGAGGCAGCAGCCGCCAGGAGACCTTTGCGATCGTGCGGCGCTCGATTGCCTGTATACCCTCCCCAATGGCCATAAAATCTCCTCCGCGCTCGTTCCGCGCCAATTGATTGCCGACAGCGTGAACGTTTCCTAACCTGTCCGCAAGGCAGTTGTGAAGGACTAGTTGACGTTCGGGGTGAATAGCTTCGCGTCGTCTTCCAGCAGCAAGCGCTCCCGCACCAATTGCTGCGCCGCTTTCGCAACGGCTGTCGCGCGGTCGCCGGCGTTCGGATAACGTTCCGCCAGCGAGGGGCGCGGATCGTTGTTCTTCAGCCGCTCGTCGCGGGTTGCCGCGAACGGAATCATGGCGCCGTTATTGTCGCACAATTCGCCCTCGCCAAAGCCGGCCTTGCGCAGATTCCAGCCGGTGTGGGTTGCCGCAGGCGCTTCCAGCGTGGGCAACCGGACGCCAGCGAGGTCGCGGCCATCGGCATCGGTCTTCGGTACGAACACCGGGTAGGCGGCGCCCTTGGACGGCGGCATCTCATCGGATTTGAGCGCGGTCGGCTGCGCAATTCGGCTCGGATAGTGGTAGCCCGCGATGTGGGGGAAACCGACCTCGTCGATCGCAGGCGGCACCAGCGTTGCATCGGCGCGACTGGGATAGCGGCTATCCGGCGGCAACGTGCCGTTGCTGATCCAGGCATCCAGCGCCACCAGCAAGGCTCGCACCAATGGGCCCGCATTCAAGGGATTGGTCGGATAGGCGCAGGTCTTCGCCATCTCGGATTTGGCGTGGGCGAGTGCATAGTGTTGCAGGTTCGACAGCAGGAACAGCCGGACATTGTCAGGCATGGTGAGCGCATGGCCTTGCGTATCCGTCACGACCAGCGAGGCGCGCTGCTGATAGAACTCGAGCTCGCTGTCGGTCTTGATGATCTTTGGACAATTGCCGGCCGCAAGGCAGCGCGCCAGGAAACCGTCGCTCTTGCCCGTGAGCGTGTCCGTGATCACGGGATAGGTGAACGGAAAATCCGCGCCGGGGTACAGCATGTCGGCGTGTTCATAGGGCGAGCGACCGGGCTGGCTGAAGCGATAATTGGTGAAGGTCTTCTTGGCTCCGGAGATATGCGGCATCAGCCCATCAAAGACGATGCGGCCGTCTTCATCGGCATTGAAGCCGAGATAGAGATAGTCGTGCAGGTAGCGGCCGCTTTGGGAAAGGCCAAATCCGATGGCGCGGTCGATCCGGCCGGCGACGGGGTTGGCGTTCCCCGCCGCATCCGCGGTCTCGTTGCGAAGGAACGAGACGATGTCGCGGGTGGCGGCGAAGCCAAGGCCCATCACCTTGGGATCCCTCGCGGTGTAGATGAACTCATAGATCGCGCCGGCGTCAAAACCCTCAGGCCGCTGAATCGAAATCCTGGTCGGGCTCTCGAATTTGACTTCGAGGCCTGCGGGCGTTGCCCGCGGATCGGCCTCGCGCTGGCGCACGCTGATCCTGGTGTGCGCGGGATCGAGATCGGCCGCGGGATAGCTCAGCGTCGCGCTGGCCGGATTTTCCGTGTTGTCGAAGATGAAATCCTCGCGCGCGAGCCCGGTGACGTCGGTCATGACGGGCGGTGAAAAAGTCATTCGTCCGCCACCCGGCGCGATGTCGCCCTGCCAACCGCTCCACACCACCGTGTAGCCGCGATCCATCAGGAAGCCATTGCCGGCGTCGGAGGCTTTCGCGAGATCGTTGACGACCACGGGATTGTCGTTGAACAGCGCCAGTCCAGGCTTGTTGCCGCGATTGAGCACTTCGTAGAACAGCGCCCGGTTGCCCCTGGCTGCAAGCGTCGGCCGCAAGATCTCCACATCGGCGACCGCCTTGACCTCGCCCCTCACATTGCGCGGCGCGCGGTCGAGATCGACGATGATCGTATTGCGGGGATTCTCCGGCGTGACCGCGATGGTCGCGCGCGCGACGATCCGGTCGTAAGTGCCGACCACACCGAAGGTCCGTCCCTCGAATGCCGGCGATTCCACCCGCACAATCTCGAACTTGACGACCTTTGCGGCGCAAGGGCTGCTCAGCGCGATGAAGAACCCGGCGATCAGTATGATCGCGCACTGCAATTGTCCCATGGGGTTCTTCTCGATGCCTGCGCCCGGCGTCGCTTCGCCGCAGCCTTGGCTACCAGATTACAGAGGGGCGCGTCAGGCGGGAAGGGCCTTGCGCCAGCGCAGGGCTGCAGTGCGATTCATGCAAGCTCCTCCGCAAGTTCCTCTGCGATGGCCTTGCGGACAGCGGCCCGCTCCGACATTCGCTGACGATGATCCCTCACCTCCGGAAATCGCGCGGGATCGACGCCGTCACCTTCCAGCCACTGCGCGACAGTGAAAAGGTAGGGGTCGCAGATCGTATAGGTATCGCCCATCACCCACGGCCCGCGCAGCATCCTGTTTTCGATCAATTCGTAACAGGCGCCGACCGAATCCGGCACCTTGCGTTGCATCGCCGCTATGGCGGCCGGATCGTCGGCCCAGCGAGTTCCGCGCATGCGGTGGGCGTGGGCGACGTGCAAGGTCGCGCACAGATAGCTGTTGAAGGCTTGCACCTCGGCGAAACGGAAGGGATCATCCAGCGGCGCGAGCCGCGCCTTCGGAAAACTCTGGGCGATGAAGGCGAGCATCGCGGGCGTCTCCGTCAGGATTCCCCTCTCGGTGACCAGGGATGGGACGCGCCCTTTCGGATTGATGGCGAGATAGGGCGGCTTGCGCTGCTCCTCCGCGGCGAAGCTGATCCGCACCGTCGAATATTCGGCGCCGGCTTCCTCCAAAGCGATGTGAGATGCCAGTGCACAGGTGTGCGCCGCGTAATACAATTT
>Ga0210409_10001985_pt1 | contig 25312 bp, 25 predicted proteins | sample IncBWH17MmetaG_FD_161649 | JGI IMG/M metagenome (GOLD analysis project Ga0210409, IMG submission 161649) | Forest soil microbial communities from Barre Woods Harvard Forest LTER site, Petersham, Massachusetts, United States - Inc-BW-H-17-M | ecosystem: Environmental > Terrestrial > Soil >...
TCCCGTTCTCGTGTGGGCACGCGCGACATATGTGGGAATCCGAAAACCAAGATGAATCCCCCCTTATGACAACTGACAACTTTCATGGAATCGATCGTCTAGTCACCGGCGAACGGCGCGTCATCGGGGCGCATCGCTCGATCCGCACCAGGCCGGTGCATACCTTCATGGTCGAGGGCGATCGCGCCGTGATCAATTGGGTCTTCGAGTTCGTCGACCACGAGGGCCGCGCCTACACGCTCGACGAGCTTGCCTTTCAGCTCTGGCGCGGCGAACGGATCGTCGAGGAGCGCTTCTACTATGATCCGGCGCAGCGGGCGCGAAGAACGGCGCCGGGATGAGCGGCCGGCGCTTGTTGCGATGTTCGCGCGGCATGCAGCAAACGTAGCAAGCGTAGCCCGGATGAAGCGCAGCGAAATCCGGGGTGGGGGAACGGCGTTTCCAGCCGCCCCGCATTCCGCTTCGCTCCATGCGGGCTACCAGGGTGACTTCATCGTTGTCGCGCCCCGGAAGCAAGCGGGGAGTGGAGTTCTTGACGAACAGCGGCCAAACCGGGAATGTAGGCGTCAATCAGCGCCGGAAGGCGCAAGACTCAGATAAATCAGGAGGATCGTCCATGACATCGCGCATCACCGCCATGCTTTGCGCCACCGCAGCGGCCGCAACCGCGGCAGCCGCGTTCATCATGCCGGCCCCGGCGGGGGCTGAAGACACCGTCAAGCTCGCCTACATCGATCCGCTGTCGGGCGGCGGCGCGAGCATCGGCGAGGTTGGCCTCAAGACCTTCAACTATCTCGCCGAGGTCACCAACGCCAAGGGCGGCGTCCTGGGCAAGAAGCTCGAGATAGTCCCCTACGACAACAAGCTCAACGCCCAGGAGAGCCTGGTCCAGGTGCAGAAGGCGATCGACTCCGGCATCCGCTTCATCACCCAGGGCAACGGCTCGGCGTTCGCGGCGGCGATCGAGGACTTCGTGGCCAAGTACAATGACCGCAATCCCGGCAAGGAAGTGCTGTACTTCAACTACGCCGCGGTCGATCCGGTGCTGACCAACGACAAATGCAGCTACTGGCATTTCCGCTGGGACGCGAACTCCGACATCAAGATGACCGCGCTGACCAACTACATGAAGACGCGCACCAACATCAAAAAACTCTACCTGATCAACCAGGACTATTCGTTCGGCCAGGCGGTGCGCGCCGAGGCGCGCAAGATGATCGGCGCCAAGCGGCCGGACATCGAGATCGTCGGCGACGAGGTGCATCCCTTGCTCAAGGTCACCGACTTCTCGCCCTACATCGCCAAGATCAAGGCCTCCGGCGCCGACAGCGTGATCACCGGCAACTGGGGCCAGGATTTCGCCCTGCTGCTCAAGGCCGCCGCCGACGCCGGCCTGCAGGTCGACTGGTACACCTATTACGCCGGCGGCACCGGCGGCCCGACCGCCGTCAAGCAGGCGAACCTGCCGGACCGGGTGTTCGCGATCGCCGAAGGCGTGGCCAATGAGCCTTATGCGCCGGCCCGCGAATTCGAGAAGGCGTTCCGCGCCAAGGTCAACGTCACCCTGTTCTATCCGCGCGCGGTCAATGAGATCCGCATGTTCGTCAAGGCCGCCGAGGAGGCGAATTCGCTCGAACCGGTCAAGGTCGCGGCCAAGCTCGACGGCATGAAATTTACGGTCTACGACGGCGGCGACGGCTTCATGCGCGCCGACGATCACCAGTTCTTCCAGCCGATGTACATCGCCAACCTCGGCCCGATCGGCAAGGACCAGCCGTTCGACGAGGAGAATACCGGCTGGGGCTGGAAGATGATGGGCAAGATCGACACCCCGGACACCAACGTCTCGACCACCTGCAAGATGAACCGCCCGAGCTGATCTCGTCCGGCGGCTCAAGGGGGTGCAGGAGCTCGTCACCATATCCACGCTCAACGGCGTGCTCTACGGCATGCTGCTGTTCCTGATGGCGAGCGGCCTCACCCTGATCTTCAGCATGATGGGCGTGCTGAATTTCGCCCATGCCAGCTTCTACATGCTGGGCGCGTTCTTCGGCTTCCAGATCGGCCAGATCGTCGGCTTCTGGCCGGCGTTCGTCATCGCCCCGGTGCTGGTCGGCGGCATCGGCGCGCTGGTCGAACGCTACGCACTGCGGCACGTGCACCGGCACGGGCCGGTCGCCGAGCTGTTGTTCACGTTCGGGCTCGCCTTCATCATCGAGGAGCTGGTGCAGATGGTCTGGGGCAAGGGGCCGGCGGATTATCGCGTGCCCGCCTCGCTCGACTACCCGGCCTTCACGATATTCTCCACCAATTATCCCGCTTACAAGATGTTCGAGCTTCTGACCGCAGTGGCGATCTTCGTCGTGCTGTTCGTCGTGCTCAAGCGCACCCGAATCGGGCTCATCATCCAGGCCTCGATCACGCACGCCCCCATGGTGGCGATGCTCGGCCACAACGTGCCGCGGGTGTTCATGCTGGTGTTCGGCGTCGGCACCGGGCTTGCCGCGGTCGCCGGCGTGATTGCCGGGCCGGCGCTGGTGACGCAGTCGAACATGGCGGCGGCGCTGGGCCCGATCCTGTTCGTCGTGGTGGTGGTCGGCGGATTGGGTTCGCTCGCCGGCGCGTTTGTGGCCTCGCTGCTGATCGGGCTGGTGCAGACGTTCGCGGTCTCGGTCAACCTGTCGGTCGCCGACGTGCTCGGCGGCATCGGCGTCGCGCCGCCAACCGGCGGCGCGCTGTTCGACGTGTGGAACGTGACCGTGGCGGAGATCGCGCCGATCATGCCCTATTTGCTTCTGGTGCTGATCCTGATCTTGCGGCCGACCGGTCTGATGGGAACGCGCGAACATTGAGCGACGCGGCAGGAGATACGGCAAGCGTGCCGGCGCGTCGTGGCGCGGGTTCGCCGGGCGCGGCGGCGGCGTTCGCGGGGTTGGCGGCGCCGTGGATCGCGCTCGCTCTCCTGTTCACGGTGCTGCCGATGATCTTTGCGTCCGGCAGTGCGCTGACGATGCTCAGCCTGATGGGCATCATGATCGTGTTCGCGCTCTCCTACAACATGCTGCTCGGCGAGACCGGCCTGCTCTCGTTCGGCCATGCCGTCTATTACGGGCTGGGCGGCTTCCTCACCGTGCATGCCATGAACACGGTGATCCACGACCATCTGCCGGTGCCGCTCCCGCTGATGCCGCTGGTCGGCGGCTTCGGCGGCCTGCTGTTCGGCATCATCTTCGGCTCGGTATCGACGCGACGCGCCGGCACCGCGTTTGCCATGATCTCGCTCGGCCTCGGCGAGCTCGTCGCCTCGAGCTCGCTCATCCTGCGCGGCTTCTTTGGCGGCGAGGAAGGGGTGACCACCAACCGCACCAAGCTGCTGCGCGTGTTCGGGCTCAATTTCGCCCCGCAGATCGAGGTCTATTATCTGATCGCGGCGTGGTGCCTTTTGGCCATGCTGGCGATGTATGCGCTCAGGCGCACACCGTTCGGCCGCATGTGCAACGCGGTGCGCGAGAATGCCGAGCGCGCGCAATTCGTCGGCTACAATCCGACCATGGTGCGCTTCATGGCCTTTTCGCTCGCCGGGCTGTTCGCCGGCGTTGCCGGTGCGCTCGCGGCAATCAATTTCGAGCTGATCAATTCCGCTTCGGTCGGCGCCGAGCAGTCGGGGCAGGTGCTGCTCGCCGCCTATATCGGCGGCGTCGGCAATTTCATCGGGCCGGTGATCGGCGCGGTGCTTGTCACCTGGCTGCGGGTGATGCTCAGCGACCTCACCGACGTGTGGCAGCTCTATTTCGGCCTGTTGTTCATCGGCGTAGTCGTGTTCGCGCCGAACGGCATCGCCGGTCTGGTGATGCGGCACGAGCCTCTGTGGCAGGCACGCGCCTACGGCTCCCTGCTGCGGCTCGCTCTCGCTTATCTGATCGCGCTCGGGCCGGCGCTTCTGCTGCTCGCCGGTCTCATCGTGGTCATCGAGATGAGTTACCACCTCAGCGTCAAGGCATCCGAAGGACCGACGATCTCCGTCTTCCACCTCACGCTGAACACTACGAGCGTGTGGCCGTGGCTGGGAACGGCGGTGCTCGTGGTCGGCGGATACCTGCTGTTCCGCCGCACCTGGCCGATCGTGGACGCCGCCTGGAACAATGCGCTCGTCGCGGCGCAGGGTGCGGGGAAGGCGAAATGACTGCGCCGGCCATCAGGCTCAACGACGTACACAAGAGTTTCGGCGCGACCCGGATCATTCGCGGCGTCAGTCTCACCGTGCCGGCCGGCGAGCGGCACGCGATCATCGGCCCGAACGGCGCCGGGAAATCCACCCTGTTCAACCTGATCAGCGGCCGGCTTACTCCCACCTCCGGCACGATCGAGCTCAACGGCGAGAACGTGACCGGGCTGGCGCCTTACCAGATCAACCGGCGCGGCCTCTCGCGCAGCTTTCAGGTCACCAACATCTTTCCACGGCTGTCGGTGTGGGAGAACGTGCGCTGCGCCGTGCTGTGGTCGCTCGGCTACCGGTACGCGTTCTGGCGCGGCATCGAAGGCCTTGCCGATGTGCGCGAGCGGACCGAGCACATTCTAGCGGAAATCGATCTCATCGACCGCCGGCGCGTGCAGGCCGGCGTGCTCACCTACGCCGAGCAGCGTGCGCTCGAAATCGGGATTACCATCGCCGGCGGCGCCGGCATCATCCTGCTCGATGAGCCGAGTGCGGGGATGAGCGTGGCCGAGGCGGCGCGCGCAGTTACGCTGATCCGCCGCGTGAGCCAGGGCCGCACGCTGATCATGATCGAGCACGACATGGACGTCGTCTTCGACCTCGCCGACCGCATCTCCGTGCTGGTGTACGGGCAGATCATTGCCAGCGACGTGCCGGCGTCGATCAAGCAGGACCGCGCCGTGCAGACGGCTTATCTGGGCACCGCCGCATGATCCTCGAGGTCCGCGACCTGCATGCCTACTACGGCAAGAGCCACATCCTGCAGGGCGTGTCGCTCAATGTCGGCGCCGGCGAGATCGTCAGCATTCTCGGCCGCAACGGCGTCGGCCGCTCGACCACCTTGAAGGCGATCATGGGCGACGTGCCGCCGCACGGCTCGATCGTTTTCAAGGACGAACCCATCGCCGGCCTCAAGCCTTACGAGATCGCGCATCGGGGCATCGGCTACGTGCCGGAGGACCGCGCCATCTTTCCCACGCTCACGGTCGAGCAGAACTTGATCCTCGGCCGCAAGGCCGGCAAGAAGGCGACACGCTGGGGCTTCGGCGATGCCTACCGGTTGTTTCCCAGGCTCGAGGAAATGGCGGCGACGCCCGCCGGCGTGATCTCCGGCGGCGAGCAGCAGATGCTCACGATCTGTCGCACGCTGATGGGCGATCCGGACCTCATCATGGTCGACGAGCCGACCGAAGGGCTGGCGCCGCAAATGGTCGAGCGCATCGCCGGCCTGCTGCAGAATATCGCCGCGCGCCACATCTCCATCCTGCTGGTGGAGCAGAAGTTGACCATCGCCATGCGCATCTCCCATCGCGTCTATGTGATGGGCCACGGCCGCGTCGTGTTCGAGGGCACGCCCGCCGAGCTTGCCGCCGACGCCACGGTTCGCCATGCCTGGCTGGAAGTTTGAGGCGGACGCCTCCGCGTTCCGCCGTGCGCACCGAACGATCATTGATCGCGCATTCTTTTGCAGATAGTCGGTTGCCGGGGCGCAACAACGATCGCCGGCCGGTCCGTCGGCCAAGAGGTGGAGATGGGCATCCTGCTGGGTTTGGCGCCTTTCATTGCGTTTTTCGCTTTGATGCGGCTGGTCTCGCCGCTCGCGGGGCTGGCGGCGGGCCTTGTTGTTTCCCTTCTGCTCGGCGCGCGCATGTGGTGGCGCGGCGAAACAATCAAGATCCTCGAGATCGGCAGCTTGCTCCTGTTTGCCGGTTTGACGCTTTACACGCTGGTTGCCGCGCCGGCGTGGAGTGTGGCCAGCGTCCGCCTGGTCGTCGATGCCGGCCTCCTGGCGATCGTGCTCGTTTCGCTGGCGATCGGCCGCCCGTTTACACTGCCGTACGCCCGCGAGCGGGTGCCGAAAGAATTCTGGGCGGCGCCGCGTTTCCTGCACGCCAACCGCGTGATCACCTCGGTTTGGGCGGCTGCTTTCGCGGTGCTGGTCGCTGCTGATGCGGCGGCGGAATATCTGCCCGCGGTCCCCCTGACGGTTGATGTCGTGGCTTCGATCCTGGCGTTCGCTGGCGCGGTCGCATTCACATCGTGGTATCCGGCGAAGCTGCGGCGTGCAGCCGGTCTCTGACGCGCCTTGCGCGTTCCCTCCATTTGACTCTTCGCGGCGCGTGGGCCATCACCCCGCACGATGCACAGCACACCCAACCTTCAGCCCGCCGCCAGCGCACAGCTCATTTTTCCGCACGTTGAAGCTCCTGCGGCCGGCACCACGATCGAGGTCGCACCCGGTATCCTGTGGACGCGGCTCGCTCTGCCGTTCCTCCTCGACCACGTGAACATCTACTTCATCGAAGACGGCGCCGGCTGGACGCTCATCGACACCGGGCTCGGTGACAAGGCGACCCAGGCGGCGTGGCAGCCGCTGTTTGACGGGGTGTTGCGCGGACGACCGTTGACGCGGATCATCGCCACGCATTTCCATCCCGACCATGTCGGCGCCGCCGGCTTCCTGCTGAAGCATTTCGACGTGCCGCTTTACATGTCGGCGACGGAATATCTGCAAAGCCTGAACATCCATCTCGACCCCGGCGCGCTCGAGGCCGAGCACTACCGCCACTTCTATCTCGACCACGGCCTCGACGCGGATACGACCCGGCGCGTGGTCACTGGCGGTCACTCCTATCTCAAGAGGACTTCAGGGCTGCCGCCCACGTATCACCGCGTCGTTGCCGGCGACATGCTGCGCATCGGCGGGCGCGAGTTCGACGTGCTCACCGGCGGCGGCCATTCGCCGGAAGAGATCATGCTGCTCTCCCGGGCCGACAAGCTGTTTCTCTCGGCCGATCAGGTGCTGGCGAAGATTTCGCCCAACGTCAGCGTGATTGCGGTCGATCCGGAAGGCGACCCGCTCGGGCACTATCTGCGTTCGCTCGGGGCGCTGCGCCGGGACGTCGGCGAGGACGTGCTGGTGCTGCCGGGACACAATCTGCCGTTCTACGGGCTGCACACCCGCATCGACCAGCTGATCGCCCACCATGAGGCGCGTTGCGATCTGATATTGCACGCGTGCCGGACGGCACCGCGCTCCGCCGCGGAGCTGGTGCCGTTCGTATTCACGCGCAAGCTCGACCCGCATCAGATGGGCTTCGCGTTCAGTGAGGTTCTGGCGCACGTGAACTACATGCTGCGCCTGGGCATGCTCACCGAGGTCGCCGGCGCGGACGGCATCCGCCGCGTCACGGCGGCGGCGGTTCAGTAGCAGGCGCAGTTCCGATAGCCGCCCTGCGGGCCCGCGGCGAAATTCGCGAGGGCCCGCATCACGGTTGTGTCACCGACCTCGGCCGCGCTCACGATTCCGGCTTCTTGGCGGTCTGGTTTATCAACTTGGTCGCGACATCCAAGAGTTCGCGCAGGCGATCGTCGTGCCGCCGGCGTTCGTCCTGCGCCGCGTGCATCTGCTCGTCGGCCGCATGCTGGCGGACATTGGCGTCCTCCATATTCGCGTCGGCGTCCTTGATCTTCTGATCCGCCTCGCGCTCGCGCGCCGAGGCCTCTTCCAGGATCTTTTTCTCTTCGCCGATCTTCTGGGTCAGATAGTCCTGCAGCTCGATCGCGGTCTGCCGCAGCCTGCTCGCCTCGGTGATCTGCGCGGCGATCTTGCGTTCGGCCTGAAGCCTGGCCTCGGCGATCTCCTGGTCGGCCCGCGCCTTGGCATCGGCGATTTCCCGCTCGGCCCCGCGCCTTCATCTGTTCGATCTCGCGTTTCGAGCGCTCCATTGCCTGCGCCGCGTTCTTCTGCTCCTGTTTGGAGCGGGTGATCGCCTCGCTCGCCATGTCCTGCTCTTGCTTCGCCCGGTTGACCGCCGCGTCGGCCATGTCCAGTTGCTTCTTGGCCATTTCGATCTGCGAGGAGGCCATGGCCCGCATGTCCGTCCCGGTCGCATCGGGGGCTTGCACCTCGCGCACCACGCGCACCACGTGGACGTGCACCCTGTGGCCGCATTCACCCCTGGCCCTTCTGCCGCATTTCGCGTCCGCCGGACTGAAGCTCAACGCAAACACGGCGCCCACCACCAACGCTACCAATACGCCACGCATGATTCCCTCCACTCCGGGAGCAAGCTCCAGCCGAGGACTCCCGTCGTCCCGTGCGCACCCTAGCGAAAAAATGACGGTCTTTGCAGCCCGCAAAATAGGCAAAATCGGTGGCGACGGCGGGGAGGGGAGGGCCGATCAGCCGGCCCGCTTACGCTCCTGCGGCACCAGCGAGAGCGCGAGCCGCTCGGTGCCGCGCAACACATCGAGCGCGACACTCTTGCCGATCTTGTCGCCGGTCAGCGCGCGAATGAGATCGTCGGCGCCGGTGATCGTCACCCCGTCGAGGGCGAGGAGGAGGTCGCCGGCCCTGAGACCGGCGCGATCGGCGGCGCTTGCCGGCTCGACGGTCGCCGCCATCACCGCGCTCTCCTGCCGGAGGGAAGCGGCGTGACGCAGCCGCCGCGGGATGGCGGTCTGCTGAGCGGCAATGCCGATGAACGCGCGGCGCACGCGGCCGTGGCGCACCAGCTCGCCGAGCACGAAGCTTGCGGTGTTGGCGGCGACGGCAAAGCAGATGCCCTGGGCGCCCATGATCACCGCGGTGTTGATGCCGACGACCTCGCCGTGGGACGAAACGAGCGGTCCGCCGGAATTGCCGGGATTGAGCGCGGCGTCGGTCTGGATCAGATCGTCGATGAGGCGGCCGGTGCGCGAGCGCAGCGAACGGCCGAGCGCGGACACGACGCCGGTCGTCACCGTCGATTCGAAACCGAGCGGATTGCCGATGGCGATCACCAGCTGGCCGCGCTTCAACTTCTTTGAATCGCCGAGCGGCGCCGCCGTCAGCGTCACCGCTTCGTCGATGCGCAGCAGCGCGAGGTCGGTGTCGGGATCATCGCCCACCAGCCGCGCGCGCAAATCCTGGCCGTCGGCGGTGGTCACCTCGATGTGCGAGCCGGAGCCGGCCGCGTCCGCGACGTGGCTGTTGGTGAGAATGAGCCCGTCGGGAGCGACAACGACTCCTGAGCCCGACCCGCCCCGTGATCGCGCGGCGCCGTCTCCGTTGCCGCGCGCGGCAAGACCGACCACCGCCGGCCCGACACGGTCGACCACGTCGATGACGGCGCGGGAATAGGCGTCGAGCAGCGCCTGGTCCTCGGGCGGGACCGCAGCCCGCTCTGAGGGCACATCGTCGGCGGGTCGGCGCCCGCCCCAGCCGATCGCATTCAGAGGGATGATCTTCACGGAAATCGCCATGGATTCGCGGCATTAGCCCGGGAGCCCGGCGGTACCAGCCGGGAGTAGGATATGGGGGCCCGAGCGATCCGCGGAAAGGAGCGATGCGCGTGGGGTCGGCGGCATCGCCATCGGGGACGTTGACGTGGCGGATTCTACCTGCTCTCCCATATCTTACCCGGCTGCGACTCCCCGCGCCGCAGTCCCGCCACGCGGCTGGTTGACAGCAGCGAGCACTTATGGTGCGGACGCAGGGAAGTCCGTAAGGAGACCTCATGGCCATCGTTAATGCGGCGCGCCTGGCCGCCGCCCTGCTGATCGCTGCCGCGCTTTCGGCTCTGGCCGGGTGCGGTCAGGGCCAGCAGAAGCAGGCGGGACCACCGCCTCCGCCGGCCGTAACTGTAGCGAACCCGGAGCAGCGCACGGTCGTCGACCAGGACGAATATGTCGGCCGCTTCGTCGCGGTGGATGCGGTCGAGGTGCGGGCGCGCCTCTCGGGGTATCTTTCCGAAATCCACTTCACCGACGGGCAGCTGGTCAAGAAGGGCGACCTTCTCTTCACCATCGACCGGCGGCCATTCTCCATCGCGCTCGAACAGATGCGCGCCAATCTCGCTCAGGCGCGCGCCAATCTCGCTTTCACCGAGGCCGATCTCGCGCGCGGGCAGGAGCTCGTGCACAACAAGACCATCACCGAGCAGAGCTACGACCAGCGCATACAGGCCAAGCGGGTGGCGGAGGCCTCGGTCGCGGCGCAGGAGGCGATGGTGCACTCGGCCGAGCTGGACTTTAACGAATATTCGCAGCTGCGGGCGCCGATCGACGGCCGCATCGGCGATCGCCGCGTGTCCGTCGGCAATCTGGTTTCCGGCAGCATCGCCAGCAATACCACGTTGCTGGCCACCATCGTGTCGGTCGATCCGATCCGCTTCGAATTCACCTTCGACGAAGCCTCGTACCTGCGTTACCAGCGCTTTGCCGGGCCGGCCACGCAGATGGCCAAGGGCGAAAGCGGCGTTTCGGTCTCGCTCAAGCTCATCGACGAGCAGGAGTTCGAACACACCGGGAAGATGGATTTCGTCGACAATGCCATCGATCGCTCCTCGGGCACGATCCGCGGCCGCGCGGTATTGGACAATCCCGGCGCCAGGTTCACGCCCGGAATGTTCGGACACATCCGCGTTCCCGGCTCGCCGCCGCATTCGGCGCTGCTCATTCCCGATGCCGCGATCGGTACCGAGCAATCGCGCAAGTTCGTGCTCGTGGTCGATGACGGCGGGGTCGCCCGGCAGAAATACGTCACGCTCGGCCAGCTTGACGGCGGGCTGCGCGTGATCAAGGACGGCCTTGCCGCCGGCGACAAGGTGATCGTCAAAGGCCTCATGCGCGCGCGCTCGGGGCAGAAGGTCACGGTGCAGGACGAGCCGGCGCCTCCGCCGCCACGCAAGGGCCCCGACGAGGCAAAGGCCGGCTGAGGCCGGGCGCCAACCCGCGACCGGAAATGTCATAGATGCGCATTTCGCATTTCTTCATCGACCGGCCGATCTTCGCCGCCGTGGTCTCGATCATCTTCGTCATCCTCGGCGGCGTCGCTTTCGCGCGTCTGCCGGTCGCGCAATACCCCGAGATCGCGCCGCCGGTCATCAACGTCTCCGGCCAGTATCCCGGCGCCAGCGCCGAGGTCGTGGCCTCGACCGTCGTGACGCCGCTCGAGCAGCAGATCAACGGCGTCGAGAACATGCTGTACATGTACTCGAACTCGACCGCCGACGGGCGCTTCTCCATCCAGGTCAGCTTCGACCTCGGCACCAATCTCGACATCGCGCAGGTCCAGGTGCAGAACCGCGTCTCGATCGCGCAGCCGCGGCTGCCAGCCGACGTGCGCAACATCGGCGTCACCGTCACCAAGGCCTCGCCCGACCTGATGATGGTCGTGCACCTCTTTTCGCCGGACAAATCGCGCGACTCGCTGTTCATTTCCAATTACGCCACGCTCGAATTGACCGACGCCCTCACCCGCGTCGACGGCGTCGGCTCGATCAGCGTGTTCGGCAGCCGCGACTACTCGATGCGCATCTGGCTCGATCCCGACCGGCTGCAATCGCTCGGGCTGACCGCCACCGACGTCACCAGCGCGCTGCAGGGGCAGAACATCCAGGTCGCTTCCGGCGTGCTCGACCAGCCGCCGGTCGCGCACCCCGGCGCGTTCCAGATCGCGGTGCAGACTCTCGGTCGGCTCGCCGACCCTGACGAGTTCGGCACGATCGTGGTGAAGCAGACGCCGGGCGCGGTGGTCCGCTTGAAGGATGTCGCCAGGGTCGAACTCGCCGCGCTCGACTATTCGTCGAATTCCTATCTCGATCACGATCCGGCGGTCGCGCTCGCCATTTTCCAGCGCCCTGGCTCCAACGCGCTGGAGACCGCCCAGGGCGTGTCGCGGCTGATGGTGGAGCTGGCGAAGCGGTTCCCGCCCGGCATCAAATACGCCATCGTCTACAATCCGACGCAGTTCATCCAGGAGTCGGTCAATGCCGTGGTCGAGACGATCGGCGAGGCGATCGTTCTCGTGGTCCTGGTGGTGATCGTTTTCCTGCAGACCTGGCGCGCGGCGATCATTCCGCTCGTCGCCATACCGGTGTCGCTCATCGGCACGTTCTTCTTCATGTCGGCATTCGGCTTCACGCTTAACAACCTCTCATTGTTCGGGCTGGTGCTGGCGATCGGCATCGTCGTCGATGATGCCATCGTCGTCGTCGAGAACGTCGAACGCAATATCTCCGAGGGGCTGGCGCCGCGCGAAGCGGCAATCAAGAGCATGAACGAGGTCGGCTCGGCGCTCATCGCCATCGCGCTCGTGCTCTGCGCGGTGTTCGTGCCTTCGGTATTCATCACCGGCATATCCGGCCAGTTCTACCGGCAGTTCGCGCTGGCGATCGCCGGCGCCACCGTCATCTCGCTCATTGTCTCGCTGACACTGTCGCCGGCGATGTGCGCGCTGCTGCTCAAGCCGCACGATCCCACGCACCGCGACCGCTGGTGGGAGCGGCCGATCCATGCCTTCTTCCGCGCCTTCAATTGGGGTTTCGGCGGCGTCGCTGTCGGAATTTCCTGGCTGGCCACGCGCACCGTGCGCCGCGCCGCGATCATGTTCGTGATCTACCTCGTCTTCCTCGGCTTCGGCCTCAATCAATTCCGCCAGACGCCGGTCGGCTTCATCCCGCAGGTCGACGGCGGCTACGTCATCCTTGTGGTGCAGCTTCCTCCGGGCGCATCGCTGGCGCGCACCGATGCGGTGCAGCAGCGCGCGCTCGATATCGCGCTTGAAGTTCCCGGCATTGCCCACGGCGCTAACATCGTCGGCTTCTCGGGGGCAACCTTCACCAACGCGCCCAATTCCGGCGCGATCTTCCTGGTGCTCGACCCGTTCGAGAAGCGCGCCCATCATCCAGAGCAATCGGCACGGGCCATCCAGGCCGAGCTCAACCGCCGGATGTCGAAAGTCCAGGACGCCTTCGTCATCGCGGCGCTGCCACCGCCGGTCAGGGGCATCGGCACCGCCGGCGGCTTCCGCATGGTGATCGAGGACCGCGCCGGACGCGGCTCGGCGGCGTTGCAGCAGGCGGCGGTCGCGATGATGGTGCGTGCCTCGCAGACGCCCGGTGTCGCGCAGGTATTCACGCTGTTCGAAACGTCGACGCCGCAGGTCTATCTCGACATCGACCGCACCAAGGCGCAGCTCCTCGGCATCAACGTGCAGGATGTGTTCAACGCCCTGCAGGTTTTCCTCGGCTCCGCCTATGTCAACGACTTCAACCTGTTCGGGCGCACGTTCCGCGTGACCGCGCAGGCGCGTGACGAGGACCGCATCAACACCGCAGACGTGCTCAAGATCCGCGTGCGCAACAGCAACGGCGACACCGTGCCGCTCGGCTCGTTCACCACGGTGCGCGACATTTCCGGCCCGTACCGGGTGCCGCGCTACAACCTCTTCCCCGCTGCCGAGCTCGATGGCGCCGCTGCGCCCGGCTTTTCCCAGGGCCAGGCGATCGCGATCATGCAGGGGCTCGCGGCGGAGACCCTGCCCGACGGCTTCACCACGGAGTGGACGACGCTCGCCTTCCAGCAAATCCGCGCCGGCAACACCGCGATGTTCGCCTTCGTGCTGGCGGTGGTGTTCGTCTTCCTCGTCCTCGCCGCACAGTACGAAAGCCTGACCTTGCCGCTCGCCGTGATCCTCATCGTGCCGATGTGCCTGGTCGCTGCGATAACCGGCGTCATCCTGCGCGGCCAGGACAACAACATCCTCACCCAGGTCGGCTTCGTGGTGCTGATCGGCCTTGCCGCCAAGAACGCGATCCTGATCGTCGAATTCGCTCGCCAGCTCGAGGATCAGGGCCGCAGCCGCTGGGAGGCGGCGGTCGAGGCGACGCGGATGCGGCTGCGGCCGATCCTGATGACCTCGTTCGCCTTCATCTTCGGCGTCACGCCGCTTGTCTGGGCGATCGGCGCCGGCGCCGAGCTGCGCCAGACGCTCGGCACGGCGGTTTTCGCCGGCATGATCGGGGTGACGGCGTTCGGCCTCGTGTTCACGCCGGTGTTTTACGTGATCGCGCGCTGGATCGCGCAGCTCGGTCCGCGGCGGGGCAAGAAGCGGCTCGCCGAAGTGCAGCCGGCGGAATAGCCGGCCTCTCTACGTCGCGAATGAGCAGGGCGGGGCGGCGCGCCCCCCGGGCCGCGCCGATCCATCGCCGTCGCTTGCCATCGTTATATTTGTTCGGATATAACGATATCCAGGAGAAGACCATGAATATCTGCGGCGTCGAATTGACGACGCGCGGCATCCTCGAGGACGGCCACGTCGTGCGGCTGGACCTCGTCGACGACAAGGGAATGGCGATCTCGCTGCGGCTCCCGTTCGAGCAGGCGCAAGCCGTCGCGATGACGCTGCCCTCCCTGCTGACGCGGGCATTGAAATCTCTTACCGGAAGCCCGAACGCCCGTTACGTGTTTCCGCTGGATCGCTGGTTTGTCGAGCTGTCCGGGCAAGGTGACGGCTTGCTTTTGACGATGGCGACGGCCGATGGCTTCCAGGTCTCGTTCGGCCTTCCCGCCGAAGCATGCAGAGGCTTGGGTTTGACGCTCGCCGGCGGTCCAGCCAGGCTGGCCGAAGGGGCCGCCGACGACGAATTGGTCTCGGGGTCGGTTGGACTCAACTAAGGCGGCCCCGTTCGTCGGCGTTGCGGACGGCTCAAGCGGTCGTGGCCGACGGCCGCAGCAACTCACTGCCTGCTGCGGCTATTTGCTCGCGCCGTCCAAAGATGGAGCAGCGGGTGAGCCAAGTGTTGCTCCCCGCTGTCCACGAGATCGAGTGTGGGCCGTGACGGGCGGCACTGGGGGACCTTCGCCCGCCGGCCGCTCACCGACCCCTACTTCATCGCATCCTTGACGGCGTCAATGCCCGCCTGGGCGCATTCCTCATCCTGGTCGGCCGTGCCGCCGCTGACGCCAATCCCACCGACGTGCATTTTGTCGGCGGTCATGAGCGGCAGCCCGCCGGCAAACGCGATGATTCCCGGAACCTGGGCAATCCCCGGTACCGCGCCGCCCTTGAGATCCTTGCCGTAGGCGAGTTCTTGCACGAAACGCGTCGGGAACGGGAATCGCGCCGAGGTCTGCGCCTTGTGAAGAGCGATGTCGCGGCTGCCGAGGTAGGCGCCATCCATTTTTTCGAAGAAGATCTCGTTGGCGCCGCTGTCGACTACCGAGATGTTCATTTTCCAGTTCTGCTCTTTCGACTTGGCCTCGCAAGCGGCCGCCATCTTCTTTGCTGTGTCCAGCGAGAGCGCATTGGCAGCTGGACTCCAGCACAGGGCGAGTGCCGTCGCGATTGCGGCCGAATACATCACAGATGATTTCATTGCTTTCCTCCAACGTTCGTTGACCAAGCCCCTGTTGACGAACCGAGTGCTTAGCAGACCTCTGCCTTCGCCGCGAGAGGCGTCCTGCCAGCAGTACTCTATCGATATGTCAATTAGTATACAACGACGGCGAATGGCCGCCTGCAAGCCTTCCGCACCGATAGCGGCGCTGCAGCAACGACAGGGCGAATCTCGTATTCGCTCGTGCCGACGGTCTTGCCTGGAAAGGGCCGGTTCGTGGGCGATCCGCGCGGCATTGGCCGGAAAAGCGGTGCCACAACGCGCGGTTTCGTTACTTCTCCGGGGCGGGGTTTGCCTGTATGCATCCGCTGCTCGAACGGGCAAAATCGATAGGGAGACCATGACATGATCCGTGCATTTTTCGCCGTGGCCGCGATCGCGCTTGGCGTTGGTGTTGCCCTGGCGCAGCAGGACCCGATTGCCGCGCGCCGGGCGTTGATGAAGGCGAACGGCGACGAGGCCAAGATGGGCGGCGCCATGGCCAAGGGCGAAGCGCCGTTCGATCTCGCCAAGGCGCGCAAGATGTTTGCCACGTTCGAGGATGCGTCGGCGAAGGCGCCGGCTCTGTTTCCGGACAACTCGAAGACCGGCGGCGACACGGCGGCCAAGCCGGAGATCTGGGAGAACATGGACGACTTCAAGGCGAGGCTGGTCAAGCTCGGCGCCGACGCCAAAGCGGCCGGCGAGAGCGTGAAGGATCTCGATTCCTTCAAGGCGGCTTTCGGCAACATCGGCAAGAACGACTGCGGCGGCTGTCACGAGAAGTACCGCGTCAAGAAGAGCTGACGTCCCGTGACCATGCGGCCTTCGCGCCACCGAAGGTTTCATCCACTCGTTCCGCGCAAACGGCGATCCGGCTCGCTGGCGCCAGCCGGAAGCCGGGTTTAGCGCTCGCGCGAGGACGGGCGGAGAAAACAAACATTGTAAGGAAACTGTCGCGGCGAATGCGAACGGTCACGCTCATTGCGGCGGGCATCCTCGTCGCCGCCCTCGCTGTCGTCTGGTTGCTGACCTTGCCGGCGACCGTTCCGGCGTCGGCATTGCCCGCGTACACCCCCAACGTCGACAACGGCAGGACGATGTTCAACGCCGGCGGCTGCGCGTCCTGCCACGCCACGCCCGCGGGTGAGCCTGACAAGATGGATCGTACGCGCCTCGGCGGCGGGCTCGGCTTGAAATCCCCGTTCGGCACCTTCTACGTGCCGAACATCTCGCCCGACCCCAGCGACGGCATCGGCGAGTGGAGCGAAGCGAATTTCGTTACCGCGCTGTGGAAGGGAACCTCGCCCTGGGGCAAGAACCTCTTCCCCGCTTTTCCCTACACCTCCTATCAGAACATGGCGCTCGCCGACATGCGCGACCTGTTCGGCTATCTGAAGACGTTGCCTCCGGTGACGGGCCGGACGCGCCGGCACGATCTCATGTTCCCCTTCAACCTCCGTCGCCTGGTCGGGGTGTGGAAGCTCCTCTTCCTTCACGACGGGACGTTTGCGCCCGATCCGTCGCAGTCGGCGCAGTGGAACCGTGGCGCCTACCTGGTGAACGGGCCCGGTCATTGCGCCGAATGTCACAGCCCGCGCAATTTCCTTGGCGCGATCGTCGAAAGCCAACGCTTTGCTGGCGGGCCGAGCCCGGACGGCAAGAGCTTCGTGCCGAACATCACGCCGGTCGGGCTGCAGCATTGGTCGAAGGACGACATCGCCTGGTCGCAAAGCGACATCGCGACCTTCCTCGAGAGCGGTATGGACCCGTCCGGTGACTATGCCGGCGATGTGATGGCCGAAGTGATCCGCAACATATCTCTCCTCGATACGGCGGACCGCGCCGCGATCGCCGCCTACATCGTCTCGCTGCCGCCGCGGCAAGGGCCGAAACCGCCGCCGAAGAAGAAATAATTGGCTTACGCACACGAATCACGACACCAGGGTTGACTTGGTCCGACTTGGGGTCCGACTTGGGTCCGCTCCGGGGACAGCGGGTTCTCCCGTTGGGAACCACCGCCCTATTCCCATGCATAGCGGCAAAGGCATTCTCCTCAAGCTGATTTCGGCGGTGCTGTTCACCGTGATGTCGGCACTCATTCGCTATCTCGGCGTCGATTATCCGACCGGGCAGGTGATCTTCTTCCGCTCCGCCTTCGCGATCCTGCCGGTGGTGATCGTTTACGCTTGGCGCGGCGAGCTCATGGCGTCGCTGCGCACCGAACGTCCGCTCGGTCAGGCGGGCCGCGGCGCATTGGCGATCGTCGCCATGTTCTTCAATTTCGGAGCGCTGGCGCGGCTGCCGTTGATCGAAGCGAACGCGATCTCCTTCACCACGCCGCTGATCTGCGTGGCGCTCGCCGCGCTGCTGCTCAAGGAGCGCGTGCGCATCTATCGCTGGTCGGCGGTCACCGTCGGCTTTTTCGGCGTGCTCGTGGTGCTCGCCCCGCACTTCAGCGGCGAGGAGTTACGCATCGTGCTCGCCAGCGCCGCCAGCGTCGCCGGCGTGGTCCTTGCGCTTGCCGGCTCCGTCTTGAACGCCGGTGCCGTGATCCAGACCCGCTGGCTGGCGCGGAGCGAGAGCACCTCTTCGATCGTGTTCTACTTCTCGCTGATCTGCGCTGTCGCCGGCCTGGCGACCTGGCCGCTCGGATGGGTGAAGCCGACGCCCGCGGAATGGGTCGCGCTCCTGAGCATCGGTCTTCTCGGCGGCACCGCGCATATCCTCTTGACCGAAAGCTATCGCTACGCCTCGGCCTCGCTGCTGGCGCCGTTCGACTATACCTCGATGGTATGGGCGCTGGTGTTGGGCTACGCGTTCTTCGGCGAGGTGCCGACGACCATGATCGTGCTCGGTTCGGCGATCATCGCGGCGGCGGGCATGTTCGTGATCTGGCGCGAGCATCAACTCACTTTGGCGCGAAGACGCGAGCCCGCCGGGCCGCGCGTGGTCGGCGCCGGCACTGCTACGAGGCTCCGAACGCCTTGAAGGTGATGATGGTGCGGGTGTCCTGCACGCCGGGCACGGTCTGCACCTTCTCGGCGATGAAATGGCCGATGTCGATTCCCTGATCGACATAGAACTTCACCAGCAGATCGAAGTCGCCGGCGGTCGAATAGATTTCCGAGGCGATCTCGGCGTCGGCGAGCCTGTTGGCGACTTCATAGGACTTGCCGAGCTGGCACTTGATCTGCACGAAGAAGGGGACCATGCGCACCTCCGAAACCGTCGCATGGGGACCTTATATCAAGCCGGCCGCGCCGTCATTTCGAGCCGGTCCACCGGTGCCGCGGAGGGGAAAGGTGCGGGAGCATGCGCAACGTGAAGCCGGTCGACCTTCGCCTCAACGCCATCGTCGATCCCGAGCGCGCCGGCGGGCACGACCTCGCCGGGCTCGCACGGCGTGTTGTCGAGGGCGGCGCGACGCTGGTGCAATTGCGCGACAAGCGCAGCGACACCCGGGCCATGGTCGGGACGGCGCGGGCGATCAAGGCGGCGCTTGCGCCGTCCGGCGTGCCCTTCGTGGTCAACGACCGCGTCGACGTCGCGCTCGCTGCGGGCGCCGATGGCGTGCATCTCGGGCCGGAAGACATGGCGGTCGACGATGCCCGCCGCCTGCTCGGGCCGGACGCGATCATCGGTCTGTCCATCAAAAGCGTGGAAGCGGCCGCGGCGGCGCCGGTCGACCTCATCGATTACGCCGGCATCGGCGGCGTTTATGCGACGCTGTCGAAGCAGCAGAAGAGTGCGCCGATCGGTCCCGATGGATTCGCGCGCGTTGCCGGCGCGCTGCGACGCCGCGCGCCGGCCTTGCCGTTCTGCGGGATCGCCGGCATCGACGCCGGCAATGCCGGCGCGGTCATCGCCGCCGGCGCAGACGGCGTCGCCGTCATCTCGGCACTTTCGCTGACACCTGATCCGGCGGCCGCCGCCCGCGGGTTGCGTGAGATCGTCGACGCCATGCTGGCGAAGCGAGGCACTTAGCGCTGCCTCGCTTATTGCTGCGCGGAGGCGGTCGGCGGTGGCCCCATCGTGTCGAACCTCGCCTTCTGCTCGTCGCTGAGCGAAGCGTAGAATTGCTGTAGCTTGGGGCGAACCGTGTGCATGGCCGTCAGCATCGCCTTGAGCCGGGTCCCGACTGCGTCGAGACGCGCCAACGGTGTCGTCGGCGTTTGCGCCGGGCAGGACGCCTGTAGCCCCTCCGCAGCCTTCGCGGATCCCGCCTTGAGTCCGTTGAAGGCATCCTGCTGCTCCGCCGTCGGCTGCACGACCTGCTCGATGCGCTGGATCGGCAGATCGGTCATGCCGCCGGCCTGCTTGCTGCAGAGCTGCGTGAGATCGCCGCCAGTCGCTCCCGGCCTGCCGGATTGGCCGAGTGCGTCGAACCGCTGCCTCTGCTCCTCGCTCAGCGAGTCGTAGAAGTTCTGCAGCGGCGTGCGCACGACCTGCACCGCCTTGAGCGTGCCATCGAGCCGTTTCTCGGCGGCGTCGAGCCGGCCGACCGGGGTAAGCGGGACATCCTTGGTGCAAGAGGCTGCGACGATCTCGCTGGCCTTCGATACGGCCGCGTTCAGTTCGTCGAGCGCTGCGCTCTGCTCGGCGGTCGGATGCACCGCCGCTTGTATCTGCGCGATCGGTAGGTCGCTGACGCCGGGCGCGAGGCTGCCGCAGCTCTGCATCGCCTGCGTGTTGGTTTCGACCAACTCCTGGCGATCCTGCGGGGTCAGAGCCGGCGTGGCGGCCGAGCGGCCGTAGTAGATGTTTGGAGAGCCGCCAGAAGAGCCGGCATAAGCGTAGTAGCCGCCAGACCCGTAGTAGGCAGGTCCATAGCCGTATTCGGGTCCGAAATAAGGTCCGGGGGCAAAGATGCTGGCGAGGAAGAACGCCGGGCCGTAGGCCCAGAACGGATCGTAGTAGCCATAAGGCCACAAGGCGAAGGAGAAGATGTCGCCGAGCAGGAACGGCCAGAACACCGGCCCGGCCCAGCCGCCCCATCCATTGCCCCAATTATTCCATCCGGCGCCGTAGAAGCGGCCGCCCCAGTGATGCCACCCGGCTCCGTTGCCGAATGCGTTGCGGTTGAACCCCGTGCGGTTGAAGTTGTGCAGACCATGAAAATTGTGCGCGGCGAACTGATTGTGCGTGATCTGGGCGCGCGTGATCTGATTGTGGGCAAACCGGTCATGGGCGCCCAACCCGTTGCCCGGGCCGAGCTGGTTGTGAGCGCCGAGCTCGTGGTTGTGAGCCGCGAGTGCATTGTCGTGGGCGGCGAGATTGTGCTCGGCAAGGCCGTGGCGGCCGGCGCCGAACCGGTCCGCATGGCCGGCAAGGCCGGCCGCGTGGCTGGCGGGCCCATGGCCGGCGAAAGAATGGGGCGCGAAGTGGTGCCCGGCAAACGCGCGGCCGCCCAACGCATGGCTGGCAAAGGCATGACCCCCAAGGGCGTGGCCGCCGAAGCCGTGGAAACCGCCGCCGCCAATGTGGGCTCCGCCAAAGTGGCCGCCCCCGCCGAAATGGGCGCCGCCGCCGGCGTGCCCACCACCACCACCGCCGCCGCGACCACCACCACCTCGCCCGGCCGCTGATACGTCGGTTGCCGTCAAAAGCGCGCACAGGGCGGCGCTGGTCGCGAGAATTCCAATCATCCGTTTCGGCATCATACTTTTCGCCATGGCCAACCTCCGTCGTCCGTTGCGCCGACGGGTGCTAATGAGTATTCCCGCGGTCAGCGCAACAAGCGCACCACCTCTGCACTCCAAACTTTTTCGACCAGGGAAGGGTTGCTGTCATTGGCAGTTAAATTTGCGCAAGGTTGCACCGCACAATCCGTTCAAGAGCACGCGGCCGGTTGCGGCGGTCAGTAGGCAGGGTCAAATAAGCGGCCATTCGACAGGAGCTTTCCTTGACGGCCATCGCCTTGACCATTGCCGGCTCGGATTCGACCGGCGGCGCCGGCATCGAGGCGGACCTCAAGACCTTTTCCGCGCTCGGCGTCTATAGCGCGTGCGTCATCACCGCGCTTACGGCGCAAAACACCACGGGCGTTTTCGGCATCCATGCGGTGCCCGCGGACTTCATCGGCGCGCAGATGGACGCGGTGTTCTCCGACCTCGACGTCGGCGCGGTGAAGATCGGCATGCTGGCCAATGCCCCGGCGATCGACGCGGTTGCCGCGGCGCTCGATCGCCATCGCGCGCGCAATGTCGTGCTCGATCCGGTGATGGTGGCGAGCTCGGGCGAACGACTGCTGCCCGCGGACGCGACCGACCGGCTGCGGCACTTGATCCGGCGCGTACGCGTGCTCACTCCGAACCTGCCGGAAGCCGCCGCACTCCTCGATGCGCCGCTCGCCGATGACGAAGCGACGATGCGCGCCCAGGCGGAAAAGCTGCTGGCGACGGGCGCCGGTGCGGTGCTGATCAAAGGCGGCCATCGCGGCGGTGCGGAAAGCGTCGACCTTCTCGTCGACGCCGCCGGCTGCTTGCGCCTTGCCGCGCCGCGGATCGAGACGCGCAATACCCACGGCACCGGCTGTACGCTCGCGTCCGCCATCGCGGCCGGGCTCGCCAAGGGGCTTGCGCTCGGAGAGGCGGCAAAGGCGGCGAAAGCCTATGTGAGCGCCGCCATCGCCGCGGCTGACCGGCTCAAGGTCGGCCACGGCCGCGGGCCGGTGCATCATTTTCACGACTGGTGGTAGCCTCGGCGCGAACCTGGAAAGCGAGGACGATGCGCCTCCTCCTGCTGCTTGTCCCCGCGCTCGCAACGCTTCTTGCGAATCCTTGCGCGTCAGCCGCAAATTACAAGGTCACGATGAAGTCTGCCATTCCCTATGCCGAGCATGGCGGCGTCAGGCTGGTCGGCGACCTCTATCTCCCCGCAGGCCGAGGGAAGGCGCCGGTCGTGGTCGCGTTTCACGGCGGCGCCTGGCGGTCGGGCAGCCGCGCGTTCTACAGGTACTGGGGGCCGTTTCTCGCCCGCAACGGCTACGCAGTGTTCACCGCCGATTACCGCCTGGGCAAACCCGGCCGCTATCCGGCGGCGGTCGAGGATGCCAAGGCGGCGGTTGAGTTCGTGCGCGCAAGAGCCGACGAATTCCAGATCGACGTTGAGCGCATCGGGCTCATGGGCGATTCAGCCGGAGGGCATCTCGCGGCGCTGCTGGCGCTCGCGGCCGACCGCTTTACCGCGACGCACGGCGACGATGCCGATGCCACCATCCCGGTCAATGTGAAAGCCGTGGTCGGATTCTACGGCATCTACGACATGCTGGCGCAATGGAATCACGATACGCTGGCGGAGCAGAACCAGGAGATCGTGGCGCAACGGAATCGCGACTTCATCCCGCGTCCCCGCGACAGCATCACTCAGCAATTCCTCGGCGCCTCGCCGGCGCAGAATCCGCGCCTCTATTCCGAATCGTCGCCGATCAGCCATGCGACCGCCGATGGACAAATTGCCGATCGCAACAAGGTGCGCTTCCTGCTCATCAACGGCGCCCGCGACGAACTCGTTGAACCGGAAAGCCAGTCGGGCGCCTTCGCCGCGGCGCTCACGAACGCCGGCTTCTCGGTGCAGCGCTTCGTCATTCCCGAAGCCGGCCATTTCTGGGTGTCCGACCCGTTCGAGAAGGACCCTCAGAGCTTTGGGGCGATGGCAGCGACACCGCTGCTGCGATTTCTTGACGCCTCGCTCTGAACATTGGAGCAAGGTGCCGGCAACGGCGAAGGCCGGTGCCGACGTTCATGACCGAAGGAGAAACTGATCATGAGGAAATCAATCGCGGCAACCGCCGCCGCCGTCACGCTTGCCGCTGCGGCGTGGCTGCTGCAACCGATCCCGAGCCACGAGGCCGCGGCGCAGTCGGCGCCGCTCCATATCCATGCCGTCGACATCGACGTCGTGCCGGGCCAGATCGACAACTACCTCGCGGCGCTCAAGGAAAACGGCGCGGCCTCCGTCAAGGAGCCGGGCTGCCGCGAGTTCGATATCACGGTTTCGCAGAAGGATCCGAACCACGTGTTCATTTTCGAAGTCTACGACGATGCCGCGGCGGCGCAGGCGCACCGCGAGACCGAACACTTCAAGAAATACGCGGCGGCAACCAAGGACATGGTCGCCAAGCGCGAGGTGCGGCCGCTGGCTTCGGTGGCGATGAATATCAAGCGCATGTGATCTCTGCCCGACTGATCGGCGCAGACGATCGTCCGTCGCCCGCTGTCAGAATTTGAAGCCGGCGCCGACGCGGGCGCTGGTAACCGTGAGCAGGACATTGGCAATGGGGGCAAAGCGGGTATATTCGTACTCGCCACGCACAAAAATGTTTGGCGTGAGTGCGACGTCCATGCCGCCGCCGACGGCGAAGCCATACAGCAACTCTCCGCTTTTCCCGGCGCTTCCATCAAAGGAGAAAGAGCCACACGCACCGCCCCCGCTAGGGCATTGGAGGACAGAAACATTTGCCGCGACGGCAATGTCGGCACGACCCAAGGCAAAGCCGACAAATCCATAAGGCAGGAAATTGCCGAGAACCCAGCCGGCCCGTGCACGCAGCGAGAGAAATGCACCTATTCCGCAGCCGGACGGCCATCATGGCATAGTGAGGCGAGCGCGATGACGGACCACGTCATGAAGCTGCGCGCCAAGGGGGACATCATCTTGGCGTTTGGGGAGGAGCTAGCGAAGCTGCGCAACCATCCTGAACTCGCTTGGCAACACGTTTGGCATGACGCCGATGCCTGCATTTTCAACGAGCACGACGAAATCAAGGAGATAGCGTTCGCCATCTACAACATTGCCGGCGAACTGCGGCTCAAGTCGATGTTGCCGCCGATGGGGGCGAGGCCCCGTGAACTCACGGGACATTGGTGCGACGACTCCCCCTGCACGGTGCACTGAGGCCGGCACGATGGTGGCAAGAACCATAGCCCCCAAAAACCCGTATACGGATTGGCGAAACCGGCCGTATGCTTCCAATCCCAACGCCGAGGAAAGGCGCAAGCGCGCGGAGCGGTGGCATGGGCTCAATACACTCATCGCCAAGTTAGGCGGTTGGGTTACTTCACTGCCGCCCGGACCGACATTGCGCATTGAGATCGCGAGAGAGTCAGCAACCGAGCTAATTAGCAAACTAACTGAACTGGGGTATGCCATCGCAGATCGCGGGACCACGACGCGCATAGTCGGCGCTGGCCCCTCAGACCCAAAAACCGAGCGGATGACGCGGGTGACCCCGAGCCCATTTCTTGAATGCGCCACGCTCGAAATTAGGCTCGACGGACGGTAGCAATGCTCCAGCGCGGCTTCAGTCGCTTCGGGGGCGCGAATGGCGAAATTGTTGAAGTCGCCCCGGTCACGCTGCCCGCGCTGTCGTGCTTAAAAGTCCCTGTAGTCGATGACGGGGCCGAGCGTCGTGAGATTGCTGATAAGTTTGCCGAGTTCCGCACCGTCCGTCTCGGGGCCGAATGTTGGCAATCGATTTCTAAAAGCGGCAGTTTCGAAAACTGGTCCCATATCGCCAAGGCGTTACTGGTGGGGAAAAATGTTGCACTACGCGCATCTGATACCAACAGGGGCCGCCGATACGCGCTCGCGTTCTCTGCGTGGGCCCAGCAACACGGCTTCGACCGAATGCCGGCGGCAACGCGCTCGACGGCAATCCAGCTAGGGGAAAATCTCGCGGCCATCACACAATGGCGCTCGACGTTACCGGAGCCCCAGAGGAAGAGGCTAACTCATCCACAATCAATCGTGTGCCGCTGGCGAGCCTCTACAGCGCACAACGGTAAAAGCCGCACCGACCTAAGGCGCGAGGCTAAGGCCGCCTGGCTCGTTTCTGTGCCTGCACGAAGGCATTGCCGGCGGATGAAGCGCAGCCGCTATGGCGACTCATAGCGTCCGAAGCTACGACTCACGTTGCACCAGGGGAGATATTCCTCCAGGCCAGCGGCGG
>Ga0210409_10001986_pt1 | contig 25289 bp, 21 predicted proteins | sample IncBWH17MmetaG_FD_161649 | JGI IMG/M metagenome (GOLD analysis project Ga0210409, IMG submission 161649) | Forest soil microbial communities from Barre Woods Harvard Forest LTER site, Petersham, Massachusetts, United States - Inc-BW-H-17-M | ecosystem: Environmental > Terrestrial > Soil >...
TGATCGCAGCGGCCGGGTCATCGCGGAATTCCTGGCCGGGCACAAAAAGGTGAAAAGAGTTTTCTATCCTGGCTTGCCGGATCATCCACAGTACGAACTTGCCCAGAAGCAGATGACTGGATTCGGCTCCATGATCTCGTTTGAGACCGGGTCGCTCTCGAATGCCAACAAGATGCTGCGAAAAGTTCGGGTATGCTCATTGGCCGAGTCGCTAGGAGGAGTGGAAACGCTAATCTCGCATCCAGCCACCATGACTCACGCGGCTTTAGGCGATAAGGGAAGAAAACAGATCGGCATTACCGACGGCCTGGTCAGGATTTCCGTAGGCATCGAGAATGTGGAAGATATTATTGCCGACTTGGATCAAGCTCTGGCAGCCGTATAGGGGCTTGCGCCCTCGCCGGTGCTGGACCCAAATGGTAAAGCCGACTGTCGGGCACTATGTCCGATGAAGTGACAAAGAGCCGAAGAAGTTTTTGGTGTTGGTTATGTCCAGATGGCCTGCTGTTGAATCGAGCACCCAGAGAGAATAAAGTCGAGGGCCGACACGAATCACTCGGTTGGCTACGACCAGGCCATTAGGTGCGAACACCAGGGTATCCTTAGCCGGATACCCTTCCACATTGACTGCTTTCTCCTCCACAATGTTTCCATGGAATATCTTGATATAACAATCACGGAAATCCGCGAACAATTCGTCCGTTGACTTATCGTTCTGGGATGGGTTTTCCCACCAAGCTAGTGCGTACGTGACTCCATGAGCAGGTGAACTTGTTAACTTATTGGAAACGAACGTGCTGCCATCAGAAGCTGTGGTGTTCTCTTGCGACGCCGTAGGGTTCCTTGGAAAGGCGATACGAAACTGAGCATCTTGCGATCCGATTATCTTCCAGTCATAGGGGCGGAGCCTTTCCCAGTTTGCGGCCGTCCACCCACACAGAGCGATCGCTGTGCTTGCGACCGCGATGCCTATCCACATTCGTGATTTGCTTGGACTGGTCATTTTATTCATTCTTAGTCCCTGAATCCTGGTCAAATTATCATTCAAAACACCATTTCTCTATAAAAATCGGAGGCCCACGGAAGACAGCTCTTCATCAGTCAAATGGAGGGCTCTACTCGTGCTCGCCCAACGCAAAGTAGTCCGCCATCAATTCATGAGACCATTTGGGCTGCCGGATTGCCGAACGGTCGGGAGTGAACTCGACGAAGACCGGTTTGATGTCCAACACTGGCGAACCGTCGAAAGCGTCCAGGCCTTGCACTCTCAGAGTCGGCCCTTGAACCGAGATCAACCGACAGACGGTCGCGGCAATTCGATTCGGCCGTGCTTTTCCGCGTTGGGCGAAGATTCCTACCTGAAGCCAGTTTGGATTGCTGCGCGGGTGCCGGCGCCCGGCGACGACAGAATCTTCGCTTACCCGTGCAGATAAAAGAACACTTCAACGTGGGAGAAGTCGGCGAGTCCTTGCAGCGCGTCGGAAGTGAAGCGGTTTTCGTCGAGGCGAATCTCGGAGACAATATCGCCCCAGTAGTCTTCTCGTGATCCCTGTTCCGAGATATGGTTCCGAAGAATGGACGCAGCCGATTGGGCGCAGAACAATATCCATGCAGTCATGGTAGTGCGCGCGAGAGGCGATTGCCAATGGCTGCGATCAGCCCACATTTGTCATGCTGAGCGAAGTCGAAGCATCGCTACCCGGACTGCGACGCTGGGGTAGGGATTCCTCGCTTCGCTCGGAATGACAGTGCATTAAGAATTACGAACGACACTGCTCGAGAAATTATTTCGATGAATCCTCAAGCCACTTGAGATACTGCTGGCTGCCCTCTTCGATCGAGATCGAGAGACATTCCGGCAAGTCGTAGGAGTGTATTTCGAGGATGGCATCGCGCACGCGCTCAAACGGGGAGGCGGTTTTCACCCACAGCAACCATTCCTCGGCCTCTTCCACTTTTCCTTTCCAGCGGTAAATCGATACGACCTTGGGGACGATATTGACGCAGGCAGCGAGCTTGCGGTCGACCAATGTTTCGGCGATCCGGCGCGCTTCATCGACGGAGCCGGCGGTAGTCATGACGATTCTTTTGTCGGTCATATGAAAGTCAGCCTTCAGCTTTTAGTTTACGGCATCAAAGCCTACCACTTTCGAAAGGTCGCGGGAGGAATGCCGGCCGTCAGCCGAGCCATTTGTCAAAGTTGGTTCCTTTCAGCATTGGGGAGAGAACTTCCGCTTGACGGCGGAAGGGGGAGAGACGTTCACTGGAAAACTGGGGGAATCCTCGCGACTTTTTCGGCCGCTGCGACCGAGCCATGCGCCTTCGAATCGGACATTTTCGTAAAATCCGAGTCTTGCCGAAGCCGGAGGATCGTCTGCGCACGCTGGTCGAGCGGGCTCCGCAGGCCGAAGCCTGGGCCGATCGCACGATGGCAAAACTTCGCCCGACGATGATGTTGCTCTATGGCTTGCGACGGCGGTTGGCCACGGCTGCGGTAGCGGTGCTGACAGTATGGCTGTTTGTCCATGTTATGTTTGGCGATAACGGCATGGTGATCTACCGGCGGAAGAAGGCCGAATATCAAACCCTGCAAAAGGAAATCGACGGTTTGCAAAAGGAAAACGACCGTTACACGCAGCAGGTGAAGGCATTGCAGGCTCCAGATCCCAACACGATCGAGAAAGAGGCGAGGGAGCAGTTACATTATGCGCGTCCGGGCGAGGTGGTGTACGTCGCGCCGCCAGCGCCGCATGTCGCAGCACGGGACACAAACGCCGCTCAGAAATAGCTTGCCCTCCGGGAGTTTCGGCGCAATTGGTTTGTGATATAGTTCTGATCAATTCCATTGAGAAGCGCAAGGCGGGCAACATTTTCCACCTTGTTTGCGACCCTGCACGTGCGCAGCGTGCCGTGCAGCGTGAGATTGGTTTAAAAAATCGGCGGGTTGACCGCTAGAAGAGGTGTGCTATGAAAAAAGTTGGGATGAAAAAAGTACTGATGAGCTGTGCTGCCGTCTCGGTTTTGTTCTTCATCGTTGCTATAGCCTCGGCGGCTGACAAGACCGCGACCGTGAATGGGTACGTCAGCGATTCCATGTGCGGCGCTAAAGGCGCGAATGCGGGCCACGCGGCCTGCATGACGAAGTGCTTGGGAAAGGGTGCGACGGCGGTGATCGTCACCGATGGTGACCAGAAGGTAGTGAATGTCGCCAATCCGGATGCACTCAAGGGCCATGAAGGACATCACGTGGCGGTTACGGGTGCGATGACTGGAGATTCCATTCACGTAGACAGCGTGAAGATGCTCTGATTTGTGGGAACAGACGCGAAAGGGCGGCTCACTGTCGCCCTTTTTTCTTTTGGGCAGAATTAACGGACCACGCCTTCCAAGGGCGAGCTCGCCGTTGCGTATAACTTCTTAGGCATACGTCCGGCAAGATAGGCTTGGCGTCCCGCAAGCACAGCGTGTTTCATGGCTTCCGCCATGAGCACGGCGTCCTGAGCGCCAGCGATTCCTGTGTTCATCAAAACGGCGTCAGCCCCCAGTTCCATCGCAATCACCGCATCCGAGGCCGTGCCTACACCGGCATCGAGGATCAACGGCACGCCCGTAATCATCTCGCGCAGGATTCGGATATGGGCTGCGTTCTGTATTCCCAAGCCGCTGCCAATGGGCGCGCCCAAGGGCATAATCGCGCTGGCGCCGGCATCGAGCAGGCGCTTGGCGAACACGATGTCATCCGAGGTGTAGGGCAGAACGGTGAAACCTTCTTTCACCAAAACCTGGGTTGCTTCGAGCGTCGCCTGCACATCGGGATACAGTGTGGCCTGATCGCCGATCACTTCGAGTTTGACCCAATCGGACAGACCGACCTCGCGTCCCAAACGCGCCGCACGAATGGCCTCGTCGGCGTTGTAGCAGCCCGCCGTATTCGGCAACAGAAAATATTTCTTGGCGTCGATGTAGTCGAGCAGCGATTCCTTGCTGCGGTCGAGATTCACCCGGCGCACGGCCACCGTTACCATCTCCGCGCCACTGGCTTCGAGGGCTCGTGTGGTCTCCTGAAATGATTTGTATTTCCCCGTGCCCACAATCAGGCGGGAACGGAACTCGCGGCCAGCGATGATCAATGGGTCTGTCATGCTTTCTATTGTATCGAAATGCAGCGAATTGGTTTCGTGGTTGGCTCCTGCGATAGAATTTCCGGACCATTCGAGGAGCACTCATGAGATTTGCGAAGATTGTATTTTGGATCGCCGCGATTTGGGGCACGCTAGTTCTCACCCCGCTGTACTTCATGTTTGATTTGATCGGCCGGAATGATCCGCCACCCATCACGCATCCGGGATTCTTCTATGGATTCGTGGGTGCCGCGTTGGCATGGCAGATTGTGTTTCTCGTTATCGCGACAGACCCGGTCCGCTATCGACCGTTAATGATTCCTTCGGTGCTTGAAAAAATCAGTTACGTCGCGCCTGTGATCGTCCTTGTTTTACAAGGGCGCATGCACCCGTCGGATCTGGTCTTCGTCGGAAGCGACTTCGTGCTTGGCGTCCTGTTTGTGCTCGCTTATTTGAAGACACGACCTCACGTCGCTTAGAGAGCATCGGCAGTTTTCTCGCGTCGGCGGTTACGGTTTTTCGTTTTATTGTATAGGCGCCGGAGCGCTGGTCTCTGGATAAACTTTGATCCAATGATTACGCACCTCAGGGCTTATTTTCCGGCCATTCCAGTTAAAGACGATGAGGTTTGTCTGCTGTCTTGGCATGTGGCAATCAATGCAGTTGTTCGCAATCGGCTGTCCTATCTTTGGATGGGCCTCGATTTTATGGCAGTTTAGGCAATGCCCGGAAAATACCGCCGCGTCCTTCTGCGCGGTGTGAACATCGTGGCAGGTCAGACAAGTCATGGTTGATGACTGGAAGCAGCGGCTTCTCCTGAGCAGTTCAACCTGGCTTCCGTGGACATCCACTGGCGCGTCCGGCTCGGGTTGCGGCAACTCTAAATACTTTTCAAGGGGCTCGCCCGGAATGTAGGAGAAAGTTGCTAGGAGCGGCACGCCGTGGCCAGCGTGGCACCAGGCGCAAAGATCCATCTGCCGGTCTCGTGAGAATCGTGCGGGATTGAGGATAGCCGGGTCTGACGATGTCTTCGCGGATTTCGAACTAAATCGCTCAACGTGTTCTCGTGCAGGTCCGTGACACTTTTCACAGGTGATACCAACGACGAAACCGGTCTGGCTGTAATGATTCTGGGGAGGTGCGAGCGACTCGAAATAAGTTCCATGGCATTCGAGGCAGCGTGGAATCACCGGTCGATCGAAGTACGCAACGCCGTCGCGATACCCGGGGCTGTTCACCCAGCCAATTTCCTTCCAGTAGGACACGGGTAACTGAAAAAGCAGATCGCCGTTCCAGAACAAAAATGTTTGTCCCTTGCCCCCCGAGCCAACTACCAGACCGAAGCGCTCGGTGCGCGATGTTGTGTAAGGTGGCTGTCCCTGCACTGCCGTCTGAAAAAAGCCGCCATCCTTTGCCTCCATTCGAAAATACAGATCGGGGTTTGAAGTTTTGAGAACATTTGCGTCCGGGTTGAAGTTGCCAAGAACCGAATCCTTATCGGGAATCCTGGACGTCAAGTAGTGCGCGGTTCGGTGGAAGGTTTCTACCTTGGCTTGATGACAGCTGCGACACGCCTCATCACCAACGTAGTTGTCGCGAGGGCTCGGCTTCATGTTTCCCGCAGATGCTGCCTGAGGCGGTATCGCCCGAGTTGGTGCCGGGTTCGGCGCTGGGTTCGTGTTCAGACTACGGTTCTGACTCGCAACTTCCAGCGCTAGAAGGAGCGTCACAATCACGACAAGTCTGGGTCTGCAATTCATCTCATGGCCGGGACGCGTTTGTTATTACTTCCATTTCTGCTGGCCCTCGACGATCGTGATGTAGCGGTCAATGGGAAGATCAGTGAAGCGTTCGGTCGCGGCGCCGGGCAGGGGCCATTTGACTTCCAGCCAGTCGATCTTCGTGCGCTCGCCCAAGCCGAGCACGATGCGGGGGTCGTGCGAAGAGAGGAAGCTTCCACCGCCAACTTTCATTCTGTGGCGTTTCTGATCCCCAGCCTGATAGGTGATGCGTGCGCCAATCGCATCACGGTTCGATTTCGTTCCAACCAGATTGATGCCTAACCAATGGCGTTGCTTGGCCGCATTGTTTCGCAAGAGAAGCGGCGCGCCATCGTTGACCGACACCAGCACATCGACTGCGCCGTCATTGTCGAAGTCGCCGATCGCCATTCCGCGTGCCGACAGAGGCCTCGCGAAGACGGGGCCGCTCTCCGCGCTCACGTTCTGAAGGCTTTTGCCATTGTTGTGGAACAAGAGCATCGGTTCTTCGTAACCGACATCTTTGCGAACGACTTGAATCAGGTCGTCAGGATTGCCGTTGCATAGAAACAGGTCAAGATTGCCGTCGTTGTCATAGTCGAAAAACTTCAGCCCCCAGCCACTCATCAGCCGGGTGGCGGACGCAATCCCGGTTTGTCCAGCTTGATCATCAAAAGTCTCATCACCGTTATTTTTGTACAACGAATACATCTCGTGGTCGATGTTGGCAACGAAGAGATCCATCCAGCCGTCCTCGTTGAAATCAGCTGAATCGAGGCCCATGCCGGACCGTGGGCGGCCAGCCTCGCTGTATGCGACTCCGGCTTGCGCGCCGATTTCCTCGAACTTTCCGCCGCCACGGTTGACGTACAGAAAGTTTTGCACGGTATCGTTGGTAACAAACAGGTCCATGAGGCCGTCGTTGTTAATATCGGTTGCAACCACTCCCCACGCCTTGCCTAGGTGATTGCCGATTCCTGAAGTTTTGCTGACGTCGGCAAATGTTCCGTCTCCATTGTTATGAAACAGCCAACTTGCCATCGGCTTGTACAGGCGCGGAACGCAGTACCCGGGGCTGTCGCCAGCTGCGCAGGGCAAGTTCTTCGATTTGTCGAAGTCCACAAACCTGCAGACAAACAGGTCGAGGCGGCCGTCGTTGTCATAGTCAAACCACACTGCGCTGGCGGACCATCCCGGAGCGGCGACACCGGCTTTCTCGGTCACATCGGTGAAAGTGCCGTCTCCATTGTTGTGATACAGAATGCTTTTGCCATATTGGGTTACGTACAGGTCAGGGAAGCCGTCTCCATCGTAGTCACCTACGGCAACGCCCTGGCCGTAGCCGCCAGCGGCGACCCCAGCCTTCTCAGTGACGTCGGTAAAACTTCCGTCGCGATTGTTTCGGTACAAGGCGTTGCGCAGAGGTGGATTCGGGTTGAAGAAATCGCATTGGCCACTGTTGACCAGGTAAATGTCCATCCAACCGTCGTTGTCGTAATCGAGGAAGGCGCAACCTGCGCCAGTTGTCTCAGGTAAGTATTTTTGTGGCGACTTCCCCGCTGTGTGCTTCCAAGTAATCCCACTCGCTGCAGGAAGAATTTCCTCGAAGGGATAAACGCTTTCAGGCAACGCGCGCGCGAGTCGAGAGAAAGATGGAAGAACGAAACTGATTGCAAGGCCGCGTAGAAAGCGGCGTCTAGAGAAAAGGAATGTTTTTGGATTCGGCAACAGAGTCACGGTTTTAGTCTTTTGGATGCAGCTATTCTAGTGCGGTGTGCCTGAAATTTGTGGCATTCGTTTTGCACCTGTCGCTCCGTCGCTCCATGCAACGCGTAAGGCTTGGCAGTGCAGGCAAATGCAGAGATCCTTCGCTTCGCTCACGATGACGGCCGGTGCGCTCAGGATGACAGCGTATTTGCGACCTTATACTAGTTCGGCTTTGCGTCCGACTGAGGATTGTCTTCTCCAGCGGCACCCTTCTGGGTCAATTGCCTTTGAATGGCAAATTGTTTGTCGCCGTCTTCCTTGCGGCCGGTGCGGCTGTATGCGATTGCGAGCAAATAATGCGGGGCCGGATTCTCCGGCTCAAGTTTGATGGCATTCTCCAAAGGCACGATCGCCTCTGAGTACCGCTTGGCCGACCCCAGACAAGCTCCGAGTCCAACAAAAGCGTCGCCGAATGTTGGATCCAGCTTGGCTGCGCGTGAGAAGTGCCCGATGGCCTCGTCCCACTGCTGGTTCTGTTGCGCCAGCGCGCCCAGGACGTACTCGGCACCCGCATTTGAAGGATCGATATCGAGTTCCTGTTGCATTTCTTTCTTCGCTTCCTCAGCGACGGTGGAGGGGGGATTGGGCTTGGAGAGCAAGAGCCGACCGAGGCGGAAATGGATGCCAGGCATGCGCGGATTCTGTTGCAGTATCAGGCGATATTTCTTGGCGGCCTCATCCCATTTCCCTTGTGCTTCGAGGGCCTCGGCGTCGAGCTCAAGTGCCTGAGGAGATTTGGGTGCATTCGTGGCCAGTTCCGCCGCTGCTCTGGTCGATAGATCCGAGTAGGTGTGGACTGACAGATAAAGAACGTCAGGATCGCGTGGGAATTCGCGATTCAAGAACCGTAGAAAGTCCTCCGCTGCATCCGGCTGATCGGCAAACATCGCACAACGTACGCCTGCGAAGCCGACATTGCGCTTAAGGTCCTTGTCCGCGGTGTGCGGCATAGCTTGCTTCAGGAGAGGCAAGGCTTCCTTGCAGTTACCAGATTGGGCGAGGCTCACGGCTCGTTGGGTAGAGGAGGTGGCATCCGTTGCAGCCGGCTTCTTGGAAGCCTGGGCCGCTGACAAGGTCGCAGTGGATCCCCAGAGCAAGGTGAGAACGAAAATGCTATGGCGAGGTCTAAACATAAAGAGGGCAGGCGCGGGGGAGACGCCTGCCCAATACTACAACGCTAGGCTCAGAAGTAGAACTTCAGAGCGAACTGTATCTCTCGTGCATCCTGGCTCGCGTTGATGACCCCGAAAGTTGCGGTTCCGAAGCTAAAGTTCGGCGTCGCGAAGTTCGGATGGTTAAACGCGTTCAAGAAGTCAGTACGAAACTGGATTTTCATGGTTTCTGTAATCGGGAAGTTCTTTTGGAGGCTGAAGTCAACGTCGACGTATCCGGGCCCAATAACCGGGCCTTGAGCCGGACAATTTCCAAAAGTCCCGTTCGCGGGGGTTGTGAATGCGTTCGGACTGAACCACTGCAGACCCTGGACGCTAACCGTCTTGGGGTAGCTGACGGGGCCATTGCAGTTGGGACGAGTTTCGGGGGTGCCGGTTCCGGAGGTGTTGCTTCCTGAGATAGTCAACGGAAAGCCGGTGTGCCAGGTAACAATCGGGTTGACCGACCAGTTGCCGACAACGGCGTTCGCGGCCTCCGGCATGTCGTGCCCAAATTGTTTGCCCTTGCCAAAGGGCAGCTCATACACAGCGTATGCACTGATGATGTGGGTCGAATCCCAATAGCATCGCGCGTTATCGCCAGCGGGATTATAGAGGTTTTGCCAGTAGTTCCCGGAGGGTGCGGCCTGAGTGGTAGTGCCCCAGGTACCGTAATAACCGTCGTCGTTGGTCATGCACTTCTCGTAGGTATACGAAACCTGGCCCTCGAGTCCGTGGCTATAGCGCTTCTGCAGCACCACCTGCAGTGCGTTATAGTTCATGTTGCCAACGGAGGCAGTGTTCTTCACATTGCCGAATCCATTGGGACCGAAGGTCGGCGTAAGGGTGGTGATTCCGTCGATAACGGTTCCCGCCGGATTTTGGCCGCCGATCAAGGGATACGTGACCGTGCCATTCGGTTGCAAATAGCCTTGCCCTAACCACTCGGGAACCATCAAGTGAGTCGTGCTCTGACCAACATAACCCACCTGAAGGGTAGTATTGTTGGCAATTTCGCGCTGCACCGAGAGGTTCCACTGGTTCGCAACTGCCGGCTGTACCTTGCCGCTCCAGGCCAGCATCGTGGCCCCGATGAAAGGATCGGCCGCCGGCGCTGCTACAGCAAATGCCGAATTGGTGCTATAACCCGTGCCGGTGGCCACGTTGTTTGCCTCAACCTGCGGGGCTGTGTAAGGCGGATTCTGCGGAAGGCGCAGGTTGGTCCCTGTGCCTTCGAGATAAGACGAGACGGAGTAGGCGCCACGAACCACGGTTTTGTTGGACGCCCCGGGGCTCCACGCGAACCCGATGCGAGGCTGGAAGTCCGGCAACCCGTAGGTGCTGTTATAGAGCCCACGGCTGAATCCATTGGTCCCCACAACCCCGGCGGGAACTGGAGTATTGCCGATGAATTCCAGAGCACCGGTATTGATATTGACTCCGACCTGGCGATTGTTGGTTTCAATCCAGGGAGTCCGGGCTTCATAGCGGAGGCCGATGTTCACCGTGAGGTTGCTGGTAACCCGCCAGTCGTCTTGAGCAAAGCCAGCGAAGAGCCAGTCGCGCTGATGCCATTCTCCCGAGCTTGTGCCCCGCCCTGCAACCCCAGGAATACCAAGAGCCCAATCAGCAGACGGGTCGCCGGTGTTGGTAGTGCTGTTCCCTGAATAGTTGCCACCGGGGCCGTTCCCATAGAGTATGGAACCCAGTTCGCCGGCATTGCCGCTGTAGAAGACGTTGATGTTGTAACGATTCATCTGATAGCCCGTCTTGATGATATGCCGGCCATGAGTGTAAATAAGCACATCATCAAATTGGGTCACCGTGGAGGAAAACTTTTCCGTAACGCCTGCGGATCCCAGATTGGTCAGCGTCCCCGTGCCAACATTGGTAATCGAGCCGCCGGCAAAGCCAAACAGCGGAAGACCATCTATGCCAGCGGGATTGCCATTCGTGAGGCCGATCGAGTTCCCCAAGGCTCCGACCGCGGGGTTGAACGTTGTCAGCCCATGGGGCAGCTTGACGTAGTTCATCCCGAAGCGCGCTTCGTTGAGCAAGTTAGGCGAGAACGTATGGTTCCAGCTAACCGCTCCACTCTGCAGATAGGCCTCGTTCACCATATTGCCTAACAAGGCCACGGAGTTGGTCAGAGGATCATACTGATCGCCCTTGGAATACCGGAAAGAGAGGTGGTCCTTCTCGGTCGCATTGTAGTCAACTTTGATGTCACCCTGATCCGAATTGTATTGTTGGTCGATGACGTTGACCGCCTGCCCAAAGCCATTGGGGAGTGTAGCCACGGAGGCTGGATACAGCGAGTTAGTGACCAGCGACGTGAATGCGGGGTTCAGCATATTCGCCGGAATAATGTTGCCCGCAAATTTTGGCCTTGCACCAGGAGCCAAGATAGAACAGGGAGTGCCGGATGTTCCGCCTGTACCAGCGGCACACGGGTTGTAGAGCTGTGAGCTCAAAGCGCTAAAGTTGCCCCCGATTTCGGCGCGCGTGAGGACGGTAATGGTGCTCGCGGACGCCGGATGATCCAAACGTCCACCCTGGTAATCCGCAAAGAAGAACAGCTTGTTCTTAATGATGGGGCCGCCGAAGGTGCCACCGAACATGTTCCAGCGCAACTTCGGCGTGGGCAGGACACCTGTCGGCGTGCCGGCGGTCAAGCCATTCTCCCACTGGTTGGCGTTGAAAATGTTGTTACGGAAGAACTCAAACACATCCCCGTGGTAGCGGTTGGTACCGGACTTGATTGTGGCATTGACGATTCCGCCGTTGTAGTTGCCAAACTCAGCGGAAGCGTTCTGGGTAATGATATTGAACTCTCCGATCGCATCGGGGGAAGGTGTGAAACCAAGAAGATTATCCGAGGCCTGGTTGTTATCGATGCCGTCCAGCAGGAAGTTGTTGGCCTGCTCGCGGTTTCCATTGATATAAGGACGGCCTGACTCCTCGGCGGTGTTGGATCCGAGATTCATGCCATGGGGATCCACCGAGACAGCGCCAGGAGAAAGCAAGGTCAACTGCACATAGTTGCGGGTCTCCAGCGGCAGATTGTCAGCGGTTCTGGAATCGATGACGGTGTTAACCTGAGCATTTTCCGTCTGCAGGACCGGGGAAGAGCCGCTTACTTCCAGAGTTTCCGACACCTTGCCAATCTTCATCTGGAATGTGAGACGTGCCGTCTGGTTCAGCACCAGCGTAAACGGGGCGTGAACGGCGGTGTCGAATCCCGGCGCGGTTGCCTTCACCTCGTAGGTGCCGACCGGCAGGTGCGTCAGATTGAAGGCGCCAGAGTCGTTCGTCTGCGCAGTGTAGAGAATGCCGTGGTCGGTGTCTCGAGCGACAACCGCAGCACCCTTTATCGGCGCGCCACTCGGATCCTCAACCGACCCCACGATTGCCGCGGTGACTTCCTGGCCCCAGGCTGTCTCGAGTGCCCCAAGGAGTCCGATCGATAACAAAAGGGCAAGTCCAACTCTCATTGACTTACGCATCACCACACCTCCACAGAAGAACGTCTTGGTTTCGAATAGCACCCCGGAGAACCTAACGATACACCGTGCCATAAAATAGGGACTGGCAAATGCTATATAGTAGATGGCGTGTCATCGTCAAGCGAAAAATGAAAGGAATGTTAATTTTTTTGTCGTTGTCAATAATCCAATTTAGCTATAGCACATAATATCCCAAGAATCGCTCTCATGGGATAGCGGCTGGCAATCGCCGGGGAAAATCAGGAATCTGAAGCATACACAAAATGGAATATTCTGTCGCTAGAAATAGGTCTTTGCGCTATGATGTCTCGCCTGAATCTTTACAATATTCTCTGAAGGGGCTAAGGTGGGGAGTCTTTATGAAGAAGCATGTCTGCTCTATAGCATGCCGGGAGAAGCTCTATAGCACGAAACAGAGGATCGGGGCAATAGCGTTCCGTGAGGAACATTCCTCTTGGTTGCCCTAGCTCTATAGCAGATGCCAGCACAAGGCAGTTTGAAGTTTTCGTTCGCCTACGGCACAAGCGTGCTATAAATTCCATGATTTCTCAACCGAATGACTCCGGAGAGCATTCATGACAGACAACCATCAGAACGGAACGCCTGCCTACAAAAAAATTCAGGCGACCATACTGAAGCGGATTGAGAGCGGACATCTAAAACCAGGCGACGCCGTCGAGTCTGAACGAGAACTTGCGAAGATCCACCACGTGAGCCTCATGACCGCGCGCCACGCCTTGACCGCGCTCGAACGCGAGGGCGTAGTGCAACGGCGGCGCGGTTCCGGAACTTTTGTAGCGCCTCCCAAGATCCACTTCAACAAGTTGATGGGTTTCACCGAATTGATGGCAGGTCGGAACCTGAGCGCTTGCTCAAGAGTTCTGTCGTTCAGCGTGGTCGATAACGAACAGGCAGTGGCGGCGCGCCTGGGCTTGGCGGATAACACGGCGATGAGCAAGCTGTCGCGGTTGCGGCTGGGAGCTGACCAGCCATTTGCTTTGGAAACCTGCTACTGGCCCGCCCAGGAGTTCAATCGTCTCACTCGCGCTTCGTTTGCGCGCGGATCTCTGTTTTCTATTCTGGAGCACGATTACGGTATTCAGTTGGCGTACGCCGACGAAGAAGCTGATGCGGCCGCCGCCGAGTCCACGACGGCGAATCTTCTCCAGGTTCCACGGGGGCATCCTCTGCTTCGGATCCGCCAGGTCATTTACTCAACTCAGGGAAAAGCGACGCTGTATGTGTTGGGTCTTTATCGATCGGACCGCTACAATCTGTTAGTCCGAAGGTTTCGCTAGACTTTATCGCCTGAGTCGCTTCCGTTGAGCGCCTGGTAAGCCGCTCCCCAGACCGGAGCATCCTCGTTCACGACCACCGAAATTGGAACACGCGCCAGCACCGGCGCGAACTTGCTCTTCCCGTAAAAAGCTCGCAGAAAGCCGCCGTCACGAAGCTTCGACAGAATTTTTGGAGCAATACCGCCTGCTACGTAGACTCCGCCGAGAGCGAGGGTTCGTAATGCCATATTTCCGGCCTCAGCGCCATAGGCCTCAATCCACAACTGGATGGTCTCAACGCAAACTGGACAAGATCGCGTCAATCCTCGCTCCGTAATTTCTCTCGCCGCAACCCCTTCAGGGGAATCGAAAGACGAGTGGCGCAATGAAGGATCCAGAAATTCGTGAATTCTGAGGAAGCCGCGGCCGGAAATAATCTCCTCGCACGAGACGTGGGTCAACTGTTTGTTCAAATGAGTGAGTAGCTGAATCTCGACTTCGGTTCGGGGCGTAAAATCTGCCTGTCCCCCTTCCGATGGCGCGACTCGATATTGTTGGCCATCCCAGAAGAGAATGGCCTCGCCTAGACCAGTTCCCGCAGCAATCACTGCCTTGGTCGCATTAGGCTCCGGTGTTCCTTGATTCAAGATCGCGAAGTCATTGGAACCGAGCCGATCCAGACTGAGAGCAGTCGCAGTGAGATCGTTCAGCAATACTACTTTGCTTAAATGCAGCCTCTGTGCCAGCGCATTTCCGTCGAGGACCCAAGGAAGATTGCCGGCGTGAAGGGATCCATCGACGACCACGCCAGCTAAACCGAATCCTGCCGCCTCGATCCTCTGCGCGCGCGCGCTTCTGTTGGTACCGGCGGCTCGTTCGAGGAAGTCGCCGATCAGGTCCTCGAATCCGGAGTAGTCACGGGTCGCAAGCCGACTCTGGAAGACGGAACGAAGGGATGGTCCATTCTTTGCGAACAACCCGAGACTGCACTTTGTCCCCCCGACATCGCCTGCCAAAATCATCGTCGTTCGATAGGTCTCCTGGATGAAATCGACGCAACAGAGATACCTGGCCTGGAAGCCCCCATTTCTGGAGTTTTCATCCGAAGCAAGCGAGGATATCCAACGACCAAGGTCTACTATACTGCATTTGTATCTGGCCCCGAGCCGTGGAACGACCAGTCAACGGTCGTCTTTCTGGAACGAAGATTCGATGAGTTTTGAGGGCCGCAGATTGTGTCTACAAAAATTAAGATGCTGTCTATCAACGGGGGCGCGCAATGAGTGAGGAAGCCCGGAGAGTCAGGGTGATTGATTCCCACACTGGCGGCGAGCCGACGCGGCTAGTCGTGAGCGGCGGCCCTGATCTGGGGATTGGTCCGCTGTCGCAGCGACTGGAGCTTTTTCGCAGCCAGCACGATTGTTTCCGATCCGCCGTCGTCAATGAGCCGAGGGGTTCAGACGTCATTGTGGGTGCGCTGCTGTGCGAGCCCGTGGATCCCGCCTGCGCTGCGGGCGTGATCTTTTTTAACAATGTGGGTTACCTGGGGATGTGCGGACATGGAACCATAGGCCTCGTTGCCACTCTAGCGCATTTGAAACGCATTAAGCCGGGAGAGCATTGGATTGAGACTCCAGTTGGAACGGTGGGCGCAACTCTGCACGAGGGCGGCGACGTCACGGTCAAAAACGTCGCAAGTTATCGCAGCGCAGCCGACGTGGAGGTGGAGGTGCCCGCTTACGGCAAGGTGAGAGGTGACGTCGCGTGGGGTGGAAACTGGTTCTACCTGGTTCGCGATCACCACCTGGAATTGACGCTCAACAACGTTGAAGCCCTGAGCACCTTCAGTTGGGCGATCCGCCAGGCTCTCCGCGCGAACGGAATTACGGGCGCCGGGGGTGGAGAGATTGACCACATTGAGTTGTTCGGCCCGCCCCAAACTGCAGAAGCCGACAGCAGGAATTTTGTACTCTGCCCTGGCAAAGCCTATGATCGTTCTCCCTGCGGCACCGGGACCAGCGCAAAATTAGCTTGTCTTTATGCCGACGGAAAAATTCGCGAAGGCCAAACCTGGCGACAGGAAAGTTTGATCGGAAGCGTGTTTGAAGGCACGATTAAAGTGCGCGATGGCAAGGTGTATCCCAGCATAAAGGGATCCGCGTTCGTGACCGCCGAGGCCGAACTGTTAGTGGATCCGCGCGATCCGCTGTGCATGGGCATTCGCGCATGAGCCTCGCTGCCTATGACGTGGCTATCGTGGGCGCCGGCATTGTGGGCGCGGCTTGCGCGGACGAATTCGCGCGCCGCGGCCTGAGTGTCGCAGTCGCAGACCGTGACCAGATCGGTAGCGGTGCGACCTCAGCGGGCATGGGCCACGTTGTAACCATGGACGATTCTGAGGCGCAGTTTGCGCTGACGCGCTATTCGCAGCAACTTTGGCAGAAATTGCGCGATGAGTTGCCAGCGGATGTCGAGTGCGAGCAGTGCGGCACCATTTGGGTGGCGGCCGATGAAGAAGAGATGGAAGAAGTCAGGTGCAAACACGATTACTACGGGGAGCGGGAAGTTCCGGCGGAAGTACTGGACGCGCAAACCCTCCAGCGTCTTGAGCCCAATCTGCGGGCGGGGTTGGTCGGAGGACTACTCGTTCCGCAGGACCTCATCATCAATCCGCCATGCGCTGCACGCTTCCTGATGGAACGCGCGCAAAAACACGGAGCCAAGCTCCATCTCGATTACTCCGTCGTGCAGGCGGGACAAGGAAGAATGCAAATGACGGATGGCTTTGAGATCCGGGCAAAGATTGTGGTCAACGCAGCGGGAGCTTACGCGAGCGAACTCACGCCGGGGGTCGAAATCAAAAAGAGAAAAGGTCACTTGGTCATCACCGATCGCTATCCGGGATTCCTGCGGCATCAATTGGTGGAACTCGGATACTTGAAGAGCGCGCATTCGATTAGCAGTGACTCGGTCGCCTTCAACGTCCAACCCCGCCGCACCGGCCAGATTCTAATTGGATCTTCACGGCAATACGGTGCGGAGCACCGAGGAGTGGACAGTGAAATACTGGCGCACATGCTGCAGCGCGCGTACGAATACGTGCCGGGCTTGGCGCGAATGTCGACCGTACACGCGCGTGCCGGATTCCGCGCCGCCACGCCTGACAAGCTTCCCTTAATTGGGCCGTGGCCGGGCGATGAGTCCTTGTTCCTTGCGACCGGACATGAGGGGCTCGGTATCACAACCTCTCTTGGAACTGCGCGAATCCTTGTTGATCAAATCATGGGAACGAAACCGGAAATCGCCATTGAGCCGTACTTGCCGTCGCGAGCGGCGAAGGTACCCGCACATGCCGAGTGAACTCACGTTAACAGTCATGGCCGTCGTGCAAAGCCATGCCGGCCGAGAACGCCGCAGAGCAGCAGGAGGGCGCTGATGAACTGGAAGGGAGTGATGCCCGCCATCACGACCAGCTTTAGCGAAGATCTCCATATCGACCACGACTTCATGGCAGGGCATTGCCGGTGGTTGCTGGAGAATGGCTGTGCGGGCATGGTTGCGCTGGGTTCGCTCGGCGAGGGCGCAACGCTGTCCTTCGAAGAAAAGTTGCAGGTTTTGCGTACCTGCGTCCTCGCTGTGCACGGCCGAAGTCCAGTCGTGGCCTCCGTCTCGGCACTGACGACTTCCGAAGCCATTAGGATCGCAAAGGCAGCAGCAGATTTGGGCTGCGATGCTCTCATGGTCTTGCCACCATACGTTTATCAGGGCAACTGGCGCGAAATGAAGACTCACGTCGCCGCGGTTTTCGAGGCCACGCCTCTTTCCTGCATGCTGTACAACAACCCGGTTGCTTACGGCACTGACTTCCTTCCTGAGCAGATTCGAGAGTTGGCGGCGGAGCACGAAAATTTCGAGGCGGTAAAGGAATCGAGCGCTGACGTCAGGCGGATATCCGCGATCCGCGCGTTGCTCGACCGTCGTCTGGAAATATTTGTTGGCGTCGATGACGCGGTGCTCGAAGCCATTGGAGTTGGGGCGACCGGTTGGATCGCCGGGTTGGTCAACGCACTACCACGCGAATCCGTCGACCTCTTCAACTTTGGTATGAACGGAGAAAGTGACAAAGCATTTAGCTTGTATCGCTGGTTCCTTCCCTTGCTCCGCATGGATACCAAACCGAACTTCGTTCAACTCATCAAGCTGGCGCAGGCGGAAGTTGGAATTGGGAATGCACGCGTGCGTCCGCCGCGCCTGGAGTTGGTGGGCGATGAACTTGAGCAAGCTAAGAAAACCATCCGCGACGCTCTGCGCTCTAGGCCGCAATCCGCGATCAGCTCTGCTCTACCTAATGCAAAATGAACGCCGAGAATCTTGTGAGGCTAGCTAGGATTGGCGTTTAACGCTGTTGCCGAGGGCTACCAGAAAAATTGCGCTCTTGCCCTCGGCGTGGGGGCTGAAGAAGCGGGTCACGTCGTCATCGTAAAAAGTCAGACCAGTAGCGCCTAGACGTTGAGCGTAGGCCGCGAGATAGCACTTGCCACCCAGGATGCCGGCCTCAAGCTGCACAGCGCGATACCCGCGATTGCCAAAACGCTGCAAGATCGGCCGCAAGTCCGCCAGGAAAAAGATGTCCACGGCAGCGTCCGCAGGCAACTGTTGCTCCAGTCCGAGGTAGCCGGCAACGTCTCGGAAATTTCCCTGCTTCAGGCAATCGAGCTCCCTACGGTCGCGATCGAAGAAATAAGCTCCGGGTTCGAGGCCCTCCACGGCGTGGATAATCAGATAGAGATGATTGAGTTGAGTTCCCAGCGGATCGAGAAAGTCAGCAGGAACGCCGCGGGTGGCTCGATCCAGTATTGTCGAGAGCTGCGGAAAGGTAATCGGCGTGCGTGCGAACTTGCGGGAAGAACCGCGACGCAGGATGACCTGCTCGAGGGCATCGCAAGGCATTTCATCGTCGGATAAAGGCCGGAGCTGAAAGACAGGCGCGGTTGGCGCCGGAAAACTGCTGGGCGGAGTGTGTCCGCGCCACGCTGGAACTTCCTCAGTCGAACGCAGCGAAGAGGCAGCATGCATTTCGTGCATCAGAGGATAGTCCACCTCGTGCCGAGAAAGCGGAACAGTCTCGAGGCCGAGAGGAGAAATTTCCGTCGAAGATTGCGAAGGAATCGCAGAGTCGTGTCCGAGCGCGACCAACGAGAAAGCCACTTCACGCTGAGAATCGACATCCAGCAGGCCGTTCACCTTATCGTCGATAAAGCCGCACACGATGTTGGCGGGCAACCCGCAGGCGGTGGCGACGGCTAGCAGGTTGGCGAGCAAGGTGCCGTTGTCCCAGCCAAAATGGCGATAGGTACGGTCCTGATACTTCCAGGCATTGCGCCAATAGGTGCACGTGCAGACGATGGTCACCGGAGCATGAGCGATAGCCGGTTCGCCGTCCGTGGCTTCGACCAGCACGCTGCGACAGTCTCCGGCACGCAATTTGCGCAGGCCGAACTCGGCAGGGGCGAAGTGATAAGTGCCAGCCGGAAGATCGCCGAGTTCGCCGCAAACCAGATAAAGCTCGACTTCGTACAGCGCTCCAGTACAAGCGGCGGCGCGAAAATATATTTCGCCGCCCGAATACTTCCTCTGCCTGGTTATGCCGGCGGAAAGATAGAGGAGTTGGGCGATTGCATTTAAATCCGGTGATGCGTTGGTCTGGGCAGGAACGCTCTCGGCGATGGCCGAGAGTGCAGCTACTCCAGTTTGACGTACCTCCTCCGGCAAGCGCGACGGCTCCAGCGTGGGATAGATCTTGAAGGGCAAGGGCTGGTTTGCGAAGTCCAGGAAATGTGGATTGGCGCGGACGCTGGCGTAGGAGTGCTTCGTGGCGTTGTGATATTTCAAGGCTGCTTCAATGTCGTGATTCTGGGGCATGAGCTTGGCATCCAGCTACTAGACCATGCAGCGACTACCGTCCGCCGAAGCTGTAGCCTAGGGAGATGCTATACCGAGTCGCATAGTTGTGACTGAATTCGATGTTGTTGTTAATCAGGTAGAGACGCACTTCCGGGCGAATGAAGGCGTCTCGCCAGAAGTAGGCGCGAACGCCACCCCCAAAGTCTCCCATGAAGTGATTGCTGCTAAGGTACGGGCTACATCCGATGTATCCGCAGTTTAGGTACGGAGTATAGAACCGAAGATTCTCGCCGCCAATGCCAGCGATCAACTCAGCCGTAACGGGTTTGGCAAGCTTCGGAGCCCAGATCGCATTAAAGGAGTAAAGAATTGGACGATAGGGCTGGAAACCTCCGTACAGCCCCCGACTCGCTCTCCAGGCGACGTCCCCTTCAATTCCCACGCGATGCAATAGCAAGAAATCCGCACTGAAGCTGGGATACCCGCCGCCGGTCATAGAGGGGAAGAAGACGCCATTCGTGGTCGTGCCTGCGCCCGACGTGAGCGTGCCGTAGCCAAAAGCTGCATCGATCTGTTGTGCGTGCGCGGCGTGTTCGGAAAGGCAGATTAAAAAGAGGACGGCAATCAAGCTTAACTGTTTCAAAGATTTTCTCCAATAGACCTTCAGAGACTTGGATGTGACCCGGACCGGTTGAGTTGGATTCAAGGCAGTGTCCCTGAAACCATTACCCTGGCGCGTTCACGGCTGATTCCGCCAAGTCTATGTCTTATTCAAACACCAGTTTGCGCAGCTATCCCGTAAAGAAAGGTCAAGAGTTGTAACGAACAATGTTCGTAATCCACCGTCTCTAAACCCAGAAACGATTGTGAAAGTTGCGCATGTATCGGTGATAGGCTTTATGTCTTGGTTACTTTGGTAATCCCGAATCGCTTGGTTCTTTCGGTGAATTGTCATACTGTGGGTCGGTGTCTCTTTATTTATACCTATGACGCTCCTTGAGAAGATACCTACCGTAGTGACGGTGGCAGTGCTGGTCGGGATTTTCCTGGCGCTCAAACGGCACAGCCATTCTGCCCGACTGCAACTGTGGATGGTGGCTTGGTTCCTCATCTTTACGCACTTCGTGGCGCAGTTGCTGGAGCCCGCCACGGGAGACGTAAGCCCGTACCTTCTCGCGATCGATCTGGGTTCGTTGCAAGCCGCCGCCGTGGCCTTTGTCGTCTCTGTCTCAGCAGTTGCTGAGGACAAGGGCAAGCGAAGATTGATGCTTCTGGTAACCGGTGTCCCATCGGTAGCCTATACGATTCTGGCCAGTTACGATGTGCACACGCGATGGCCTTACGTCCTCTGCCTGCTGACATGCTTCGTCGGTGGAATTCTCATTCTCTTTTGGGTGCGGAGGTTCTCCGGATATGCGGTTTCGCTGGCGTTGGTGGGGTCAGCAATTGCGCTTTGGGCAATCCGTGCGGCATTGCGCGGTTCCTTTGATGAAGGTTTGACCGCGCTGCTGGGGCTCGGCTTTGCTTTACCTGGAGTTTTTCTATGCCGGAACTACTGGCGCGCGTCCCCGGGCATTCTCACCGCCGCGGGAGGGTTTTTCTGCTGGGGTGCGGTGTTTCCTGTAGGTATGCTGCTGGACCGCATCGCTCCCCACGTGATCGTCCCGGCGGATTTATGGAATACTCCCAAGCTGTTTGTGGCGTTCGGCATGATTCTGGCGATCGTCGAAGACAAGTCTGAGTCCATCGCGAGTATGCAGAGTAAACAACGTGCATTGAATCATCAATTGGAACGGTTCTCGACGATTACCTCACAACTGCTGAGTGGCGCGACGGTGGACTTGTTGTGCAACGAAATTGCTTCTGCCATTACCGACGTGAGCAATTTCCGTCTCGCGGTTATCCAACTTGATAGCGGAAGTTATGGTTTGCGAGTGGCAGGTGCGAGCGGACTGTCCCCCGCTGCATTGGCTGAGTTGGAGAAGAAAGCGCGCCGTTGGACGGCGGATGACATTAAAGACTTCTGCGCCCGCGGCCGCCAGATCGGGCAGAATTCGTTTCTGCTCTCGGCGTCCGAGGCCGCGAAGTACGATCCGCTAAAGAGTTCCGTCCGCTACGATCCGAACCCGTACTGGAATACGGGAGATGAGCTCCTGATTCCCTTAGTTTCCGCACGCGGCGGCTATCTGGGTTGTATTGGGTTGGATGATCCTCGGGACGTAGAGGCGGTCAATGCCTCGGAGCTATCACGAATCGAGCTTCTGGCGGCGGATCTGGCAGTGGCTCTTGAACTGAAATCGTTGCAAAGCCAGTTGATCCGCTCGGAGAAACTGGCGGCACTGGGGCAGCTTGTGGCTGGCGTCGCCCACGAATTGAATAACCCGCTCACCGCCGTAATGGGCTACGGCGATCTGCTCAGCGACGATGTGCCCGCGGGGCCTGCGCGCGACAAACTCGACAAACTGGTCAACGAGAGCCGGCGGATGAAGAAGATCGTTGAAAACCTGCTACGGTTTTCGCGGCAAAGTACCATGGACCGGCAGTCGGTTGACCTGGCCCCGGTGGTCAAAGACGTGCTTACCTTGCGGGAATATTATGCGCATACCCGAGGACTGGAGATTCTTTCGGACATTCGATCCAACCTGCCGCGCGTGGCCGTGGATGAGGACCAGTTCAAACAGATTCTGCTTAACCTGGTGAACAATTCAATCGATGCCGTGGAAAATATGGAAGGTCCGAAGCGGATCACGGTGCGGGCATTTACTCGTGGGAACCGGGCCGTTGTTGAAGTCGAAGATTCCGGGCCCGGATTTAAGGACCTGAATCGCGCACTCGATCCGTTTTACACGACCAAACCCGTAGGCAAGGGCACCGGGCTGGGATTGAGCATTTGCTACGGAATCATCAAAGAGCACGACGGTGAGATCAGGCTCGCGAATCTGCAACCCCATGGCTCGCGAGTGACTGTCGAGTTGCCGCTGGGCGAAATAAAAGAATCAAGCAACGTGGCCAGAGCTGCTGAGATGAGCTGAGGACGAAACGCCCCTGATGATCAGAATGGCGATCAGAGGGCCACTGAGAGTGGATGTCAGTCCTGTCCCGCGCCAGCGGCGAAAGCTCTCGAAATATTCATCATTGGAGCCAAAACATTCTCAGCTGGTTCGCTCTGTACTTGTACAGGCTCAGGTTGGTAGGAATACTCCGGAATGATTTCCCTCATCTTCGCGCGGATTGACACTTCCGTGCCCGAATTCGTCAACGAGATCAGGTCTTCCAAGTGGGCGCACAGAGCCGGCCACGCAATAATCTCAGACTGGGTTCGTTTTACCTTACGGTTCGTCGTCCCGAATTTTCTTTCCCCTGGATAGAACAGATCCTCGTACATCTTTTCTCCTGGGCGCAGGCCGACGAATTCGATCTTTATCTCGGACGGAGATTTTCCGCACTGGCGAATCAAAGAATGCGCCAGATCGAGGATGCGGACAGGGTTCCCCATGTCCAGCACCAAAATGTCGCCGTGCTCTCCGACAGTGAATGCCTGCAAAACCAAAGAGACAGCCTCAGGAATCGTCATGAAGAACCTGGTGATTTCCGGGTGTGTGATGGTGATGCGCCCCTCTTTTTCGATCTGTTCTTTGAATACCGGAATCACGCTGCCCTGAGAACCCAACACATTTCCAAACCGTACGGAGACGCAGCGCATGTGCTTTTTTGGTCTGGCCGCCAGGATGAGTTCGCCCAGCCTCTTGGTGGCACCCATGAAACTCGTCGGTTGCACCGCTTTATCAGATGAAATTAAGACGAACGCCTCACAGCCGCATTCCTCGGCGACGTCCAACAAAGGCGGAACCGCAAGAACATTGTTGGTGAGCGCACCGCGAATGTTGAGTTCGACGAGTGGGACGTGCTTGTAGGCAGCGGCGTGGAAAATAATTTCCACCGCTCCCTCACCGATGATTCGCCGCATGCGTGAAGTGTTGGCAACGTCCGCGACAGCGTACACTACCCGGTCACCGGCAGGCAGCTTCGTCAGTTGCAATTGCAAGTAGAACATCGGCGTTTCCGCCTGGTCCAACACGATTAACTTGGCAGGACAGTAGGCCAGAACCTGACGGCAAAGCTCCGAGCCGATCGAGCCCGCAGCACCCGTAACCATCACTACCTTGCCGGCGATCTGGTTGCGAACCTGGCTCAGGTCCAGTTGAACGGGATCACGACCCAAAAGGTCCTCAACGCTGACCTCTCGCAATTGTGAAATTGACCCGCGGCCCATCAATAGGTCATGAAGGTGCGGAACGGTTCGATAACGTACACCGGCTTTCTCGCATATTCGGCTGATGCGCTGCATTTGGGCGCCATTGGCTGAAGGAATGGCGATGAACAGCTCTTCCGCACCATAGGTGTTGACTATCGTCGCGACGCTGTCAATCTTGCCCACGACTGGTACGCCATGGATCTTTGCTCCGTGCTTGAAAACGTCGTCATCGAGACATGCCACCGGGACGAATTCAGTTTTCAGCATTTCGCGTATTAGAAGGCTCGCGGCTTCTCCCGCGCCTGCGATGATTATCGGACGCTTCTGACGCGTGGCTGAACCAACGAGCGTTTTGCTCTTGAGAGCCATTACGCATAAACGCGCCCCTGCTAACCCTGCTGCCGTAATAATCGCTTCGAGTATGTAAATCGAAAGTGGGAACTCATACTTGCGAGAAACGTAGCGGGTGGTCACGAAAAACGCCAGGCTGCCGAGAGCGACTGCTTTTCCGATGTCAATGACATCACTCACGCCAGTATGACGCCAGTATCCATGCAAAAGATTGAAGCGCGCCAAAGCGGCGATTCGGAACAAGATCAATACTGGGACACAGCTAAAGAGTAGGGTTGGGAAAGGAATTCGAAAGTCGAAGCGTAGCAACCACGCGAGCACGACCGAGCTTGCGATCAGCAGAAAATGGAATAATGTAATCGCCCAAAACCGCTGCCTAACAAGCATGGAGGAGTTCTTACGGAATTCTTTTGACATAGGAGTAGCCGGAAAACGATCTATGTATGAGTTGTTGGCGCCGCGGCGCAACCACGAGCCGAGACGGTATTGCGTTTAACTGCTTTCGTGATTACATCTTCGATTGTCCGACACGTGAGTGCGATGTGTTCGTCAGACAGTGTGGGATGGACCAAGAACATCAGGCTGGTCTCGCCGAGTAACCTGGCCACGGGGAGAGTCGGATGCTTGCGCCGCGTAACGAACGCCTTTTCAAGGTAGATCTCGCTGCAACTTCCGACGAAGCAGGGTACGCCTTCCGCTTTGATCGCCCGCATGATGGCATCGCGATCCCATCCATCCTGCAGCATTTCGGGACGCACAAACGCGTAGTACTTGTAATACGCGTGATGAACGCTGTCCGGGACAGTTGGAATTCGGAGGCCGGGCAAGCCGGAAAGAGTTTTGGTCAAAGTGTTCGCGTGGCGACGCCTGGTCTCTACCCACCGAGGTACTTTTGTGAGCGCCACTCGTCCGAGTGCCGCTTGTACCTCTGTCATTCGCCAGTTTGTACCGAACGATTCGTGGAGCCAACGAAAGCCTTCTCCGTGCTCGCGGTGGTAAACGGCGTCGTAGCTTTTTCCGTGGTCTTTGAAGCTCCACGCGCGCTCCCAAAGGCGGGTGTCGTTGGTCGTAAACATTCCTCCTTCGCCGGCCGTCGTCATAATCTTGTCCTGGCAGAATGAGAAGGCCGCGGCGTGTCCCATGGATCCGACTGGTCGCCCTTTGTGCATGGCGCCCTGTGCTTGCGCACAATCTTCG
>Ga0210409_10001987_pt1 | contig 25285 bp, 26 predicted proteins | sample IncBWH17MmetaG_FD_161649 | JGI IMG/M metagenome (GOLD analysis project Ga0210409, IMG submission 161649) | Forest soil microbial communities from Barre Woods Harvard Forest LTER site, Petersham, Massachusetts, United States - Inc-BW-H-17-M | ecosystem: Environmental > Terrestrial > Soil >...
TTTTTTCTCCTGCTTGTGGAGTTGGCAGCTGGAAAGGCTTCCGGGATGTTCGACGGGATATAGTCTGGATTTGGATTCCACGGTGTTCGAGCGCTACGGACGGCAGCAGGGTGCGTTGCGCGGACCGAATCCACGCAAGCATGGGCGGCCCTCGCATCATCCCCTGGTGGCGGTGCTGGCGGAGGCGCACTTTCTATTGCACGGCTGGTTGCGGAGCGGAAACTGTGGCACCGCCCGTGGCGTAGTGGAATTTCTCAAGGAAGCCCTGGCGCTGTTGCCGGAAAAACATACCCTTCGCGTGGTGCGGGCCGACGCCGGCTTTTTTGACCAGCAATTACTGGGTTTTCTCGAGCAGCGTGGGTTGTCTTACATCATCGTGGCACGGCTGACGCTCTGGCTGAAGCGCGAGGCCACCCGCGTCACTGCGTGGCGCGCCTTGGACGAGCATTACGCCGCAGGTGAGTTTTTTCTGCAACTCCTGGGCTGGGACCGCCCGCGCCGCTTCGTGGTGATCCGCGAGCGGCTGCGTGCCGAGCGCCCCTCGCTGGGAAGAAAACTACTCGATGTTCCCGGCTACACCTTCCGCATCTTCGTCAGCAATCTCGCGCTCCCGCCAGAAGAGCTCTGGCGCGACTATAACCATCGAGCGGACATGGAAAATCGCATCGCCGAACTGAAGCACGATTTGGGCGCCGATGATTTTTGTATGCAGGAGTTCTTCGCCACCGAAGCAGCCTTCCGCAGCATCCTGCTTCTGTTCAATCTGCTTGGAGAATTCCAGCGTGCTAGTGGCTGTAAAACCTATCGCCAGCCGGCCACGCTGCGCGCGCAAGTTTTTCTTTGCGGTGCTCTGCTCGGCCGAGCCGGCCACCGCTTGGTTCTGCATCTGTCGGCTTCCTGGGGTGGCCTCAAACCACGTATCCCACTGCTGGAAAACGTCTTATCCTACGGAGTCCCAACTTCGCCGAAGTTGCCTTCCCGGCTCGCGACTTGAGCCCAAAATCCATCAATCGGTCTCTATGAAACCACCTTCAACTTCGGATTTCGGGATAAGTCTACATCTCTCGCTTTTATCGTGGCCTGGGCAGACCGTTAGAGAATATGTTGAGTTACGCGGCTAACCGGGAGTTAACGACACAATGAGATAGATCGTGCCCAAGGTGCATGTTCGTATTCTAATCCGGCACAGTTGGACGCTCCTTCTTGGGAGCGCTTATCTCGGTTACTTCTTTGCTCGGTCATCTTGCGCAATGGAATCAGCGACCTGATTATCTTCCAGTTTCTGGTAGGTCCTCCGGCGAGCCTCGTCACGAGTCTGATTCTAGCGGTAACGTGCAGGTCTAAAGAGGCGATACTCACCTCTGATCGGGTTTTTCATTGGTTGACACTGGGGCGTTCAGCTTCTCCAATTTTGCCAACTGCTCCCGCTTCTGATCGGCGTCTTTGGCATGCGGAACCAGTGTCAAGTAAGCTCGTATCTCCTCGATCGCACGGGAGTAGTTGTTTTTTCGGGCAAAGATTTCCGCTAGTAAGAGATGAAGCTCTGGAAAATGAGTGCGCAGGTCTACGTGTTCCGCCTGGAGCGCGCTCTTTTCAGCGGCTTCGATTCTGTTGAGCTTGTAATTTGCAAAGGCGTTATAGAAATAGGCCTCGGCGTAATTCAGCGGATCGAGATCCATGATGTATCCCGTGACGTCCGTCTGATCCAACGGATTCAGATCCAAGATGTGACCAGTAAGTTTAAGAACCTCTGTCCAGTTCGCCGCCTCGTAGGCCATTGACGCGAGAAACAGATAAGGCGGCAGGAACTTGGTATCGAGAGTCGTGGCTTGGGTATACGCTTTGCGAGCCGCGTCCTTCTGGTTTTCTTTCTGTAAGACCGTACCCAATTGATACCAGGCGTTCGTGAAACCGGGGTAGATCTCCACTGCAGTTTCAAAATATTTGTGTGCATCGGCAAGTTTGCCGTTCCTTTCGGCCTGGAGGCCTCTCTCGTAAGCTTTTCTGGCATCTTTGGGTGCTTTGTAGGGGATGGCGCTCACCGTCATGCCTTCAGGCTTTGCCCCTCTCTGCACGACGATAACGCCTACGTCAATTCTGGCGCCGAAGTTATCGACGTCCAGAAGGCTGACGACACGGGGGTGAAAACCCGAGGCCGAGACCCGTAGCTCACAAGTCGTCAACTCGCGTCGTGGAATTCCCATGACCGAATCCTTGCTAGACACGCCAAACGGCGAAGCCGCGTCAGCGCTGCCTTCAGGAAAAGAATCCGTCCTCGAACCCAATTCCATGCTGAAATCGCCGTGAGGAGATGCATATACCTCTTGACGCACTCTGTTGTTGCAAACGCGCTCAATCAGCGAATCGATTGGAACCGGCGCGCCGTCGTTGGTTGCAACTCGTCCCCCGAGAAACATCACAAGATCCTCACTCGGTTGAATTGGCTGCGAACTCGGGAGAGGGGGAGCCGCAGGACTGTTTGGGGGTGTGGTGGAAGGTGGAGGTGGAGGCGCGGGAGCGGGGGGCTTCTGCGCCACTGCAACTGGTACCAGAAGTGCCATCGAGGTGGCCAGCAAAACGAAAATGCGCGTGCGGTGGCCCATAGATCGATGCCTAAGAACAAAGCATCAGTACTCCAAAATGCTAGAGCGTATGTCAGTTCAAGTCAAGCCTCACTGCTCAAAAAACGGCACAGCCTGGATGTTGCAGTGCATCGATGAGCTTTGGTTGGACAACGCGATCGTTCAACGCGAGGGAACAACCGGAGGCAGCGCAAAGGCATAGAGAATGTCTTGCACAGGGATGATGAGGTACTGGCGACCATCGAGTTCGTAGGTCATCGGCGAAGCATCCAGCTTGCCACCGATATTCAAGTGCCAGAGAGTTTTGCCGTTGGCGGGATCGAGAGCGAGCAAATTGCCTGAGTTATCGGCGCTGATGAGCAAATGGCCTGCGGTAGTAAGAATTCCCGCGATGCTCTCTCCGTCACCGAGCTCATGATTCCACACAACTTTGCCGGTTCGGTAATCGAGCGCGCGCAACGTGGAATTGGCCCACAGGTTGCGGTCGCGGCCTCCCCATCCTTCCGGCTTGCCCTCGACTGTGTTGTAAAAAATGCTGAAGAGGCGGCGGGAGTTGACATAAAAAAGGCCAGTCTGCGGATTAAAGCTCGGCGCCATCCAATTGGTCGAGCCGTCGGAACCTGGTTCGACGAGAGCGCCATCAGGACTCGGAGTGGCGCTGTGTTTGGCGATCGGGCGACCTCGAGAGTCGATGCCCGAAGCCCAAGTCTGATCAATGAACTCCGAAGTGACCAGATGCTCTCCCGTCGCGCGATCGAGCACAAAGAAAAATCCGTTGCGGCTGGCCTGCGCGAGAAGCTTGCGCGGCTTGCCCTTGAATTCGGCGTCGAACAGGACCGGCGTCTCGACGGCATCCCAATCATGCACATCGTGTGGCGACGGCTGAAAATACCAATTGAGCTTGCCGGTATCCGGATTGAGCGCAACGATCGAGCAAGTGTAGAGATTGTCGCCAGGTCGTCCTTCGCCCGCTAGCACAGGATTCGGATTGCCCGTGCCCCAATAGAGGAGATTGAGATCGGGATCGTACGTCCCCGTCATCCACGTCATGCCGCCGCCGTGGAGGATGGCATCGCTGTCTTTGGGCCACGTTTCGGAGCCCGGCTGGCCGGGGGCCGGCTCGGTGTTCCAGCGCCATTGGATTTTTCCTGTCTCCGGATCGAGCGATTCGAGAAAGCCGGGAACGTCCGTAACATCTCCCGAGACGCCGACGATGACGTGGTCGCGTATGACTAGCGGTGCCATCGTTGAGAAATACTCGAGCTTCGGATCGGCAAGCTCGACGATCCAGCGCACCGATCCATCCTTGGCGTCGAGACAAACCAGGTGTGCGTCGGGAGTGGTGAAGTAGAGCCAATTTTTGTACATCGCAAGGCCGCGATGGCCGATGTGGTCACCTTCCGACTTTCGCTCGAAATGCCAAATCCTGCGGCCAAATCGAGCATCCACAGCCCAAACGTTGTCTGGCACCGAAAAATAGAGAATGCCATTCACTTCGAGAGGAGTCGCTTTGATCGCTACGCTGTGCGTCCGAAAAGCCCAGGCGAGCGTGAGCGAGTTGATGTTTCCCGCATTGATCTGGTCGAGCGTGCTGAACCGCTTGCCCGAATAGTCGCCATTGTATGTTGGCCAGGTATCGGTAGCAGGTTTGAGCAACGCAGCGGGGTCGAGCTCTTGAGCCGAAGCGAGCGAAGGATTCAGCCAGAACGCAAAGACCAGCAATAGGAGCACGGCAATGCCCCGTTTTACGACGAAACAAATGTCCATAAGTCTGCCAAGGCGGTTCTCGCAATCGCGGGCGCCCTTCATCGCTCCACGGAAGTTGAGAAGCATTCCGGCTCCTGTCCTTTGACTTGTGCTTCTGTATTCCCTACTTCAAAGTTTCCAGATACGCGAAGAGGTTGTGAACGTCCGCTTGCGACAGCTTGCCGAGCAATTCGCGATGGCCCGCAAGGCCATCCTGCACTTCTACTTTCACTTGTTCTTGCGAGAAGGAGCGATACCAGCCCGAGGCATCGCGCAGCGAAACCATAAAATCGTCGACATGCTCGAGCGGCCCCTTGATCTGCTCGCCAGAGGCCAGCGTCACCACTGCGATCGTGTAGTGGCCGTCCGGATAGAGCATGTGAGCCTCGAGATCGATAGGAGAGTACTTGCCAGCGATGCCGCTCAAATCAGCTGCAGGGGAATGACAGGCGTTGCAGCCGCCCGCTCCGTTGAAATACGCCTTTCCGGCATCCGCATTGCCGGTTAGCAACTTCTCCACCGGATAAGCTCTTGGCACGCCGTTCGAACTTAGGGCTGTGGCGGCGCGCGCGTGAAGAAACGCCGCGATGTCGCTCACCTGCGCATCCGTAAGCGGCATCGCGGGCATGCCCTTGTCCGGACGGCCGTGTCGAATCACATCACCAACGAGGTCGCCCTTCACGTCGTGCGCCACGAGCGGCGAGCGCACGAGGTCCGGCCCGCGCGCGCCTGTCGCATCGGAACCATGACAAAATCCGCAGGCTTGCTCGAATTGCTTATGCCCGCGCTCAATAGCTGGGTCTGGAGTCTCGGATTGTTGTGGCAGAGCTGGGGAGTTCGCTACCGCAATGAGAAAAACGATCGCTACCAGTAGAGTTCCAGCCATGGCAACTTGTTTCGCTGAAGCAAAACCGCGCGTCCGCATCGTCAGCAGTCACCTCGCGACGAGTCGATTCTAGCACTGAGTATCTTGAACTGCATCCGAGGTATAGATCGTTTCAATTGTCACTCCTTGTCGCACACGCTAAGGTTCACAGATACATTGCGCCAAATCTGGGGCCAACTGCTGGAAGCGCCGAACGTTGAAGGTATATATACGTTCGCAATCCGATTCCCTAGCACAGCCCAGATGGATTGCATCGTAAATGCGTCCTCCAATCCATCCTCTATCGGCGCACTCCCGAATGGTCTCGATATACATTTGCGGTGTGATTGTGACGAGCTTAAAATAAGGCAAGATGTTTTCCTGCAAAATCTTCAACGCTTCCGACGGATAGACCGCAGGGTGGAACGGTGTGCGGGTAAGAACTGCGTAAACTTCGGATAAGCCGTGACCGCTGACGTAACTTTCGATTTTGCCGCTTTGAGACAACTCCAGGGTGGCAATGGCTTGGTTATGATGCGAGTGATCCGCAACCGATGCTGCCACAAGAATTGTGGTGTCAAAGTAAGCCTTCATAGGCCCGATAATTCTTTGATTCGATCATCCCGAACTTCGTCAACGAGGGTTTCCCAGTCAAAACCCTTGGGTAATTTACCCAGATGAACCCAGATGCCATTTTCTTGAACCATGGACGGTCGCTGGTCGACGGGTTTAAGAAGTAAACCCTCTGGGCGTTCCTCAATTTCCAGGTCGCTTCCCTGCCGCAGACGGAGACGATCGCGCACAGGCTTGGGAAGGACAATTCGGCCAGCTTTGTCTATTTTGACGTTCATGCCATTTATAATGGCATATACCATTTGGAATGGCAAGCAGCGGAACTGGCTCGCGTTCTAACGCCCGTCGCCCATTTGCTTGAGGTTGCTTAATGTGCCAGGTTTCTCCAGCGAGTCTGTTGCGGCGGCACCGGTGATCAGGCGGGCGCCGCGGCTGAAGGTCAAATACTCAAAGCCCCATTGGACGAATACCAGGACGCGGCTCTGAAACTCCACAATGTAAATCAGATGGACAAAAAGCCAAGTGAGCCACGCGAACAGACCTGCTAGATGAAACCCAAATATGTTGGCAACGGCTGCAGCACGCCCAATGACAGCCATGTCTCCTTTATTGAAATAGTGAAACGGCTTTGTGTCTCTCTTCCCGTTTACTCGGGCGCGGATGATTTTTGCGGCGTAAGCCCCGCCCTGAATGGCCACCTGCGCAACACCCGGAAGTGGTTTCCCATCTTCGCTTAGAGAAAGCGCCAGGTCGCCGACGATGAAGATGTCTGGATACCCAGGGACAGTGAGGTCGGGATTGACTTTGATGCGGCCGGTTCGGTCGGTCTCCGCGTGAGTGCGTTCGCCGACCTTTCGGCCGAAGGCATTGGCTGTGACGCCGCCAGCCCACAACACGGTTTTTGCCGGCAGCCGTTTTGACTCGTCTCCGGATTTATAGGTGACCCCGTCGGCGTCAATGCCTGTCACCATAACGTCTTTTTCTACTTCGACGCCGAGACGCGAAACCAGCATTTCTGCCTTCGCCGAGAGATCCTCGGGAAACGCAGCAAGCACGCGCGGACCACCCTCCATAAGAATAATGCGGGCCTCACGCGGGTTGATCCGGCGAAAGTCATTCTTCAACGTCTCGTTAGCGATCTCAGCGAGCGCTCCGGAAAGCTCCATCCCTGTCGCGCCGGCGCCAACGATTACAAACGTGAGCCAGGCCCGCGCCTCCTCCTCGGTCGGCGAGCGTTCGGCACACTCAAATGCGTACAGAATTTTGTGCCGAATCGCGGTGGCTTCTTCGATGGACTTCAGGCTCGGCGCCCACTCGCGCCATTGATCATTACCATAGTAAGAGGTCTGCGAGCCTGTCGAGACAATCAACGAATCGTAGGGAAAGACAGCACCATCGCGCAAAATGACACGCTTCCCTTCTGGATCAATGTCAGCGGCTTCGCCAAGAAGAACCTGCGTATTTTTTTGTCGGCTGAGCACACCACGCAACGGAGCGGCAATCTCGCCCGGCGACAACGAGCCTGTGGCAACCTGATACATCAGCGGCTGAAAAAGATGAAAGTTGCGGCGGTCGATCAAGGTGACTTCCACGGGCGCACGTTTAAGCTTTTGCGCCGCGTTTAAGCCCCCGAATCCGCCGCCCAGGATTACGACGCGGTGTATCTCTCCCATGCCGACCGCTCCCCAGAACGCAACCCCGTTCTACCTAGCATCATCTCATCTAGAATGAATTTCTCAATTACGATGCTCGGGAAGCGCCTGGAGATACGGCGTTTTTCTGGACACGCTTGACATGAAAACGAAACCGATTTCCAAGACGCCGAACCGCGAGCAAATGGAGCGCAACACTTTGCGGCTCCTCTGTTCCGTTCTCGTGAAGCCTGGCACGCGGCTGGAAATCTGCCGGCTCTTGCATTCTAATGACTTTCTGGATCCGCTGCGGAGAACTGTTTTTGAAGAGGTCCAGGCTGCAGGGGTGCTCAGCTCGAGACAACTACGCGCATCGCTGCCGCCGCGCATGGTCAACCGTGGCTTCCCCGATTTCGATTTGGATAAACTGCTGGCGCCAAAACTTGCCAGTGAGGCCGAAATCGAGCAACTGTTCGAGAGCACGCTGCACCTACTGAAGCTAGGCGGAGCCGACGATCCAACTCTTTTTGCGTCCGAGGCCGATGTCGAAAACTAGTTTCCGCGTATTGACGGTTATCGAGGCGCTCGGGCTCACAGGTTACATCGCCTGGTACATCTGGCAACTTCAAGGCGCGCGGCCCAACTCTTGGATTGTCTTCCCGATCTGGCTGCTGACAAGCATCCTTTTACATCGCGACACTGCAAAAACTCTGGGCTGGAGGGCGGACAACCTATGGCCGGCTACGCGCCAGGGACTGCTCATTTTCGCAGTGCTAATCATCAGTACCGTTCTCGCAGGTTTGTGGCTTGGCGCTTATCATCGTTCGCCGCTTCGCGTCGCTGAGCCCTGGCGTTTCTTTACTTACTTCGCATTCTGTCTATTGCAACAAGTCGCGCTGAATTCGTTTCTCACGAACCGGCTTCTCTATGCCTTGGAGAATCCTCGGATGGCCGCGCTAGTGGCCGGCGTCATTTTTGCTGCCCTGCACTGGCCAAATCCGGTGCTCGTGCCGCTGACTTTTATCGGTGGAACAGCAATGAGCTGGCTCTTCTCTCGAGAACGCAACATTATTCCCCTCACCATAGGACAAGCCTTTCTGGGCACGCTTGTGTGGTGGGCATTCCCAGTTGCCTGGCATCACGGAATGCGCGTCGGGCCTGGTTTCTATTCGTTTCATCCCTAGAACTGGGTTGCAGCGCATCTCCACAACTACAAATTCAAATGATCATAATTCCCTGCTGTTCTCCGTGAAACTGTCGCTCTTGACGGAGAATTGCCTGACTTCTCCCACACGCCCGGGATGGCGAGAGAACATTTCGGACAAGTGCCTTCCAAGAGGTGATTCTCAAGGACATCGTGCCACGACCGCCGAACCAGCAACTCGCCGCACTTGGGGCAAGACGTATTCGCCCCATCGCTGAAAATATTTCCCTCGTAAACGTAGTGAAGGCCCGTTTCGCGAGCAATAGCCCTTGCCCGATGAAGTGTCTCCGGCGGCGTGCGGGGCTTATCCTGCAGCTTGAAGTCCGGATGGAACGCCGTGAAGTGTAAAGGCACATCCGGCCCAAGATGCGTCAAAATCCATTCGGAAAGTTTGCGCGTTTCTGCGGGATCATCATTCAACGTGGGGATCATCAGGTTCGTGATTTCAAACCACACATTCGTTTCTTTCCTCAGCCATTCGAGAGTCTCGAGAACCGGCTGCAAATGCGTCAGCGTAATCTTCCCGTAGAACCCTTCCGTGAAAGCTTTGAGATCGATATTGGCCGCGTCGATGTGATCGTAAATATCGTGGAAAGCCTCATACGTGATGTAGCCATTCGAAACCATCACCGTTTTCAGCCCGTATTCCTTCGCAGCCTTGCAAATATCGATGACGTACTCGCCCCAGATGGTCGGCTCGTTATAAGTAAACGCCAGCGATTCGCACCCATATTTAAGCGCCAACAAAGGAACATCTTCCGCAGCAATATGCTGGGAACGCACTTGATCCTGCCGCGACTTGGAAATATCCCAGTTCTGGCAAAAGAAACACCCCATGTTGCACCCGGCCGTGCCCATGCTAAAAACACGCGTCCCAGGCAGAAAGTGATTCAGCGGTTTCTTCTCGATAGGGTCGACTTGCAGCGCCGCAGGCGCTCCATAGCCCAGGCTGTAGAGTTTCCCACCTTGATTGACGCGAATGAAACAAAACCCCGATTGTCCCGAATGGATGTGGCAATGCCGAGGGCAAAGGTAACAATGCACGCGGCCGCTGGCCTCCGGCTCCCACCAGCGCCCTTCATGTAGTTCGTCGGTTTTCTGGAGGATCTTCAGTTCGCTCACAGGCGGATCCTCCCTCCATTCAAATTATACGCCCCTCTGCGGGTCCAAACGTCCAATTGTGCTCTTCAGGATTGCAGGCCTAACAACAGGATGGCGAGTTTCAGGCGTGGTGGCGAACCCGGCGCTGGACGCGCCGCCGTTCCGCGGCCCAATCCATGAAACTCATCATGTTTGATCTATATTTCCAGGATAGCCGCAAGAATTTTCGCGCGTCCAGATTTTTTGCCTCCGGACCGAGAAAAGTCTCAAACCGCCAGCGCAAATAGGGGCTCTTCCAAGGTTTGAAGCGATACCCGCGAGCAACGTTCCAGTAGTACCGCAGCGTCTTAAACATCGGTCTTACACGGGCATGACAGCCCGCTCCTATCTTCGTTAGTCTTAACTGCCACCCAACGGCGCGGACAAATGCTCATGCACGAGCACCCAGCCCGACCCGCGCCTCTCCCAAATTCCTGTATACCGTATCTCTGTTTCAGAATTCTTGCCGTCTTTTGTTTTTTCCGCTAAATGCATCGAAACCGTCGTCCAAGCCACCGTGCCATGACGTCTCACCTTCAAATCCTTCCCTGCACTTAGCGATATGCTCTCCGCGTTGTCCAAAAACTCCTTTTTCACGCCTGCGTCGTATTCCTTCCAATTGTGATAGGCAAACGGAGCAACGTCATAAAATACCAGTCCGTCCTCCTTCGCATAGAAACGTGCGGCATTGTCCGCATTGCCGCTGCTCCACGCCGCGCAGTAGGCGTCGATTAGTTTGCGAAACGTCGCATCGTCCGTGGCTTTCTGCTGGGCGCGTGCTCCGACGAACGTAAGCAATCCCCCTGCAAGAGCGAGCGCGACATACACGAGCCAGCGCCATCGTTCGCCACGTCTGGCGATTGCATTTTCTGTCTGCAAGACCATCTCCGTCCGCCGCAAGACCTCTTCGGCGCTAGGTTTGAGGAAAGCCGCTGATTATTGGCCATACCCTATGGTGAAACGCGACAATTTGCAAGAGGCGTCTAGTACCCTCCCCAAAATGGCCCACACACGGTCTTCGCCGATAGCAGCCGCCACTGGCCGGTAAATCCCGCCTCTTCGCCGAATAGCAAATGCGCGCCTTCCGGATGCTGCGTAATCTCGCTCTTGGCAGACAAACTGCCCGATGTGGAGGCGAGCATGGCACCGCAGAAACATGCTGGATACAAAAAGCGAGGGTATATGGGCAAAATTTTAGTGACACTGGGCTCCGTAGCACTGCTGGGCGACCTCGCTTTCCTGGTGCAGCCTCTCGAACGCCTCGCCCAGAAACTTGGTGAAGGCTTCTTCGGGTTCGTGCCCGCACTCGGTCTATCCTTCCTTAATGCGGCGCGGGCCATCGCGCTCCACCAAATCGACTACTTCTCCCTCATTTCGCGTATCTTGGTATTATTCCTGGCGCTCTTGGCCATGGTGACGGGTACCGTTCTTTGGAACTTCCGCCACTCCGGTTCCGTTCGAGGAGACCGTTGATGGATCAGTCTGGCGACCAACCAACAAGAACTCCAAAGGTCGTCCTCCATGGCGACTTCCACTGGGGACTCATCTGGGGTTTTATCATCCTTATTGTAGGCGTCGCCTTGCTGTTGGACCACATGGGCGTCATTCCCTTCGACTACGTCTATCACTTCTGGCCCTCACTGCTCGTCCTTTTTGGAATCATGAATCTCATCTCCGCCTCGAACCGCGGGTTTGGATTTATGTTGATTGTCGCTGGCGTCCTCCTGCAGCTCAACAAACTCGGCTTCCTTCGTTTGAACTTTGCAGACCTTTGGCCCCTAGCGATCATCGGCATCGGCATCCTGATGATATGGGGCTCCCTCGAGTCACGGGGCATCATCCGCAAGAAAATCAAATTCGATTGGACTCAGGCGTCCGCAGCCCAGAAATTTCGCGAACACCTCACCGAACTCACCGGCGAAACCGACACCTCCTTCAACGCCGCCGCCGTTTTTGGCGGTTGCGAGCGCCGCTACACCGGACAACACCTCCAATCAGGCAAAGCTACTTCCATCTTCGGTGGCGTTGAACTCGACTTGCGCGATGCCAATATCGACGATGAAGCCGTCCTCGAAATTACTTGTCTCTTCGGCGGCGTCGAAATTCGCGTTCCCGAAACCTGGGCCGTGCATTCCCGCAGCCTACCTATCTTCGGAGGTTTTGAAGACAAAACCAGGCAGATCAGGGTGGATGAGGCTGCTGGTGCGAAGCGTAAATCACTGATTGTCACCGGCGTCGTCGTGTTTGGCGGCGTGGAAATCTCCAACTAGAGGACACTTCTCAAATCCAAAATGGACAGCCGTCGAACAACGCCATGCCCTCTATGACCGGCCGCCTTCGGGACTCCAGCTAATGCATCCGCTCCTCACACCGATCAATCGTTACGGGTTCTACCTGCTGGCCTGGACTCCGCTCGCGGGCATTCTCGTCTACTTGCTGGCCGTCCCCGGCAAGCTCGGCTGGCTGGACGCCACTGTCCTGGTTCTCCCGCTTTGCCTCGTCTACCAGTTTGTCTGTCTTTCTGCGTGGTACATGTGCAAAGCCGCGCCCCTCCAAGGCGCTTCTTTTATTCGTATCCGATTTACACACTTGGTCGCCGCCGTCGTCATCAGCCTTCTTTGGATCGAATTTGCAAGGCTGTTGGCCTACGTCCTCTCGCAAACCGCTTCCTTTCGCGGGTTAAGTGAACGCTTTGCGCCGCAGGTTCCCGTATTGTTCGGCGTCGGCTTTCTGTTCTATCTCCTCTCCGTCGCCGCGCATTACGTCATTCTCGCCATCGAGGAATCGCGGCAGGCCGAAGCGCGTGCACTCGAAACCAGCATTCTTGCGCGCGACGCCGAATTGAGGGCCCTTAAAGCTCAGGTAAATCCCCACTTTCTTTTCAACAGCCTCAACTCCATCAGCGCACTTACCAGTGTCGATCCCACCAAAGCTCGCGAAATGTGCATTCTGCTGGCGGAGTTTCTGCGTATGACTCTGGGCCTTGGTGAGAAAGCGTCTGTCCCTCTCTCAGAAGAACTCTCGCTCCTTCATCGCTATCTTGCGATCGAGAAAGTGCGCTTTGGCTCGCGCCTGCGCATGGAAGAAGACCTCCAGCAAGTTTCCAGTTCCCTTCAGCTTCCGCCTCTGCTACTTCAACCTCTCATCGAAAATGCCGTTACGCACGGTATCGCCAATTTGCCCGAGGGAGGCACCGTCCGTCTTTCCGGCCAGAGTGAAAACGGCCGCGCCCATTTGGCGATTGAAAATACCTTCGATATGGAATCCACGCCCATGCATGAAGGCGGACTGGGACTCAAGAATGTGCGCGAACGGCTGGCAGCGCGTTACGGCAAAGACGCGAATATACGCGTCAGCACCGGAAACGGGATCTTTCGTGTGGATTTGTCGTTCCCAGTGGACACCCAAGAGGTCAAGAATTGAGCAAGACATCCGAGAAAAAGATAACCGCTCTCATTGTGGACGATGAAGACCTTGCTCGTCTCGTCTTGCGCGAACTGATCCAAACGCATCCGGAGATCGAAGTTCTCGCAGAGTGCGGAAACGGCTTCGAGGCAGTGAAAGCCGTCGCCGAGCGCAAGCCGGACCTCATTTTTCTGGATGTGCAAATGCCCAAACTCTCTGGATTCGATGTCCTGGAGCTGATCGGCACGGAAACCGCGGTCATTTTCGTCACAGCCTATGACCAGTACGCCATGCGCGCGTTCGAAGTCCACGCCGTCGACTATCTCTTGAAGCCCATTGGCCGCGAGCGCTTCGAAGCTGCTCTCGAACGCGCGAAATCACGCATGGGAGAAAAATTGCCGCCCTCCCCAGAGCTAGCCGCAGCAGCTCGTCCGCCGAAACAGTTTCTCGAACGCATTGTTGTGCGCGACGGAACGCGCGTTACGCTAATCCCGGTGAGAAAACTCGACTACGCCGAAGCGCAAGACGACTACGTCGCCTTAGCCAGTGAAGGCAAAAAGCATTTAAAGCAGCAGACCATCGCCAGCCTGGAGGCCTGCCTCGATCCAGAGCAATTCGTGCGAGTCCATCGCTCGTACATAGTGAATTTCGAGAAGGTCGTGCGAATCGAGCCCTATGGAAAAGACAGCCGACTCGCGATCCTGGCGGACGGTACCCGCCTTCCAGTCAGCAAATCCGGCTACGCCCGCCTCAAAACCCTCCTAGACCAACGCACCTAACCCAGATTAGCCGTTGTAGGGGCACAGCATGCTGTGCCCGTCCGTGCCCAAACGTCCTACTCAAGCTACGGATCACACGCCACACTAATGCACCACTAACGTCTCACGCATTTAATCGCCGCACCCAAATCCGCGAGGTAGCCGGCTTTCCCAAATGCATAGTGTGCCCGTCCGAACGCAAAGTCATAGTCTCGTCGTACTCGCGCTTCAGCACTTCGACTCTTGTCGAAGGACGCAATCGCAGTCCTTCCAAGAATTCCAGAAACTGGCCGTCCTTTTCATAAACGCAAAGAATCTCCGCATGTTCATTCGGACGCAAATCCGCCAAGAGCACCGCACCCTGGCTTCGCAGCTTTGCAACGCCGCCCCGCATCGGAACGCCGTGAGGGCACGACTTCTTGTTGCCAAATCGCTTGAGCAAAAGCGCTTCGACTTCCGGCGAAATCCCATGCTCAAGCCTTTCGGCCTCGTCATGCGCCTTCGCCCACGAAAGGCCAATCATTTCCGTAAGCAGCATTTCCGCCAGCTGATGCCGCAAAGCCAGCCGTTCTGCCACCATGCGCCCTTTGTGCGTAAGATCGATTCGTCCAGTTCGGTCCACGCGAACATGGCCGTCGCGCGCCATGCGCTTCAAAGCGGCCGTCACCGCCGGAGGAGTCACCTTTAGCTCTTCTGCCAGCCGCGCGCTGATGGGAGTCTGATCTTCCTCAAGCATCTCCCAAATTGCCTTGAGGTAGTCTTCCTGCGAAACGCTGGTTTTCTCTCGCCGCAAACTCGCTTCTCCTCAACGCCTTCTACCGCCGTCGTGGTCCCTTACTGCCCTTCTGTTTGATGTTTTTCGAAATCACCTCGCTGCCGTTGCCATTCCTTAGTCGCGTCGCAAGCTCGGACACACGCTTCCGAATATCCTCGAAGATTCTCTGATAAAGTGCGGCGTCGGCGCCATAGGGATCTTCCACGCGCCAATCTTCCACTTTGGCTGGATTTTCAAAAAAGAGCTCTCTCGGCCAGCCACTCATGTTGATCACGATATCCGTCGCGTCGAACGCGGAGGGCACGACTGGCTTCGAATCGAGGCCATCCACGGGATAGGCATTATTTTCGAGGGTCTGCTTGGTCATTCTCTCGACGTGACCAAGCGGCGTCAGCCCCGCGCTCGATGCTTCGATCACGTCGGCGGCGTCGCGCGATGCAATCGCCTCCGCCATCGGACTACGGCATGCGTTCCCAAGGCAGACGAACAACACTTTTGTTCTAGCTATCTTTTTCATAGAACCAGATCCAGGTTCGTGCTCCGTACACCCGTCCCACTTGCGGAGTGCGCGTCCCTGGCTAGGTAACCTCTTAACAAGGAATCGTGCCCTGATTTTCCTTTTCGTTTCAGTGACTTGCGATTTTCTTGTTTTCACCTTGACAAAAAGTGTCTATACTGGTAGGTAATGAAGTACCTTGTGTCCTGCAGCGCCAGCATTGTTGCTTGAAACCAATTCCGCTTTGCACAATCTTAGTGCAAACAAGCTCTTTAGAATCAACACTTCCAAAAGTGTATCAAAATAAACGACTTTAACTGTCTTTGGAATGAACGTTTATGAAAAACCGGGGGGAGGGGGTCATTATTGTTAACCAGATGTCCGGTAGCACAGCCACTCCTGGCTGTGCTCTTCATTATCTTTGGTGGGACAGCCAACCTCCGCTCCATCGCATGCGCATTCTGCATGCGATGAATCCTGCTGTCTCCGACCCTTCCCACTGTTACCGGCCACAGGTCAGAGATAGCCGGTCCATCGATCACACATCGCAACGCTCTAACTAGCAACCGTAGCCGACGACCTCCGCCCAGCCTCGACCAGCTCCAAGAAGCGGCGATGCACGCTGCTATCTTGCGTAAGCTCGGGATGAAACGTCGCGGCCATGACGTTGGCCCTTTTCACTAGCACTGGCTTGCCAGCATATTCAGCAAGCACCTCGACACCCGGCCCGACAACATCTATTACAGGAGCGCGAATGAAGACCATCTCCATGGGTGCGTCCGTCAACTTGTTCGTACCAGAGAAAACGTCGCTCGCTAGCTGACGGCCGTAAGCGTTGCGCAAAACGGTCATGTCCAGCAAACGCAAAGAAGCTTGCGCGGGATTCTTCACCTCGGTGGCAAGCAGAATCGCACCGGCACAAGTTCCGAAGACGGCTCCGCCGTTCGCCGCAAATTGCTTGACCGCATCAAACAAGCCTTCTTCCTGCAAAAATTGCAGTTGGGTCGTGCTCTCGCCGCCGGGAAGGATCAGGCCGTCGCAACCACCGAGGTCGTGAACGGTGCGCACCTCCACAGTCTCAGCGCCCAGCCCGGCAAGCATCGCCGCGTGCGCCGCAAAATCACCTTGCACCGCCAAAATCCCAATCCTCACTTCAGGCACTCCATTGCTTCGTAGGGGCACGGCACGCCGTGCCCGTTTTTGTTGTGGCGTAGCAAGCTACGCACTACAAAGGAAACTGAGAAATGACGGCGCGGCTTTTACCACCCCCGCGTCGAGAGCATGTCCTTTTCTTCGAGTTGGCGCACGTCGATGCCGCGCATTGCCTCGCCAAGCTCCTCGCAAGCTTCGAGGACCGCCTTTGGATCATCGAAGTGCGTGGTTGCTTTCACGACGGCTTTGGCGCGGGCTTCGGGATCGCTGGACTTGAAGATGCCCGAGCCAACAAAGACGGCCTCGGCGCCGAGACGGCGGACAAGCGCCGCATCCGCCGGAGTGGCGATGCCACCCGCGGAGAAGTTCGGCACAGGCAACTTACCCGTTTTGGCAATCTGGCGAATCAGATCGAGCGGCGCGCCGAGTTCTTTTGCTTCGCGCATCAATTCATCGTCGCGCAGCGTCGTCAGTTTTTTCATCTGGCTCACGATCGTGCGCATATGGCGAACAGCTTCCACCACGTTGCCGGAACCCGCCTCGCCCTTCGTGCGAATCATCGCCGCGCCTTCCGCGATACGGCGCAGCGCCTCGCCGAGATTGCGCGCGCCGCAAACGAAAGGCACGCGGTAATCATGCTTCCAAACGTGATTCTCTTCGTCAGCCGGCGTCAGTACTTCGCTCTCATCGATGAAGTCCACTTCGAGTGCCTGAAGCACTTCGGCTTCGGCGAAATGCCCGATGCGCACCTTGGCCATCACCGGAATGGTCACGGTTTTCATAATCTCGCGAATGATCTTGATCGACGCCATCCGCGCAACCCCGCCTTCCTTGCGGATGTCCGAGGGCACGCGCTCCAGCGCCATCACGGCGCAGGCACCGGCCTTCTCCGCAATTTTGGCTTGCTCCGCATTGGTCACGTCCATAATGACGCCGCCCTTGAGCATCTCCGCCAAACCGACCTTTACACGCCATTCGTTCGCATTGCCGTCTGCACCGCCGCTGCCGTTCACTTTCTTCGCATCCATATCATTTCTCCTCTATTGCCAAATTTCTCGGCGTATTTTGCACCGCCAAAATTCTATGTGTCGCGTAACTCTATGTGCTGCTATGTACTGCGCACTTCGGTTGCGGCTTTCTCTTTCTGTCCAACCACCACAAATCTTCCGGTGCCTCGCGCCAGCACTTCGCCCGCGCCGTTCCGAATTTCTCCAACGAGAAACAGATTGCGCCCCTTTACTTCCGTCTCATAGCCTTCGACAACGATCTCTTCATCCACCTTAACTGGCTTCAAGTATTGAACCGTCAGTTCCGCCGTCACAGCGCGAACTTCGCGAAAGCGGCAAACTTTCCCCATCACTTCATCCAGGAGCACGGCAATAATTCCGCCGTGTCCCATTCCCCCGCCGCCCTGATATGCCTCGCCCAAAATAAATCTTCCAACAATCCGTCGGTTGACGTTGTCCTGCACAAACGTCAGCTTCATTCCGCGATCGTTCGCGCCGCCGCAGCCAAAACATTTGTTCGTTGGATTCGGCGCTAATGTAATTGTGTCCGTCAAATTCTGCCAGCCTCTCCGCTTTTTTCTTTACCTCATTACCTCTCTGCTTCATTACTTCTACTGCTCACACCAGAGCAACGCGGCTCCGCTCGGCGCGCCGAACGCCACGCTGTCGCTTGCGCATCTCGACACGCAGGAGGTCGGCAAGCGTCGCCACGCCGCGGGCGATTTGCTTCTCGTCGAGACCAGCGTAGCCGAGACGCAGCGTGTTCGGCAGCGGATTCTGCACATAGAAATACCGGCCGGGCGCGAAGAGGACTCCGCGCTCTTTCGCGTGAATCAAGAGTTCACTCGCGTCAAAGCCCGGCGGCAGTTCCAGCCACAAGCACATCCCGCCTTCTGGACGCGTCCACCGCGTACCTTCAGGCATGTGTTTGCGAAGAGCCTCATCCAACGCTACGAGCCGCGAGGCGTAGACTTTGCGCATTTTGGCGAGATGTTTGGTAAACAAACCACGCCGCAGAAATTCCGCGAGCGTTGCTTGCGCAAGTTGGTCCGTGTGCAGATCAGTCGTCTGCTTCACGATGCGCAGGCGCTCGATGGCCGTCGCTGGCGCAACGATCCATCCCACGCGTAGCCCCGGGAAAGCGACCTTCGCAAAACTATCGATATGAATGACGATGTTCGCGCGGTCGAGCTGCTTCAAGGAAGGCACGCGCTCGTCGCGGGCGTGAAGCCGCGCATAAATGTGATCTTCAACAACGGGCACCTGGTGGCGTCCGGCGAGTTCCAGCACTTTCCGCCTGGAAGCCAACGGCATCGATGTGCCCGTGGGGTTCTGAAAATCCGGCGTGAGGACAATCAGTTTCACGCGATTTGCAGCGAGCGTGGCTTCCAGAGCCTCCAAATCGAGACCAAGAGCTCCGCCTGGCTCTGGGCGCGTCTGGACCGGTACGCCGAGGCAGCGGGCCCGCGCGCCATGGAAGATCGCCATCGCCCCGGGATAGGTGGGATTTTCGAGAATCACGGAATCGCCCGGGCGGACAAAAGCTTTGCTGATAATGTCGAGCGATTGTTGGCAGCCGTCGGTGATGAGAAGATTTTCATCTTTCGCGGGGATGCCGTCGGCGCGGAGATGATCGAGAAGCGCTTCCTTTAGCGGTCCATAGCCATCCGAGGGACCGAGCTTCAGAACATCGGTGGCTTCTCGGCGGAGCACGGCGTTTACGCAGATTTGCAATTCGTCGACGGGGAAGAATTCTTCGGCGGGGCGTGCCATCACAAAAGACAGCGCATTCTCGGGTGCGGCGGCCGTCAGTCGGCTGAGCGCTTCTTCGCCACGTTCATCAGCGAAGAGCAATTCCCAGCGAATACCAGCGCCTCCATTTCCATTAAGGACGGGCGGAGGCGGCGGAGTCAGTTTCAACCCGTTTCCGTTGCCCTTAATGTACGTGCCGCGGCCGACGTGCCCCTGAATGAGGCCTTCGGATTCAAGCTCGGCATAGGCGTTCGCAACTGTGGTGCGATGCACTCCCAACATGGTGGCGAGTTCGCGGCTGGCGGGAATGCGATCGCCGGGGCGCAAATCGCCTGCATGCACGAGCGAACGGAGTTGATCGCGAAGCTGGATGTACAGCGGGACGTGGCTCTCAGGCTGGAGATGCAGTGGTAACATTGTCTCTCACCTTGAGCCAATTCTACACGATATTGGACTGCTGCAAGAGCCAATTTGTCTACCGCCATTTTGGCGGGTTTTTGGCGCGTATGGAGCCGGCAGGGGCTGGCAACTGGCCGGGGCGGTGGATTCAATTGGAGGGTGGCTTGTAGCCGAGGCGGCCATTTTTTTCGCCGGAAGCCAGGTCGCGGATGCAGAGTTTTGTCAGGTCTTTCTCGTCGCATTGGAAAATTTCCATCACCGGGAGGTCCTCGTCCTGGACCTCGTACTCCCCTGCTTGCATGTCTTCGGTGTCTTCATCCAAAGCGCTGACGACAGGGCTGCCGGGATGCGCTCGAATGCGAAATTGTCCGGAGGAAGGCTCGTAGTTCGCATAGCTGAAGCAATGCCCGATGCAGGCGCGGTCGACGATGTGGCCGATGAAGGAGACGCGTGAGTCCGGCGGCGCCCAGACCGTGCCGATCACGCGGTTCCCGAATGGCAGTTGGCTCACCAGGTTTTCCGCGTTGGATTCCATACGATTCAAGACGAGAGTGTCCTGATACAAGAAACCGAAAAATACCATCGCGCATACCCCGAAGCCTACGAGATGCCACTTCCTCGGCTTCAGGCAGCCCAGCAGACAAAGGCCAAAAACGGCGGTGATCGCGGTCAGACGCGAGGCAAGCAATCCAATCCAACCCCCGGAGATCGAGGGGCGCAAATTTTCAGGCAACAGTGCTACGGCAACAATGGCAATGAAATACAACTCAGCGGGAAGCCGTAAAGACTGCCAAAAAGAAGTGACGCGCCAACGGGAAAATAAATCGACGACGAGGCAAAGCACTCCGAAGCCTAGCGCGGCCCACCCGAGCGTAGCGTAGCGTTGGCCGTAAAGCGTTAGTTGATCGGCTCCGTTCATTTGATAAAAAGGATCGTGGGCCCAATCGACGGGAAACTGAGTCTGATGCGCCAGATACCAGTGAATTGCAGAGAGCAAAATCAGAGCCGCTGCGGGCGCGGCTAGCTTCCACCAATTCGGAAGCTTCGTCCAAAGAAAAAGGTACAACGCCATTCCCGTGAGCCAGAGGAATCCCACCGGATGCGCAAGCAGAACGAATGGCAGGAGGAGCAGACCGAGGAGCCGCTCCAATCCCCTTCCCCGCCACAAAAGAGCCAGGCTGAAGGACGCCAGCCCGATCGACAAATAGTAGTTAAGGAACCCCATGTTGAAGGAGTAGCCGTAAGCCAGCATGGCGATGCAGGGAGTGAGAAACCAGGGCGGCCGGCCGCAGACAGCCGCAACGAAAGAAAAAACTCCCCAAAAGAAAATCAGCACACAGAACGAGACGACAATTTTTTCTGCAGCCGCAAAACCCACGACATTTGCTGCGTGCAGCAACGTCCAGTCAAACAGCACATTGTTCCACTGGCGGACGAGGTAGAGACCCGGCGCCTGGCCCTTCTGAATCAATTGGGCCAGCCACGCGTTGTAAACGTGGCTGGCGAGATCGCCGGCTTCGATACGCCGGTGCCACAGGCACGGCACGATTATCGCGATCGATATGGCGAGAATAATCCATTTTTTTTGACGAACGAATTGCCATCCTGGCGCAACTTGCATCGCCTCGCTGGTCATCTTCTGTCTCGCCTGCCGCTTCGCAATGCAGACACCTCCTCGAGGAAATTGAGTCGCGCCATTCTACTATCTTCGACGCTGGGGCTGGATGTGGATTAGGCCTTGGGGCGTATCGTGAAATGGGGGCGACCGCAGCAGGCAAGGCGGGCCAGGCCTTTAGAGTAACCAAGCCCCGCCCCTACTGTTTTATCGTGGGAGTAGCAAAAGGTGTGTCGATAGGTCGTTTTCAGTTTTCGGTTACGCGTTAATCGGGACGTACGCTCATTCGATTCTTGGATGTTCCCTGGCGCTTGCCTCTGTAAGTTCTTCCATGTTAACTACTACTCGTTACCCGTGACGTACAAGTGGAGGTTGCTTTGCCAAACACCATGGATCAAGTGCCCTTTGGAGGCGCCGAGTTTGCGGAGAACCCTGAACCCCGGTGCCCCTGCATCTTGCTCTTAGATACCTCAGGCTCGATGAAGGGTGAGCCGATAGCCCAGCTCAACGAGGGGCTGGTCACCTTCAAGGATGAGCTTTCGGCCGACGCGCTCGCGCAGAAACGCGTCGAGGTAGCACTGATTACCTTCGGCCCTGTTCAGGTCCACTCTGACTTTCAGACCGCCGACCTTTTTAAGCCTCCGCACCTTGAGACTACGGGCGACACTCCTATGGGTGCCGCCATACTTCAGGCCTTGGCGATCTTGGATCAGCGCAAACAAGCCTACAAATCCAACGGAATCTCTTACTACCGCCCGTGGATATTCCTCGTCACGGATGGTGCCCCAACGGACGCGTGGAAGGAAGCTGCCAAGAAGGTACGCGCTGGCGAAGAGGCTAAAGCACTCTCTTTCTTCGCGGTAGGAGTAGAAGGCGCCAATTTTGAAACGCTCGAAGAAATCGCCGTTCGCAAACCGCTAAAACTAAAGGAACTCCGCTTCCGGGATCTCTTCATTTGGCTCTCTAACTCACTGAGCGCGGTCTCGCGTTCCAACGTGGACGAACAGGTGCCCCTACAGAATCCCACCACGCCGGAAGGATGGGCTGCCGTATGAACGTGGGAGGCTGGCGCTACATTGCCGCCTCCGTGATCGGAACTTCCCACGAAAAAACGGGCGGTGCATGCCAGGACGCAAATGGTTGTCAGATCTATGCGTCGCCAGATGGAGAAAAGATCCTGGCTGCAGCCGTGGCTGACGGAGCCGGCAGCGCTGTTTGCGGCGGTGAAGGTGCGGCAATAACATCTCGCGCGTTGCTCGGCCTCATTCAGGAACACTTGGATTCAGGCAGGACCGTCGAACAAGTCACCAGCGACACGGTCAGGGGTTGGATAACCGCCATTCAAAGTCTTCTGGAAGAAGAAGCTAAGGCGGTCTCCCGCGAACGACGGGATTTCGCCTGTACAATCCTGGGTCTCATCGTCAGTGATTCTTGTGCCGCTTGCCTGCAAGTGGGAGACGGCGTAATAGTCCTCGCAGATTCCGAGGAAAACGCTTACGGTCACGTTTTCTGGCCGGATCGAGGCGAGTATGCCAACACCACGCATTTTGTGACGGAGGACGATGCCATCGAGCATCTTCAATTTGAATTCGTCAAGCGGCGGGTAATGGAAGCGGCTCTTCTTACGGACGGATTGCAGGCCATCGCGCTCAACTATCAGCAACGAACCGCCCACGAGCCATTCTTCAAAGGATTGTTCGCACCGCTGCGGACCGCGGAAGAAGGCTGCTCTCGCGAACTTTCCGAGTCTCTTGCCGCCTTTCTCGCTTCGCCGCGCGTGAATGAAAAGACGGACGACGACAAGACTCTGGTGCTTGCCAGTCGTATCGATTCAGGTTTGGCTATACCGGCAGTTTAAGCAATGCCACCGACCGCATTCTTTGACGACCAGGGAAAACGCGTCGGCCTGGGCGCGGAGCTCGGCCGTGGTGGCGAAGCCGCTGTTTATAACGTCGAGGGCCAGCCCGATCTCGTCGCGAAAATCTATTACCAGCCGCCCAGCGCGGAAAAAACAGAGAAGCTCTCGCAAATGGTGAAACTCCAGAGCGAGCGATTGCTGGCGCTCTCGGCCTGGCCGGTCGGAACTTTATTCATCGCCCGTAACAGGTCCCTGGCCGGCTTTCTGATGAAAAATGTCGCCCGCTTCAAGGACATTCACCTTCTTTACAATCCGAAAAGCCGGACTCGCGAATTTCCCCCGAAAGCCAACTGGCGATTCTTGATTCACACAGCTTCGAACGTCGCGAGAGCGTTCGCCGCAATCCACGAGTGTGGCCACGTCATCGGCGACGTCAACCAGAGCAACGTTCGCGTTTCCCCGGAAACAGCCGTTGTGAGTCTTGTCGATTGCGATAGCTTTCAAATCTCTGCAAACGGAAAAGTGTATCCTTGCGAAGTCGGCGTCCCTTTGTATACTCCCCCGGAGTTGCAGGACACGGAATTCAGGGAAGTCGTCCGAACGCCAAATCACGATAACTTTGGACTTGCTGTTCTCGTCTTTCATCTTCTGTTCATGGGCCGTCACCCCTTCGCGGGCAAATTCCTCGGACAGGGCGAAATGCCCATAGAGAAAGCGATCGCCGAGCAACGATTCGCCTTCGCCCGCGACGCACAGCGCACCCAAATGCTGCCCCCTCCAGCCTGCATCACACTTGCGCACCTGCCTCAGGAAATTGGCGACCTATTCATAAGCGCGTTTGGTCCGGATGGTGCTGGGGGCGGCAGGCCTGACGCAAAGCAATGGGTTGCAGAATTGACTGCACTTGCCAGCCGGCTGATCGTCTGTTCCAGCAACAAGGCACACCTCTTTTTCAATGGTCTCTCTTCTTGCCCCTGGTGCTCGATCGAGTCCTCCGGCGTTCTCTTATTCGTCGACTACGTAATCGTAGATACGAGCACTGGGTTCAGTATCGAAGTGATCTGGGCCCGCATACTTGCCGTTCCGAGCCCCGGCGCGGGAAATGTACCCTCGATGCTCACCTACATTTCCGCCGTCGAGCCATCCGCGCGCGCCAAGGCCGCGGCGCGCAAGAGGCGCTACAAGATCGCTGCTGCAGTGATAGCCCTCCTATTCCTTTTCGGGCTCGTCGTGTTCACACCGGATGGCTACTCGTATCTGCTATTTTTCGGTCTGGGTATTGGAATACTCAAAAACCTGTTAGGGAATGACGCCCCGAAGGAGTTTGGACAAGCCGCGCGAGACTCCGAAAGCCGCCTTCGAAACCTTCAATTTTGTTGGCAGTCCGAGGCCTCTGGTAAAGAGTTCAACGGCAAACTGGACGAACTGAGAACGCTCACCGACGAGTATCGAAAACTGCCCGAACGAAGGAAACAAAAGGTTCGCGAGCTCCAACGCGCCTTGTATGAAATTCAGCTGCGACGCTACTTGGAGCAATTCGACATCGCCTCGGCAAATATTCCCCATATCAAAGAGGGGCGAAAAGCGATGCTCTCTGCGTACGGAATAGACAATGCTGGGGACGTCACGCGGCCAGCCCTCGAGGCGGTTCCCGGCTTCGGGCAGATCCTGATCATACAGCTCATCATCTGGCGGCAATCTTTGGAGGGCAGATTTAAGTTCAACCCCAGTCGCGGCATCGACCCCGTCGACGTGCAACGCGTGGACCACGAAATCGCCAAGCGGCGAGCCGAGATTGAGGCCCTTTTGTCCAAAGGCCCGTCCGAGCTGAACGACCTCCGCCGGCGGATTATCGCCGCCCGCGGGCGATTGCAGGATCAACTCGAGAAGGCATTGATGGATGTGGCGCAAGCCCAGGCCGACGAACGCGCCGCCGTCTAGCTGGCACTCCGTCGGCCCTACTTCCCGCTCGCAATGTCGAGGAACAAGCCGACACGAGGGTTTTCGCTCGCGGGGCTTTGGAAAGGCCTCCCCTAACCGGCCGAGTAGGCCCGGGGAATTTCACCCCGAGCCTCTCACAGAACCGTGCTTGACTGTCTCCAGTCACACGGCTCGTGCCACCCAGTGAAGGCTGGTGCCTTCCGTCCTAACCGCTCGGTTCCTCCTGTTTCCAGTTGACCGTATTGGTTAGGACGCGGGTGACCTGCCCCCTTCGCTCCACGGGAATTACCCCGCTTCTTCACTACTTCGGGGCAGTCCGACCCTGAGACTCCGCATCCGTACTCTCGCCTTCGTGGTTGCTTCCACTTGTGGCTTCTCCGTTGGCA
>Ga0210409_10001988_pt1 | contig 25279 bp, 19 predicted proteins | sample IncBWH17MmetaG_FD_161649 | JGI IMG/M metagenome (GOLD analysis project Ga0210409, IMG submission 161649) | Forest soil microbial communities from Barre Woods Harvard Forest LTER site, Petersham, Massachusetts, United States - Inc-BW-H-17-M | ecosystem: Environmental > Terrestrial > Soil >...
CCAAAGCACGAGGTCGTACGCTGCCAATCGTGGCGAACCGACGATGGGTATCGCCTTATCCATGAAATCCGGATACGACACCATCCATTGAAAAGTTTGCATTCCTCCCATCGAAATGCCCATGACGGCCCTGAGATGGTGAATTCCCAGCGTCTCGATCAGCAGTCGATGCTGACTTTCCACCATGTCGCGAATGGTGATCCTCGGAAAACGCATACGGGCTTGCGCGGCGCTGTTGGAGGGAGAACTGGAAACTCCGTTGGACAGAGCGTCCACCGCAATCACAAAGTATTTTGAGCTATCGGCCAGCTTTCCCGTACCTATCGCTCCCGAGAGTTGTTCGGTAGTGCCACCCGCCCAGGTGGGAAACAGGATGACATTCGAGTGAGAATCGTTGACTTTACCGAACGTGCGATAGCCGATGCGGCAATCGTGCAGGACTTCGCCGCTTTGCAGTTTGAGATCACCCAGATGTACGAACTGCTGAAGGCCTTCCTGTCCAAACAGGCTTGCGCACAGAAAAGCGAACCACCCGATCAGCAACAATGACCGTCGGCCAGGGCTCATTCGCCCGCCATGACCTTTTCCACGGGTTCGAGCCGAGCGGTAAAATGGCGCAAGAACGGCGCTTCGTGACTCAGCTTCAACGGCTGAATACGATCGCGATTTTTCCAGACTTCCAGAATAACCTCGACCACATAATCGACGTGGCTCTGCGTGTAGACGCGTCGCGGAATCGCGAGCCGCACCAGATCCATCTTCGCCGCCGCACCGAACATTAATGTGCCGATCTCGACCGAGCGAATTCCTCCTTCCAGGTAAAGCTCCGCGGCAAGCGCAACTCCCGGGAACTGCGCCGGCGGAATGTGTGGAAGGAACGCTCGCGCATCGATGTAGATCGCGTGCCCGCCCGGCGGTTGGACGATCGGCACACCCTGCTCCGCAATGTGATTTCCCAAGTAGGCTGTCGACGCTATTCGATATCGGAGGTAGTCCTCCTGCAACGCCTCCTGGACCCCCACGGCAATGGCCTCAAGATCGCGTCCCGCGAGGCCCCCGTACGTCGGATAGCCCTCGGTGAGGATAAGCAGATCCTTCTCACGCTGTGCGAGCGTATCGTCATTCGTACACAGGAAGCCGCCGATATTGGCCATGCCGTCTTTCTTGGCAGACATGGTACAGCCGTCCCCATAGCGGAACATCTCCTGCGCGATTTCCTTCGGAGTCTTCGACTCGTACCCTGGTTCCCGCAACTTGATGAAGTATGAATTTTCAGCAAAGCGGCACGCGTCGAAGTAGAGAGGCAGCCCGTGTTTTCGACAGAGGGCGCTGACCTGGCGGACATTCTCCATCGACACGGGCTGACCGCCGCCGGAGTTATTGGTTACGGTCAGCATGACCAGCGGAATCCGTTCATGCCCAACTTTTTGGATCAGTTCCTCAAGAGCGGCGACATCCATGTTGCCCTTGAATGGGTGCTTCAGGCTCGGCTGACGTCCCTCGGGGATCACGAGATCGACCGCCTCGGCCCCGACAAACTCCACATTCGCACGTGTGGTATCGAAGTGCGTGTTGTTCGGAACAACATCACCCTTCTTGCAGGCAACTCCAAACAAGATGCGTTCCGCGGCCCGCCCCTGATGCGTGGGAATTACATGCTTGTAGCCGAAGATATCCTGGATCGAATCGCGAAAGTGATCGAAGCTCCGGCTTCCGGCATAACTCTCATCCCCTTCCATCACCGCCGCCCACTGCCGCGCCGACATTGCACCCGTCCCAGAATCGGTCAGGAGATCAATCAGCACATCGTCGGCCGGCAAAAGGAACAGGTTGTAGTACGCGGCACGCAGCAACTGCTCGCGCTCTTTTCGGGTGGTCCAGCGGATCGGCTCAACACTCTTGATACGGAAGGGTTCAATGATGGTTTTGACGGGCATGATGGCTCCTGCTGCGCACAATCCGCTGGTCATGCAATCGAAATACCGATCAGGGAACTTTGACTGATTCCCGCCGCTCGATGGGGGATTTTACCGCGGCGGTTCTTTCCAGCTTGTCCCAGGCGAACTTCCGGCCCTCGGCCGCTCGCTTCAGCGTTTTGAGCAGCACAACCGAAAACAGCTGCCGGTAGGCAAAGCGCTGCAGCCAAACCTGGCTGAGAAGCCACGTGTCTTCTCTCGATTCCGGACGACGGCGCTCGAGAGAGAACGCAACTGCCGACGCGAAGAAATCGATAATCAGGAAGGTCAGGAAAAATACCACCAGTTTCTGGAAACTCGCCGGATCGGTCGATTCCGGATGAAAGAACTTCTGGATGAAATACCAGCCGACACCCACGATGAACATGATGTCGATAAACGGTGACACGATCGGCAGCAATATCTGGAAGATCAGAATATTCGGCAGTGCAACCCAGCCCAAAGCTCCCTTGCGCGCAAATACACCACGGTGCTTGTAAAGCGCCTGCAGAATACCGAAGGACCACCGGAAGCGCTGGCGCATCAGGCCATTTGCAGTGGTGGGCGCTTCGGTATAGGCGAGCGCCTGATCTTCGTACTCGACGCGGTATCCGCGGCGCAGCAGCGCCATCGTCAGGTCGGCATCCTCCGCCACCGTATCGATGTGATAGCCGCCTGCCTCGCGAACGGCCGACACCCTCCAAGCTCCGATCGCACCGGGCACGACACTGACCGCTCCCATGGTGTTGAGCGCGCGCCGCTCGAAGTTCTGACTCGTGATGTACTCGACCGCCTGCCAGCGCGTCCAGAGATTCACGCGGTTGCCGACCTTGGCATTTCCAGCGATTGCTCCGACTTTCGGATTCAGGAAATGTGGCACCAGATGTGAGATCGCATCGTGCGCGATGATCGTATCCGCGTCGATCCCGACAAAGATCTCTTCGTCCGTAAGATACTCGAGGCCGTAATTCAATGCTTCGGCCTTTCCGGCATTTGGCTTGGTGAGGATGAGAACGCGTCCTTCCGCTTCCTCCGCGGCAAATGCCCGGCGAGCCACTTCCAAAGTACGATCCTTCGAACCATCGTCGATGACAATCACGTGCAGATTCGGATAGTCCGAATCGAGGACAGAGCGCACCGTCCTCTCGATAACTTTCTCTTCGTTGTAGGCAGGAATCAGCACGGCGACCTTGGGTTGATACGCGGCGGCCGTCCCGGTAGGCAGGTCCTCATGATTGGCGACGCGGTCATAAACGGCCAATACGCCCACCAGCAACAAGCGCGCCGTCATGAGCAGATCACCCAGGAAGAAGATCCAGGTGATGGATGCCATTCCCGCGCCCCACAGCCAAAAGCCGATTCGGTTCAACCATGCCGCCCAGCGCTCGTTTCCCGGAATTGGCGGCATGACGTCGGCCTTCGTTTTTCCTAGAAGTTGGTAGACCGGAACAATGTCGTACCCACGAGCGCGCAGCCCTTCGATGATCATGGGCAGCGCACGAACGGTCTCCCGCCGGTCCCCGCCCCCGTCATGCAGCAGAATGATGTTTCCGCAGAGTTGATCATTCACGTTGCAGGCGGGCAGGTCTTTCATCACCGCATCCCGAATTTCTTCTGCACTGCGCCGCGGATTGTCACGCCAATCATTGGGATCGATACGATTCCCAATCGTGACGTATCCCATGTCCTGCGTGATCTCGAGGGGTCGAACCTGATCGGCTGTATCAGGTTCTTGATCGATCGCATAGGGTGGCCGGAAAAGAATTGTGCGGATTCCCAAACGGCTTGCAAAAAGACGCTCCGTGAGATTCAGTTCCACCTTCATGTAGCTCTTCGAGATGTTGCTGATGTCCGGGTGCGTAAACGTGTGATTGCCGATCTCGTGACCCTCGGCGTAGATCCGTCGAGTGAGGGCAGCGTTGTTTTCCGCCTGAATGCCAATCAAAAAGAAAGTCGCGGGAGCGTGCTCACGCTTGAGAACGTCAAGAATCTTGGGTGTCCATTCCGGATCAGGCCCGTCGTCAAAGGTAATGGCGACCTGCTTTGCCGTGGCGCCGTACCGCGCGACTCGATATGGCTCTGGAAGGTTCTTGAAGACCTGATCGGTAATAAGGCTGGTGGCCGGATCCAAGGTGATATCGCGTTCCCCATTCTGAGGCCGCGCTTCGATTCGAAGGATTTCACCCTGGCCCTCCATGTCCACGTCCTGCCCGGGCTGGACATCCTTCAGCTTGTCCGGGGCTGCGGGATCATTCGGAAGATCCCAGATCTTCCACAGGGAGCGATCCTCGGAACCAAGCCTCCAAAGAGCGAATGTCTTGATGCCGAGCGTACGCGCGGCGCGCATTTCGTTCAGCGCTGTAACGCCATCCAGGAACCAGATGTCATGACGGAGGTTGGACTCGTCCATGAAACTGAAGTGCGGATTCATGCTGTCATAGTCGAAGTCGACATCCTGGTCGGAATCGCGCGCGGCCAGCCACGATTCCTGCACTGTTACGTTGGTATTCTTCAGGCCCGGAGGCGGGTTCTTCTTAGGTTTCTGTACCCAGTCGTACCCGTAATTGCCAACCGCGCAAATCAGTTTGTCCAGCGGAACTTTCTGCTTGGCGATTTCGAGATTCTTCGTAAACCATTCTTGAGACGCCACGGGCCCTGGATCGCTCTCCGACTCGTGCTCGTCGTAGTCCATCAGCACAACACCGTCGGTGCGTGCCGCGATGGCCGCGTAGTCGAAATCCCTGTCTCGGGCCGGAAGGCTCACATACAGCTTCAAACCCTTGGCGTGCAGATCTGCCGATAGCTCTCCCAGCAAGGCAACGTAACCGGGCTGCGCTTTCTTGGGGAAGTCCTCGAAGTCAAGCATCAGGCCCCGATATTTGTCGGAAGCCAGAAACATCATGATCTGCGCGCAGAAACTCGTCCGCGCATCGGCGTTCATCAGGAATCCGGCGATCTCGGGCTTCCACTCCGTCTCGTCGAAGTTATTGACGAGGGGGAAGACTTCCATATCCGTGTCGGCCGCCTTCAGGAATGGCATCACCTCATCGTCAACCGGACGTGCGCGCCCGTTCTGGACGACGTTGAAGTACTTGTACGTTTGCTGATCGAGGCCTTGCACTTTTCCATCGGATCCCAAAACGTGCAGCCATTCGGGATACAGCAGGTCGATTTGATGTGCGTATTCCCGCAAAGACGCGAAGCTTGCGGCATCCCACTGGACGTAGAACGCGGCCCGGATGCCTTCATCGGCATTCAGGACAACCTGCGAGGGGGGCTTTTTGGTCTTTCGCCGCGCGCGGGCGGTTGCCAGCCGTTTGCGTTCCTTCTCTTTCTCTTTTTCCTTCTCTTTTTCCTTCTCTTTTAATGCATGGTACGGCCGCTTCTGGTCGGGGAGCAGAAGGCTTGGGAGTTGTTCATTTCGAATGGCGGTATAAACGAAAAATATTACGATGAGGGTGATGGTCAGACCAAGAACGTCGAACAGGCGTCGTAACCGACGCCAGCGCGATTGCCGGGGATCGTAAAAGACAGGTTTTGCCATGAGCACGCGAACTACTAATCGTATGATGCGCTCTGCGGACGGTCAAACCCGTTGTGCACAGCAAATTTATGGGTTTGGACGCAGGCAACCAAACGTACAGTGTGCCCGCCAAAAACGCGATATATTTCTAACGTGCGCCAACTTGTGCGCCAAAACCTCGGGTTCTTTTTGTGGGCAACTGTGGTGGCGCTTCTGTTGCGCCTGTTCTTTCTTTTCAAATTCCCCCACGTAACCGCGGATTCCACTCTCTACGCCGAACTGGCCAAAAATTGGCTGCTCAAAGGCGCGTATGGGCTAACTTTCGACGCTGGTCGGGTGGCTCCGAGTTTCGCTCGGCTGCCCGGCTATCCTGCATTTCTGGCCTTCGTCTTCGCCATCTTTGGAATTGACCACTTTCGCACCGCGATGACGATCCAGATCCTGGTCGATCTGGGAACCTGTTTCGTGGTCGCCGATCTGGCTCGCCGCTGCGTTTCTGATCGCGCCGCCAAGGCCGCATTCCTGTTGACGGCGATCTGCCCTTTCCTCGCGCAGTACACCGCCGCCGCTCTGACGGAGACACTGGAAATCTTCTTCACAACCCTGGCCATGGATTGGGCAGTCATTGGCCTTGAAGACATATCAATCCGAGGATTCCGTCTAAGACCGTGGCTTGCCTGTGGCGCGTCGGTTGCGGCCTGCATCCTGCTTCGACCGGACGGTGGATTGTTACTCGCAGCCGTCGGCTTGTACCTGGCAATTTTGTCTTTCCGAGCCTGGAGGTCTGGACGGTCGATGCTGCCTCTGCTCCAGGCCGGCATCGTCGTGGCAGGCTGCGCCTTGGCTCCTCTGGCCCTATGGGGCTGGAGAAACCTGCACACCCTTCATCGTGTTCAGTTCCTTGCCCCGAGATACGCCAACGAAGAAGACGAATTTGTCGCGACCGGCTTCATTCGCTGGACCCGCACCTGGATCGCGGATTACGTTTCAACGGAAGAGATCGACTGGAACGTGCCTGGCGATGCCGTGGACCCATCCCAGCTGCCATCTCGGGCCTTCGACACACCGGAGCAGCGCGAGAAAACATTCGCCTTGTTCACGCAATATAACCAGACACTGCACGTGACGCCCGAGCTCGACGCGCAATTCGCGGCTCTAGCCAGCGAGCGGGTCCGTGCCCACCCGTTTCGTTACTACCTTTGGCTGCCCACGCTGAAGATCCTGGACATGTGGCTGCGGCCGCGCACGGAACTTCTTCCACCGGATAGCCGTTGGTACGAATTTAACGACGATCCGCAGTGGATGGTGCTTGCGGTCGGATTCGGCGTTCTGAATCTGCTGTACGTGCTGGCCGCGATCGCTGGATGGATCCGCGGCCGTTCGATCGCGTGGGTTGGACTAGGAATCTCGTACATCGTTTTGCGGTCATTGTTCCTCGGCACGATGGAGAACCCCGAAGCCCGCTACACGCTGGAGTGCTTCCCGGCTGTTATCTTGATGGCGTCGGCATTGTGGAAAGGACCGGGGGAAGATCCGCCGCCACGCTGAGCGCTCACAAATACTCAATTATTCATCGATCCGATGAACACACTCGCTCAATGGGCGATAGTACGCAACCGCTCTGCCTCCGCGCGTTCGCGATCAGCATCGAGCGATCTTCCTAACTGCGCGTAGGCGTCAGCCAGAAAAAGATGTGCTTCGCGCGAGTCTGGCTGAGCCTCGGCAGCCCTTCTCAGGTTAGGCAGCGCATCCAGCGGCTTTTTCTGGAGAGACAGGATTCTACCGCGAAGAAGGTTGGCGCGGTAGTGATTCGGATCGATGCCCAATGTCGTATCAAGTTCCGTCATTGCCTCCGGTACGCGATCGACCCGCGCATAGACCGAAGCAAGCGAGAAATGAGCATCCGCCCAACGTGGCGCTCGCGCGACGGCCGCCTCGAACTGCGGCGCGGCCGCTTTCCAGTCGCCGGTTTCGAATAGCGCTAGTCCGAGGTTGTAGTGCCCCATGCCTGAATCAGGTAGCAGTTCAACAGCTTTCTTTAATGGCTCGAGCGCTTCTGCATAATTCTTCAGCCCAGTTTGTGCGATGCCAAGCTGCATCATCGCGATCGCCATATTCGGTTGCTCTGCCAGGGCTCGCTGTAACAGTGGTACCGCTTCCTCATACCGGGTGTCCTCGACATCAAGCATTGCATCGTGGAGCAGATTGGAGACTTCGATTTTTGTCTTGGGATCCACTCCATTCTCGCCGCCGGTTCCGGCTGAATTGTTGCTATCAGATGCGACGTATCCCAATGCTTGCAACTTCTGGACCTGTTCGGGATCCGGCTTGGCCAATTCAACAAGCGTCTGGCCAGTCTTGCTGCGGAATTCTTGCAGCTGTGCAGCCAGAGTGTGCGCGACCGCTTTGCTCCTCGTGGCAAGATTGTGCGCGGCTTCCGGATCGGTGCTCTGATCGTACAGCTCGGCTTCGGGAGATCGAACGTAAAGGTATTTTCCCTTCCGGATGGCGCGTAGCGCGCTCCAGCCGAACGCCCGATGCGGATAGTCGGTCTCCGCGTAGGCGAGCCGATCAGTCTCGGTGGAGTTGGATGGCGTGATCACCGGAAGCAAAGACTCTCCTTGCATTTGGCGCGGGATCTTGACTCCCACAGCGCTCAGCATCGTCGGCGCCACGTCGATCAGTCCGACTCGGGTGTCGATCCGCTTTCCGGCGTACTTGTTTCCCGGAAGCTTGATTACGAGCGGAACATGGAGGGTCTCGTCATAAAGAAAAATGCCGTGGGTATTCTCACCATGCGCGCCTAGCGACTCACCATGGTCTGCCATCACAGCAATGAGAGTCTTGTCGAAAAGCCCCTGCGCTCGCAACCAGTCGAGCAACTTCCCCACGCAGGCATCGCTGTAGGCGATTTCCCCATCGTAAAGCCGGCCGGCATACCTGGTCTTATAAGCCCCCGGCGGATCATACGGATCATGCGCATCGTAAAGATGAACCCAAACGAAAAACGGCCCCGGTGGACGCTTCTTCAACGCGGTAATCGCACGATCCACAACCTCTCCGCCGCGGCGCTCGACAGTCTTGTAGCGATCGGCCCCCCGAGGGCGCAAGCGGAAGCCCGCATCGTAAACATCAAACCCTCGATCAAAGCCGGGAGCCGTGCCATCCAGCGGATCGAGGATGAGTGAACCAACAAACGCCGCCGTGTGGTAGTCGTGATGATGCAGGATGTCGGGAAGATAAGGAAGTTCGGGTCGGAGAGGCTTCCCAAAATCATTGACATTGTTGAATTGGGGGTATGTGCCGGTGAGGATGCTGGCGTGCGAAGCGGTTGTCAGTGGAACTTGCGAATATGCTCTCGAAAAGACGATCCCGTTTTTTGATAGTTGGTCAAGATTGGGAGTGAGCCCCAGCTTCGAACCCAAGAAACCCATTCGGTCAGCGCGCGTCGTATCCAGGCTAATCAGCACGACGCTCGAAACGCTGGCGGGACGGCTTTCTGAAGGGACGCCGGCATTGTATGCGACGGGCGAAGAGATTTTTGCTTCAGGACGGAGCGAGGCCGACAGCAAAGCCGCCGCGAGGAAATGCTTACAGAGGCCCATAAGAAAACGGGAGTCTACCACAGGCAGACTCCCGGCCTTCGCGTCCAAACCGAACTAAAACATAATCTTCAGAGCAAAGTTCATGTTCCTTGGGCCGCCCTGCGCGATCACTGGATTGCCCACGGCCACATCGGGCGTCTGGGTGATCGTTCCGAACGAACCAGTGCCGATGGTGTAATTGGTTACGAGCGCCGCAAAATTTCCCCGGTTCAGGACATTGAACACTTCCCAGCGGAACTGCAAGGTGAAACGTTCCCCGATCTTTGTGTCCTTTAGCAGCGTCATATCCCATTGGCTGAGGCCCGGGCCTCGCAACATGCCACGGCGCGATGTGCCGATGGTGCCGTTACAGGGAATGTAAAACGGCTTGACGGGAAGAACGCTTTTCCCAAGGCCGCTGTCAAAGGCAGGATTCGGTGTCACGCCATCGGCAAGGGTTGCAAATGGACTTCTTCCGCATGGATCTAGCAAGTTCGGGTCAAATGTCCCGCTATCGTTGATGGAACTCTCGACCACATAAGCATCGGGATTGCGATAGTTGTACTGGATGGGACTGCCGTCATAGGAGGCTCGCAGAGAAGTCCCGCTTAGTCCTTGTCCCGAGGGATCTGCATTTACCAGCGGCGTCCATGGTCGCCCGCTGATCGCCGTATAGATGGTGCCGAGCTGCCAGCCCCGCCCGATCAACTTCGGTGCTTTTGGAATGCTCGGAAAGCTGTACAAGCCGCTCACGTTGAAGTTGTTGGTCACATCGTGATCACACAACCCCTTCGAGTCTTTTGGATTGAAAGGATTGTTGGCCTGCGGATAGTCGCCCGCTCCGCCACGATTCACCGAGTTTTCGTCGAAGCACTTGCTGAAGGTGTAGTTGTAGGTCAGGTTTACGCCATGCCAATTGCGTTGGCTCAGTGTGGTCTGCAGGCTGTCATAACGCGAGTAAGCCGCGTTGGTCGCCTGAATGATGTGTTCATACAATGGTGTGCCCGTGGAATCGACGTAGACATTGTCATACGGTCGCACTCCGTTGCCACCGATTGGACTCGCGTTCAGGTCGCGATACATCACTAACTTCTGTCCGTAAGATCCGGAATACCCAACCGTCAAAACCTGATTCGGCGTAAGTTCCCGCTGAACACTAAGGTTGTAGTTGTGGGCACGCGGTGTCTTGAAGTTCTTCACGATCGCGAAGGCATTAAAGGGTGCCGTACCCGACGGACTCGTGCCGAAAACAGGGCCGAACGTGGCGCTGTCGAAGCACGCATAGTCTCCGCCATTGGTCGGGTTGTTCGGATCGATGCAGGTCGAGGCGGGATTGTCTGCTGGCAGGCTGGCGGCGCCCGACAGCGAAACCGAATTGGACGAGAACTGTCCCTGGAATGGCTCAGTAAAGGCTCCCGCGCGCGCGTGAGCGAATGTGTACGGGGCGGCAATGGCGCCGAAGTTAGGCACATCATACGTCAGCGAATACCCACCGCGCAGCGCGGTCTTGCCATTCCCGAAAATGTCCCACGCAAAACCGAGGCGAGGACCGAAGTCGCCCAGATCCTTGTTATAAAGGCTGTTAATGCCCTTTCCCAAGGTCACAAGCCCTTGACCTGGGAAGAAGTTAGCTCCGTGATTGTCCGTTTCACCCAACGCACCGTTCACTTCCCAGCGTAGACCATAAGTGAGCGTCAGCCGCGGACGTATCTTCCACTCGTCCTGCGCGTAGAACCCCACCGATTTCTGCACGATGTGGCGGTGCGTGTCTCCGAAGTTGCGATCCGCAAGATCAGCCTTGCCTAACAACAACTGCTCAATCTCGCCCACGGAGTTCGACGCATAACCCATCACTAGGCCGGTCCTGGCGCGATTACGCAGGCTGTTGGTGTAGGCCGTCTGGTAATTTCCCCCGAGTTTAACGCTGTGATTGCCCTTTACCCAGCTGAGATGTTCGGACCAATCGTACGTCTGATCGGGACGAGTCGTAATCGGATACCCTTGCACTCCCCCGATATACCCGCCATAGCCCAGGTTGTAGAGGTACACATACGGCACTCCCAAGTCGGCGGCTGCCAGCGGGCCCGTATCCACGCCCAGGCTCTTTGGATCAATCTTGTTGTTCACGTCAATAATCTGAGCGAAACGCTGATAACCAAAGCGGCTTTCCAAAACTTTGTTATTTCCAATGTTCCAGGTGTGGCTCAGACCCGCCATCTGGGTACGAGAAGGCGCAACCGAGTTGAATAAATTCGGCGGGTGGTTGCCGCCCGCGGGCAAGCCCGCGAATGATGGAGCACTTTGTAAACTGTCCCCGAAGATGTAACGCGCCGAAATCGAGTGTTTGGTGTTGAAGTGGTGATCCACTTTCACACCGAATCCATTCATGCTGTCCGTTGTCGGCGTCTTAAGAACGAGGTTGCCCGTAGGGGAGGTCGGGAAATAGCCGAGTAAGGCTTCGCCGGAGGCGGTCGTGGTAAGGCCCGCAGCAGCAATCGCGTCACGAGCGCTTTGGATGTCCCCACTATTGACGACAGTACGGTTCACCACGCCTTCGGATATGTAGCGTTGGCCTTCGTAGTACAGGAAAAAGAAGGTCTTGTCCTTTACGATCGGGCCACCGATCGTTCCGCCGAACTGCTGGTTGCGGATGAATGTAGGATGGCACGGGTCGGGAACAACATCGCAACCGGAGTGCTTCGCGAAATAATTAATGGCGTCAGCGAAGTCGGTATGCCGTATCCACTGCGCGGTGCCGTGCCAGTCATTGGTGCCGCTCTTCATCACCAAATTGATGGGAGCGCCACCCTTCACTCCAAATTCAGCAGAGGGTGTCTCCTGAACGCCGAGTTCCTCGATGGCCTCCGGCGGGAACAGAGTCGCGGGAATTCCAACGACTCCCGTCTGCCCAACCGACGAGTCACCGTAGTAACGGTCATTGTTGTAGAGCCCATCAATGAGGTAGTTGTTCGACGTTGTTCGAGCGCCATTGATGCTCACCGCCAGAAATCCGCCACCGGGCGTCCGCTGGACGCCAGGGGTAATCGCGAGCAGCGAATTGAAGTCGCGGCCGTTCAGGGGGACGCTCTCGATCTTCGCGTTGTCCACGTAGTTGTTGTTGTTCGACGAGAGTTCCACCAGTGGTGCGGTGCCTTCGACGGTGACTGTCTCAGTGCGCTGACCGACCTGCAGCGCGAAGTCCGCTTTAACCAATCCGCCAGCCACCACCTGCGCCTGGCGCTCCATGCTCTTGAAACCCGGTGCTTCAACTATGACTTTGTACGAGCCGATCGAAAGATCGTTGATGCGGAAGTTGCCTGCAGCGCTTGTCGAAGTCGATCGGTTCTGGCCAGTGCCTTGATCCGTAGCAGTGACCGACACATTCGGCACGACCGCGCCCGAGCTGTCGGTGACACTTCCTTCGATATCACCCGTAATTTTTTGAGCGACGGCAGAGGCTGCCAATAGGAAAAAACAACAGGCCCAGAGCGCTAACCGCGAAGACAGAGCTCTCCGCATCAGTTTCCCCCTCTCCAAGTGTGAGACGAGCTGTCACATGGAGGTGTAATTAGCGCACAAGTGTAGCCACGTTCACTTTGAAGTCAAGATCAATGTACAAACGGCGACAACAATTTACGTGACTTGCAGTCAATGAGTTACCAGACGCATCGCAAGCATTACAAAAACAGATTGCACTGCGCTGTTATCCGGCGAAATCTACACTGCGGCATAGCCAGATACTGTCTGCTGTAGTCAAAAATGAAATTTGGAATTCACAGCGAGGCCGACTGCTCGCCAGAAGAACGTGGTTCAGCGCAGCGGCGAGTCGCTCATGCGAAAGCGAGTGCGCACGTGTTCGGAGAGCAGTTCAATGGCGGGGCGGTTGGCTACCGGGTCCGACTGCGCCAAATACTTCATGGCTTCGACCAAAGTTTTCTGGCCATCGACGTAACGTGGATCGCTCGTCCGTTCTCTTTTCCGACGACCGATATTGGGAACTACTGGAATCGTGAAAACTTTGGCCATGAACAATTCACCTGACTGCTTTGATCTGCAGTATATCTGCCCCTCTTGCAATTTTCAGCCTTAATCTTCGCCTTTTATATTCAGAGATTTAGCCCTTCGGGCCGGAGACGAATTGCGTGCCGTTTGCGGTCTTGAGTTTGAAAGCGGAATCGGAAATTTTCTGGTTGAGCTGAATCCCCGAATACTTCGCCAGACGATAATCTCCGGAAGGCTCGAAAAATTGCTGCTGCACTGAGATGCCACGCGCCGGATCGATCCACAACCAGATCTTCGCAAAGATGTTGCGCACCCGATCGGATTTGGGGACAAGCTCCAGTTTCGCAGTGTTCACGCCATCCACAGTCTCGGAGCTGAGGTACTTCACGTCGAAAGACTTCAAAAGATCGTGACCACCGCCGCCGAAACCCAGGACCAGAAAGCTCTCGACGGCTTCTTTATTCTTGCCGGCATCGTACGAGGTGACTCGCTTCAGCTTCGGTTCGTACACCTGGACTTTGCCTTCGCTGAATAGAACGCTCTTCGGCGGGTCGTTGATATCGGCCATCATCTGAATTTCTTTGCCGACACGCCGGTAGTACACCGTACCCTTCTGCGACTCTTTGTCGTTGACGACCTTCCAGTATTGTTCCCAGTCGAAATTCGCCTGCGTCGTGCGGAACGAGGAGGCAGCGGAATCCATCTCGCCCAAAACCTTTTGCAGGTCAGCATCGGTTTGAGCCAAGGCTGAATGGCCAAGGACGGCAGAGTAAATTGCGAGGACAAAGAGAAATCTACGTGCGGGATGGGGACGCATTATTCGGGGCTCCTCGGGCATGACCGATTGAAGCTGCACTCTATTCCTTCTCAACCCACACGCGGTAACTCTGTACGCGGCCCGCTCCATCCTTCACCGGTTCATACTTCGATATCGCAGCAGCGCCAGTAATCGGTTCGATGATCGCCAGCATTTGCTCGCGCAGATCCGTTTCGTTCTTGGCCGTCAAGGCGGACGCTTCAATCTGGTAAATGAAACCGCCCTTCCCATCGGGCTGAATCATTACGCCGGTCTGATGCGGAACCCGCTCGATCGGTTTGTCCTTGAAGTTGATCCAGTAAGGCGAGAGGAACACGAAGAGCAGGATGAGCGTGACCATCACGTCATAGTGAAGGCTTCCGCGCTCATAGGACCATAGGATGTATCCGCGGATTGTCCGCCAGATTGAATTCATCGGCAGCGTGGGCGCGCTGGGGACGGCCGGACTTGCTTTCGCACGTTCCAAGTCTATTGAACTGCTCCTGCTCTTGGCAACGACACGGTCGCCAAGCAATCCGCTAGAATTTCCTGGGCACAATACGATCAGTGCCGATGTAGTTGCGCACAGCCTCCGGAATTAGAACGCTGCCGTCCGCTTGCTGGTAGTTTTCCACGATCGCTACCCACGTGCGGCCCACCGCCAGTCCGCTGCCATTCAGAGTGTGCAGGAATTCCGTCTTTCCTTTCCCCTCTGGCCGGAAGCGAATATTGGCGCGCCGCGCCTGGAATGATTCGAAGTTCGAACACGACGAGATCTCCCGAAACATACCCTGGCCCGGCAGCCACACTTCGATATCGTAGGTCTTCGCCGAAGAAAAGCCCATGTCTGCTGTACACAACGTAACTACTCGGTAAGGCAAACCCAGTTTCTGCAGGACAGTCTCGGCATTGCGCGTCAGCTTTTCCAGTTCATCGTAGGATCGGTCCGGATGCGCGAACTTCACCAACTCCACTTTTTGAAACTGATGTTGCCGGATAATGCCACGCACATCTTTCCCGTAAGACCCGGCTTCGCTCCGAAAGCAGGGCGTGTACGCGGTTAGCGAAACCGGCAACCGCGAGGCATCGATCGTCTCATCGCGGTAAAGGTTCGTGACCGGGACCTCCGCCGTCGGAATCAGCCACAAATCTTTCTCGCCGTGCGGAACGCGAAACAGATCCGCGGCAAACTTGGGCAGATTTCCCGTTCCGTACATGGACTCAGAATTCACCAGGTACGGTGGCAAGACCTCGGTATATCCGTGCTCGCGGGTATGCAGGTCGAGCATGAAATTGGCCAGTGCCCGCTCCAGTTTGGCGCCGAGGTCCCAGTAAACAGCAAATCGGGCTCCGGCAAGCTTGGCGCCGCGCTCAAGGTCCAGGATGCCGAGTTGCTCGCCGAGTTCCCAGTGCGGCTTCGGGATGAAATCGAATTTCGGAGGCATGCCCCAGCGTCGTGCTTCGACGTTATCTTCTGAGCTCTTACCAACCGGAACCGACTCGTGAGGAAGATTGGGTACGCCTTGCAGGATGGCGCGGAATTTGTCGTCCGCCTGGGCGACTTTTTGTTCGAACTGCTCAATCACCGACTTCGCGTGAGCGACTTCCTCCGTAAGCCCCACCAGTTCCCTTTGCGCTTCGGCCGACAGTGCGCCCTTCTTCTCCGCTTGCTTCAGCGCTCCGATCTTGGGCGAGAGTTCGTTGCGACGTTTCTGTGCTGTCTCAAGGGTCGTGATGTTCGACCGGCGCTCAACGTCAAGGGCGCGGAATTGGCCCAGAATCTCAGCCGGATCCATGCCGCGCAGACGCAGCTTCTCCTCAACCACGCCGAGGTTGTTACGGACAAAGTTCAGATCGAGCATAGAAACCTATAGTTTAGCGGAATCTCGCGAAGGGCACACCTCCGCGTGATTTCCATCCGAAACCCCGTCATGTGCTGCCCTTGACCAACTATTTGCCTGGTTTCCGCAAGCGTTTGTCGATCGCGAGACTCCCCTATTCTGAAGACCGAGCATCACAATTCGTACTCCGGCCGCCGATTGCGGCTTGGGCAGGCTGGGGGATGCGCTGTACACTACCGACGCGATGAACGCATTCCCTATACGAACCATCGCCAGAATGTTGCTCGCCGCCTTGACGTATGGGGCGCTGGTGGCGCAGGCATTCGCCTCGGCCTACAATGGCCATCCCAAGCTCGTCGTGATCATCGTGATTGACCAGTTTCGCGGCGATTACCTGGAGCGTTACCGCGATCAGTTTGTGGAAGGTGGCTTTCGGCTGTTTTTAGATCGCGGCGCCTACTTCACAGACTGTAACTACGACTACGCAAACACTCGTACCGCGCCCGGACATGCAACCCTGCTGACGGGTGCCTACAGCAGCGGGCATGGCATCATCGCCAACGAGTGGTGGGACCCCCACAAGAAACACATGGTCACCTCGGTCGAAGACGAAACCACCAAGCTGGTAGGTATCCCAGGTGATAGCAAAGGTGCTTCCCCGCATAATTTAATGGCGAGCACCTTGGGAGACGAACTGAAGCTCGCGACCGGCGGAAAGTCCCGCGTATTCGGAGTTGCGCTCAAAGATCGGGCCGCAATACTGCCCGCGGGTTGGTCCGGCGATGCCGCGTACTGGATCGATCAGAAATCAGGACAATGGGTGACTTCCACCTATTACCGCGCTGAACTTCCGAAGTGGGCTGCCGACTTCAACGCGAGCAACCGGGCCAGCAAATATTGGGATCGTGAATGGCGCGACGCCGAAGGCAATGTGCTAGTTTCCACTGCACACCGCAAGTCAAGAGATGGCTCCGATGCGAGCTTTTATGAGGTTGTGGGCGCCACTCCGTTCGCGAACGACTACGAGTTCGAGTTCGCCAAAGAACTCATTCTTTACGAGCAGCTGGGTACCGGTGCCGATACCGATCTGCTAACCATCAGCCTCTCTGCAAACGACATACTCGGACACGGTGTAGGACCGGATGCGCCAGAAATGCACGCCATGGCACTGGCGCTCGATAAGGAACTTGCAGAGTTTTTTAATTTCCTGGGGCACCAGGTCGGCCTCGCGAACCTCTGGGTGGCATTAAGCGCTGACCATGGTATTGCCCCATTGCCCAGCGTTGCCAGCAAGTTGCACGTTCCGGCAGAAGGACTGAACGCCGACGATCTCAAGAAGCAACTGAACAAGACTCTGGCTTCTAGGTTCGGTGCAACAAGAGCATCCGATTTCGTGCGGAGCCTCGATTATCCGATGGTCTGGCTGAACGAAGAGGCATTTTCCGCCGCCCGCATAAAAGAGGAAGACGCCGAACGGGCTCTGGGAGAAGCACTCAAGCAGGCCGGCCTCCGTGGCTACTTTACTCGCTCCCAGTTGGCGGAGGGCGCGGTACCCGACACCGAACTCGGGCATCGCTATCTGAACAGCTACTCGCCGACCGGCGGATGGTACGTGATGGGAGTGCCCGCTCCCTACACGATTGGCTCGATTAAGGGCACGGACCATTCGAGCCCTTACACCTACGATACTCACGTTCCACTTGCGTTTTATGGTCTCCCTTTTCAGCTGGGTACGTTCCGCACACACGTGGAACCGGTAGACCTTGCGGCGACGCTGGCTTCCCTTCTTGGCATCAACGCGCCGACGCATGCCATCGGCCGTGTTTTGACCGAGGCGCTGGCCCCCGCGCATCACGCCGAGTATGCTCCTCCGGCCGTTCGATCTCCGAAGCCGCAAAAGCCCTCTGGCGAGTTCAAACCAGCGGCATTGGTAGCCGCACAGGAGAGCCCACGGTGACGCCGTCGAACTCATCGAAGAGCGCTCCTGATTTGAGTGTGAACGTAGCAGGCATTCAGCTCAAGAATCCGGTAATCGCCGCCAGCGGAACCTTTGGCTACGGACTTGAATTCGAGGATATCGTTCATCTCGATCGGTTGGGAGGCTTTGTCGTCAAGGGCCTCTCGCGCGAGCCCATGACCGGGAATCCCCCGCCGCGTTTGTACGAGACCACCGCCGGGATGCTCAACGCGATTGGCCTCCAAAACATCGGCGCAAAGGCGTTTGTCGACGAGAAATTACCCAAGCTGCGCGAGGTCAAGAACACGGTTGTGTTCGCAAATATCTTCGGGTACACCCGGGAAGATTACGAGCGGACGATTCAGATTCTGAATGATGGCGAAGGCATTGTGGCATATGAACTGAACGTCTCGTGTCCCAACACACAGCATGGTGGGATCCAGTTTGGCAGTGATCCGCGATCCCTGGATGAAGTGGTCAGAACCGCGAAGCGGGTTTCTGAGCGCCCGCTTATCGTGAAGCTCTCGCCTAACGTCACCAGCATCGCGCAAATGGCCCACATCGCCCAGGAAGCCGGCGCGGATGCCGTCTCGCTCGTAAATACTTTCGTGGCCATGGCAATCGATCCAGAAACGCGCAAGCCCCGCATCGCCAATTTGACCGCCGGCTTATCCGGCCCGGCGATCAAACCGATTGCGGTGCGCATGGTCTACGACGCGGCACACTCGGTAAAAATACCTGTGATCGGAATGGGTGGAATCTCCACCGCAACCGACATCATTGAGTTCATGCTGGCAGGCGCCACCGCAATTCAAATTGGAACCGCAAGTTATTGGGACCCTTGCGCGACCGAGAAGATCGTTGAAGAGTTACAAACCTATTGTGTGGAACACAACATCCAGGAATTGTCGGAGCTCACAGGGGGCATGATTCTCGAATAATCAAAGTGCCCGCCTCAGATCCTCAGCAGCCTACCCACCTGCCTAAAATTGCTCCCATCGCCAAATAGCAAACCAACTGGTATCCGGTATTGATCAAGAAAAGCTTCCAGGGCCGATTTCCGAAAAGCTTGTCCGTTAACTGAACCGTCATTACGAATCCCGCCCACACCGCAAGCCCGGCCTTCATGCCGTAAAGAGCTGTAGCAATCGCCAGGTGGAAGATGATTTTCCCCAGCACAAATGCGCTCAGCAGGCTCGCTAAGAAAGAAATGCCGTACATCGGACCGGCTTTTTTCTGCATTTCAGCGATTCTGGTCTTATCGTCGGGATCGTAGCCCATGGCAATCATCCAGGGCTTCGCAAACAGGAAGGGCGAATACCAGAGGAAACCGATCACCATGCAGGCGACGCCCGCACCCAGCACGGCCCACAAATTGATGCACATGAGGAGCATTGTTCCTCCTTCAGCCTGTCATGCGCGCCGCGCGCAAGACAGATACAGATAAAGGAAGGATGCCCTATCGCCCGCTGCTATACCAGATACTACCTGGTGACTCGTAGGTTAACCCCTCCCCCCAGACCACCTGGGTATCGCCGCGATTATCGATGTCCATTTCGAAATAATCGCCAAAGGGGAACTTAAATCCCTGAGGATCGATGTAGGAAAAACCCGGTGTGTAATTGGAGAGTTGAGCTTCCGGCGACCAGGTGGCGCCGCCGTTCGTGGAACTGCGATAGTAAGTGTTCCACAAGGGATTGTGCCGCGTGTCCATCCACGCGATGCGCACATCGCCGGCAGTACCGGCAACGATGGTCGGGAAAGCATGGGTGACACCGCGAGGCGCCGTCGATACTTCTGACTTCGCCGACCACGAGGCGCCCGCCGTCGTCGAAGTAGCAAAGTAGACGCGCTCTGCGCCTTTGCTGGCCGGACCGGCGTTCCACAACGCGTACAGAGTTCCCGAGGCATCCGCCGTGAGCGCAATCTGCGCTCCCAGATACGCCCAGCCGCATTCGTCGGTCGTGCATTCCGGAGGCGCGCCCGAGACGTCGAGAAGGGTTGTCGTCCAGTTCTTTCCGCCATCGAGCGACCGGCTCACGTACAAATCCACCGGCCCAGGCGCGTCGCCGCTCTTTCGATAGGCTGCCCAGGAGAGGAACACATTCCCGGCCGGATCGATGGTCGCTCCGCCCGCTTGCGCCCATCCAATCCCATCCGCGGGATTCACGTTGACCGTTGCAAAGGTATTTCCTCCGTCATGGGAGGCCGCCACCCACACCTTGGTCGCCCGGTTATAGGTGACGTAAACATCAAGCCCGCGCACCACAAGAACGGGCTTGTCGGCTTCCGTCTCGGTGCGGGTCGCAACGACCACGGTCCAGGTGAGTCCGAAGTCGATGGATCGGGCGACCGCAATGTCGCGCCTGTCTTTCTCGAGCCATGCGGCATAAACGGTGCGCCGATCCACCGGATCGACCACAATCTGCGCATCGAACTGGGCAGATCCGCGAGAGGCAATTCGCCGTTCTGACTTCCAGGTGGCGCCGTTGTCGGCACTCTCTACCAGGATCATCGTTGGTACTGGACACACCTCACATCCAGGCACCTGCAGATACTGCGGGTAAAGGATGTACACGTGTCCGTATCCATCGGCAGCAATCGCCGGTTCCCATTGATCCCCCGCGCGCAATCCCACGCGAATCTGCGGGGAGAACCCGGCACCAAAGGCGGGCAGACACATCGCGCTCGACAACAGGGCGACCGCAAGAAGCCACTGAAGGTGAAAACGGTGGGACAACCTGGGACAACCTCACTCCGGGGAAGAAGTGCTACAGCATCGAACTCTATATGGAACAAGAAGTTGCGTCAACGAATTGTAAAGAAAGCATGGCCCACTCGTGCCATGCCGACCGCGTCAAACCTAGAAATTATCCCAGCTCAGCAGCCGCTTGGTTGTCACGAAGCTGTCAATAATAGAGGCACACCCTTGGTGATCACCAGGGTATGTTCGTAATGTGCGGCTGGTCTTCGATCCGCCGTCTTCATCGTCCATCCGTCCTTCGCCAGCAACGTGCGGCCGGAACCAGCCGCGATAATCGGCTCCACAGTGATCACCAGCCCTTCGGTGAGCACCTGGCGGGCTTCAGGATCGGCGAAATTGGGGACTCGGGGTTCTTCGTGAATCGTGCGTCCGATACCGTGTCCGCCAAGTTCGCGAATCACCGAGAAGCCCTCCCGCCGCACTTCCTTTTCGACAGCCCGGCCAATCTCGGAGACGCGGAAGCCGGCACGCGCCACCAGCATCGCCTTCTCGAAGGCGCGGCGGGCGCAGTTCATCAGCCGTTCCGCCTCCTTCGAAATCGTTCCCACTGCCACCGTTTCTGCTGCGTCTGCCATGAAGCCGTTTTTTTCCACGGTGACATCGAGCTTTAACAAGTCTCCGTCCCGCAACGCCCGAGCCCCCGGAATTCCGTGCACGGCTTCTTCATTCAAGCTGATGCAGTTAAAGCCGGGAAAGCCGTAGACCATGGCCGGCGCCGATCGCGCTCCATTTTCCTCGATGACTTTGGCTCCGATTCCATCCAGTTCACCAGTGGTGATGCCAGGACGAACTTCACGCTTCATCGCTTCCAGAACAGCTCGTACCACGGTGCCGGCCGCTCGCAAAGACTCGAGTTCCTCAGGGCCATTAATCGACATCCGGATGCTCCTGCAAACATCCTACGAGAAATCGTCGCGGAATGCCTAGGTGACCTCGCGAGTGGGTTGGCGCGGCCCGAAAAACAGCAGCAGAATGAACCCTGAGATATAGAAATAAGCTACTTGGGAAAGTGAAAAGCCCGTGATCCGCAAAACCAGACCGAACAGGGCAATTGCCTCCGAGAGCGCGTAGGTCATGATGTGACCGGCTCGCCATCGATTCAACGTGGCTTGGTCGTTCGGTCTCGCGGCCAGCGCAACTGCGGACTGAATGACCAGCGTCCGCCGAACCACCAGAATCACACCCACAATGGTGACCGTGGCGAGCGAGAGCATATAAAACACAACCGGGTTGTTAAGTTTCGGAATCGATCCAACCCGCTCTCCCACCACCACGTACAAGACAACGCTCACTAACAGCGCGATCTGAATGATGCGTATGACTTTGATCGCCGATTCCATGTTTGCGAATATTCTGCCTCAATTGGAAACACGCTCTGTCAAAAATCCTGACAGGTGCCACCCTCGCCAATGAGGACAAGTGTACTCACCAAGACGATTTGCGCCAGATCTTGGCTCTCGATGCTAATGCCTATGCTCCGTCAGAGCCGGCCTTACCCGCAAGAAAATCTGGAACGACACCGGATTCTTTCCGTAGGCATCGTCCAATACTCCAGGCTTCGAATAAAACGTCACGTCGGCGCCGACGCCAAACTGCCATGCGCGTGTTTGCGCTAGGTCACGCACTCCGCCGAATGTGTACGCCCCAATGCGATACGCAGGGTGCGTTGCTGCCGCAGGAAAAAGCTCGTCTTTATCGACCAGCTCGAGCCTTGTGAACGCATAATTGCGGCGCCGGAAGTTGACCGTTGACTCGGCCAGATAGCTGTTCAGATTGGTTCCCGTCTCCTCTTTATGCTTTCGTCCCCACACCAGCGAAGTTGCCCAACTGCCTCCTGTCCACGGCCGATCGTATCCGACCGAGGCCGACTGGCGCATCTCATTGCCGGGTTCAAGAGCTTCGGGATGAATGAGCTTGCCGTAGCTGTATTGGGCAGTCCAGTTGCGAGATGGCGCTACGCTCAAGCGAGCGGACCATGCGTCCAGCGGCGCAAGTTGAATGCTCCATCGCTGTTCGTTCGGCTCGCGCCCATTGAAAACGGATCCTTCAATCTTGAGGTGGCTCACAACAAATCCGGTGGTGAGGACTCCGAAACTGGTGTGCGTCGAATCCTGCAGGTGATGTCCCAGCGGCGCCATCGGCAATTCCGAAGCGGAACTCCGATGAATGTAGGTAACCGGGCCGAGAGCCGGATTTGCCGACGGCCCCCCGTACCAGAGCCACGAAACACCTTTCGCGATGGGAAGCGTGTAATACGCGGAGAGCTCCGCGAATACATTGTGAGGGTGCTGATGATCTACGAGCGGCTCTCCGTGGTAAGTTTCGCCGGTCTGGAAGAGTTCCGGAAATCCTGGATGCGGCGACGTCAACGACTCCGCGGAAAACATCTGCCGAAAGAGCAGCGTTCCTCTCCCGAGCTTGGGTTGCTGCATTGTCATTAGCCAGTTGATCGATTCGGCTTTGCCTGCTCCTCGCGGCCCGCCCTGCTGGTTGTAATCGAGGAAAACTACGCCATGCGCCATCAAGTCCCAGCCGTCGCGGGAAGTCATCCACCTATGTGCAGGTGCGGACGCGGGCTCCCAGGCGGTCCCCGCGCTGGCATGAGGCGAAGGCATCCAGTCCGCTCCCGACATCGACATCTGCATTCCGGCCATGTTCTCCATGTCATGACCAGAATGCTGATGTTCGTTCGTGCCCGACTCTTGCGCGTGCGCGCACGTGACAATCAGGCTGACGACAAAAAGACAGACAATACCGGCTCGCAAATCTCCCTCCGCTCGACACAACAGCAACTGTTTTTCACGAGGAACGCCTGGACAGAAGCGAGGTCTAGATGCGAAGGGCCAGACTGATGGGAGGATCGCCGGAAGATCGAAACGGTTGATCACTTTGGATCGAACCTATCTTCACAACTGCTGGATCGGAAATGACGCGAGCCAGGAAGCCGTGACAGGCTGGCGCGGCGATCGTGGACGGCTGAACGATCAAAGAGTCGTGGCCGCTTTGGCAGCAAACATAATTCTTTGGTTGCGGCAACGGCGTTTTGTGACTCTGTTCGTGACACCCAGCGGAACGTTGGGTCGATGAAGTTGGCAGGGGTCCGGCGTGCACTGTGACCCCGAATACAAGAACATGCAGCGCCATCAAAAGCGCGAACGATGGAAACGCGGTCTTCATCCGTAAAACCATCGGACGCTCAGCGCAAACGAAAAGTCACAAGGATCGAAATAATTTCTGCGGCAAAGCATCCTACGATCCCGTAATTTTCAGCCGCAAATCCTCCGGCAAACGCTCCCGGATCTCGGCGGGAAGCCGATCGTGAACCCTGCGGGCGCCAATCCGCGCGACATCGACCACCGTGGTGGGGGCGGGAGTCGCTACGGCCACCACCAGCCACAGCAGCGCCGAGAGCGCAAATCCCCCCAGGGCTATCAGCTCTAACAGCAAGGCATGCCGCGGACCGAAGTGCCGGATGACGCCAAAGGCTAGCAGAAACATGCCTGCCGAAACCGAAGCCAGAACAATCAGGGAAACGTCGATAATGCGATGGATTTTCTGTCGGCTGCGGCAATACTCACAGGCCGCAAAATGATGCTCGTAGTCTTCGCGCATCTCGGGCGCGAGGCCGGATATATCGTACCGCCAGCCAGCCAAAATCTTGCCAACGAGGGGATCAACACATTGGCTCATACTAAGTGGCTAGAGCCGGATGGGCTCCAATGGTTCTGTCTGTGATGCAAGCATCACCCGGTTTCGAAGCAGCGTCTGGCGAGGACCCAGAGCCTTCATCGCTGCTCGCCGGGCAATTTCGGGATGGTTGTTATGCTCGGAGAGATGCGCTAAAACAACGAACGCTGCTTGTCCATCATAATCGTTGATGAAGAATTGCGCGAGTGCATCGTTGGAGAGATGGCCTACACGGCTCATAACACGCTGCTTAACCGACCACGGGTAGGGGCCCACGCGCAGCATCTCTACGTCATGATTGGATTCCATCACCAGCACATCGCAGCCGCGCAAGTGGTCCCGAACGCTCGCCGGCACATAGCCCAGGTCGGTGGCGAAACCGATCTTCACCCCTTCCGCTCGAAACGTGAATCCCACCGGATCTGCGGCATCGTGTGGAATTGTGAACGGCATGACTTCGATGTCGCCGATCTGAAACCTTCTTCCCGAGGCGAAAACTTCTAGCTTCTCGATCTGCGGTCGTACACCGTTCTCATCGCGCATCGATCTGGCCCAACACTGATGCGTGGCGCCCGTCATGAACACGGGAATTCGCAGTTTCTTCGATAACGTCCACAAGCCATAAACATGATCGCAGTGCTCGTGGGTGATGAGCACCGCGGAGAGAGACCTGGCATCGTCTGCAAGCGCTTTGAGCCGCTTGAAGGTCTCACGGCAGGAGATCCCGGCATCCACCAGGATCTTCGTCTTCGAAGTTTGCATGACGGCGCTGTTTCCGCGGCTGCCGCTGGCCAGCACCGACACAGACACGCCCATACGTTCGCAGCATACCTGTTCCGGCTGTGGAACGGCGAGTACTTTTATGGTTAGCCGGGACCTTCGTGCGAGTCGGAAGAACTCAGCCTAGAACGACGGCATGCCGACTCCACTACTTCTCCGCAGAAATGTTCCCGATGGCCTGGCGCATCATGGCGCCTCCATACGCGCCGGCAATCCCGGGCAGGAACGCCAGAAACGATTCGTAAATTTGGGCACGGTATGGTTTCTGGATCAGAATGACATAGCCAAGCAATTCGGCGATGGGCACGAAGATACCAACGATGACGACCCACCTCCACGGCCGGGACGGACGCCACGCCCCGAGGATCATGCACGGAGCGAGCACCAGCA
>Ga0210409_10001989_pt1 | contig 25273 bp, 23 predicted proteins | sample IncBWH17MmetaG_FD_161649 | JGI IMG/M metagenome (GOLD analysis project Ga0210409, IMG submission 161649) | Forest soil microbial communities from Barre Woods Harvard Forest LTER site, Petersham, Massachusetts, United States - Inc-BW-H-17-M | ecosystem: Environmental > Terrestrial > Soil >...
TAGGCTAGAAGGACCCATGAAAGTTGCGACACATCAACTCCGATGCACAGAGTGCGGTATCAGGATAGCTGGAAGCGAAGTCAACAGTATCTTTCGCTGCCCCGAATGTAACGGCCTCTACGACGTCATCTATCCCTGGTCGTCGATCCCCAACGGGGACACTCCGGCATCCGACAGCAAACTCCCCAACTCAAGCGCCCTCCGCTGGCTCTGGCAGGAGCGCCGGTCGTCAACGATGGCGGTGGACCAGTCCGGCGTCTGGCGCTTCCGCGACCTTCTTCCCATCGTGGACAACCCCGACAACGTCGTAACCCTCCGCGAGGGCAATACTCCGCTCTACGATCTGCCACGCTGCGCCAAGTTGGCCGGAATCGATTGGCTACTGGCCAAGCATCAGGGGATGAACCCTACCGGCTCCTTCAAGGACACCGGCATGACCGCCGCCCTCTCCGTCGCCGCCGAGCGTGGATTCGAATGGGTCGCCTGCGCATCGACAGGGAATACATCTGCCGCTATGGCCGCCTACGCCGCTCGGGCCGGTCTGCGCAGCATCGTCTTCATCCCCGAGGGCAAGATCGCCTGGGGCAAGCTCTCGCAGTCCATGGACTACGGCGCGCTCACCATTCAGCTCAAGACCGACTTCGACGGCTGCGTCCGCATCCTCACCGATCTCGTCACCCGTTTCCCCATCTACCTGCTCAATTCGGTCAATCCCTACCGTCTTGAAGGCCAGAAGACCCCAGCCATCGAGCTCCTCGAACAGCTCGAGTGGCAGGTGCCGGAGCATGTCATCGTCCCCGGCGGCAATCTCGCCAACGGCTCTGCGCTCGCCAAGGGCTTCACCGAGATGCATCACCTCGGCCTTATCCCGCGCATCCCAAAGATCAGCATTATTCAGGCCCAAGGCGCCAATCCGCTCTACCGCAGCCTGCAGGAGAATGGCGGCAAAGAGCTGATCCCCGTCAAGGCCAATACCCGCGCCACCGCCATCCGCATCGGCAATCCGGCGTCGTGGCGCAAGGCTCTGCGTGCGCTTCGCACAACAGGCGGCTGGTGCGAGCAGGCCAGCGAGCAGGAGATCGCCCTTGCCAAGGCCCAGATCGGCGCCGAGGGCGTCGGTTGCGAGCCCGCATCAGCGGTCACACTCGCCGGACTCAAGAAGCTCGTCGCCCAGGGCAAGATCACCCGCGAAGAGCGTGTCGTCCTCGTCCTCACCGGCCACACCCTCAAGGACTCCGACTACACCATCAACTACCACCGCAACGAGCTCTTCACCGAAGCCGAGAACGCCGGAATCTCTGCTGACGATCAGCCGCTTCACGCGGCACTGCGCAAGCCCCCTATCGTCCTCGAACCCGAGTCCGACGCCGTGCTCCGCGCTCTCGAGTCCCACATGAAGCTGACCCACCTGACCCAGCCTGCATGACCGACACGAAGCCGTTCCACCTGAAACTCCCTGCTACCTCCGCCAATCTAGGTCCCGGCTTCGATGCCCTGGGCCTTGCAATGGCGCTTTACCTCACAATCGACGCCACCCCCGCCTCGACCTTCCGTATCGAGGCCACAGGCCGCAACGCCGACCTGTGTGGCGCGCTGGATAACAACCTCATCCTGTCCACCTACACCAGCGTCCTGACCACGGCTAACCGTCCGGTTACACCACTTTTCTTACAGCTCCACAACGAAATTCCTCTCGGAATGGGCTGCGGATCGAGCGCCTCCGCCCTGTTGGCGGGAGTCATGCTCGCCAATCATTTCGGCAATTTAGGCTGGACCAACCAGCAAATCCTCGAAGAAGCCTGCCGGCGCGAAGGCCATCCAGATAACGTAGCCGCGTGTTTTCTGGGCGGAATGACCGCGTCGGCTATGTCGGAAAGCTATGTAATTACAGCAACATACGGAATAAATCTAAACTGGAACTTGTTCCTTGCTCTGCCTTCCGCAAGCCTCGCTACTGAAAAAGCCCGAGCCCTGCTCCCTTCCACTTACACTCGCGCCGACGCCGTTGCAAACGTTCAAAATACAGCGCTGCTTGTTTCAGCCTTCGCCCTTGGCCGTGGCGACCTCCTCCGCACAGCCATGCAGGACCGCCTCCACCAGCCCTACCGTATGGAGGCCTGCCCGCTGCTCCCTAAACTTCTCCCCCTGACCGCTAATCCAGCAGTTCTAGGAGTGGCTCTCAGCGGTGCAGGCCCATCCGTGCTTGTAATCGCCGATCCAGCCTCGGCTTTCGCTGTTCCAGCTCTGATCCTTCGGGCGGCTGACGATCCCTCGCTCGAAATCATCGAAACAACCATCGCGCCACCTGTCGTTCTGGCCTGAATTTCCGGGGGTTCAGACAAGGCTAACAAGGTAACTCCGCAACAAGTTACCTAAGATTCCTTTACGTTTTAGATTTTCCTTCGTACCTTAGCCGAGTGGGCAGTTCTGGGGAGGGCTGCTACGCCGCCCGTTGACCTCTTTTACGAGAGGTCCGGGCGTTTACCTTTTAAAGCCTCGTTTTCCTCGTTTGAATCTATGGATTCTCCTAAAGCATCTATTATTCTAGAGATCGCGCTGCGATTTGGAGAGTTCAAAGCAGGGCATCTGGAGGAAAGTAAATGGCAGGTCAGTTCGTCACCGATGTAAATGATGCAAACTTTGAAAAGGATGTACTCCAGTCGGATCAGCCCGTCCTGGTAGATTTCTGGGCTGCCTGGTGCGGTCCCTGTAGAGCGCTTGCGCCCGTTGTCGATGAAGTCGCGAGCCACTATCAGGGCAAGCTCAAGGTCATGAAGATGGATGTGGACGCGAACACCGCGACCCCGATGCGTTACGGCATCCGCGGCATTCCCGCGCTTCTTCTTTTCAAAGGCGGCAAGGTGGCCGAACAGATCGTTGGCTTCGTCCCAAAGGACACCATCGATAAGTCGATCATCAAAGTTCTCGCGTAAGCGCAGGCTTCGCGCAAAAAAATAACGGCCCGGCGATCACGAATCACCGGGCCGTTATTTTGTATGCTCGCGATGTTCCCGCGCCTGCAGTTGTTAGTGGTGATGCAGTGCGCCAAAGATCAACACCGAAACAATCCCCAAAAGAAGCAGGACAACCGCCCAAGGATTGCGGAACGAAAATTTGCCTGCCCACAACATCAGGCAACCTCCTCCCAGACTGACCAGCACACCGATGACATTGACGGCACTCATTCCGTTCAGTACATGCGGGACAATGTGGATGAGAAAGGCTCCGGCAAGGAAACATGCGAGGTAGTTGTACCACTTCACGCAAACCTCCTGAACAATACAAGAGTGAGACCAGAAGGGTAGACGACAAACGGTTCTCGCACAAGGATTGGCGCTTCGCACACAACAATGGCTCGACGACTAAAACCGTCAGGCCGTTGTTGTTGCTGCTCCAAAGAAGCTGGTGCTCACTCGGTCATTCCAGTCGTCATTCGCTAGACACTACTCTCAAGCGGAGAACTCGACGGCACCAGTCTTCAGGTCGTAAAACGCGCCGGTAATCTTGATGGTGCCGGCTTTCTCCAGATCGGCGATTACCTTGCTGTTTTTCCTGATGTTGGCGATGGTCAAGTCAATGTTTGTGCGAGCCACAGCATCCACGAACTCTGGATTGGTTGCCGTGCGGTCGCCCTCGTATTTGGTCGCCTTAATGGCTGGCTGGATCTTCGCAAGCAACTGCGTGAGATTGCCCAGCTTGGCGTTGGCGATCGCCCCGGCCACGGCACCACACGCCGAGTGACCCATAACAAGCACCAGCTTTGCTCCGGCGAGCTGCGTCGTGAACTCCATACTGCCGAGGATGTCGGGATTCTCGATGTTGCCTGCGACGCGTGCGTTAAAGACATCCCCCATGCCGAGGTTGAAAAGAATCTCCGCCGGAGCGCGTGAATCGACGCAACTAAGCAGCACTGCGGCGGGATACTGTCCGGATGCTGTAGCCCTTTGCTCGGCGAGAAAGTCTCTTGGGATCTTTCGGCCCTCGCGGAAGCGGGTGTTGCCATCTTTCAGCTTCGCGATGATCGAGTCAGGCGTCATCTGGTCGCGCGCTTCCTTTGTAAGCGCCACAATGGCCGGTTCCTGCGGAGCTGCGGGAATCTCCGCCGGTTTCGTCTCATCCGCCTTTGAATTGCAAGCGGAAAGCAAGCCGATTGCTGCAGCTGCGGTGGATGTCGTTACGAACGATCGCCTCGACAGCAGGCGATCCAGATTTCTCTTTTCGGATTCAGTCATAGTGGGGAGGGTCTCCTGGTTAGGTTGCAAAACAGGGCCCGGGATAAGAAATTCCGACTGTTTCAAGCACCGCAGGAAACGTCCCAACTATCAAGTGGGGGTTGCGAGTTTGTCAAGAAAGTGAATTCCCATCTCGAATAAGTGCAAGTGAAGCTGCATACCGCCTCGAGATCTTTTACTGGCTACTTGCAAGCATGAATTCGTTTGGAACGAAGTGCAGTTTTGCCTATCTGGAGCGTCCATCTAGTTTCATCGAGATATTCCACCGAGGTCAGATCAACCCATTGATCAATAATTAATTTGCGGACTGTCTTTGCCGCTGTCCGCCTTATCTTCATCACTATCGCCCGCCTTCTCCATCACCTTCACTACGATTCCGGAGGTATCGCCGCTCACCTTCAGCGGCTGCTCGGTGTCCGCGTACATGTGGATCGGGTTCAGGTGGGAGGACATTAAGCGGCCGCCACTGTATTCGGTCTTTAATATCGAATCCGTCGCTGAAGAAATCTTTAATATGTAATCGCCCTCCGGTACAAACGACATGCCGAATCTTCCATCGGACATGTTGATCGAAGATTCAGTCAGCGTGCTCTTATCGAGAGCATCTAACAAAAGGACGGAACCTGCGTTGACCGGATGTCCATCTCTCTCAGAAGTTACGACTCCGCTGATCATATAGAGCCTTGAGATCGGCACGGTAATATCCGCGTCCGAACGGTCTTCGCCTTTACCAATAGTGATAGCCTTCGCGATAGATCGCCGTGCGGTATCGCCAAAATAGATATGCATCGCCCTCGTTGAATCTCCGTGGAAACGCGATCCCCCAAGAATCACGCCCGTTGTACTTAAACTGAAGAGTTCGAGATCGATAAAGACCAGATACTCGCCAGGCGTTAGCGGAGCTATCCGATAGTGGCCCTGATCGTCAGTAGCCGGTTGGCCATGGAATCTGCTCAACGCAACATCCGAAAACGGCTTCCAGCTACCATCCTTCTCTTTGCGCAAGACGCTAACTGGAGCGTCCGCAACATACCCTCCATCGTCATAAAGAACCCTCCCGCTTATCGCTGCACCCCTCTCCAGACGAAAGTCCATTCTTGTTGCCTGACCCCTGACTACCGTGACCTGCTGCAACGCGGTGCGAATTCGTTTCTCGTTCAACTCCGGTGGAATCGTGATTTCATCCGAGGCGAACTCTGTCAACGGTGACAGATAACCTGCCAACTCGACCAGGATGTAGTACGTCCCTGGGGTTACATACTCGATCGCGAAGCTCCCATCGGGTCTGGTTTCCGTCAATGTAGTGGAAGGGAAGTGAGCGGGGGCAGAGGATGACTTCGCCTCAGGGGTCACACGTTTGAAATCTTCCACCGGTTCAATCGTCACCCGGGCGAACCGTGCGGGAGCATTCGTGTCTGCGCAGTAGACGTGACCGACAACCGACCCAAATCCCTGCGATTCAACCGTCTGCTGAGGCGGTTGCCCCCATCCTGTGGCGGACAGGGCAACAATGAGTAAACACCGGGCATATGCGCGAGGCCTCATCGAATGCAGCTTACCGCTTGCGCTTCGATTCGGCCAGAGGGCCGGACTTTCTTTGTGCTTCCTCCTGCCACATACCCATTACACTGGCATTGATGCTTGAGTGGATGATCTTCCGCGTTGTGATGGTGGCCTTCTTCATTCTGGCCAGCAGTTTCTTCGTCGCTGCCGAGTTCGCGCTCGTCAGCGTCCGCGAGACGCGCATCCAACAGCTCATCTCACTGGGCCGGCCCGGAGCGCGCACTGCTCTTCAGCTCAAACACTCCATCGACGAATTCCTTCCTGCTGTGCAACTTGGCGTCACCGTCGCCGGCCTCGCCCTCGGCTGGATAGGCGAACCCGCCGTAGCCGATACGATCCTCACTCTCGCCGCCGGGTGGCTCCATGCTCTCCCTCCGCACGCTGCCATCTACGCGCACACGATGGCGGTGATCATCGCCTTCTCGCTGATCACCTACTTTGAAGTCCTGCTCGGCGAACTCGTTCCTAAATCCCTCGCCCTGCAGCGCGCCGAGCGCATCGCCCTCGCCGTCGCCGGCCCCATGGACGTCTTCATCCGCATCACGCGTCCCATCGTCAAGCTGATGAACGTCTCCGCAGCCGTCGTGCTCAAGCTCTTCCGAGCTCCACTACGCGGCGAAGGCGCTGTCCACTCGCCGGAAGAGCTCAAGCTTATCGCCACCGCTACCCGTCGCATGGGCCTGCTCCCTGTGTTTCAAGAAGAGATCATTCACCGCGCCATCGAGCTGAACCACGTCGTCGTCCGCGAGATCATGACACCACGTGGCAAGATATTCTCCCTGCCCGCCGATCTCTCCATCGAGCAGGCGAGCGCCCGCATCGTCGAAGAGCAGCACTCCCGCGTGCCCGTCTACGACCCCGCCCAAGGCCCCGAGAACATCATCGGCATCGTCTACTCCAAAGACATCTCCCGCCTGATGCACTTTCGCAGCGTCACCCTCGGCTTTGGCGGCAAAGCCGAATCTGTCCTGACCCTGCGCCAGGTGATGCGCGAGATTACCGTAGTCCCCGAAACCAAGCTGGCGATCGACCTCCTGCAGGAGTTCCAGGAGCGTCGCCGCCACATCGCCATCGTGGTCGACGAGTTCGGCTCGACAGTCGGCATCGTAACTGCAGAGGACCTCCTCGAGCAGATCGTCGGCGAGCTCGACGATGAGTTCGACATCGCGCGCCCCTCGCTCCTCAGCACAACGGGCGTTACCTCCATCGACGGCAGCACGCCCCTGCGCGATCTCGGCACGCAACTCCACTGGGCCTTCCCGCGGGAGCCCGGCATCGAGACCCTCGCCGGCTTCCTCCTCGCGCACCTCGGCCATATTCCCAGCATTGGAGAAAACATTGAGTACGGAGGCCGCCGCTACACCGTCGCCGAGATGTCCGGCCGTCGCATCAGCCGTGTGAATGTAACCACCGTCGCCGAGCCTCCAACTCAAAGCACTGTTGAGACAGCAAGCAGGGAACTGAGCTCATGAAGGCAACTCGCCTCTGGAAGCCTCTTCGCCGCATCCTCGTCACGCTGCCTGTTCTTTGGGTCGTCGTTTCGGTCGTCTTCCTGTTGATCCATCTTGTTCCCGGTGACCCCATCGTGCAGATGCTGGGCGAAGGCGCCACTGCCTCCGACATCGACGCCCTTCGCCACTCCTACGGCCTCGATGCGCCGCTCGCGCAACAGTACGCGCACTACTGGCACGGCATCCTCCACGCCGACCTCGGCCAGTCGCTTCGACTCCACGACTCGGTTACCCACCTCGTGCTCCAGCGCTACCCGTACACTCTCGCGCTCACAGTCGCGGCGCTTTTTATCGGCATCGTGCTCTCGATTCCAGCAGGTATCTGGTCTGCGCTGCATCGCGATCAATGGCAGGACCGCACCGCCGGAGTCATCTCGCTCATCGGCCTGTCGTTCCCTAACTTTGCCCTCGGTCCGATCCTCATACTTGTCTTCTCCATCTCGCTCGGCTGGCTCCCCGTATCCACGGCAGGCACAGGGGGCACAACCGATTTCCTCCTCCACCTCATTCTTCCCGCCGTTACGCTTGGCCTTTCTCTCGCTGCGATCCTCACGCGAATGGTCCGTACCGCAATGCTCGAAGAGCTATCACAGGACTATATCCGCACCGCGCGAGCCAAGGGCCTCACCGAGAACGCTGTCGTCTATCGCCATGCATTGCGCAACGCGCTCATTCCCGTGCTGACCATCATCGGCCTGCAGTTCGGCAGTCTTCTCGCAGGAGCTATCGTCACCGAAACCATCTTCAGCTGGCCCGGCATAGGCCGTCTCACTTTGTCCGCCATCTCCAACCGCGACTATGCTCTCGTGCAAGGTTGTATACTCGCTGTCGGCCTGACCTATGTTGCCGTAAACTTACTCACTGATGTCGCTTACACCATAGCTAACCCACGCATTCAGAGTGAATAAAAGCACCACAAGGAACCCATGAAGATCTGTCTCATTGCTGCCCTCTTCGCGACCATCTCTGCCTCCGCACAGACCGAGCCCACAACGCCGCCCGCACATCTCTTCCACGACACCCGCCACGGTGTTTCTTTTCAGGTCCCAGCCGGTTGGAATTTCAGCCGCAAAGACTCCGACCTGAGCACGTTCAACCTCGACGCCCGAACCGCTCCGCGCAGTACCCAGATGCGTGCTGTAGCCAACATCGGCTTCAATCCATTTCCCGCATCGACATTCAGCGGAGCTCTCTTCTACTTCAGCGTCACACCTCACACGACCGAAGCCGAGTGCAGAGCACAGGCCTCGGCTCCGCCTCCGCGCAACGCGACCACTGCATCTATCAATGGCGTGTCCTTCACCCACGGCTACGATGAGCACGGCACCAGCTGCATCGAAGCACGCAACGAAATCTACACTGTCCATCGCGATAACGCCTGCTATCGCTTCGATCTTGTCATCAACACCTTCTGTGGCGGCGAAGTCAGCGGCGCCCACGACATTACGCCGCAGCAGATCGAAGCTGTTCGCAAGCGTCTCGAATCCATCCTCGATAGCGTAAAGTTTGACGCTAGATAAGTTCCACGATCCTCGCCGCGACTTTATCCGGGCTTACAGTTACCAGCGCCACTGTGATCGGAAGTGCAAACCTCCGAGGCCCGGCGCTTCCCGGATTCAGATACATCACGCCCTGCTTCGTCTCGACGGAAGGTTTGTGCGAGTGCCCGCTCACAACGACCGCGACTCCAGCCACTACAGGATTAATATCGAGATCGCGCACCGAGTGCACCAGATAAAACAGTTTTCCCGCAAGCTCCACCACATCGGTGGCCGGAAGCTCCGCACACTCTCCGGAGCCATCCACATTGCCGCGGATGGCAGTCACGGGAGCAATCTTTCTCAATTCATTCAATATCGCAGGCTTCCCCACGTCGCCCGCGTGCAGAATGTGCTCTGCCTCGGCCAAGGCAACCAAAGCCTCGGGCCGCATCAGCCCATGTGTATCCGAGATCACCCCAATCAACATCGTGTTTAGGCCAGCTTCAGGCTCTGCAGCGAGGCAAAGTGCTGGCTCTGTTTCGGATCGTGGCTGCGGTCCGGATCGATCCTCAGCTCCACCACAGTCACCCCGGTCAGGTCGACGGCGTAATCCTCCAGCTCCTCCGTCGTTCCATGCGGAGAGAAGTTCCACTGCTGCCGCACCACCTCGCGCAGCTCCTTGGCCGAGCCCGCAAGCAGCACAAACTCCTGCGACCGCTCTGCCACGCGATCGACAAAGTGCAGTTGAATCCGATGCACCGCGATAGGCTCATCGATCAATAGCCGAATCACCTGCGGCCCCTTCTCCGCGGCGCGCCAACCAGTTGTTGGGGTCTTGCCCAGAGCATGTTCAATCGGAAAGTCTACGGCCTCGGACGATATCTCCACGCGTGCAATTCGTTCCAACTCGCGCCAGTGTTCCCCCAACGGAGAAACCGCCACAGGGTTCGGTGTAATGATGCTCTTCCGCATAACGCCATGTACCTCAGCGCCAAGCATATCCGATAACCAGTCCACCCGCTCGGCAATCACTCATTCCGCAAAGGCGTAACGGTGATCAAAGTGAGAAAGACTGATAAGAACTGATTAGAGCGGGCAGTTTGTCCCACATCTTCTTTTTTTTATCAGCTTTTATCATCTTGATCACCGTTACACCTTTACGACCGAGCGCCCAGCTTTATCCGTGGATCCAGATAGTCTCTCAGCGCATCTCCAAGAAAATTAAAGGACAACACACAAAGCATCACCGCCATCGCAGGAAAGAACACCAGATGCGGCGAGTCAAACAGATGCGACCGCGCATCGTTCAGCATCGATCCCCAACTGGCCGCCGGTGGCGGAATCCCCAGCCCCAGGAAGCTCAGCGTAGCCTCTGCGAGCACCGCGCCCGCCATCCCAATCGCAGCCTGCACAATCAACGGTTGCAGAATATTCGGCAGCACATGCCTGCTCATGATGCGAAGATCTGAGGCCCCCAATGCCCGCGCCGCTTCTACAAACTCACGCTCTTTCACCGCCATCACCTGCGCCCGCACCAGCCGTGCATACCCTACCCAGCCCGAGATCGCTAGCGCCAGAATCACATTTACCAGCCCAGGCCCCATGAACGCGACAAACGCAATCGCCAGCAGAATGCCCGGAAGCGCAAGGAACGCGTTTGACACATAAATATTCACTACTGTGTCAGTCCACCCGCCATAAAACCCCGCCAGGCCGCCAGCCACCAGTCCCAACGCCAGGGACAGCCCCACCACGCTCACCGCCACAACCAGGGAGATACGGGCTCCATACAAAGTGCGCGAAAGAATATCGCGCCCCAACTCGTCCGTTCCAAACCAATGCGCGGTCGAAGGCCCCATAAGTCTTCCCGTCAGGTCAAGCTGTGCCGGATCCTGCGGAGCAAGCCAGGGTGCCAGCAAAGCACAGATAACAAAGGTGATCAAAAGCGCGACTCCAAGTGCTCCGAGCGGCTGCCGCCTCACCGCCTCGCCAGCGGACCAACCTGTCTTCCTCGTAATCGTCTCCACGCCGCCTCCTCGGTCTAAATGCTACATCCATATCTCTTAAAACCGGACTCAGACCAGGCAACTCCTACAACGAAAGCGCAATCCAAATCAGGAATAGCGGCCGCTATACTCTGACCTAAGCAAACCTCCCGAGACCCCGTTGGAGTATGAAACGGGTTGAAATGACGTTTTTTTTGAAATAAATTCAGCAACAAAAAGGAGCACTTCCCGCCTATGAGTCTCAAAGGAGAAAAAGCAGTAGTTTGCGGCGCCGGTGGTTTCATCGGTGGCCACCTCGTCCAAAGCCTGTTGGCCAATGGCGTCGATGTCATCCGCGCCGTCGACATCAAACCCCTCAAGGAGTGGTACCAGGTGTCTAAAGACGTAGAAAGCCTCTCCCTCGATCTCAAAGACAAAGACAGCGCTTACGAGGCTGCCGATGGTGCCACTGCTGTCTTCCAGTTAGCCGCCGATATGGGCGGTATGGGCTTCATTGAAAACAACAAAGCTCTCTGCATGTTGAGCGTTCTAACCAACACCCATATGCTCATGGCAGCGCGCGAGAAGGGCGTCGAACGTTTCTTCTTCTCCTCCTCTGCCTGCGTCTACAACGGAGAGAAGCAAACCAATCCCGACGTCGTCGCACTCAAGGAATCAGACGCTTATCCCGCCTTGCCCGAAGATGGCTATGGCTGGGAGAAGCTCTTCAGCGAACGCATGTGCCGCCACTTTGAAGAGGACTTCGGTCTTCAGGCCCGTGTCGCTCGCTACCACAACGTTTACGGTCCCCTGGGCACATGGAATGGTGGCCGCGAAAAGGCCCCTGCTGCCATCTGCCGCAAGGTGCTCGAAGCCAAGCACTCGGGTAAGCATGAGATCGAGATCTGGGGCGACGGCAAACAGACCCGCTCGTTCATGTATATCGATGATTGCACCAAGGGCACCCAGATGATCTTTGAGAGCGATATCCACGAGCCCCTCAATCTAGGCTCTGACGAGCTCGTAACGATCAATCAACTCGTCGATATCGTCGAAGAGATCGCCGGTGTCAAGCTGAAGCGCAACTACAATCTCAGCGCTCCAAAGGGCGTCAATGGTCGCAACAGCGATAACACCCTTATTCAGGAAAAGCTGGGCTGGGCGCCATCCATTACCCTGCGCGAAGGCCTCGCCAAGACCTATGCGTGGATTGAGAGCGAGATGCTTGTAGGAGTCACCAGATAGAGATGTCTGAAAGACCGGGCTCCTTTCTTTACCACCGCATCCTTGGGATCGACTTTTTTGATGGCTCCGCTCGAGCCGCCATCGCGAAACTACGCGATGGCGGCCTTCTTGTCGTTCCCGCCGCCCCGGCTCTTAAAGACATCGACCGCAACCCACACTACCGCGAAGCGCTGCTCAACGCCGACCTCGCCATTACCGACTCAGCCTTCATGGTTCTCATCTGGAACAGCCTTCAGCGCGCAAACATCCGTCGCCTCTCAGGCCTCGAATATCTTCGCGCACTCCTCCACGAGTCGGATGTCCGCGAGCCCGGAAATACTCTCTGGATCATGGCTGGCCCTGCCAGTTCGAGGGTAAATCTCCGCTGGCTGGGCAAGCAGGGAATCGCCATCCCCGAAGAGAACGTCTACATGGCCCCACGCTACGGCTCGATCATCGAGGACACTGCTCTCCTTGAACGACTTAACCGCATTCGGCCGCAGCACATCATCGTCACCATTGGCGGCGGGACCCAGGAGCGGCTTGGCCTGTATCTTAAGCGCAATCTCTCCTACCTGCCTGCAATCCACTGCATTGGTGCAGCGATAGCTTTCCTCAGTGGCGACCAGGTCCAGATTCCGGTCTGGGCCGATAAGTTCTATATGGGCTGGCTCTTCCGTTCGCTCTCCGAGCCCAGGCGCTACATCCCGCGCTATTGGGACGCCCGCAAGCTCTTCGGCCTGATGTTGCGCCACCGCGCCGACCTGCCCGCCCTGAGAACCTGAAAAGTGGTGTTTTTTAAGACCACGTTTACCACACATTTCACCACACGCTGTCCACAAAAAACCACCATCGAACCACCAAAATCCCCAATAAAACGCCATTTTCGGACGCAGAAATTAAACGCAGGATTTAATCAGGTATGGGATATCGACTTAACGCAGCGGAAGCCAAGGTGATTGGTGCCGGTCGAGGTCTCACCTTTGCCACGGGTTCCTACCATATAGCGGGAGCAGTACTGATCGGTGCAAAGGAACGAACCTCCTCGCATCACACGCTTTGCTACTCCGCGTTCTGCAGGATCGAAGGAACTGTCGGGACCGGTTGGATTTCGTACGACGCTGCCTGAGGCTGCAAGTTGACGATAGTAGTCCGGACGATACCAATCGGAGGTCCACTGCCAAACATTGCCCGCCATGTCATAGAGGCCGTAGCCGTTCGGAGGAAACTTAGTGACCGGTGAAGTGGTGTCGAATCCGTCTTCATCACTGTTCTTATCAGGGAAATGGCCTTGAAACGTGTTGGCCATGTACTTTCCATTAGGACGGAAAGAGTCACCCCAAACAAAAGGCTTGCCGGTAAGGCCACCACGAGCAGCAAATTCCCACTCAGCTTCCGTAGGGAGTCGTTTCCCAGCCCATCTGGCATAGGCGAGAGCGTCGTCATAGGAGACGTGGACGACTGGGTAATTTTCCTTGCCCTTGATGTCGCTTCCCGGTCCGCTTGGATGACGCCAGTTTGCGCCTTTGATATATGTCCACCATTGGAAGTGATCATTGAGTTGAACAGGATGATCAGGCGGCGCAAAGACGACTGAACCAGCAACGAGGTTCTCGGGTGAAGCGTCCGGGAAGTCTTCAGCTTTAGGCGTGCGCTCAGCTTCGGTGATGTAGTGAGTCGCGGCAACGAACTTTGCGAACTCAGCATTTGTGACATCAGTCTTGTCCATCCAGAAGCCGTCCACATAAACGCGATGGACGGGACGAGAGTCAGTGGTAGCCTGCATACCGACATGATCGTGATCCATGTCCGGAGGATCCTGTGCTCCCATCGAAAACTCACCTCCCGGAATCCAGACCATTCCTGGTGGGGTTTTGCTGGTAGGCACAACATTATTAGGTATCGTCAGAGCGAATAATGGGGTTGTAGGCATGGCTGTCGCTATCTCAGTCATGGGCTTAGCGGGAGCAGGGGTAGCCAAGTCGGTCGGTAGAATTCGTGCGGATGCAGTAGATGTTTTCGAAGATAACTTCCAGACAGTTGCCCCAAAGATTACAAGGATCGACAGAGCAAGAAAGGCCATTCGATACGTTCGATATTTGCTGGACCGGCTAGACTTGGCGGCTTTTTTGGTCTTCGACATCGAGCTCCCTTCGAGAGACATCGACCGCAGATGGTCATTTTCGAACTCTGGCGATGCGATGCCATCCCTTCGATACATGCGCTTACAGGCCCTTTTACCTCTCATCATCCATAAGGACGATCCACACTCCGCCCTGGTCATTGGATTTGGCACTGGCATAACGGCAGGCGCATTATTGCAATATTCAGGCCTGAATCAGCGTGTCTGTGCAGAGTTATTGCCCACTGTGGTCAGTGCGGGACCATTCTTTCATGGAAATTTTGGCGCATTCTCTGATTCGAAACTTAAGGTTCGCTTGAGTGATGGGCGCCGAGAACTCCTGCGAAATGCACAACGATACGATCTCATTACGCTTGAGCCACCACCTCCGTCAGCGGTTGGAGTTGTGAACTTGTACTCTCGGGATTTCTACCATTTGGCTGCCTCTCGGCTGCAACCTAATGATCTGTTTGCTCAATGGTTACCGATTGCAACACAGAATGACGATGACACACGTTCATTAGTGAGAAGTTTTCTGGATGTTTTTCCTTACGCAACGGTTTGGACAACAGAACTGCATGAGATGTTACTTATTGGTTCTCTCTCGCCGATAGAGCTCAATTTGGATCGCATTAGCCAACGCTTTAATCAAACCGCGATAAGCGACGCTCTCAAGGAAGTCGGTATCTCATCGTCCGCAGCGCTTCTTGCTACCTGGGTAATGGGAAGGGAAGGACTTGATCATTACGCAGGCACTGCGCTTCCCGTGACGGATGATCGTCCTCGAATCGAATATTCGTCGTGGCCTCGACAGGACGAGATCACACGTGTGTTGCCCGAGTTACTTGCACTTCGGTCAGAAGCCGCCTGTAATTGATAGCAGTGATACGTCTTTGGCAAACATTTCTGAGGAACGCGAAAACCTGATGGCGTTCTATGCTGCAGGAATCGCTGCTTACAATGGCGATCGGCAGATATGGGCACGCGAGATATCGCAAGCCTTACGGCGTGACCCTGATAATCCCTACTACAATTGGGCTGTCAACCGTTAGATCGAGAAGCTCATCGCCGGAATCGTTCGCCCCGGCTGCGTCTTAAGGTTCTCGAAAACGGTGCGTTTGCATCCTCCTTTGAACAGGGCCAACTCAGGTGGGGTGGATTTATTTCTTCGAGGAGAGCTTCGCGTCGGTATTTTTTAGCAACCATGCTTCAGATTGACGGTAGATTGGAGTCGATAGAACCACGCTCGTGGTCGGCATCCCATAGGGCAGAAGACGTTCGATAAGCGGTTCCAGTTGGTCGATAGAAGACAACATGACCTTGATAAGGAAGGCATCACCACCGGTAATATGATGACACTCCTGCACTGCATCGAGACTGGGAAGAAATTTCAGGAATGGACGATAGTGCGTGTTGTCGCAGGTCAGTCGAATAAAGGCTATGACGGAATATCCAAATGCCTTTTCATCGAGGATAGCCCGATATCCCAAGATGGTTTTATTGCTCTCCAACTGCCGCACACGTTCTGCAACGGCTGACGGAGAGAGTCCGACTTTTCGTCCCAGTTCTGCGTAGGAGGTTCTCGCATCCGAAGCGAGTGACTGCACGATTTTGTAGTCGATGGAATCGAGAGCATCAGAGATCAAGGGGGCATCCTCGCGAAGAAAGTCTTTTTGAAATTAGACACGATTGTTCGACATTTTTCGATCCTTCGGCCGGATGTTGATTCGTTGATATATGTCGGCCAGTACGATGGATTGATCTGCTGTCGTGGCAGAGATTCGCTGAATTCACTAATTTTAGATGCTTTTTGCCGCTAAATGCCATGGCTACCTTTTTGTCTTCTGAACTATTCTGCTCCCTATGATTGAATTGCGAGGAAATACGCTAACCATTGAAGAGGTCATTCGAGTAGCACGGGATGGAGAAGTCGTTTCGATCTCTGAAGAGTCGCTTCTATCGATGGAGCTATCGCGTAGCAAGGTAGAGACGGCGCTGGGTAGTGAGGATGCTGTTTATGCGCTGAATACCGGCGTAGGGCTGTTAGCAAATGTGCGGTTGGAAGAGGCAAGTATAGAGCAGATGCAAGTAAACCTCGTGCGCTCGCATTGTTGCGGTGTGGGAAGCCCACTTCCTGCAGACGTTGTGCGAGCGATGATGCTAATACGGGCCAACATTCTGACCATGGGACTTTCGGGCATTCGGCCCATTGTTGCGCTACGACTCTGCGATCTTCTGAACAGAAACATTACGCCGATTGTGCCGATGCGCGGGAGCGTCGGTGCTAGTGGCGACCTCGCCCCTTTGGCACATATGGCGCTCGTCCTGATTGGTGAGGGAGAGGCAATCTATGATGGCCAGCGCCTGCCCGCTGCGGAATGTCTGAGGCGCGCCTCTCTCGAGCCGCTGAAACTTCAGGCCAAGGAAGGGATTTCGCTTCTTAATGGAACACAGGCGATGCTGGCGATAGGTTGCTTGCAACTCCATGATCTAAAGAGTCTTTTTCAGTCCGCACAGATTGCAACTGCACTTACGCTGCAGGCATTGAGAGGGACATCGGCAGCTTACGACGTGCGACTTCATGCTGTACGTCCGCATCCTGGACAGATTCAAAGTGCGAAAGGTCTCCGTGAGTTGCTGGCCGGAGCTGAGCGTCATACATCCAGTACGAAGGTACAAGATGCCTATTGTCTACGGTGTGTTCCACAGGTACATGGTGCAGTGTGGGATTGTTTTCTAGAAGCGGAGCGCGTCTTCTCCATCGAACTGAACAGCGCGACTGACAATCCTTTGCTCTTTGAAGACGACTTCATCTCAGGTGGGAATTTTCACGGCGCACCGCTAGCTCTTGCACTTGATCAGATGGCGATCGCGCTTTGCCAACTTGCTGGGATATCAGAACGAAGGACGGAGAGACTTATGAATCCCAGTCTCAATGAGGGTTTGCCGGCATTTTTAGCTAGCCGACCGGGAATTGAATCCGGCCTAATGATGGCCCAAGTAACCTCCGCGGCACTGGTTGCTGAAATGCGCGTTCTTGCCACTCCTGCTTCTGCCTGTTCGATTCCGACTAGTGGAAACCAGGAAGATTTCGTGAGCATGGGAATGACATCTGCTTTGAAACTGATGCAGTCCGTTGAACTGTGCCGGATGGTTATAGCAGTCGAATGGCTGACGGCAACACGGGCTCTCGATTTTCGCGGCGACCGGTTTGTTTCGCCGCTGCTAGACGCAGCCCGCGATGCCTTTCGTGTCGAATGTCCAGCATGGGAAGAGGATTGCGCGTTGTCGGGCATTATGGCCGACGCTGATAATTTTCTTGCAAGAGCTAACTGGCCCTCTATTCTGAGGGGACAAGAGGTTTTTCAGGCATGAGCACCTACACTCCTATTCATGCACCTCGCGGCAACGCGCGTACGGCCCAGGGCTGGATTCAAGAAGCAGCCAAGCGCATGTTAATGAATAATCTCGATCCCGCGGTTGCGGAGAAGCCGGAGGAATTAATTGTTTATGGAGGACGCGGAAAGGCGGCGCGCAATTGGGATGCTTACCATACTCTGATCCGTACGCTTGATCGGTTAGAAAATCACGAAACACTTCTCGTGCAATCGGGCAAGGCTGTCGCGGTTCTGGAGACGCACCCTCTTGCACCTAGAGTGCTCATAGCAAACTCGAATTTGGTTCCGCACTGGGCGACCTGGGATGAATTCGATCGTCTGGATCGGGCAGGCCTCATGATGTATGGTCAGATGACCGCTGGCTCATGGATCTACATTGGGACACAAGGCATTCTTCAAGGTACGTATGAGACGTTTCTAGGTGCAGCGAAGAAATATTTCAAAGGATCGCTACGGGGGACGATCACACTAACGGCTGGCCTTGGTGGGATGGGTGGTGCACAGCCGCTCGCGGTTAAATTGGCCGGAGGCGTGAGCATCTGCATCGAAGCAGATCAGACCCGAATTGAGCGCAGAATAGAGACACGGTATCTCGATGAGATAGCAACTTCGCTCGAAAACGCGATCGTCCGGGCAACAGCGGCGCGTACGGAGGGTCGCGCAGTCTCCATCGGCATACTCGGAAATGCTGCTTCGATCCTGCCGCAGATCGTGAGACAGGGATTCGTTCCCGATATTGTTACTGATCAGACGAGCGCACACGACCCGCTCTATGGTTATTGGCCCATTGCAAAAGAAGACGAAGACCTTACGGTACAACGCAACAAGAATCCTGAACTCTACCTGGAACGCGTGCGAGCAGACATGGCTCAACATGTGCAGGCGATTCTGGAACTGCAGCGGCGTGGTTCGATCTGCTTTGACTACGGCAATAACTTGCGAGCTCAAGCTCAGCTCGGCGGCGTCACTAATGCATTCGATTATCCTGGCTTCGTCCCGGCCTTTATTCGCGATTCGTTTTGCGAGGGACGTGGCCCCTTCCGATGGGTTGCACTGTCGGGTGATCCCGCCGATATTGCAGCAACAGATGCTGCGCTACTTGAGCTCTTTCCCGATGACTCGCGGTTGAGCCAATGGCTCCCTTGGGCCGGCCAGCATGTGGCATTTCAAGGGCTCCCGGCGAGAATCTGCTGGCTTGGCTACCGCGAGCGAGATCGTGCAGGATTGCTTTTCAATCAAATGGTGCGGGATGGACGACTGAAAGCGCCGATTGTCATTGGCCGTGATCATTTAGATGCTGGTTCAGTGGCTAGCCCTTATCGAGAGACAGAGGCGATGATGGACGGCTCAGATGCTGTCTCCGATTGGGCACTCCTTAACTTCGCCACTGGTATTGCGAGCGGAGCCGGGTGGATGAGCTTTCACCACGGTGGCGGCGTTGGTATGGGGTACAGCCAGCATGCAGGTCTGGTTGCGGTTGCTGATGGTAGCGAAGAGGCTGAGCAACGGCTGCGTCTTTGCCTAACGAACGATCCTGCAATGGGCGTTATCCGTCATGCTGATGCCGGTTACGAGAAGGCGAGGGCTACCGCAGCTGAACGAGGACTCGACATGCCCAGCATTGGCGGAACCAGATGAGCAAATTGCTTTTGACAGGTATTTCTGAGCTCGTTACACCCGTTGGAGCCGGGCCTAAGTGCGGCGCTGCGATGTCGAAACTACGGATCATTCGTCGTGCGGCGATGGCAATTGAAGGAGAGCTTATTTCCTGGGTTGGTCTTGAAAGCGAATGGAGCGGGTCGTTTGACGAAGTGATTGATCTTGGTGGACGTGCTGTTATCCCCGGACTCATCGACCCGCATACTCATGCGATTTGGGCTGGAGACAGGCTTGCGGACTTTGAAGCGCGCAGTGCTGGTGCAACTTATGAGCAAATTCTTGCCGCAGGGGGTGGTATATGGCATACCATTCGCGAAACCGAGGGCAGGACCCGTGAGGAGATGGCCTCGCTCGCGGCGCCCCGGATCAAAGCCCTTATGCGCTCTGGTGCCACAACCATCGAAGTGAAGTCAGGATATGGGTATAGCCCCGAAGCGGAGATTCGAATGCTTGAGGCGATCCATCAACTGCAGGCCCAGACAAAAGCACGGCTGATACCTACACTGCTCATTCACCTTTGCCCAGAAAGTTCTGGCGAACGGAATCGGTACCGTGATTCGGTCTGTAACGAATTGATCCCGCAGGTATCTCAGCGCGGTCTCGCAATCGCTGTTGATATATTCGTTGAGCGACACTCATGGAACGTCGAAGACGCCGAAATTGTTCTGACATGTGCACAATCGAATGGACTGGCAATCAAACTTCACACGGAACAGTTTCAACGTGTAGGAGGCCTTGAGCTTGGTCTTCGGATGGGAGCGCTTAGCGTCGACCACCTTGAGGTATGTTCCCCTCAGCAGTGCAGGTTAGTGGGTTCGTCGAAGACGATTGCGACGATTCTGCCTGGAGTGAGTCTTCATCTTGGTCTACCTGCTGCGCCAGGTCGCGGACTGATCGATGCGGGAGCCGCGGTGGCGATCGCAACAGACCTCAATCCTGGCTCTAGTCCTCTCTACTCTACAGCGGCTGCAATGGGTCTCGCCGTGCGACTTAATGGCCTAACCGCACCTGAAGCTCTTATAGCCTCGACTTGCAACGCTGCTGCGGCTCTTGGTCTTACGGACATTGGCAGGCTCGAGGCGGGCTTGCGCGGAGACTTTCTTGTTCTCGAGAGCTCTGACTGGAGAGATCTTCCGTACACCATGGGACAGACGATGGTCAGTCAGGTATGGATCGAAGGCCAAAGGCAATCAATATGAGCATTTCTTATCAACCAGACCTACTCTATGTAGATAGTGGTTTTAGAGTAGGTTATGCGCTTGAAGTGGATGATTCAGGGAACGTCATCTCAGTGGAGCCGGTCTCAAAATCTGAGAGGGACGTTATTGTTCATCGCATGCCAGGTCGTGCACTCCTTCCGGGAATGGTTGATATTCACTCGCATTCATTTCAACGTGTACTTCGAGGAAAGGCAGAGTCGCGTCGGAGGGCTGGACCCGATTTTTGGTCCTGGCGCAACATCATGTATAAGTGCGCGCTGACGTTGCGTCCAGAGGAGATCTACGACGTAGCCCGCATGGCTTTTCTTGAAATGACGCTTGCAGGCATAACAACTGTTGGAGAATTTCACTATCTACATCGCACTTCCGAAGGAACACTATACGACGATCGAAATTTCCTGGCGAAGCAGGTAATCCGCGCTGCGGAGAGCATTGGAATCAGAATTGCGCTGCTAAGGTGCGCCTACGTCCGAGCGGGATTTGAGCTTCCGGCTGACCCTGGCCAGATCCGTTTTATTGAGCCAGACGTCGATAGGTTCTTGCGCGATTCGGAGAGTCTTAACAGTGAGATCGCCGCGATGCCTCCCACAGTAAGTTTTGGCCTGGCGCCGCACAGTGTTAGAGCTGTGCCTCGTGAGTATCTGAAGGAGGTATCGGATTGGGCGCACTCTAATGCGGTGCCCGTGCACATGCATGTCGCAGAGCAACCTGCCGAAATCGACGCCTGCATAGCTGAGTATGGTGTGACGCCCTTTCACTTACTTGATCAACTAGGCCTTCTTACCTCAGACTTCACTGCTATTCATGCGATACACCTGCAGCCTGGTGAGATTGAACGAATGGCCCGCGCCGGGATTACTGTGGGTGCTTGTCCAACTACCGAGCGCAATCTTGGAGATGGCATTCTCCGTGCTGACGAACTGATTGACGCCGGTGTTTCAATCGCATTTGGTACAGACAGCCATACCCAAACCGATGCGCTCGAAAATGTCCGCGAGTTAGAATCGAACCTTCGCCTGTTGCGGCTCCAGCGTGCGGTGTTGGATGGCAGGAAAGGCGAATCGCTGCCTGCACTCCTTTTTGACTTTGCCACCCAGGCGGGCGCCCGATCTCTTCATGTAGAGACAGGATTACTGAAACCAGGCAAACCGGCGGATTTCTTCGCCGTTGATCTTTCCGACTGTTCCATTGTTGGAAGCCTATCTGAAGAACTGCTGACAAACATTGTCTTCAGCATGTCACGTAGCGCTGTCTGCGAGGTTGTAATCAATGGACGATTGGTCATCGACCAAAAACGACATGCAATGCAGGATGACATTATTGCGGCCTTTCAGCGCGTTCAACAACGTATTGGGGGGGAGCTATGATCCCTTCGGCGACGTTGCTTCATGAGCTTGTGGCGATTTCCAGTGTTTCAAGCCAGAGTAATCGTCCACTGATCGAGTGGATACAGAAGTTTCTTCTGCCGCTTGGCTGGCACCAGCGTCTGCTGACCTACGAAGACGTCGCGGGTATCGAAAAGGTCAATCTTATCGCGTCTCCACAAACGTTCAGCGAGGGGACGATCAATGCTGAGCTTGCTATCGTATGCCATACCGATACGGTTCCTTATAGCGCAGCATGGTCTGATGCGACAAATCTAATCGAGAGAGAAGGTAAGCTCCACGGATGTGGAGCGTGCGATGATAAGGGCTTTCTCGCTTGTACCCTCGCAACTGTATCTGCGATGGATCTCTCGAATCTCAAGCACCAGCTTTGCCTCGTTTTCACCTCCGATGAGGAGATAGGTTGCCGCGGGGCTCGCTTTCTCTTCGAGCAGAACGTGTTTCGCGCGAAGTACGCGATCGTGGGCGAGCCCACCTCACTCGTGCCCGCCCGCGCAGGCAAAGGATATTGTCTGGCTGGTGTGAGCATAAAGGGTAAAGCGGCGCATAGCGCCTTCCCTGAAACGGGTCGTTCCGCAATCTTCGCAGCCGCTCGGCTTCTTCAAGAGATCGAAATCATGGCACAGGAACTGAAGCTTAACCGAAACGAATCCTTTTCCCCACCGTGGACGACGTTGAATGTTGGCGAGATTCATGGTGGCACAGCCAAGAACGTAATTCCTTCGGAGTGTTCCTTTCTTCTTGAGTGGAGACCCATTCCTGAACAGCCACCTGGTCATGTCCTTGATTGTCTAGAGAAGATAATTGATCGGTTGTCGATAGAGGGGATTGAGATCGGAATCGAAGTTCTCAGAATGGATGTCGGGTTCGAAACGAGAATTGATAGCCGCGTAATTCAGTCGGTGCGAAGCCATCCAGAGACAACAATCAACACGATCGCGTTCGGAACCGAGGCGCCGTGGCTTGCGAGGATGGGAGCGGAGGTTGTGGTCATCGGGCCCGGATCGATGCTGACGGCACACAGCCCACGTGAATGTGTACCTACGACAGAACTGGATGAGTGCGTAAAAATACTTCAAACAGCTATAGAGGAATTATGCGCGTGATCGATCTCTAGGTAAAAGTGATTGAAGATACTGCTAATCATATGCCTGGGTCAGACTTGGTCTAGTTCTATTCCTGGCACGCTGCGTATCGACACCCTACCGAAAAGACCATCCGACAGTAGAGGACGCGCCTAGGTTATTTGACGGCGCACCAATCACTGGCCGGTTGTCATAGTTGTTATAGAAGCTCGCACGAAAATAGAAATCCTTATAGAACTTGAAATAAATATCTTGATTCAGGGTCACTCGAACACGCCCGGGTGAAGTGAGGCTCGGGTAAATCCACAGATTTGTTTCAAAGCTCGTTGAATCAAAGCGAAATGTCGAGTACTGGACTGCGACGGCACTATCGATGCTGTTGGCGTTTGTTGTTGAAGTTGTATTCGATGCATCTTTTTCAACCGTATATGCAAGTGCTCCAATAAAAGAGAGGTTCGTTTTATTTGTGTAAATGGGACGAACTGCGAGCGCAGCGCCCAGGGTCGTTCGCAAATCAATCTGTTGTTCGGAGCTTGAAAGGAAATTCGCGATTCCTCCTGCATACCAGTGAGATTCGCGTAGTTGTCTGAAGTATTCAGTTTTGACCGTCGTTTCACTCGTATTATTTGTTTTCTGCTGGCTAGTGAACTGCGTGCTTGAAGAGAGAGAAAAAAAACGTGTGGTTGCCTGGTAGGTTAAATCGCTCTGTAGAGTTAAGTTTTTCTGCGAATTAGATTTGGCGAAGCTCGTTCCCAGATCGATACTTCCTTTCAATCGACGTATAAAAGTCTCGCCGGTCTGCTCGATACTGACCACATCATTGTGTGCAATGCTATTGGTTTCGTCTCCTGAGACTCTGACTATACGATCGTCATGCGATTCAGAGAGAACACCACTCGACGCATTTCCCTTTGTGCTAACGATGACGAACGGCTGGTTGGTTTGTATGTGATCAACTTGTTCCCAGTCAAGCACTACGGTAGAACTAGCGTAATCCTGCTTTATTGTAAGTTGGCCCTGATTGAGAGATCGTATCTCACATGTCATCTTGTCCCCGTTTTTCATGACAACGATATCCGTGTTTAGGCGACTGGAGGCGTGCATAGACGATGATGCGCAAAGAAGGAAGAACAATATCCAGAGAAGCCTGCCTCGGCAAACTCTTCTTTGATTCCATCTATCTTCTCGAATAGCGATAGCGTTGATGCATGCCACTCAGCACCCCCTGAACCCGCATATTTCGTGTGTCGTGCTTGTTGCTTTCGTCTGACGAAGTAATGAAGACTTCTCTGCTTCTCTACACAGTAAGACTAACTAGCGTGCATCTTTATTTCATGTTGCGCAAAGATCAAGCTGACCGATACTAGCTCTTCTTACAGGCTCTGTCTCAGTACTGTTCCATTCGTGTCTTGGGCACAGATGGACGGCAGCAGCATTTTATCGAGCATGGCGTGATCAATCGAATTGTGTGTCGAAGTCGTTCGGCAGACAGCTCAGCGCATGTTGGCGTTGATAGAGATAAGTCATCGCGGCCAGTGAAGAAGACAGTTAAAGGAAAGCGATACCTGCGGACTCAGAAATTAATTCTTAGATCGCAGTCCCGAAACGTATAGATGAATAGCTAACTATTAGCTTTGTGCCATTCTTGAGATCAGGGTGGCAGTGTAGGCGGCGCCGAAGCCGTTGTCGATGTTGACGACGGTGACGTTGGGAGAGCAGGAGTTGAGCATGCCGAGGAGGGCGGCTGCTCCGGCGAAGGAGGCTCCGTAGCCGACTGAGGTGGGGACGGCGATGACGGGGACGCCTACGAGACCGCCTACGACGGAAGGCAGGGCGCCTTCCATGCCAGCGCAGACAATGACGGCGTTGGCTGTGGTGAGCTGTTCGCGGACGGCGAGAAGGCGATGAAGGCCAGCTACGCCGACGTCGTAGAGACGGGTGACGCGCGTGTTGAAGAGCTCGGCGGTGATGGCGGCTTCCTCGGCGATGGGGAGGTCGCTGGTTCCAGCGCAGACGACGGCGATGTGGCCTTTGGGTTCGGGGTGGTTGGACTGACGGAGGGTGATGGCTCGGGCTTGCGAGTGGTGGATGGCGGCGGGAACTGCTGTTATGACGGCTTTGGCTGTGGGGTCATCGGCGCGGGTGGCCAGGACGTCGGCGCCGGTTGCGGCCATGCGCGTGAAGATTTCGGCGGTTTGGGAGGGGGATTTTCCGGCGGCGTAGATGACCTCGGGGAGGCCGATGCGGAGTCCGCGGTGGTGATCGATGCGGGCGTGGCCGAGGTCTTCGAAGGGGAGATTGGCCAGACGCTGTGAGGCGGATTCGGGTGAGAGTGTGCCGCGTTGGACTTCGGCGAGGAGTTCAAGAAGTGTGGTTGGGTTCATTGGCTATTCAGAGGTCTCGGCGGT
>Ga0210409_10001990_pt1 | contig 25265 bp, 20 predicted proteins | sample IncBWH17MmetaG_FD_161649 | JGI IMG/M metagenome (GOLD analysis project Ga0210409, IMG submission 161649) | Forest soil microbial communities from Barre Woods Harvard Forest LTER site, Petersham, Massachusetts, United States - Inc-BW-H-17-M | ecosystem: Environmental > Terrestrial > Soil >...
CGCAGCCGACGCCCTCTTCAAGGTCGTCAAGAACTCGCTCACCGAGAGGGCGGCCGATCAGGTCGGCGCCGAGGACCTGAAGGCCTACCTCGACGGCCCCACCGCGCTCACCTTCGTCCGCGGCGACATCGCCGTGGCGGCCAAGGCGCTCGCCGACTACGGCCGCGCGATCCAGCTGCTGCCCGTCAAGGGCGGTCTCATGGACGGCGCCGTGCTCGACGTCGAGCAGATTCGCACGCTGTCCAGACTGCCCTCACGCGAAGTCCTCTACGGCCAGCTCGTCGGTGTCGTCGCCTCGCCCGTCTCGGGCCTCGTGCGCACGCTGAACGCGCTGATCGGCGGACTGGCCGTCGCCCTCGGCCAGGTCCGCGAGAAGAAGGACTCCGGAGAGATCCCCGCCGGCGAGCCGCCCGCGGCCTTGGAGGCGCAGGCGCCCGCTGAGCCAGAGGCCGAGGCGGAGGCCGAGGCACCGGCGGCTGAGGCCGAGCAGGCCGAGGCGCCCGCGGAGGCCGAGGCGCCCGCAGAGCCAGAGGCCGAGGCCCGGACCGAGGCCCCCGAGGCCGAGGCCGAGCAGGCCGAGGCACCCGCAGAGGCGGAGGCCGAGGCGACGGCCGACACACAAGCTGAGCCGGAGGAGCAGACGCCGGCCAAAGAAGACGACAACCAGGCGGACGCAGCGGCTGAGGTTCAGTCCGAGGACGCCGAGGCGAAACCCACCAAGGAGGACTGAACGAAGATGGCTACAAGCACACAGGACTGGATCGAGGAGCTCAAGGGCATCTCGGTGCTCGAGCTCGCCGAGCGGATCAAAGCGCTCGAGGAGGAGTTCGGAGTGTCGGCCGCAGCGATGGCCGCCCCTGCCGCGGCTCCCGCCGGCGGCGGCGACGGCGCGGCCGCGGACGCCGAAGAGTCGAGCACCGTCGACGTCATCCTCACCAGCTCGGGCGACAAGAAGATTCAGGTGATCAAGGTCGTCCGTGCCGCCACGGGCCTGGGCCTGAAAGAGGCCAAGGCGCTCGTCGACGAGGCCCCGAAGCCGGTCAAGGAGGGCATCGAACGCGAGGAGGCCGACAAACTCAAGCAGGAACTCGAGGAGGCAGGCGCCGCCGTCGAGATGAAGTAGCTCCGGTTTCTTCCGGAACGCCGTCCATGGGAGGCCCCGCACCGGCGGGGCCTTTCTTTATTTTCCGTTCACAACTGCCCATTTTCCGGTAGACTGACCGCCGCTGGTCGATAGCCGCAGCCGTCCGGAAGTCCGACGTCGCGCCACATACGCGAAAGTCAGGGGCGGGGTCCGTGAGCACTGGCAGCCCTTAAGGGCGTCGATAGCGTGTGCTATCTTTGCTGGTCGCGCTTCGGCGCCCTCCTCTGCCCGTCTGTCGCCCTCCGAAGGAGTCGTTTTCTTGGCTGCTGTAGATGCCCTCCGCACGCGCCGAAGCTTCGCGCGCCTCAACAAGACCGTCGATGTCCCCAACCTGATTGACATTCAACGCCGCTCATTCGCCTGGCTGACCGATCCGAAGACCGGCGGCCTGCGCGAGACGATCGACGACATCTCGCCGATCGAGGACTACACCGGCAATCTCGCCGTCCAGTTCGGCGAGTTCATCTTCGACGAGCCCGTCGCCTCGCTCGACCAGTGCCGCGAGAAGGATCTGACCTACGCCCGTCCGCTGACGGTCACGGTCGCCTTCATCAACCGCGAGACCGGAGAGATCCGTGAGCAGTCGGTGTTCATGGGCGACTTCCCCTGGATGACCGATCGCGGCACGTTCGTGATCAACGGCACCGAGCGCGTCGTCGTCACCCAGCTCGTGCGCTCCCCCGGGGCCTACCTGATGGAGCCCAAGGACCGTGAGAAGCAGGTCTTCATCGCCAACCTGATGCCCGCCCGCGGGTCCTGGCTCGAGCTCGAGATCGACAAGAAGGGCAAGGTCTTCGTCCGCATCGACCGCAAGCGCAAGCTGCCCGTGACCGTGCTGCTGCGCGCGATGGGCTACGCCAGCGACGAGGAGATCCTGCGGCTGTTCGAGAACTCGCTCTACATCCGCAACACGATCGACGCCGACACCGAGGCCACGCGGACCGAAGAGGGCGCGCTGATCGAGCTGTTCAAGAAGCAGCGTCCCGGCGAGCCGCCGAGCGTCGACAACGCGCGCGCGCTGCTCAACCAGCTGTTCTTCGACCCCAAGCGCTACGACCTCACCCGCGTCGGCCGCTACAAGCTCAACTCGCGCCTGGGCCTGGACGTCGACATCGACACGCGCACGCTCACCCACGACGACATCCTGCAGCTCGTCCGCGAGCTGGTCGACCTGCCCAAGCGCCTCGGCCTTCCCGAGGACGGCGAGGTCGAGATCAAGGACTACGCGGCCGAGGCGATGAGCATGCCGCGCGAGCCCGTCGCCGAGCACCTCGACGAGTACGAGCACTTCGGCAACCGCCGCCTGCGCACCGTCGGCGAGCTGATCCAGGAGGCGTTCCGCATCGGCCTCTACCGCATGGAGCGCGTCGTGCGCGAGCGTCTGACGACCGAGGACGCCGACACGATCACGCCGCAGACGATCATCAACATCCGGCCCGTGGTGGCGGCGCTGAAGGAGTTCTTCGGCTCCTCCCAGCTGAGCCAGTTCATGGACCAGACGAACTCGCTGGCCGGGCTCACGCACCGCCGGCGCCTGTCCGCGCTCGGCGCGGGTGGCCTGACGCGCGAGCGCGCGCCGATCGAGGTGCGCGACGTGCACCCGACGCACTACGGGCGCATGTGCCCGATCGAGACGCCCGAGGGACCGAACATCGGCCTGATCGGCTCGCTGTCCTCGTTCGCCGAGGTCTCCGAGTACGGCTTCGTGACGACGCCCTACAGGGTCGTCAAGGACGGCGTGGTGACGGAGGAGATTCGCCGCCTCGACGCCACGCAGGAAGAGGAGCTGCTGATCGCTCAGGCGAACACCCCGGTCGACCCCAAGACGGGTCGACTGAAGGGCTCGGAGATCCTCTGCCGCACCCAGGCCGGCCAGTACGTCACGGTCGGGCCGAAGGACGTCGACCTCGTCGACGTCTCGCCCGAGCAGATCTGGTCGGTGGCCACGGCGATGATCCCCTTCCTCGAGCACGACGACGCCAACCGCGCGCTGATGGGCTCGAACATGCAGCGTCAGGCCGTGCCCCTGCTCAAGGCGGACGCGCCGCTGATCGGCACCGGCATGGAGCGCCGTGCGGCGCTCGACACGGGCGACGTGCTGCTGTCGCGCAACGCCGGCACGGTCGAGTTCGTGGACGCCAACCAGGTGACCGTGCTCGCCAAAGACGGCAAGAAGGAGGAGTACGAGCTGCAGAAGTTCATGCGCTCCAACCAGGGCACGCTGATCCACCACAAGCCGCGCGTGAGCGCCGGCCAGAAGGTGGCTGCGGGCGACGTCCTGGCCGACGGCTCCTCGACCGACCGCGGCGAGATGGCGCTCGGCAAGAACCTGATGGTCGCCTTCATGTCCTGGGAGGGCTACAACTTCGAGGACGCCATCATCCTCTCCAAGCGGCTGGTCCAGGACGACGAGCTCACCTCGATCCACATCGAGGAGTACGAGATCGACGCCCGCACGACCAAGCTCGGCGAGGAGGAGATCACTCGCGACATCCCCAACCGCTCCGAGGAGTCGCTGCGCAACCTCGACGACCGCGGCATCGTCCGCATCGGCGCCGAGGTGCAGTCGGGCGACCTGCTCGTCGGCAAGGTCACGCCCAAGGGCGAGACCGAGCTGACGGCCGAGGAGAAGCTGATCCGGGCGATCTTCAAGGAGAAGGCCCGCGAGGTGCGCGACACCTCGCTGAAGGTGCCGCACGGCGAGGGTGGCGTCGTGATCGACGTCAAGACGTTTCGCCGCGACGACGGTGACGACCTGCCGCCGGGCGTGAACGACCTCGTGCGCGTGTTCGTGGCGAAGAAGCGCAAGATCTCCGAGGGCGACAAGCTCGCGGGACGTCACGGGAACAAGGGCGTGATCTCCAAGATCGTCGACCAGCAGGACATGCCGTTCCTCGAGGACGGCACGCCCGTCGACGTGATCCTCAACCCGCTTGGCGTGCCCTCGCGCATGAACGTCGGCCAGATCCTCGAGACCCACCTCGGGTGGGCCGCCGCCCAGGGCTGGTACGACGACGGCACCGAGGCCTACAAGGACGCCCACGAGCGGAACGGCAACGGCCGCGTGTACGTGTCGACGCCCGTGTTCGACGGCGCGACGGTCGAGGACGTCGACCGTGCCCTGGTGAAGTGGCAGGACGCCCACACCGGTCGCATCCGCATGGACATCGACAAGTCCCGCCGCGAGGGCGAGCAGGCCTCCGGCAAGATGACGCTGTTCAACGGCCGCACGGGCGAGCCGTTCGAGGAGCAGGTGACGGTGGGGTACATGTACATCCTCAAGCTCCTGCACCTCGTCGACGACAAGATCCACGCCCGCTCGACCGGCCCCTACTCGCTCGTCACCCAGCAGCCGCTGGGCGGCAAGGCGCAGTTCGGCGGCCAGCGCTTCGGCGAGATGGAGGTCTGGGCGCTCGAGGCGTTCGGCGCCGCCTACACGCTGCAGGAGATGCTCACGATCAAGTCCGACGACACGGTCGGCCGCGTGAAGGCCTATGAGGCGATCGTCAAGGGCGAGAACATCGCCGAGCCGTCCATACCCGAGTCGTTCAAGGTCCTGCTGAAGGAGATGCAGTCGCTGGCGCTGGACGTCAACGTCGTCTCCGAGGAGGGCCAGCGCGCGGAGATGCGCGACGAGGACGACGACCTGCTGCGTGCCGCCGAGGAGCTCGGCATCGACCTCTCAGGCGTGCGGGCCGTGGCCGGCGACGCCACCGACGAGGAGCTGGAGGGCGAGGACACGACCGACGCCGGAGCGCCTAAGGCGGGCGAGGACGAGGAGAACACAGACACGGTCGGCGACGAGGGCCTGCTCGACGCCGACGCCACCGAGGACATCATCGACCTGGAGGACCTCGACGCGGAGGTCCCGGCCGAGTCCGCCGAGTAGAAGCCGGGCACGCGCCTTCGGGCGCGGGCCCCGGCGAAGCAAATTGCCAGATTCACCCTGCGAGCGAAAGCACACCACATGATCGACATAAACAACTTCGACGCCATCGAGATCAGTCTCGCCTCCTCAAAGCAGATCCGCAGCTGGAGCTCCGGCGAGGTCATCAAGCCCGAGACGATCAACTACCGCACGCTGAAGCCGGAGAAGGACGGTCTCTTCTGCGAGCGCATCTTCGGTCCGACCAAGGATTGGGAGTGCTACTGCGGCAAGTACAAGCGCGTCCGCTACAAGGGCATCGTCTGCGAGCGCTGCGGCGTCGAGGTCACGCGCTCGAAGGTCCGCCGCGAGCGCATGGGCCACGTCGACCTGGCGGCTCCCGTCAGCCACATCTGGTTCTTCAAGGGCGTGCCCAGCCGGATCGGCTACCTGCTCGACATGGCTCCGAAGGAACTCGAGAAGGTTCTCTACTTCGCCGCCTCGATCATCACGTGGGTCGACGAGGAGGCGCGCGCCAAGGACCTCGACTCGCTGGAGAAGGAGGTCAACAAGGTCCTCGACTCCTACGCGGCCGAACGTGAGGAGCGCGTGCTTGAACTGCGCGAGTCCCTCAAGCGCCGCGAAAAGTACCTTCAGAGCGGCAAACAGACGAACTTCAACGACGAAGACCACCTGTGGGCGGACTCGCTCGACATCAACCTGCAGAAAATCTCCGACGAGGAGCGCGAGAAGCAGGTCAAGGAGCTGACGAAGGCGTTCGACGCCGACATCGCCGACACAGAGGCCTACATCGAGGACGCCGCCGAGCGCATGCGCAATGTCTGGGAGCTCTTCAAGACGATGGAGCCCAAGCAGATCGAGCACGACGAGACCACGTTCCGTGAGCTCAAGGAGCGCTTCGGCTCCTCCTACGGCTTCGGCGAGTACTTCCGCGGCGGCATGGGCGCGGAAGCGATCCGCGACCTGCTGCAGCAGGTGGACCTGGAGGCCGAACGGGCCGAGCTCGAGGAGCAGGTCAAGACCGGCAAAGGCCAGAAGCAGGCTCGCGCGGTCAAGCGCCTGAAGGTCGTATCCGCGTTCATCCAGTCCGGCAACAAACCGGAGATGATGGTGCTCGACGCCGTCCCCGTGATCCCACCCGAGCTGCGCCCGATGGTGCAGCTGGATGGCGGCCGCTTCGCGACGTCGGACCTGAACGACCTCTACCGCCGCGTCATCAACCGCAACAACCGCCTCAAGCGGCTGCTCGACCTCGGCGCGCCCGAGATCATCGTCAACAACGAGAAGCGCATGCTGCAGGAGGCCGTCGACGCGCTGTTCGACAACGGCCGCCGCGGCCGCCCCGTGACGGGGCCGGGCAACCGCCCGCTGAAGTCGCTCTCGGACATGCTCAAGGGCAAGCAGGGACGCTTCCGCCAGAACCTGCTGGGCAAGCGCGTGGACTACTCGGGACGCTCGGTCATCGTGGCCGGCCCCTACCTGAAGCTCCACCAGTGCGGGCTGCCGAAGATCATGGCGCTCGAGCTGTTCAAGCCGTTCATCATGGCCCGCCTCGTCGAGCGCAAGTCAGCGCAGAACATCAAGGCAGCCAAGAAGATGGTCGACTCGATGATCGGCGAGGTGTGGGACGTGCTCGAGGAGGTCATCCACGAGCACCCCGTGCTGCTGAACCGCGCACCGACGCTCCACCGCCTGGGCATCCAGGCGTTCGAGCCGCTGCTCGTCGAGGGCAAGGCGATCCAGGTCCACCCGTTGGTGTGCCACGCCTTCAACGCCGACTTCGACGGTGACCAGATGGCGGTCCACCTGCCGCTCTCGGCCGAGGCGCAGGCGGAGGCGCGCATCCTGATGCTCTCCTCCAACAACATCCTGTCCCCGGCCCACGGGGCGCCGCTGGCGACCCCGACCCAGGACATGATCCTCGGCGCCTACTACCTGACCTATGGTCCGGAGTCCGACGAGCTGGCGAAGATCGACCGCGCCACGCACGATCCTCGCCCGCACGTGTTCCGCACCGCGCAGGAGGCCGAGCTCTCCTATGAGGGCGGCGTCGTCAAGCTGCACGACATCGCCGAGTTCCGTCCGTACGGGCGCGAGGGCGGCCACGTGCTCACGACGATCGGGCGGATCATCTACAACGACCGCATCGAGCGGGCGCTGGCCGAGGCGCTGGGCGACGGGTTCGACGCGTCCAAGTACGCGTTCGTCAACCAGTCGATGAAGAAGCGCGACACCACGCGGCTGATCGACGTCCTCGTGCAGACCTATGGCGCGACGACGATCAGCCTGGTGCTCGACGCGTTCAAGGACCTCGGCTTCAAGTACGCGACGCAGGCGGGGATCACGATCTCCAAGAACGACGTCGTGGTGCCGCCCGAGAAGCAGGAAATCCTCGACAAGTACGACAAGCTCGTAGGTGACATCACCGACCAGTACGACGACGGGCTGATCACCCAGGAGGAGCGCCACGAGGCGGTCGTCGAGCAGTGGAACGCGGCCACCGACGACGTGGCCGAGGCGATGATCGAGAACCTCGACACCCTGAACCCCATCTTCATGATGGCCAACTCGGGTGCGCGTGGCTCGTTCAAGCAGATCCGCCAGCTCGCCGGCATGCGTGGCCTGATGGCAAACCCGAAGGGTGAAATCATCGAGCGCCCGATCAAGGCCAACTTCATGGAGGGCCTGTCGGTGCTCGAGTACTTCATCTCCACCCACGGCGCCCGAAAGGGTCTCGCCGACACCGCCCTGCGGACAGCCGACTCCGGCTACCTCACGCGGCGGCTGGTCGACGTGGCCCAGGACGTGATCATTCGCGACGCCGACTGTGGGACCGAGGAGTACATCGAGATGGCCGTCTTCAAGAGCGACGGCCAGCCGAACGACGGCCTCGTCGGCAGGATCGCCGCCCGTCCGATCGAGACCAAGCGCCACCGCATGCTCGCCGAGCAGGGCGCCGAAATCGGCCGCGAGGAGCTGGCCGACATGGTGCAGACGTTCAACGACGAGCACGAGAAGGGCGTCGAGATCACCGTGCCGGTGCGCTCGGTGCTCAAGTGCGAGGCCCCCAGCGGCGTCTGCCAGGCCTGTTACGGCCGGGCGATGGCGACCGGTGCGCTCGCGCAGATCGGCGACGCCGTCGGCATCGTGGCGGCACAGTCGATCGGCGAGCCCGGCACGCAGCTGACGATGCGCACGTTCCACACCGGCGGAGTCGCCGGCGCGGACATCACGCACGGGCTGCCACGCGTCGTCGAGCTCTTCGAGGCACGGCGCCCGAAGGGACTGGCCAAAATCGCCGAGCAGGACGGTGTCGTGACGATCGAGGAGACCGAGAAAGCGCTCACGGTCGTGATCACCGACGAGGCCGGCGAGGAGCACCGCCACGCCTTCCCGAGGCGCACGCGGCTGTTCGTCACCGACGGCGAGAAGATCAAAGCCGGCAAGCAGCTCAACGAGGGGTCGGTGTACCCGCACGAGCTGCTGGCGATCCGCGGGCGGACCGAGACCGAGCAGTACCTCGTCAAGGAGGTGCAGGAGGTCTACAAGTCCCAGGGCGTCGACATCAACGACAAGCACATCGAGCTGATCGTGCGACAGATGCTGAAGAAGGTGCGCGTCGACCAGAAGGGCGACACCGACTACCTGCCCGGCCAGTTCGTCGACCGCTTCGAGTTCGCCAAGGTCAACCAGGCGATCGCCAAGGAAAAGAAGGAGACGGCCCAGTTCGAGGACATCATCCTCGGGATCACGAAGGCCTCGCTGAACACGGACTCGTTCCTGTCGGCGGCCTCCTTCCAGGAGACCACGAAGGTGCTGACCGATGCTGCCCTCGAGGGCAAGATCGATCGCCTGAACGGCCTCAAGGAGAACGTGATCATCGGCAAGCTGATCCCGGCGGCCACCGGCCTGAAGCGCTACCGGCGGATCGAGATCGAACCGTCCGAGCCGCTGCCCCGGGCGATCGACGACGTCGGCCTGCTCGACCAGGACGAGATCGCAGCCGAGCTCGGCCTCGTCGGCGGCGACGGCTTCAACGGCGGCTACGGACAGGAGTTCGACAACGACCTCGCCTCGCTCGAGAAAATCGGAGCGGGCGGCTCGGATCCGGGCTTCGTCGAGGAGCTGGCCGAGCTCGAGATCCCCGCGGAGGATCTGAAGGACGAGTAGGGCCGAAGCGTGCTGCCCAGCCGAATGTGAGGCGGGGCAGCACGTCTTCGGGGCGCACAGGCAGGTTGCCACCGTCTCGTTGGAGGGGAGCGCTCTACTATGATCGGTAGTAGGGCGTGATCCTGCGCCTTGGGAGCTATGCGCATGCGTCGACCGGTGATTCTCTGCGCGGTACTTGCCGCGGCGGCCGTGGCCACGGCGCTAGCTGCCTGCGGGTCCTCGGCGAGCCAGCGGATCACGGCCGTGAGTGCCACGACGCGGGCACGCTGGACGCCGGCGGTGCGGATCACGCGCGTGCTGGATCTCGCCGGACCACGCAGCGACGGGACGATCGTGCTCGCCGCCGCAAAACGCGTGGCGCTGCTCTCACCGGCCGGCGTCGTCCAGCCGTTCGCACGCGGTCCGGCCGGCTACGTGAACCCGGGCGGCGAGGAGCCCTACATCGCCCTCTCCAACCCTCAGCGGGTGGCCGGCGCCGACTGCTCCTTCGGCCGCGACACGCTCTACGTGCTGCGCCTGCAGAAGGGCCCGGGCGTCACCGCCGTCGACGCTCACGGCGAAGTCCACCCGTTTGCCAGCCTGCCCGGCAACGGGCTGGAGAACGGCATCGCCTTCGACACGACCGGCCGTTTCGGACACCGCCTGCTCGTGACGGCCACCGCGGGCGCCAGCACGACCGTCTACGCGATCGACTGCCACGGCTCGGTCTCCACGGTCACATCCCGCGCGCCCAAGGCCGAGGGCGGGATCGCGGTCGCACCGGCGAGCTTCGGGCGCTTCGCGGGAGACCTGATCGCCCCCGACGAGAACAGCGGACGCATCTGGGCGATCTCGCCGGGCGGGCGCAGCAGCCTCCTCGCCGACTCGGGCCTCGCGCATGGAGGTGACATCGGCGTTGAGAGCGCCGGCTTCGCTCCCGCCGGCTTCGGTCCGTCCTCGAGCGCGCTTGTAGCCGACCGGCGCACGCCCGGGAACCCTCACCCGGGCGACGACGCGCTCCTGCGCATCGAAGGCCCGGAGCTGATCGCGGCAGGAGTGAGGGCCGGCGACCTGTTGGTCGCCACGGAGGGCGGCGCGCAGACCGACGCCATTCGTTGCGGCCGGGCTTCCTGCAGGGTTCGCCACGTGGCCGACGGTCCCGCGATCGCGCACCTGGAGGGGCACATCCTCTTCACGGGCCCGCGGGCGCCGGGCACGTAGGCGACCCTTCCCGACGCGGGCGTTCTCCGCGCCCGCAGGATCTCCGAGACGCAGGCCGCGGCCGCGCGTCGCTCGTTCTGAACCGGCGCGACTTCCCGGCGGCCGAGGTGTAATGCCCGGTAATGACCGCGCGGCCAATGACGCGCAGATCGCTGCTCGCCGCCACCGCCGGCGCGCTCGCCGGAGAGATCTTGCGGCCCGGCGCCACAATCGCGGCGCTCTACGGTCCGCCGCGCCCGACCGTCTGGGGAAGGCGGATCGGCGGGCTACCGGCCAGTGTCGCGACGATCGAGCTGGGCCGCTCGGCTGATCTCGTCGGGGTCGAGTGGCGCGCCCCGGCCGGCGCGGGCGTGTGGCTGCGCTTCCGAGAGCCGGCGGGAGGCTGGAGCAACTGGGCCTCCGCCGCGGCTCACGGCCACGGGCCCGACGGCCGCTCGCCGGCCGGGTCGGTCGTGGGCGACCCCGTATGGACGGGTGGCTCCACCGCCGTGCAGGTCCGGGCCAGTCGCGCGCTGAGCGGCGTGCGACTGCACCTCGTCGACGTGAGCGGCGGCGTGGGCGAGCACCTGCGGGCCGGGAGCTCGCCGCGCGCGTTTGCCGGGGCGCTGGCGACGGTGGCGCCGGTGCTGGCGGCCGGACCCGGGCAGCCGCCGATCATCGCCCGGCGCGCGTGGGCGCAGGGGATGGCGCCGCCAAGGGTGGCTCCCGGATACGGGGCCGTGCGGCTGGCGTTCGTGCACCACACCGAGAATCCGAACGGATACTCGCCGGGCGAGGTGCCGGCGATGCTGCGAGCCATCTACGCCTACCACCGCTTCGCCAGAGGCTGGAACGACATCGGCTACAACTTCCTGGTCGACCTCTACGGACGGATCTTCGAGGCTCGCGCGGGCGGGGTCGATGAGCCGGTGGTGGGTGCGCAGGCGGGCGGCTACAACCTCGTGTCCACCGGCGTGGCGGTGCTGGGATCGTTCTCGGGCACACCGATATCGCCGGCGGCGCGGGACGCGCTCGAGCGGCTGCTCGCGTGGAAGCTGGCGCTGCACGGCGTGCCGGCCATGGGGAGGGTCACGGTCAGGGTCAACCCTGCGGGCGCCGTCTACAGCCGCTTCCCTGCGAACGCTCACGTGCCGCTGGCGCGAATCGCCGGTCACCGCGACGGAGACTCGACCAACTGCCCCGGCGATGCCCTCTACGGTGAGCTGCCGGCGATCCGCCGGCGCGTGCGGCGGCTCGCAGGCCGCCCCGTGCGGGCCACGCTGATACTGCGCGCGCGCGCCGCGCAGCAGCCGTCGCCATCCCCACCACCACAACCGCCGCCGGCGACGCCGGCGCCCGGCCCACCGGCTCCGGGCGGCGAGGCGCGAACGCTTGCGGGCACGCTCCAGCACCTCGACGGGACGCCACTCGCCGGCGTTTCGGTGGCCGTCCAGGCGCGCAGCGTCAGCGGGAGGGGGGTGCTCGTCAGCGAGCGGACGATCGGCGAAGCGCTCACCGACGGCGCCGGCCGGTGGTCGCTGTCGGTGACCGTCGTGCCGCGGCGCGGCGTCTGCGTGTCGCTGCGGGCGATGAGCGCCGGATCGGGCGGTACGGGCGCTTGCGTCTCTGACCCGCTGCGTCTGGCGGGGAGCGTCGCGCTCAGCCCGCCGCCAGCTCCCGCGCCCACCCCTCCAGCAGCCGCGCCTCCCGCGACGTGAGGCCGTGCTCGGGCTCGGTCTGAACGAGCAGCGTCGCGGCGGAGCGGCCGGCTGCCCAGTCGTGGCAGGCGGGATTGAAGGCGTCGTCGATCCACGCCAGCCGCCGCTCGCCGGCGAAGGCGTCGATCGACTGCAACTTCCAGTGCGCGAGCGTCCTCTGCGGGCCGGCGGCAGGCGCGGCGCCGGCCGCCGCGGCATCCCTGGGAAAACGCAGGAACGGCAGGCGTTCGGGCAGGCCGAGGAGGTGGGGGAGATGCTCGTCGGCCCGCTCTTCCCAGCCGCTGGCCCAGACGAGCTCGAAGAGGGGCGCGAGGGAAAGCAGGTGAGCGGCGGCGGTGGACGAAAGGAAGTGGGGTATGCCTTCGATCGAGTGGAAGGACCCGTCGAGGGGCGATCCGTCGGCCGCCAGGCGCTCGTGCGAGCCGCCGGGTGGACGGCCGAACAGCGAGATCACACCGTCGATGTCGACCAGAAGCAGGGGCCTCTCGGTCTCATCTGCCGGGCGGGTCACGGGAAACTCGCTGCAAATGGCGTCGTACGCAGGCGGAAGACGTTCTTTAGCTTGCGCACAGGTATTGCTGGGTAAGGTACCTGCGACGGTTGATCCGCCTAGGTCGCTTCCGAGGAGTAAAGCAACCGGCGGCCGCAACCGATGGATCTCACCGTCAGCACCTCAAAATCATGACTCTTGAGCTAGGCATTCTGCTTTCACTCGCGTGCGCCTTCGTGGCGAACCTCGCGTTCTTCTACAAGTACCGGGGCGCCAACGCCGTCGCCAAGGTGTCGATCAACCACCCGTTCCGCTCCGCCCGCGCGCTCTACTCCTCGAAGTGGTTCACGCTCGGCATGCTGACCGCCACGGCCAGCTGGGGGCTGCACGTCGGGGCCCTGTCGCTCGCGCCGATGTCCGTCGTTCAGGTTTCCCTGGCGGCGGGCGTGGTGTTCATCGCCGTGATGGCCGAGCGCCTGTTCGGCTTCGAGGTCGGCCGCCGCCAGTGGATCGGGCTGATGCTCACCGCCACGGGCCTGGTGTTGCTGGGAATCACCCTCCCGCACATGCACGGCGCGCACTCGAGCTTCTCGCCGGTGGCGATGATCTCCTTCGAGACCGCCCTGTTCGGGATCGGGGGACTGTTGCTGATGGGCCCGCGCATGGGCGGGCCCGTCGAGCACCACGGCGTGATGCTGGGCGCGGCGGCGGGAATCCTCTTCGGCGTCTCCGACACAGCGATCAAGGCGCTCACGGGCATCACCGGAGCGCACGGGCTCATGGGCCTGATCCTGAGCCCATGGCTGATGGTGGCCGTGATGGCGTCGATCGTCGCCTTCTACGCCTCGGCACGAGGTCTGCAGGACGGCGAGGCGGTCCCCGTGATCGCCGTGACGGGCGCCGCGGCGAACATCGCGGGCATCGCCGGGGGGATCGTCGTGTTCGGCGACCCGATGGCGGGCAGCCCGCTCGGCATCATCCTGCAGGCGTTCGCGTTCGTGATGGTCGTCGTCGCCTCGGCGATGATGCCCGCGCCCGTTCGCGCCGCCGGCGTCGCCGCCCAGTCGGCGTAGCGCTGCTGCTAGCATCTCCGCCCGATGCCGACTACCTCCCAGCTTGTGCGCAAGGGGCGCGTGAGCCCCAAGAAGAAGCTCGCCACGCCGGGCCTGAAGTCGGGCAAGGGGCGCAAGAAGAAGGTTTCCGCGCCGCAGCGGCGCGGGGTGTGCACGCGCGTGTACACGACGACCCCGAAGAAGCCTAACTCCGCCCTGCGAAAGGTCGCCCGTGTGCGTATCTCGGGCTCGATCGAGGTGACGGCGTACATCCCCGGCGAGGGACACAACCTGCAGGAGCACTCGGTGGTGCTCGTTCGCGGCGGCCGCGTCAAGGATCTGCCCGGCGTGCGCTACAAGGTCGTGCGCGGCACGCTCGACGCCGCCGGTGTGAGCGACCGCAAGAAGGCGCGCTCGCAGTACGGCGTGAAGAAGAAATAGTCGATGCCGCGCCGCGCAGCCGCCCAGATCCGCCCCGTCGACGCGGACCCGATACACCGCTCCAAGCTCGTCCAGCAGGTGATCAACAAGGTGATGCTGGACGGCAAGAAGTCGACGGCCGAGCGGATCGTCTACGACGCGCTCGCGCTGATCGGAGAGCGCAGCGACAAAGACCCCGTCGAGACGCTCGAGGCGTCGATCAAGGTGCTCACGCCGTCGCTCGAGGTCCGCTCGCGCCGCGTCGGCGGTGCGACGTACCAGGTGCCCGTGGAGGTTCCCGCGCGACGGGCGCGCACGCTCGCCGTCCGCTGGCTCGTCGAGTTCGCGCGCCAGCGCCGTGAGAAGACGATGGCCCAGCGACTGGCCAACGAGCTGATGGACGCGCAGTCCCAGCAGGGCGGCGCGTACAAGCGCAAGGACGACATCTACCGCATGGCCCAGGCCAACAAGGCCTTCGCGCACTACCGCTGGTAGAGCGCTCCCGTCGGTATCAGGATCTTCTTGTAGCTGGGCCCCTCCGGGGCCCGGGATCGGTCGCGCGGTGGTGCCCCGCGGCGACACGCCGATCATTCGTCCGCAGGCGCCCCGGCGCTCTTGACAGGTAAAGCTTCGGTACCTAACATTTCGGTACCGAATGGCTTCTGAGTCCTCATCGGGTCACGCCCTCGGTCCGGCTTCGTCGGATCGCATAGAGCCCTACGTCTGGCGCATCGCCGGCGTCGTGGTGCTCGGGATGCTGATGTCGATCCTCGACACGACGATCGTCAACGTCGCGCTGCGGACGCTCGGCCACGATCTGCACAGCTCGATCTCGCAGATCCAGTGGGTCGTGACCGGCTACCTGCTCTCGCTCGCGGCGGTGATCCCCGTCACCGGCTGGGCGGCACGGCGGTATGGGGCCAAGCGGGTCTACATGACCTCGCTGGTCCTGTTCACCGCCGGCTCGGCCCTGTGCGCGGTGGCGGCGTCGACGACGGCGCTCGTGCTCTTCCGCGTGCTCCAGGGCGCGGGCGGCGGGATGCTGATGCCGGTGGGCCAGCTGATCATGGCCCAGGTGGCGGGACCCAGGCGCATGGGCCGCGTGATGGGAGTCGTCGCGATGCCGGCGATGCTCGGGCCGATCCTGGGGCCGGTCCTCGGCGGCCTGATCCTGCAGAACCTGCACTGGTCGTGGATCTTCCTCGTCAACGTCCCGATCGGAGTGATCGCGTTCATCCTCGGCTGGCGGATCATTCCGCACACCGAGTCGGGCGAGGCCGGGCGGCTCGACGTCCTCGGCCTGGTGCTTCTCTCGAGCGCCTCGAGTGCGACCGTCTACGGGCTCAGCCAGATCGCGACTCACAGCAGCCTGACGGCTCCGGCCATCGTCTGGCCGATAGTCGCCGGCCTCGCGCTCACGGTGATCTTCTGCCGGCACGCGCTGCGCGTCGAGCGCCCGCTGCTCGACGTCCGCCTGTACGCGAACCGGGTGTTCGCAGCCGCGTCGCTCACGACCTTCGGCCTCGGCGCCGCGCTGTTCGGAGCGATGATCCTCGTGCCCCTCTACTACCAGGAGGTGCGCCACGAGAGCGTGATCGTCACGGGGATGCTGACCGGTCCGCAGGGCCTGGGCATGCTGATCGTGGCGCCGCTCACCGGTCGCCTGACCGACCGCTTCGGCGGCGGCCGGGTGGCGCTCGTGGGTGTGCTGATGCTCGCGATCTCGACGATCCCGCTCGCGTTCGTGGGCGTCAGCACCTCGATCGCGTCGATCTCGATCGTGCTGCTCGTCCGGGGCGTCGGCATAGGATGCGCGTTCATGCCGGCGATGACCGCCGCGTTCGCCTCCCTGAGGCCGGACCAGCTCTCCGACGCGACGCCCCAGCTGAACGTGCTGCAGCGCATCGGTGGCGCGATCGGCACGGCGGTGCTCGCCGTCGTACTGCAGCGGGCCACCGGCCACGTGGCGACGCCCGCGAAACTGGCGAGCGCGTTCGATGTCGCCTACTGGTGGTCGTTCGCGATCGCCCTGCTCTCGGTGATCCCCTGCGTGGTGCTGCTGCGCGCCGAAAGGCCGCGCGCCGGCCGGGCGACGGCTGCGGTGGCCGACGCCCAGGCGACCGCCGAGCCGTTGGGGGTCTAGCGAGCCGATGAGCGCGACGTCCAACCGACGGTCCACCCCGCGCACGGCGAAGGCGCCAGCCGGGCGCACGGCCGGCGCCGTGCGAGCTCCCGCGCCCCAGGTGATCGAGCTCGGCCAGGCCTTTCGCCGCGTGTTCCGCACGCTCAACCGCCTGCGCGGGCGCGACACGCATCTCGGCGGCCAGGAGCTCAGCCAAGCCCAGTTCGAACTGCTCGCCGAGCTCGACGAGCGGGGTGAGCTGTCGGCCGGCGAGCTCGCCGCCGCGGCCAGGCTGACGCCCGCGACGGTCACGCAGATGCTCGACCACCTCGCAGCCTGCGGACACGTCGAACGTACCCGGTCGGAGACCGACCGCCGTGTGGTCGTCTCGCGGCTGACCCCCGATGGCCGGCGCAGGCTCCAGGCCAAGCGGGAGGCGTGGAGGATCCGCTGGGACGATGCTCTCGCCGACGTGCCGGTGGAGGACCTGGAGGCCGCGACCCGGGTGCTCGAGCGCCTCGGCGCGATGTTCGAGCAGGCCCCGCCCGCGGACGCCTGAAAGCCCGCGAAATCGGCCCGGCAACAGGCCTGCAACACGGCTGGCGCGCCGGAGTGCTCTGCTATATTGAGTAGAGCGTCGCGGCGGGCGCACGTAGGCGTGCGAGCACACCACCGCGGAGCCGAACCAAAGATGGTGACCTCGAGCAGATAACGACGCCAACCGGTCCAACACGACCAGCAGCGCGCGTGGGCCCGAGGGGCCCATTTTTTTGCCCTCCACCAGCCCCCCAACCCGAAACCCGATCTCGACCCATGCCACGTAAGTTCTCACTCGAAAACACCCGAAACATCGGGATCATGGCGCACATCGACGCCGGCAAGACGACGACGACCGAGCGCATCCTCTACTACACCGGGCGCACCTACAAGATCGGCGAGGTCCACGAGGGCGCCGCCGTGATGGACTGGATGGAACAGGAGCAGGAGCGTGGCATCACGATCACCTCCGCCGCCACCACCGCCCAGTGGAAGGACCACCGGATCAACATCATCGACACGCCCGGCCACGTCGACTTCACCGTCGAGGTCGAGCGCTCACTCCGCGTGCTCGACGGCGCGATCGCCCTGTTCGACTCGGTCGCGGGCGTCGAGCCGCAGTCGGAGACCGTCTGGCGCCAGGCGGACAAGTACCACGTCCCTCGCATCGCCTACATCAACAAGATGGACCGCATCGGCGCGGACTTCGACCAGGGCGTGCAGACGATGATCGACCGCCTCGGGGCGCACCCCGTGCCGATCCAGCTGCCGATCGGAGCCGAGGGTGACTTCCTCGGAATCGTCGACCTCGTCGCGATGAAGGCCGTCGTCTACAAGGACGAGCTGGGCGTCGAACAGGAAACGACCGAGATCCCCGAGCACCTGCTTGAAGCGGCCACCGCCGCTCGCGAACACCTGCTCGAGGAGGTCTCCCATTACGACGACGCGCTGCTCGAGCTGATCCTCGAGGAAGCCGAGGTCCCGGAGGCGGTGCTCAAGCACGCGATCCGCAACGCGACGCTCTCGACGAAGCTGACACCGGTGCTGTGCGGCTCCTCGTTCAAGAACAAGGGAGTGCAGCCGCTGCTGGACGCCGTGATCGACTACCTGCCCTCGCCGCTGGACGTCCCGCCGGTCACGGGCAGCGAACTGATCAAGGGCCAGGAGGAGGAGCGCGAGACCGTTCGCAACGCCGACGACACCGAGCCGTTCGCGGCTCTCGCCTTCAAGATCGCCGCCGACCCCTACGTCGGCAAGCTCACCTACTTCCGTGTCTACTCGGGCCGCCTGGGAGCGGGCACGCGCGTGCTGAACGTCTCCAGCGGACGCACAGAGCGCATCGGGCGCATCCTGATGATGCACGCCAACGAGCGCGAGGAGGTCGACGAGGTCTACGCCGGAGACATCGCCGCCGCGGTGGGCATCAAGCAGGTGATGACGGGCGACACGCTCGCTGCTCCCGACGCTCCGATCCAGCTCGAGAAAATCATCTTCCCCGAGCCGGTCATCAAGGTCGCGGTGGAGCCCAAGACGAAGGCCGATCAGGAGAAGATGTCGATCGCGCTGGGCCGCCTCGCCGAGGAGGACCCGACCTTCCAGGTGCGCACCAACGAAGAGACCGGGCAGACCGAGATCTCGGGCATGGGCGAGCTGCATCTCGAGGTGCTGGTCGACCGCATGAAGCGCGAGTTCGGCGTCGAGGCGAACGTCGGCCGGCCGCAGGTCTCCTACCGCGAGACCGTGCGCGGGACGGTGCAGAAGATCGAAGGCAAGTTCGTGCGCCAGACGGGTGGCTCCGGGCAGTACGGCGTCGTGTACATCGATCTCGAGCCGGCGCCCGGCGAGGGCTTCGACTTCATCAACAAGATCAAGGGCGGGGCGGTCCCGTCCGAATACATCCCGGCCGTGCAGAAGGGCGTCGAAGAGGCGCTGGAGAACGGCGTCAAGGCCGGCTACCCGATGGTCGACATGCGAGTGACGCTCGTCGACGGCAAATATCACGACGTCGACTCCTCGGAGATCGCGTTCAAGGTCGCCGGGTCGATCGCCTTCAAAGAGGCGGCCAAACGGGCCAAGCCGGTGCTGCTCGAGCCGATCTTCGCGGTCGAGGTCGTCACGCCCGAGGACTTCCTCGGCGACGTGATCGGCGATCTCAGTCGCCGGCGCGGGCGCGTCGAAGGCCAGGAGCGCCGCGGGAATGCCCTCGCCGTGACGGCGAGGGTGCCGCTGAGCGAGATGTTCGGCTACGCGACCGACCTGCGCTCCAACACGCAGGGACGCGCGAACTACACGATGCAGTTCGAGAACTACGAAGAGGTTCCGCCGAACATCGCCGAGAAGATCGTCGAGCAGAGGACAGGGGAGCCGGTCCCGGCCTGAGGCCGGCTGCTGAGGCCGGATTCATCAGCACACGAGCAGCGCCCAGCAGAGCAGCAGTCAGCGAAAGCAGCATTCAGATAGATTTCCCCGGTTCGCCCCCATGGGAGCGAACATACAAGTCGATACAGGAGCAAAGAAAAGTGGCGAAGGAGAAGTTCGAGCGCGACAAGCCGCATGTCAACGTCGGGACCATCGGTCACATCGACCATGGCAAGACGACGCTGACCGCTGCCATCACGACGGTGCTGGCGGAGAAGGGGGGCGCTGAAGCACGCAGCTTCGCGGAAATCGACAACGCGCCCGAGGAGAAGGAACGCGGCATCACGATCGCCACCTCGCACGTCGAGTACCAGACGGAGAACCGCCACTACGCGCACGTCGACTGTCCCGGCCACGCCGACTACGTGAAGAACATGATCACCGGCGCCGCACAGATGGACGGTGCGATCCTGGTGGTCTCGGCCGCCGACGGGCCGATGCCGCAGACGCGTGAGCACATCCTGCTCGCACGCCAGGTCGGCGTGCCCTACATCGTCGTGTTCCTCAACAAGGCCGACATGGTCGACGACGAGGAGCTGCTGGAGCTGGTCGAGGTCGAGGTCCGGGAGCTGCTCTCCGAATACGACTTCCCGGGCGATGACATCCCCTTCATCACCGGCTCGGCGCTGAAGGCGCTCGAAGGCGACGAGGGCTCCAAGGAGAAGATCCTCGAGCTGGCTGCGGCGCTCGACTCCTACATCCCCGAGCCCGTTCGCGAGCTCGACAAGCCTTTCCTGATGCCGGTCGAGGACGTCTTCTCGATCACCGGCCGCGGCACCGTCGCGACCGGCCGCGTTGAGCAGGGCATCGTCAAAACCGGCGACACGGTCGAGATCGTCGGCGTCCACGACACCTCCTCGACGGTCGTGACCGGCGTGGAGATGTTCCGCAAGATCCTCGACGAGGGTCGCGCCGGTGACAACGTCGGCTGTCTGCTGCGTGGCACCAAGCGCGAGGAGATCGAGCGAGGCCAGGTGCTGTGCAAGCCCGGCTCGATCACCCCTCACACAAAGTTCAAGTCCGAGGTCTACGTGCTCAAGAAGGAGGAGGGTGGCCGCCACACTCCGTTCTTCACGGGCTACAGGCCCCAGTTCTACTTCCGTACAACCGACGTCACCGGAGTGGCGAAGCTACCCGACGGCGTCGAGATGGTCATGCCCGGCGACAACGTCCAGATGGAGATCGAACTGATTCAGCCGATCGCCATGGACCAGGGGCTGCGATTCGCCATCAGGGAGGGCGGTCGCACGGTGGGATCGGGCGTGGTCTCAGAGATCAGCGAGTAGCACCCGCGCGGCTCCGCAAGCACGGAGTCGACGCACACAATTGGCAGTCAGATACGACGATTAACGACCCCGCCGCAGCGGCTCGGCGGCGAGGGGGCGGATTTCCAGGTGAGGTCCGCCTTCCCTCGCTCGGGAGGGGCCACGGCGGGGTCCGTTCCGTCGGCGGGAAACGCAACAGCCCAGGCAAGATCAGAACACCGGCAGCAGCACGAAAACGAAAACGAGAGACGAGAGCAGTCCAGAGAGCCTTCATGGCAGCCGCCAACCAAAACAAGATCCGCATCAGGCTCAAGGCCTACGACACCTCCGCCATCGAGTCGGCGGCGCGGGAGATCGTGGAGACGGCCACCCGCACCGGCGCGACGGTGTCGGGCCCGGTGCCCCTGCCCACGGAGAAGAACGTCTACTGCGTGATCCGCTCGCCGTTCAAGGACAAGGACTCGCGCGAGCACTTCGAGATCCGCACGCACAAGCGCCTGATCGACATCCACCAGCCGACGCCCAAGACGGTCGACTCGCTGCAGCGGCTGGACCATCTTCCCGCGGGCGTGGACATCGAGATCCGCCTGGCGACCTGATCGCGCAGCAGCCCTCGATCCCCGACTCCATCAACCCGAGATCCACGCCCTCACCATGTCCGCCATACTCGCCAAGAAGCTCGGCATGACACAGGTCTTCCGGGAGGACGGCAGCGTCGCGCGCGTGACCGTCCTGCAGGCCGGCCCGTGTCCCGTGACCGCCATCCGTACGTCCGAGCGCGACGGCTACGATGCCGTCCAGCTGGCGTTCGGGGCGGCGAAGGAGAAGCATCTCTCCAAGCCCGAGCTCGGACACCTGAAGAAGGCCGACGCGCCGCCGATGAGCCGCATCGTCGAGTTCCGCGGCGAGGCCGGCGAGCTCATGCTCGGCGAGAAGGTGACGGTCCAGGCCTTCGAGGTCGGCTCTCGCGTGAAGGTGTCGGGGACCTCCAAGGGCAAGGGCTTCCAGGGAACCATCAAGCGCCACAACTTCGCCAGCGGGCCGAAGTCCCACGGCTCGCACAACGTGCGCGCGCCGGGCTCGATCGGCGCCTCGGCGACGCCCTCGCGCGTCATGAAGGGCATCCGCGGTCCGGGCCAGATGGGCAACAGGCGCGTGACGCAGAAGGGCCTCGAGATAGTCGCCGTGGACGCCAAGGAGAACCTGCTCCTGCTCCGCGGCTCCGTCCCGGGGCCGGCCGGCTCGATCGTGGAGGTCCGCAGCGATGCCTGACGCACCGCTTCTCGGCGCTGGCCGAGCTTCGACCGGTGGGTCCTCGGCGGCCGGCAAGAAGGTCAAGCTCGACGACGGCGCCTTCGGCGCCCGCTTCAACGGCTCGCTCGTGCACCAGAGCGTGCGCGCCGAGCAGGCAGCACGCCGGCGAGGCACCGCCTCGACGAAGACCCGCGGGCTGGTCTCGGGCGGCGGCGCCAAGCCGTGGCGCCAGAAGGGCACAGGCCGCGCCCGGGCCGGCTCCAACCGCTCGCCGATCTGGACGGGTGGTGGCGTCGTCTTCGGGCCCCACCCCCGCTCCTACACCTTCAAGGTCAACCGCAAGGAGCAGCGCGCGGCGCTGCGCAGCGCGCTCTCACTCCACGCCGAGCGGGGGTCGATCGCGATCGTCGACGCCTCGGCGTTCGCCGCCCCCAGGACCCGCCAGGCGCTCGACCTGCTGGAAGATTGGGGCCAGCCCCTGCCCACGCTCGTCGTGCTCGCCGACAGCGAGTCCTCTGCCGCGCTGTCCTTCCGCAACCTCGCGCGTGTGAGCGTGCTCACCGCCGAGAACGTCGGCGTCACCGACCTGCTCGGCGCCGCCTCGCTCGTCGTCTCCGAGCCGGCCCTCGCCGCACTCACCGCCCGCGCAGGCGCCAGCGGAGCGGAGGCAAAGGTCTGATGGAGCCCTCGCAGATCCTCATCCGCCCGGTCGTCTCGGAGAAGAGCTACGTGCTCTCCGCCGCGAACCGCTACACCTTCCGTGTCCACGCCGACGCGCACAAGACGCAGATCCGCCAGGCCGTCGAAGAGCTCTTCGCCGTACACGTGGTGGAGGTCAGGACGCTGAGCGTGAAGTCCAAGCCCAAGCGCCGGGGGACGACACGCGGGCGCACGCGGACGTGGAAGAAGGCCATCGTGCAGGTGCGCGACGGCGAGACGATCCCGATCTTCCAGGGCCTCGGCGCCCTGGAGGGGAGCTGAGATGACCGTGAGCGCTTCGCCATACTGCGTCCTCGCTCGCTCGCGTGCCGAGCACGCCACGCTCGCTGCGTCCTTGTCTCCCTCGACTCACGACCATCTCAGGATCTGACCCATGCCCATTCGCAAGCCCAAGCCGACGAGCCCCGGAATGCGGTTCGTCTCATACCCGGACTTCGCCGAGATCACCAAGTCCGAGCCCGAGAAGCGGCTCATCGAAGGGCTGACCAAGAGCGGCGGGCGCAACCGCAACGGCCGCAAGACGGCAAGGCATCGCGGCGGCGGCGCCAAGCGCGCCTACCGGCGCGTCGACTTCAAGCGGCGCAAGGACGGTGTCGACGCGCGCGTGGCGGCGATCGAGTACGACCCCAACCGCTCCGCCTACATCGCGCTGCTGCACTACCTCGACGGGGAGAAGCGCTACATCCTGGCCCCCCAGCGGCTCACGGTCGGGATGACGGTCGCCTCCGGCGCGGGAGCCGACATCGCGGTCGGCAACTGCATGGAGCTGTCGCGCATGCCGGTGGGCACGGTCGTCCACAACGTCGAGCTCGCACCCGGCCGCGGCGGTCAGCTGGCACGCTCGGCCGGGGCCTCCGTGCAGCTGATGGCCAAGGACGGCGACATGGCCACGCTGCGCCTGCCCTCCGGCGAGATGCGCATGGTGCGGGCCGAGTGCCGCGCCACCGTGGGCGTGATCGGCAACGCCGACCACCAGAACGTGAAGGTGGGCAAGGCCGGGCGCAAGCGCCACATGGGCGTGCGCCCGCAGACGCGCGGCACCGCCATGAACCCTGTGGACCACCCGCACGGCGGCGGCGAGGGCTCGACGACGGCCGGTCGCCACCCGGTCACGCCGTGGGGCGTACCGACGCTTGGCTACCGCACGCGCAAGAAGCACAAGTCCTCCGACCGCTACATCGTGCGCGGGCGGCGGCGAGGAAAGGGCAAGTCCAGATGAGCCGCTCGAGCAAGAAGGGCCCGTGGGTCGAAGAGCGCCTGCTCGGGCGCATCGAAGCCCTCAACGCCGCGAACAACAAAAAAATGCTCAGGACGTGGTCTCGTGCGTCCACGATCTTCCCGCAGATGGTCGGGCACACGATCGCGGTACACGACGGCAAGCGGCACGTGCCGGTCTTCATAAGCGAGTCGATGGTCGGTCACAAGCTCGGCGAGTTCGCACCCACGCGGGTGTTCCGCGGGCACGCGGGCTCGGGGAAGGTCAGATGACGCCCGAGAAAGCCGACGACCCGCAGCAGGACCCGACCGCCCCGACGCCCGAGGAGGAGGCGCAGGTCGAGGCGCCAGCAGCAGAGGCGGACGTGAAAGCCGCCAAAGCTGCCCGCAAACCGGGACGCAAACGCAAAGCCGCCAAAGCCGAGGCGGAGCAGGACGCTCCCGCGAGCGAGACTGGGCCGGCCAAACCGACGGCGGCCAAGAAAGCGCCCGCCGCGAAAAAAGCCCCGGCGGCGAAAAAGCCGGCGGAGAAGCAGGCCGAGCCCGTCGCCGAGGGCAAGGCCGCGGCCGCACCTTCCGTCAGGAGCCGCCCGGGAGCAAAAGCCGGCGGCCAGCCGCCGCGACGCAAAGTGGTGCGCGCCCACGCACGCTACGTGCGCACCTCCGCCCGCAAGGCACGCATGGTCTGCGGGCACCTGCGCGGCAAGTCGGTGCAGGAGGCACGCGCTATCCTCGCTTTCACCCCTCGTGAGGTGGCGCGCGACTGGAGCAAGCTGCTCGAGTCCGCCGTGGCAAACGCCGAGAGCAACCACGAGCTGCTCGAGGACGATCTGATCGTCCGGGAGGCATATGCCGACGAGGGGCCGACGATCAAGCGCTTCAGGCCACGCGCGATGGGACGCGCGACGCCGATTCGCAAGCGCACGAGCCACCTCACGATCACACTCACGCCGGGCCCCGAGCCCGGGACCACCAAGAGACGCAGCTAAGAGACGAGATATGGGACAGAAGGTTCATCCAGAGGCCATGCGCGTGGGTTACATCCACGACTGGAAGTCGAACTGGTTCAGCGAGAAACACTTCTCCGAGTACCTGGCCGAGGACATCCACGTGCGCGAGCACATCACCAACAAGCTCGCGCATGCCGGCCTCTCGGACATCACGATCCGCAAGGACGCCAACGAACTCGAGGTGAACATCCACACCGCCCGCCCCGGCATCGTGATCGGGAAGTCGGGCAGTGAAGTCGACGCCCTGCGCCGCGACCTGCATCAGATGACCAAAAAGCAGATCAAGGTGAACATCCTCGAGATCAAGCGTCCCGAGCTCGACGCGAAGCTCGTCGCGCAGTCGATCGCCGAGCAGCTGCAGAACCGGGTCGCCTTCCGCCGCGCGATGAAGCGCGCGCTGACCAGCGCTATGCGCTCGGGCGCGAAGGGCGTGAAGGTGCAGGTGGCCGGCCGCCTGGGCGGCGCCGAGATGGCCCGCACCGAAAGCTACTCCGACGGGCGCGTGCCGCTGCACACGATGCGCGCCGACATCGACTACGGCTTCTACGAGGCCGCGACGACCTTCGGGCGGATCGGCGTGAAGTGCTGGGTCAACAAGGGCGAGATCATGCCCGAGGGCTACACCGGCGCGGACCTCACCGACATGAGCGCGCCTGCACCCCCGA
>Ga0210409_10001991_pt1 | contig 25262 bp, 25 predicted proteins | sample IncBWH17MmetaG_FD_161649 | JGI IMG/M metagenome (GOLD analysis project Ga0210409, IMG submission 161649) | Forest soil microbial communities from Barre Woods Harvard Forest LTER site, Petersham, Massachusetts, United States - Inc-BW-H-17-M | ecosystem: Environmental > Terrestrial > Soil >...
ACCCACCCCCGATACCACCTACATCAAAGCCGGCCACCTCTTCGACAGCGAATCCGGCACCTACCGTCAGAACGTCACCCTCATCCTCACCGGCGACCGCATCAAGTCCATCGAACCCTCCTCCTTCGCCATCCCCAGCGGAGCCAAAGTAGTCGACCTCAGCACCGACTACGTCCTTCCCGGCCTCATCGACTGCCACACCCACCTCGGAGCCCGAGCCGACAAGTACGACCCCATCAACTCCTTCAAGGACACCCCCTTCTCCGACGCCTACGCCAGCGTCGTCAACGCCCGCCGCACCATCGAAGCCGGCTTCACCAGCGTCCGCGACGTAGGTTCGCTTCCCTTCATGGCCGTCGACCTCCGCAATGCCATCGACGAAGGCCTCTTCCCCGGCCCACGCATCGTAGCCTCCGGCCCACCGCTTTCCATCACCGGCGGCCACGGCGACCTCAACAACTACTCCCCTCAAACGAGCGTGACCATGTTCCCCGCTGAGCGTGACTTCTCCATCTCCGACGGCCCCGAAGAGATCCGCCACACCATCCGTGCCCAGGTCAAATACGGCGTCGACGTCATCAAGATCCTCGCCTCCGGCGGCGTCCTCAGCAAAGGCGACCAGCCCGGCGCACCACAGTACACCTTCGAAGAACTGAAGATGGCTGCCGACACCGCCCATGCCACCGGCCGCAAGATCGCCGCCCACGCCCACGGCGCCCAGTCCATCAAGGACGCCATCAACGCCGGCATCGACTCCATCGAGCACGCCTCCCTCGTCGACGACGAGGGCATCAGCCTCGCCAAGGCCCACGGCACCTACTTCGTCATGGACATCTACGACGACGACTACATCCTCGGCAAGGCCAAGGACTTCGGCATCCCCGAAGAGATGACCACCAAGGAGCGCGGCGTAGGCAAACTCCAGCGCGAAAACTTCCGCAAAGCCTTCCAGGCCGGCGTCAAGATGGCCTTCGGCACCGACGCCGGAGTCTACCCACACGGCGACAACGCCAAGCAGTTCCACTACATGGTGATGTACGGCATGACACCCGCCCAGGCCATCCAGGCCGCCACCCGCAACGCCGCCGACCTCATCGGCCGCGCCTCCGACGTAGGCGTCCTCTCACCCGGCCACTATGCCGACCTCATCGCCCTCAAAGAAGACCCACTCCAGCGCGTCGAAGCACTCGAGCATGTCCCATTCGTCATGAAGGGCGGCGCCATCGCCAAGAACGAACTAACCAAATAAACGAATGCCCACCATCGCATCGTTCGCAATGGTGGGCATCGAAACAACAAAAATCAACAAATGAAGTGGGTGCCCCATCTTCGCGACAGTTTCATCGTCGCTAAGGTGGGCATTCGCGCGTTCGCGCGAACCGCACTCCTTCAACCAGCCAGCAATCTCGGGTGCCCCACTCATCGCAGTCTCACCGCGATGAGTGGGAATGTAAACAGCTAGACCAGCCCAAAACATACCCAACTCTAAGCCGCGATCCCAACCTCCCGCTCAGCCCGTCTCCCACCCAAATACCCAAACAGCGCAATGTAGATGTAGCATGTCGCCGGAATCATGAACGCGTGCTGCACGCCAATCGCATCAGCCAAATGCCCTTCAGCCAGCGGAATCAGCGCGCCACCTACAATCGCCGCCACCATCAAGCTCGAGCCCTTACTCGTCAGCGGGCCCAGTCCCGACAACCCAACGGTAAAGATGCTCGGGAACATAACCGAGTTGAACAGCCCCACCGCAATAATCGCCCACATCGCAGTGTGCCCATGCGTGATGATCGACGTCACCACCAGCGAGCAAGCCACCACCGCCGCCGTCCCCAGCACCGTGCTCGTTCTGAACTTCGTCAGCAGGTACGAGCCGATAAACCGCCCCACCATCGCGCCGCCCCAATACAGCGACACATACTTCGCTGCCGTCTTCTCCGGAAACGCCGCAATATCCGGCAACCCGAAGTAGTTCACCAAAAAGCTTCCGATCGAGACCTCAGCACCCACATACACAAAGATCGCCAGCGCACCGGCCAGCAGCACCGGATGTTTCCAGATACTGTCCCCCGTCGCGCTCTCATCCAGTTCGCCCGGACGAATATCCCGCGTAAAGTCCATCGTCGGCATCTTCAACACGGCAAACGAAATCGCTAGCAGTACCAGCGTCAGCCCAATCCCCACATACGGCAGCCGCACCGACGACGCCTGCTCCATCCTGTACTGCTGCAGCGCCGCAGCCGAAAACGACCGCAGTTTCTCCGGCGTCACCTGGGTCGCGCTCAGAATCAGTGCACTCCCAAAGAATGGAGCCAGGAACGTCCCCAGCGAGTTGAACGCCTGCGACAGGTTCAGCCGCGCCGACGATGTCTCCGGTGGGCCCAGGTTTGCCACATAAGGATTCGCCGCCACCTGCAGCGTAGTAATTCCCGCCGCCAAAATCACCAGCGCCGAAAGAAACAGCCCAAACGAAGCAGCCGTTGAGGCGGGCAGAAACAGGAACGCACCAGCCGCCATCACCAGCAGCCCAATCACCATCGTGCCCTTATACCCGCGCCACTCCACCAGCTTGCCCGCTGGCAACGCGAAGATGAAGTACGACGAGAAGAAGCAGAACTGCACCAGCATCGCCTGCGCATAATTCAGATCAAAGATGGCCTTCAGATGCGGGATGAGAATGTCATTCAGACAAGTGAGAAAACCCCACATGAAAAAGAGCATCGTTGCGATGCTCATGGCCCGAACATCTGTCTTACGGAGACCTGACTGGAGACTGGAGGGTGCGCCAACGCTAATTGCCATAGTTAAAAACAGCCTTCGTTACGGAAAAATTAAAGTATCAACCGCACCATACTATCTGCATAGAACAAAACCTGCATAACCCTTTAAACGACCCCTTCCAAATCAGGCACGACCGCATAAAGGTTTGCCTTTTTTGTTTGTCATCCCTGAAGCGGACCTGCTGTTGCAGTTGCAGTTGCTTGTTTACGTCCTCATTCTGCCCGTGAGCAAGCCGAACGGGGGCGAACCACTATATTTGTCCTTCCAATGGGACCCGAACCCAAAAACCTGTCAAGCCCCAAACACACAAAACCCGCGCCAATCCAGCACTTTCGTTTGCAAAAGAGTTATGTTCAACCAGCTATACTTAAAACAGGATCGAAAAATGGCCCACTGCAACAAGTCCAATTCGCCCCCAAAACAAGTACCCACTTAAACCATTTACAATCAATACTTTGCACCAACAAGTACGAGCTCAAAGCTTTTATTTTGAATACTTTACCTGCTTTCACCCAGGGGTGGTCAGCAGCCGCTAACATAACCCGGACCCAGGCGTGTCGCGGAAGTTCCAAGGAGAGAAGAGCCATCAAATGACCACACCCCGCGAACAGAACTACCGCATGCCCGCTGAGTGGGCTCCCCACGCCGCCACTTGGATCGCGTGGCCCCACAACTCCGAGGACTGGCCCGGCAAGTTCCAACCCATCCCCTGGGTCTACGCCGAAATCGTTCGCCACCTCTCCAAGGTCGAAGACGTCCACATCCTCGTCAACGACCTGCCCACCGAAACCCGCGCCACCTCCATGCTCCGCCGTGCCGGAGCCAACCTCGCCCGCCTCCACTTCCACCACTGGGCCACCGACCGCGTCTGGCTCCGCGACTCCGGCCCCATCTTCATCAAAAACCCCAAGGGCGACCTCGCCATCACCAACTGGAAGTTCAACGCCTGGGCCAAATACGACAACTGGCACCGCGACGACCAGATCCCCCAGCACATCGCGAAACACTACGACATCCCCCAGTTCAAGCCAGAGGTCATCGCCCCCCTCGGAGATCCGAAAGCCAAACCCCACCGCCTCGTCCTCGAAGGCGGCTCCATCGACACCAACGGCGCAGGCGTCCTCATCACCACCGAGGAGTGCCTCCTCTCCGAGATCCAGCAGCGCAACCCCGGCCTCGGCGACGAAGAATCCACCCGCCACCACCTCGAAAAAGCTTTCCACGACTACCTCGGCATCGACCAAACCATCTGGCTCCACAAAGGCTGCGCCGGCGACGACACCCACGGCCACGTCGACGACATCACCCGCTTCGTCGACGAAAACACCATCCTCACCGCCGTCGAGCCCAACACCCGCGACGAGAACCACCTTCCCCTCGCCGAAAACCTCGACCGCCTCCGCGCCGCCCGCAACTTGAAGAAACAACCCTTCAACATCATCGAGCTGCCCATGCCCTCGCCCGTAGTCTTCGAGAGCCAGCGCCTCCCAGCCAGCTACGCCAACTTCTACATCGCCAACGACCTCGTACTGGTCCCCACCTTCAACGACTGCAACGATCGCCACGCCCTCAACATCATCGCCAAATGCTTCCCCACCCGGGACGTCATCGGCATCCACGCCGTAGACCTCGTCTGGGGCCTCGGCACCCTCCACTGCATGACCCAGCAGGAGCCCGCATGAGTTTAGATAACTTCAGCTGGCTTGAAGAGTGGTATCAAAAACGATGCAACGGCGAATGGGAACATTCATTCGGCATAAGTATCAGTACCCTCGATAATCCCGGGTGGAAAGTCAGGATCGATCTGGATGGCACACCCTATGCTGCACTACCCGATGTCGAAATCACGGAGAGATATGACAGCGATTCGGAGTGGATGCTGTGCAAAGTGGTCGAAGGCGTATATGAGGGAACTGGAGGCCCGCTCATGCTAGGTCCAATTGTTCAAACCTTCAGAAAGTGGATTGAGGAGTTCTAGAATGATTGGAACCAACGACAACTTTCGTCCCTTCCTCGAAACCTACATCGCCAAACACGCCAATCCTCCGCACAAATTCGGCCACCAACCCCGCCTCTACGCCTTAACAAAACAAATCGGCCAAGGCTTAACCTATGACGACGACGTAGTCTTCGCCGCCGTCTGGCTCCACGACCTCGGCGTCTTCATCGGTCACCGCCCCGAATCCGAAGTCGACCTCAAAACCTGGAATCACGTAGCCTACATCACCGAAAAAGCCCCCGCGATCCTCGAAGAAGCCGGCTTCCCCACCGAAAAGATCCCCGCGGTCCTTGAAGTCATCCGCACCCACCAGCCCCACGACATCCCCATCACCCTCGAAGCAAAAATCGCCCGCGACGCCGACATCCTCGAGCAACTCGGAGCAATCGGCATCATCCGCACGCTCGCCAAGCTAGGCAGCGACACCCGCTTCCACACCTTCACCGACGCCCTCCACGCCTTAAAAAAACAGCTCGAAACCCTCCCCGCAAAACTCCAGCTCGAAACCACCAAATCCCTCGCCGCCCCCAAACTAAAAACCATGCAAGCCTTCATCGATTCCCTTGAATCCGAAGGCGGCCAATACCTTTACTAAAACCAACGGAGTTAAACTGCACACCATGCCCCTCACCGACGAAGACTACCTGCGCGCCGCCATCGCCGAAGCCCGCACCGCCGAGCTGGAAGGCGAAGTCCCCGTAGGTGCAGTCGTCGTCTACAACAACGAGATCATCGGCCGAGGCCAGAACCGAGTCCTTCGCGACAGCGATCCCACAGCCCACGCCGAGATCGTAGCTCTCCGCCAAGCCGGCCTCACTCTCTCAAACTACCGCCTCACCAACTGCACCCTCTACGTCACCCTCGAGCCCTGCGCCATGTGTGCCGGAGCCATCCTCCACGCCCGCATCGCTCGCCTCGTCTACGCCGCCGACGACCCCAAAGCCGGAGCCTGCGGCAGCGTCCTCAGCGTCATGAACCACCCCCAACTCAATCACAAAGTCGAAGTAGCCCCCGGCCTCCTCGCCGAAGAGTGCGGCCCCATGCTCAGCAACTTTTTTCTAGCCCGCCGAGGAAAAAAGTCGAGCATCGCGCATCCTAACAACGAAGAAGACGCATTCGATTAGGAGCCAACCAATGTCAGCTCGTCTCGCAGGCAAAGTAGCCATCGTCAGCGGTTCCGGCTCCGGCATTGGCCAATCCATCGCCATCCGCCTCGCGAGCGAAGGCGCCAGCGTAGTCATCAACTATCGCGGCAGACCCGACGGAGCCAACGCCACGAAGTCGCAGATCGAAGCCGCCGGAGGCAAAGCCATCACCGTCCAGGCCGACGTCTCTAAACTCACCGACACCCAGAACCTCATCGATCAAACCTACCAGCAGCTAGGCCGCTGCGACATCCTCGTCAACAACGCCGGCATCGAGAAACGCGCAGACTTCTGGGACGTCACCGAGCAGGACTACGACGCAGTCCTCAACGTCAACCTCAAGGGCGCTTTCTTCCTCACCCAGGCCTTCGTCCGCCGACTCCGCGACGCCAAACAACCTGGCCGCATCATCAACATCAGCTCCGTCCACGAGGACCTGGCCTTCCCCCACTTCTCCACATACTGCGCCTCCAAGGGAGCCCTGCGCACGCTCATGCGCAACCTCTCCGTCGAGCTCGGCCCCCTCGGCATCACCGTCAACAACATCGCCCCGGGAGCCATCGCCACCCCCATCAACAAAGCGCTCCTCGAAAACAAGCCACTTCTCGATGCCCTACTGAAAAATATTCCGCTAGGCCGCATGGGAACCTCCGAAGAGGTCGCCAGCGTCGCCGCCTTCCTCGCCTCCGACGAAGCCGCCTACGTCACCGGCTCAACCTACTTCATCGACGGCGGCCTCATACGCAACTACCATGAGCAGTAATTACGATTCACCGAAGAAGGCAAATCAAAACATGACAAGTCACAACGGGATCGAAATACTCACCACACTTCCGGAACTCATACACCCACAGCACACCGCCCTTCTCATCTATGACATGCAGGTCGGCATCGTCCCGCAAATACCAGACGGCCCGACCATTCTGAACAAGGTCCTGACACTCCTTAAAGCCACGCGTCGCGCAGGCATCCGGACGATCTTCACCCGCCACATGTCGCTTCCGCCTGAACTGATGGGTGGGTTCCAGTACCGCATGGCCATGGCCTGGCAGCGCAAGCAAAACCCCGCCGAGGTTATCTCGCCATTTCTGCGCGACTCTCCGGGATTCCATCTCGTCCCCGAACTCCAACCTCTTCCGAGCGAAGCCATCTTCGACAAGCTCGCTATGTCCGCCTTCGAAGGCACGCCGCTCCAGTTCACCTTGCGAGACTGTGGCATCCGCAGTGTCATTCTTGCCGGCATCGCCCTCGAGATCGGCATCGAGCCGACATGCCGTCAAGCCGCCGATCTCGGCATCATCCCTATTCTCGTTCGCGACGCCTGCGGCGCCGGCAACTCCGAGGCCGCCGACCAATGCGTCTCATCACTTGCGCATATGGGAGACACCATCGTCACGGATCTCAAGACGATCTCCGAACTCCTCGCCGCCATAGCCCATCCCGGGAATACCACGATCAACCAGTAAAATATCTCCATGGAACTAACCGTCTACTCAGCATCCTGGTGCCGCGACTGCCGCGAAGCAAAGCGCTTCCTCAACTCGCACAACATCCCCTTCCAGGAGATCGATATCGAAAACACCCCCGGCGCCGCCGACCTCGTCCTGGCCAACGTAGGTAAGCGCGCCATCCCGCAGTTCGTCATCGACGGCAAATGGGTTCAGCCCTACCGCCCCGGCTTCGGCTTCCTCCACGACGAGATGGCCGAGCTCTTCGGCGTCAACCAATCTCCATCCAGTTAGTCCAAGCGCTGCTCACTACGTTCTTCCGCCTGCTCCAGGGCCTCTTTATCGCGATTTGCATTATCGGACGATCGATCTACCCTATGATCGATCGTTGGGATAGCCTGGCTTCTCCCGCCAAACGGCCACCGAAGTGTCAGCACACGCTTGCGATCGCTGTCCCGAAGACTCGACTTGCTTCGCGCCGCCAGCAGATCGTCGATGTTGAGAATTCCCACTAACATTCCAGCACCGTCAACCACAGGAAACGAGGTAAGCTTCAACGCTGCCATCTTCTCAGCCGCATTGCGCAACGTATCGCGAGGTCCAATCGTTATCGGATCGGTACTGCCTTCATCCAGCAGCACTCGATCCAACTCGTCGGCACTCGCCGCTGTAATCATCTGGCCGCGAGTCACCACGGCTCTTAAATGTCCCGCTGAGTCCACCAACGGAAACAGTCGCTGCCAATGCGACCATGCTTCGCTCCCCCGCCGATTCATCTTCGCCAACCAGTTCGCGGCATCCCGACGCAACGCCTTGTCAGAGAGCACAAACATGCTCGTGTGCATCACATCCCCAACCATCACAGTCTCAAGCGGATCCACGCCATATTCACGGCTCAGATGTAGCCCTCGCCGGCTCAGCCGCTCTGTAAGAATCGAGCGCGGTTGAAACAGCACTCCCATCGCGTAGCTCACAACACAGGCCAATAGCACGGGCAACATCAGGCCGCCATTATGCGTCAGTTCTACCGCCAGCATCGCCGCAGTCAGCGGCGCACCAATGGCAGCCGCAAGCACCGATGACATACCAACCACCGCCCATGCTCCCTGCGACACCGGTGTAAGCACATGCCCCATCGCCGCACCCATAGCTCCACCGATCATCAGCAATGGCGCCAGAATACCGCCTGAAGTATTCGACCCCAGAGAAAAGGTCCATATAAAACTCTTCACCAACAGCACACCCAGAATCAGTTTCCAGGTCACGTCATCGGTCACCAATCGCTGAATCACGCCATATCCCACGCCAAGCGCGGGAGGAAAAATCAGTCCGCCAATTCCGACGACGACACCACCAATCGCTGGCCACCACATCCAATGGATCGGTAGGCGCTCAAAGAAATCCTCAATCGCATACAGCGCGCGGCTCAACCCCATGGACAGCAGCGCCGCAAGCACCCCAACAATCAGCGCGTCAATCATCGCCATGTGGTGCATCGGAACAGTCGTCGGCAGCATCGGGAAGATCGGCCCCGGCCCCAGAAGAAGCCGCCGTATCGCGCCCGCAGTCACGGAAGCCACTGCCACCGGTACAAGACTCCGCGGCCGCCATTCAAACAACAGCAACTCCACCGCCAGCAACACCGCAGAAAGCGGACAGGAGAACGTAGCCGACATTCCCGCCGCCGCGCCCGCAACCAGCAGCGTCGTCCGTTCGGCATCGGTCGTATGCAGCAGTTGCCCAACCAGCGATCCCGTGGCCCCGCCCGTCATAATGATGGGGCCTTCCGCTCCAAACGGCCCACCCGATCCAATCGCGATCGCTGTCGACAACGGCTTCAAGATTGCAATGCGCGGAGCCACCTTGCCACCCTGGAAGACAATCGCCTCAATCGCCTCCGGCATCCCATGCCCACGAATCTTTTCCGAGCCATAACGCGCAATCAGGCCAATAATCAGGCCACCAATGACCGGCATTAACGCCGCCGCCCACCATCCCAGAGTATTGTCCGCAGGAGACGTGTTCGCGAAGCTCAGTTGATGAAAATAAAAGATGTTGGTCGCCAGCTGAATCAGTCCCAACAGCATCCATGCCAGCAATGCACCAGCCACCCCAAGGACTGCTGCGAGCCCACTAATCAACAGTATCCGGTGGTCCGCAGAATAATCTCGTAACGCGCCGTTAGCCTCTGCCTTCGTCATCGATCTCTACTCTTTCTGTTCGTTCCAGGCCTCAAATCGAGCAGTTTCTCCAACGCTCGCCTAATCTCCGGACCGTTAGCCTCAATCTCATTAAGATGCTTAGCAACCAACTCCGTCAGCACCTCGCCACCGCGTTCCGTAATCTCCAAAAGAGACCGTCGATGATCGCTTTCATCGGCCGCCCGCCGCACCAGCCCAGATTTCTCCGCGCGATCCACCAGCTCCACCGCGCTGTTATGCCTCACCATCATGCGTTCAGCGATATACGAGATCGACGTCTCATGCCCCGCTGGGACCGCGGCAACAACCTGCAACAACTGATACTGCTGCGCCGGAATACCCCGCGACTCAGACACGCCCTCGCTAAAGCTGAGGAACTTACGCAGCTGATAACGAAACTCAGCAAGCTCGCTCAACCTGTCTGGAGCCTTCCAATTCGTTTTGTTTCGTTTCGATGTAGGCATTATGTCGTAACACGATTATATCGCTATACGATATTAACTGAAAGCGGATCGATTTTGCGCCTTCATCCCACAAACACAGTAAAATGAAGCAGTAGACCTAATTTCCCGCACTTCCATCTGGAGAGCCTCGCCTTGATTCCCCGCTACACACGCCCCGCCATGGGCCGCATCTGGTCCGACGAAAACAAGTACCGCTGCTGGCTCACCGTCGAGGTCGCCGCCTCCCAGGCCCTCGCCAAATTCGGCCTCGTCCCCCAGTCCGCCGCCGATGTCATCCGCGACAAGGGTGCCTTCACCGTCGACCGTATCAACGAGATCGAAGCCGAAGTCCGCCACGACGTCATCGCCTTCACCACCACCGTCGCCGAGCACATCAACTCCCCCGAGCACTCCCGCTGGCTCCACTACGGCCTCACTTCCACCGACGTCGTCGACACAGCGCAAGCCCTCCAGCTCAAAGAAGCCTCCGCCATCATCCGCGCCGGCATCGTCGCCCTCGCCGATGTCCTGAAAAAGCGCGCCCTCGAGTTCAAGCACACTCCCATCATCGGCCGCACCCACGGCATCCACGCCGAGCCCTCCACCTTCGGCCTCAAGCTCCTCCTCTGGTACTCCGAGATCCAGCGCAACCTCACCCGCTTCGACGCCGCCGCCGAAGACCTCCGCGTAGGCAAGCTCTCCGGAGCCGTCGGCACCTTCGGCCACCTCAAGCCCGAGCACGAAGAAGCCATCTGCGCCGAACTCGGCCTCAAGCCCGCCGACATCGCCACCCAGGTAATCCAGCGCGACCGCCACGCCGCCTACGTCGCCACGCTCGCAGTCCTCGCCAGCACGCTCGACAAGATCGCCACCGAAGTCCGCCACCTCCAGCGCACCGAAGTCCGCGAAGCCGAAGAGTTCTTCTCCGAAAAACAAAAAGGCTCAAGCGCAATGCCCCACAAGCGCAACCCCATCACCAGCGAGCAAATCTCCGGCCTCGCCCGCGTCATCCGAGCCAACGCACAAACCGCCTTCGAAAACGTAGCCCTCTGGCACGAACGTGACATCTCCCACTCCTCCGCCGAGCGCGTCATCCTCCCCGACTCCACCATCCTCACCGACTACCTTCTCGCCAAGACAACGAACCTTATCGAAAAACTCCTCGTCTACCCCGCCCGCATGTTGAAGAATCTCGAGTCCACCGGCGGCCTCATCTTCTCCGGCCAACTCCTCCTCGATCTGGCCGAATCGGGCATGTCCCGCGAAGACGCCTACCGCCTCGTCCAGGGCCACGCCATGAACTCCTGGAAGAACGACCTCATCTTCCGCGAAGAGATCGCCAAAGTCCCCGAGATCACCGCCCGCCTCTCACCCGAAAAACTAGCCCGCGCCTTCGACTACAACCGCCAGCTAGCCAACGTAGACGCCATCTTCGCCCGCGTGCTGGGCGCATAAGGAATACCATCAAACCGGGTGCCCCATCTTCGCGACAGTTTTATCGTCGCTAAGGTGGGCATCGCGCGCCAGCGCGACCTTCCACGAAGTCATCATGCAGCAACCGCTCATCCAAATCGTAGACACCGCCGTAGCCGACGCCTACCGCCGCGGCGGCCCTCACCTGGCCTGCCACCCCGGCTGTTCCCAATGCTGCATCGGAGTCTTCCCCATAGCCCACGAAGACGCCGCCCGACTCCGCGAAGGCCTCACCTCCCTAGAACAAACCGACCCAGCAAAAGCCTCACGCATCCACACCCGCGTCAAAGACTCCCTAACCCGCCTAGACCCCTGGTTCCCCGGCGACCTAGCCACTGGCATCCTCAACGAAGACCACGAAGCTGCGATCCTATTCGAAGAGTTCGCCAACGACGAGCCGTGCCCCGTCCTCGACCCCATCACCGGCACCTGCGACCTCTACGAGCACCGCCCCATCCTCTGCCGCACCTTCGGCCCACCCATGCGCACCGAAGAAGACAACCTCGCCACCTGCGAACTCTGCTTCATCCACGCCACCACCGAAGAGATCGCCGCCTGCGAGCTCGATCCCACCATCCCCGCACAGGAAGCTGCGAGCAACCAAGCCTTTAACACCGCTCACAATCTCCACGGCCAAACCCTCATCGCCTACGCTCTACGCGACGAAATCACGAAGCCTTAGTTCGTTGGCGACACACTCGTAGGAGACAAGACGCTCCTCTCTCCACCTGGCACAGTGCCCACTCCAACCGGCGCATCCGTAACCTCTGCATCATTCACCGCAAACACCCTCGCATCCTTCGGCATCTTCAGCCTGCCGTCCATAAGGTACGCAACCACAATCCCACCCGTCACCTCTGGATTCAGCACCACCAGCGGGATGATGTACTTCTTGCTCTTCACCAGCGACTCAGCCACGCCATCCACTCCATGACTCCGCGATACACTTCCCGGCACCTGCGGAATCACAAACGCCGACATCTTCGCCTCAGGATGATCCTTCCCATATCTCACAAGCGACCGGGCCACCTGCTTCGGTGTCATCAGCCCTGCATCGGCAACAAAACTCCGATGAATCGCATGAGGAAAATAAATATCCAGCACCACCCGCGAAAAATCCGCGCAGTTGTGAAAGAACAAATTGAAGTGCCCCACATTCTTCTTATCGTTCACATACGCTATAAAGCGCTCATCCTGTTCCGTCGTACTCTCCACCTCGAACCCATGGATCGTCCGGTCATACGACGCCCCAACCAGTTGCGTCCACTCGCCCTTAGGCATCTCGCCCGTCGCCGTATCCGGAGCCAACGCTGTCAGATACTCCCTGCGATATACATCCCTTAGTTCCGCCACCTTCGCCTTGTCCACAGTCAAAGGCACGTTATCAGCCGAGGTCACCGCATACAAATAAGGAATCAGAGGCATCGCAATCCAGTCATACCCATTGATCTTGTGATATCGGCTGATCACCACGCCATACTCGCCATTCCTGCACATCCGCAGTTGAGTAGCCGTCTCAGCACAAACGTGATTCAGATACACAGCCGCATGGCCAGTCGGATTGAACGCACCGAAATCTCCATACGGCTCTTCCATCAGCAGCGCAACAGATGCACGTGCACTCGACACCATACCTAGCAGAACTACGACAATCACTAACCGGACTAACAGATTCTTGCCAGGCCCCGTAGCTTTACTCGCACTCTCCAAACTCATCTCCTGAATAACCATGATTTTTCTTATTTAAAAACCGAATCGCGCCGGAAGTCGCGCATCACTCATATCAGCGATAATCATTCCTGTGAGCGACGCCCACAACATCACCCTCGCCGTAACCGGAGCCAGCGGTTCTGTCTATGCTGTTGAGATGCTTCGCGCCCTCGCAGCCGACGCCCGCGTCACGAAAATAAACTTCGTCGCCTCGGACAATTCCCTCCGTGTCTTTGCCGAAGAGTTGCATCTAAGCGGCCGCAACAACCTCGCCGAAAAACTACTCAACGCCCCCTGCCCCAAACTCCAGCAGCACACCGATACCGACATCGGAGCCAACATCGCCAGCGGCAGCTACCCCACCGATGCCATGATCATCCTTCCCTGCTCCATGGGAACCCTCGCCGCCATCGCCAACGGCCTTGCATCCAACCTTATCCAACGCGCCGCCGACGTCTGCCTCAAAGAGAGCCGTCCGCTCATCCTCTGCGTCCGCGAGACGCCCCTCAACCGCATCCACCTTCGCAACATGCAGCTCGCCTCCGATGCCGGAGCCACCATCTTTCCCGTCATCCCGACCCTCTACAACCATCCCCAAAACACCACCGAGATGGCACGCCAATTCGTCAACCGCGTCCTGGCCCACGTCGGCCTCCCCCAACCAAACGCCTACCAATGGCAACCCGACTAACCGGCGCTCTTCAAATCGTTTTAAAATCCGCGCACCTCTGCGAAAATCCGCGGTCGAAGTCTTATCGGTGTAATCAGTGCAAATCGGTGTTAAGCCTTCCGTGTCACTCCGCAGGAAACACCCTCTCCCCGCCCTGCATCGCCGGCTCCGCCCTCAAAAAATCCACCGTTCCCTCCAGCACAGGCTTGGAGCACTCCAGCGGTGCAAGATGCCCGCAACCCTCGACAACATTCAACACTGAGCCTGGAATCAGTTCATGGATCTTCTTCCCCGTCGCCAACGGAATCAGATCATCCTTCGATCCCCACACAATCAGAGTCGGCCGCTGCATACCATGCAACCGAAAGTCGAGCAGATCCTTTCCATTCGTCATCTCCGCCATGCTGCGATTGATCACCCATCCATTCTCAGCGAACTTGCGCACCAATGCCTTCGTCACAAAATCCGGGACCTGGTGCGGATGCGGCGAAAGAATCGTTACCAACCTATGCACCCCGGCTGCATCAGCAGGCACAAACAAGTCCGGCCCAAACGTCGGCGGAAAATAAATCCCCGCGCTGTCATATACCACCAACCGATCCACCAGCTCAGGATGATCCAGCGCCATTTTCATCGCAATCCATCCCCCCATCGACCAGCCGCCAACATCAGCGCGAGTCAATCCCACCGCCTTCATAAACTCCGTTACGGCCGTCTCCTCCATCCCAATCGAGTAGCTGACATCAGGCCGGTCCGACCGCCCATATCCCAACAAGTCCGGCGCATAGACATGAAATCCCTTTGCAGCCAGAGCCGGAATCATCGCCGACCAGTCTTCTGCCCGTGCACCAAGCCCATGCACCAGCAGCAGCGGCGTTCCCGCCGTTCCCTTTGCCGGACGAGCCTCGAGATAGTGCATCTTGTATCCGTCAACCTCGACGTACTTGCTCTCCACACCTTCGCGCCAAAGCCTAAATCGAAGCTCTTGGTCTGCCACCCACAGCGGTTTGAGAAACATTACTGGCCAGACGATCAGCGCCAGAATTAGAAATCCAGCCAGCACCCGCAACGCAAGCTTCATCTCTTTATCGTCTCCGCAAGCTTCAGTGCTTTTTCAATCACGCCCAGTGTAGGCTCTCCGAGGCCGTAGGTCTCCGAATAAATCTCACCTCGTTCCACCCATATCGCCGCCGCAGCATCGTCCCCACACACCGGCTCCCCCACCACATCCTCCACCGGAACACACAGCCACTCCACCAGCACATAGTGATACCGCACGCTGCCATCTTCATCTCGAACGATCCGATCCAGCGTCGCAACAATCTCCACTGGCCGCACCCGCACCCCGGTCTCTTCAAAGATCTCGCGAGCAACGCCTTCCGCAGTAGTCTCACCCACCTCCAGCAAGCCACCTGGCAACGACCACGCTCCAAGCATAGGCTCGCGTCCCCGCCGAATCAGAAGCACATCCCCACCCTGGATCACAACGCCCGCAACCCCAATCAACGGCGCTGCCGGATACTCTCGCACCATACTCACTTCAGCGGCTTGCCAAACTCTTCGCCGAACACCGTATGTGCCATGTCGAAGCGTCCGCCATTAAACTTCTCCGAGCCCTTCAAGTGTCCAATCGCCAGCAGAGCCACCACCCAGTAACTCAACGGCAGGCGCAGCACCTCATGCACCTTCTCCTGCTCAAATCCCTCCATCGGAGCCGTGTCATACCCCATCACTTCGGCCATCAGCAGCATGTGCGTAAATGCCAGCATCACCTGCTTGTTAAGCCACGCCTGCATCTGTCCGCTGCTGAAGCTCGAAAGATAATTCGGCACGCTGCTCTGGGCCTGCGCAGCATAGCTCTCCGGCATTCCTCCCTGCCGTCCTTGTTGCAGCATCAGGTCTAGATCTTTCCGCCACCCGTCAGCATCGCCGCAGGCCACAATCACAGCCGACGCTTCCTCGACCTTGCCCTGGTTGTAGCTGGCCGCGCGCAAGCGCTTCTTCTGCTCAGCCGACTGCACCACAATAAAACGCCACGGCTGCATGTTATAGCCGCTCGGGGAATGAAGCCCTGCATCAAGAATCTGCTTCAGATCTGCAGCCGGAATGGGGCTCCCGTCAAAGCTCGGGGTAGCCCGCCGCTCCATGATTGCCTGACTCAACGTCTTGATCTCTGCCATCAGTCTCTTTCTTCCAAATCAATAAGATGCCACTTAAACCTGTGGAGGTCAGTGCGGTTCCACCGTCATTTCCGTCTGTCGAAACGACTTTCAAGATAGCATTCCGCCACACAACCGTATGCAAATTCCTGTGAAATCCGTCAGTTACCGTATCTCTTCCATCGGCTGCTCTGTGGCAAACGGATTCTTCCCTGCCTCTTCCGCAAACACCCACACCCCGTGAAATGGCTTCCGCATCTCCGGATACGCCGCCAGCAGCGCGACCATCGCATCCGAATTCCGCTTCCGCGCTGCTGCCGGATCGCCAATCTGATCGACCTTCAGGTGCGCGATAATATCCACCTTGTCCTTGCCCAGCGAATCATCCACACCCAGCCCTGTAAATCGATACTCCGCGCCATCCGCCCCTTTCACAACCAGGGGATTATCCGGTCCTACGCCATCGGAAACCGGCGTAGGCGTAGCCGCGGCCTGCTCCGTGTGCAGTTTCTCCAGATGTGTACTCTGGATAAAATTCGTAGGCCGCAACAGGCTCTCCGCCTGCTGATAATAGAGCCACGCATTCCAGTGCTCTTTCCGCGCGGCCATCGTTCGAGCCTGCGTCCAGTACCACAGCCCATCATGACCTGCTGCCGTCATTGGCTTCGGATAAAAGCCTGCCATCGCCCACCCGCCCGGATCCTGTCGCAACAAAAACGAGAGCCGCCACGGCGCGGGTGTATTGGTAACGTCCACAATCGCGAATCCATACCGTCCCGGAATCAATCCCGGAATCAAAAAATCCGCTTCAGCAATCGAGTGGTTCAACGAGCAAAAAAACTGCGCATCCGAGGCAGACCCATCAGCGGCGCGTTTTAGCTCCGAGGCATCCAGTACGTACACCTGCTCCACCGTCAGCGTGCCGCCCTTCAGTTTAGGAGCGGTACTCGCAACAACGTCCCCGATTCCGCCAAAGTCCTTCGCGTACTCGGGCACAGTCGCTGCCCGCAGGCCGCTCGCATCCCCGGCCTGTACCTTAGCCGCCAAACTCCGGGCCGCAGTAGCCAGTGCATCCCGCTCCGTGGCCGTCATCGCAGACTGCGTGATGCACGTCTCCGCCCGCGCGACCCCATGCGCCAGTATCCCTATCGCCATCAACGCTACCAGTTTTATCTTCATCATGGCGTCACAACTCATCCCAAGCATGCGAGTTGCTCCCGCAAGCCACTGCCAGTCTAGTACAACCAGCGACCACAAATGGACTCCCGCATCCAAACCACCCCATAACGCGGTAGACTGATCCTCAACAGGACCCCGCGTCGATGACCTTCCATCCCACGGCCCGTCCTACTCCCATACGATGCGGCATCACACACCAACCCGGTTCATTGCGGCTGCAATTCTCTCGACCGCCGCTCTATCGCACGCCCAAGCCCAGTCATCGAAACCGGTGGCATCTCCGCTTCCCGCAATCGCGCCCACTGCGGTACAACCACCCCTTCCCCTTACTCCGGCTCAACCATCCATTCCGCTTACTCCGGCTCAAAGCCCGCCTCAGCGTGCAAAGGTCACATACACTGACAACGAGATTACCGTGGCTGCCAGAAACTCCAGCCTCAACCAGATTCTTCACGATATCTCCCGCCTTACCGGAATAAAAATCACGGGCGGGGTAGCCGACGAGCGAGTCTTTGGTGACTACGGCCCGGCATCCCCTACACAGGTTCTCGCTACCCTCCTCAACGGCACCGGCAGCAACATGTTCCTCGTGCAAAGCAACGGAACCGCTCCGACCGAACTCATCCTCACTCCTCGCCAGGGAGGCCCTACCCCACCCAATCCCAACGCTCAAAGCTTCGACGAACCCAGCGAATCCTCTGAAGACGCCCCGCCCAATCCCACCCCTCGACCTATCCGACGTCCCGGTCTCGCTCCCCCCGCCGAGGCAGGCGAAGGTGCCCCGCAGCCGCCAGTTGGCGACAGCAACGTGCCATCGTCACCAAACGGCGTCAGGACTCCCCAGCAGATTTACGAGGAACTCCAGCGCAGACGACAGCAGCAACAGCAGCAGACGAACCCGCAATAACAAATCATCCTTAGAACCTGTTTGTTTGACGTGGTCATTCTGCCCCTTGAGCGAAGCGAAGGGGAAGGATCCCTGTATTTCGCCGTTGCGTATGGATACTTAAATCCGTCTCATCGGTGCAAATCAGTGTTAAGGTTTTCAGTTTTTTAACAGAGAAGGAAACGATGGGAGGCTGGAAAGCTAGCCCTCAACCACCTGCGCCACCACGGTCCGCGCCGATCTCTCAGCCGCCACCTGCCGCGCGTGAATACGGAAGATACCAAACATCGCCATGCAGATCCCATAAGCTAACGACACCCCAGCTGCTAACGACGCAAACACCGCAGAGATCAACACAATCGACGAATTCACAACCACTCCTGCCTTTTCTTCCGCTACCGCCCTCATCAGGCCAATAGCCACAATTTCCACCGTACATATTGTTACAAACCACGCTGCAATTACAATGACCCGAAAGTAAATCCCTATTACCCTTCGGATACATCTTTCCCACTTTGGGGTTGCACTCCAGTCAGAATGCCCTTTCCACATTCCCCAAACAAAATGCCGTATTCTAGAGACTTGGCCGAACATCGCCTGAGACCTCACATGGGCATCACTCACATTACCGTCCGCGGAGCGCGCCAGCACAACCTGCGCAACGTCAACGTCAGCATCCCGCGCAACACCCTCACCGTGGTCACCGGTCTCTCCGGCTCCGGCAAGTCCTCCCTCGCCTTCGACACCATCTACGCCGAAGGCCAGCGTCGCTACGTCGAAACCCTCTCCGCCTATGCCCGCCAGTTCCTCGACCAGATGGAGCGCCCGGACGTAGACGCCATCGACGGCCTCTCCCCCGCCATCTCCATCGAGCAAAAAACCACCTCGCGCAGCCCCCGTTCCACCGTAGGCACCATCACCGAGATCTACGACTACCTCCGCCTCCTCTACGCCTCCGTAGGCCAGCCCCACTGCCCCAACTGCGGCCACCTCATCTCCCGCCAAACCGCCGACCAGATCGTGGAGCGCATCGTAGCCCTCGCCCCCGGCGAACGCATCACCGTCTACGCCCCCATCGTCCGTGGCCGCAAAGGTGAATTCCGCGAAGAGCTCGAATCCCTCGACCAGCAAGGCTTCCGCGCGCGCATCGACGGCGAGATGACCGAGCTCGCCGAGGGCATGCGCCTCGAAAAGCGCAAGAACCACACCATCGAAGCCGTAGTCGACCGCATCATCCTTAAACCTCTTCCCTCCGACAACGCCAACCCCGGCCTAACCGATGTAACCCCCAAGTACGACACCCGCCGCCTCGAAACCTCCGTAGCCAAAGCCCTGCAAATGGCCAATGGCCTCGTCCTCATCGCCATCCAGGGCATGGACGAAACCCTCTACAGCAGCTCCATGGCCTGCCCCGACTGCGGCATCAACGTCCCTCGCCTCGAGCCCCGCAGCTTCTCCTTCAACTCCAACTACGGCGCCTGCCCCGAGTGCCACGGCCTCGGCAGTATCTACGACTTCGACCCCGCAAAAACCATCGCCGACTGGTCCAAGCCCCTTCTCGACGGAGCCATGGGCCCAGGCTCTGCCTCCGCCTACCTCCTGCGTCTCATCAAGCTCGCCGCCGAAAAGTACAAGATCAACATCAAGCAGCCCTTCGAAGACCTAACCACCGAACAGCAGAACCTCTTCCTCTACGGCCCACCCCGTAACGAGGCTGGCCGCACCGGCTTCCACGGCATCTTCAGCTACCTCCGCTCCAACCTCGAAGAGACCAAATCCGAGGGCTACCGCGAATACATGATGCAGTACATGACCGCGACCACCTGCCCTCGCTGCAAAGGCCGCCGCCTCCGCCCAGAATCCCTCGCCGTAACGCTCCCCATCCCTTCATCTTCCCAAAATAAAACCGTCATCCTGAGCGGAGCGCGCAGCGCGGAGTCGAAGGACCCCGAAGCATCCAGTCCCCCCAATGCCGCCCGCCCCTTTTCCACCACGAACGTCACAGGCCGCGGCCTCTCCATAGCCGACTTCACCGCCCTTTCTTTGGAACGCGCCCTGCAAACCGCACAGGCCATGCTCTTCACCGGCCGCGACCGCATCATCGCCGACCGCCTCCAGCGCGAGGTCATCGAGCGCCTCGAATTCCTCAACGCAGTAGGCCTCGGCTACCTCTCACTCGACCGCTCCGCCGCCACTCTCTCCGGCGGCGAAGGCCAGCGCATCCGCCTCGCCACCCAGATCGGCTCCCGCCTCCGCGGCGTCCTCTACGTCCTCGACGAGCCCAGCATCGGCCTCCATCAGCGCGACAACCAGCGCCTCATCAACGCCCTCGAAAACCTTCGCGACCTCGGCAACACTGTCCTCGTCGTCGAGCACGACGAAGACACCATCCGCAAAGCCGACTACGTCCTCGACCTCGGCCCCGGAGCCGGCAAAAACGGCGGCCACCTCATCGCCGACGGCACCCCGCAGCAAGTGATGGACAACCCAGCCTCCCTCACCGGCCAATACCTAGCCGGCAAAATCGAAATCGTAGCCCGCGAAACTCCACGCGAACTCACCGGCAACTGGATCACCGTCGAAGACGCCCACTCCCACAACCTCCAGAACGTCACCGCCCACTTCCCTCTCGGCGTCATGACCGTCATCACCGGAGTCAGCGGCAGCGGAAAATCCACCCTCGTCAACGACATCCTCTACCGCGCCCTCGCCAAAGAACTCTACGGCTCCCGCGAAGAACCCGGCCAACACGGCAAAGTCATCGGCATCGATCAGCTCGACAAAGTCATCCAGATCGACCAGTCCCCCATCGGCCGCAGCCCGCGCAGCAATCCCGCAACCTACACCGGAGTCTTCACCGCCATCCGCGATCTCTTCGCCATGCTCCCCGAATCCCGCGAGCGCGGCTACAAGCCCGGCCGCTTCAGCTTCAACGTTCAGGGCGGCCGCTGCGAAGCCTGCCAGGGCGAAGGCCAGCGTCGCATCGAGATGAACTTCCTCCCCGACGTCTACGTCCTCTGCGAAGTATGTAACGGACGTCGTTACAATCAGGAGACCCTCTCGGTCAAGTTCAACGGCTACAGCATCGCCGACCTACTCGATCTCCCCATCGAAGACGCCGTCCCCATCCTCAAGGACATCCCCGCCGTCAACGTCAAGCTCCAGACCCTCGTCGACGTCGGCCTCGGCTACATCCACCTCGGCCAATCCGCCACCACCCTCTCCGGCGGCGAAGCCCAGCGCATGAAGCTAGCCCGCGAGCTCTCCAAGCGCCAAACCGGCCGCACTCTCTACCTCCTCGACGAGCCCACCACCGGCCTCCACTTCGACGACGTCCGCAAGCTCCTCGAGGTCCTCCACCGCCTCACCGACCTCGGCAACACCATCGTCATCATCGAGCACAACCTCGACATCATCCGCAACGCCGACTACATCCTCGACCTCGGCCCCGAAGGCGGCGAAGGCGGCGGCCGCATCATCGCCCACGGCACCCCCGAGCAGGTAGCCACCGTCCAAGGCTCCCACACCGCAGCCTTCCTCGCCCGGCACTACGACCCAGCCGCGCTAGCCAGCCGCAACGGAGCCGGTCACGCAGGTCCCCAGCCCGCAAACATCGCCGCTGCTGCCGACGCCGCCAAAAAGCAAAAGTCAAAATTCGTCGCTCCCGAAAAGAAAACCGGCGTTCCCACCGCCCGTCCGTCTAAACTGTCCGCAACGGAAAAAGCCGCCAAGCCGAAGAAGGCCGCCGCCAAAAAGTCCGCAGCAAAGAAGACCAGAAAGACCAAGTAGCAGATTCAACAACCATGAGCACGCCCCTCACACCCCCGCTCCAATCCGACTCCCGCAGCGCCTCACAGACGCAGCCACCCCTCGCCGACACCTCGCCCTCGCTCAACCCCGAGCAGCCCGCCGGCGAAGCCATCGTCATCGTCGCCCCGCCTCCGTCTTACGCCGCCGGCCCCGGCATCCCCGCCCGCATCCCCCACATCGGCCACGCTCTCCTCTTCATCTCCTTCGCCGGCCTAATCCTCCTGGCATCGCAAGCCTCCCTCATAGGCCTGGCCCATCCCGCGCACGACGCTCAAAAAATCCTCACCACCGCCATGCAGCCGAAGCTCCTCGTCCTGGCCATGGCGGTCACCTACATCGTCACGCTCATCACCTCCTGGTTCGTCTTCCCTCTCCTCTGGTCGCGCCCCTTCGCCGACGGCATCCACTGGAACTTCGCCGCCGCCCGCCGCAACGTCCTCAAGCTCATCCCCCTCGGTCTCGCCGTCGGCTTCACCGTCCAGGCCATCTCCTCCCTCATCCCCGTCCCCAAGTCCATCCCGATGGACGACTTCTTCCGTACCCCCTCCGACGTCTGGCTCGTCACCGCCTTCGGAACCCTCCTCGCCCCCATGTTCGAAGAGATCTGTTTCCGCGGCTTCCTCCTGCCCGCCTTCGCCATAGCCTACGACTGGCTCTCGCTCCCCCGCACCCCCGCCGCTCACGAGCGCTGGAAGATCACTACCAACCTCACCACCCCCGCCCTCGTCTTCTCCGCCATCCTCTCCAGCATCTTCTTCGCCCTCCTCCACGCCGAGCAGCTAGCCCACGCCTGGGCCGCCCTATTCGTCCTCTTCTGCGTCTCGCTCATCCTCACCGTAGTCCGCATTCGAACCCAATCCGTAGCCAGCTCCATCCTGGTCCACGCCAGCTACAACTTCTCCGTCTTCCTAACCCTCTTCCTCGCCACCGGCGGCTACCGCCACCTCGAACGCATGACCCGCTAGCAACACCCCAGTCGCCGTCCAAAGTGTCATCTTGAGCGAAGTAACTCGCGCACTCGTTAGTTACGAAGTCAAAAGACCTGTCGTCGCTGCTGCCGTTATCTGTTTGTGCTTGTCATTCTGAGCGAAGCGAAGAACCTCCGTATTTGTCTTTCCGAGGGGAGCGAAGCGACCCGAACACCCTTTTTCACTTCACACTGTGCAAACCCCACTCAATCGAGTACGTTAGATACCCTGTGCACCTTCGGCCAAACGAAACCGGGGACCCTGAATGAACCTCACAAACAAATCCATCTTCCTCCTCGTCAAAAGCGCCCTCACCGGAGCCCTCGGCGGCCTCCTCTTCGGCTTCGACACCGCCGTCATCGCCGGAGTCACCCACTCCCTCCAGCTCCACTACGCCCTCACCGAAGGCCAAAAAGGCTTCACCGTAGCCATCGCCCTCTACGGCACCGTCATCGGAGCCATCTTCTCCGGCCCCCTCGGCCAGCGCATCGGCAGCCGCGCCGCCCTCCGCGTCATGGCGGTCCTCTATGTCGTCTCCGCCCTGGGCTGCGCCCTCGCCGGCCCATGGACCAGCTTCCTCTTCTTCCGCTTCCTAGGAGGCCTCGGCATCGGTGGCTCCTCCGTCCTCGGCCCCGTCTACATCGCCGAGCTCTCCCCCGCCAAGTGGCGCGGCCGTCTCGTCGGCCTCTTCCAGATCAACATCGTCATCGGCATCCTTCTCGCCTATCTCTCCAACGCGATCATCGCGCACTTCCAGTTCGGCGCCATCGAGTGGCGTCTCCAGATCGGCATCGGAATCGTACCCGCCATCCTCTTCCTCACGCTCCTCTTCACCGTCCCTCACTCCTCCCGCTGGCTCGTCACCCAGAATCGCCTCGACGAGGCCTATCGCATCCTCGCCGACCTCGGCTCCCCCGACTCCCGCGCCGAAGTCGACGCCATCGCCGAATCCATCCGCGCCGAAGGCGGCCTTACCCAGCACACCCTCTTCCAGCGCCGCTACAGCAAACTCATCTTCCTCGCCATCACCGTCGGCCTCTTCAACCAGCTCTCCGGCATCAACGCCATCCTCTATTACCTCAACGACATCTTCTCCTACGCCGGCTTCAGCTCCGTCTCCAGCGCCGAGCAAGCCGTTGTCGTCGGCCTCGCCAACCTCGTCACTACCCTCATCGGCATCTCCATCATCGACAAGATCGGCCGTAAGCCCCTCCTCCTCATCGGAGCCGTAGGCTGCTGCCTCTCCCTCGCCGGAGTGGCCTGGCTCTTCCACACCAACGAGCACCTCCACCTCCTCCTCGCCCTCCTCGTAGGCTTCATCGTGTCCTTCGCCATCTCGCAGGGAGCCGTCATCTGGGTCTATCTCTCCGAGGTCTTCCCCACCAACGTCCGCGCCAAGGGCCAAAGCCTCGGCTCCTCCTCCCACTGGATCGCCAACGGCATCATCGCCAACCTCTTCCCCTACGTAGCCGTCTACTCCAAGGCCCTACCCTTCGCCTTCTTCGCCCTCATGATGGTCGTCCAGTTCTTCACCGTCCTATTCCTCTACCCCGAAACAAAGGGCCAAACCCTCGAAGGCATGCAAGCCCACCTCGGCCTCCACTGATCCCGCACGACCCAATCCTGAGCGCGCCTGAACGCGCGAAGGTTGGGGTTGCCACCAATCCACGATCATCCTGATGCACATACTATGCACATGTGCTACCTTAAGCACGTGGCCACCCCGGAAAAATCCGAGCGCGCAAACAGCCGAACCGTAGTCCTGCTCCGCGACAGCGACCGCAAAAAACTCGAAAAGCTGGCCGCAAAAGAAAAGGTCTCCTCCGGCGAAATCATTCGTCGCTCCCTCTCCACCTACAAGTCTCTCGAAGCCCGTATCCGCAAAGAAGAAGAAGAGAAGATGATGGAATCGACCCTCGTCATGCTCCTGGACGCCCTCGAAGGCGCAAACCGCTCGCTCAACAACACCTGCAAGCGGCTCGACGAACTCCACCTCCAACTCAATCCCCAGGGAACGGAACAACCATGAGCCTCGCCGACAACTTCATGAGCGCCGCCAAGCAGATCCTCCTGGCCACCGAAAACATCAAGCGCCTCGACGAAAAAGTAGGCCGCCTCGCAGACGATGTTTCCGGCATCGACCGCCGCCTCATCCGCATCGAAACCTTCGTCGAAATCGGCAAAAGCGCCCCCCGCCGCCGCACCCTCCCCGCAGAAAGCACCTAACACCCAGCCCAAACATCCGGGTGCCCCATCCTGAGCGCGCCTGACTGTTCAGTCTCATGACATGCTTTACAGGTTGTTATCAGGACATCCTTTACACCTGACCGTTTCCGGTCCGGTGAGGTGCGGATGTCGTGGAGGCTTGTGGGTGTTCAGGATCAGCGTGT
>Ga0210409_10001992_pt1 | contig 25261 bp, 20 predicted proteins | sample IncBWH17MmetaG_FD_161649 | JGI IMG/M metagenome (GOLD analysis project Ga0210409, IMG submission 161649) | Forest soil microbial communities from Barre Woods Harvard Forest LTER site, Petersham, Massachusetts, United States - Inc-BW-H-17-M | ecosystem: Environmental > Terrestrial > Soil >...
GGCGATGTGCATGCCGCATTGAATTTTCTAGCCGCGGAGTTTCCCGGTGTGCCACTCCTGGTCGCAGGATTCAGTTTTGGTTCCCTGGTGGGACTGCGCGTCGGATGCGAAGATGCGCAGGTCTCTCACCTGATCGGCTTGGGCATTCCTGTGAATAGTTCGGATTTTTCTTTTTTGCTGCAGTGCCACAAGCCCAAGCTTTTCGTTCACGGGAGTGATGACGAGTTCGGCGCGACTGAGAAAGTCAAGTCGCTTGTGGCCTCGCTGCCAGGCAGCAATCATCTTGTTGTCGTGGAAACAGCCGATCATTTCTTCGCAGGCAATCTCGACCAACTGGATCACGCTATCCACTCATGGCTGAATAAAGAAGTTCCTCGTCCTGGCCATTAGAGACCCCTAAATTCCGTTTCCTTCTCTGTGAACTCTGTGCTCTCTGTCTTAGGTCTTTCTCCTTAAGCCCCTTCGCCCCGGGAGAATAATTTACTGAACTCATCGACCGTCGCCGGAGGCACATTTACCAGCCGCGCGTTGGCTTTCACATGCTCTACCCGCGACATTCCAACCAGCGCCGCAGTGATCCCCGGCGACGAGCGCACGAATTGCAGCGCGCGCTCCGCGTCGTTCTCCAGCCCCAGAGCCTCCGCCACAAACCCCGGCAGATTCCGCGCCACCTGTCCTTGCAGCAGCGAAGCGCTGGCGATCAGCGTGACGTCCAGTTCACCCGCCGCTTCCATGATGGTTCGGTCGCGCCCACGCAGCGCCTGATTGCCGAGCGTCAGCGCTTCCGTCATCGCTAGATTGAAGGGCAGTTGCACGAAACGGAAGTGGTGCCGGCCGCCAGCGATTTCCTGCGCAATCTGCACAATCTCGCCGAGCTGCATGGCGTCGCGCGCACGCGCATCCTGCCGGAACCCGTTCCAGGTGGCCATCCCGTAATACTGGATCTCTCCTGCTTCCACCGCCGATTCGAGAAATGTGAACGCCTCGCGCACACGGTTCAGGAACTCTTCCTTGCTCACTTCACTGAGCTGCGTCTCCGGATTGTGCAGGTAATAGACATCCACACACTCAATGCCAAGATTTTTCAAGCTGCGTCCCAGCTGGTTTTTCAGGAATTTTGGCGTCATGCAATGACTGCCCGCGGCGATGTCCTTCGCGCTGAAGACTCCGGGCTGGATGTACTCCCGGAAAAAATAGTCGTTCGGGTCGGCAGGCATCGCGCCGTCGGGCGTCAGATAGCCGCCCTTCGTGCATACCACGATTTCCTCGCGCGGAAAGCCTTTCGCCGCCAGCCGCTGGATCGCCGCGCCGATGCTGCGCTCGCTGCGCTGCAATCTGTAATTGATTGCCGCGTCTATCACATTGATACCGCTTTCCACCGCCGCGACAACCGCGCTCGTGTAACCCTCGTCCGTCTTGGCGTCGGGCTGGCCGAGATACGTGCCGATTCCGATCGAAGAAAGCGCCAGCCGTTGTGTTTCTCGAAAGTGGCCTTCCGCGACGCGCCCTGCGAATTTTTTCGCGTACCCGGTCGTTCCTTCTTTGGTTGCGGAGTTGCTCATGACGCTCCTTCGGGGGACGGCGCTGTTCCCGGTGTCTCGGGCGTCCCAGCCTCGCTTGGCTTCGGGGCCAGGAGCCGCGAACACGCCCGAAGAATCCTACGATAAGGCCAGTCCTTTTCGCGGAAGAAAATCTCGCCTTCGCGGGGGTTGCTGTAAAACCAGCGCGCCACCAGCCAGAGGTGCTCGCCAAGGTCGCCTTGCTCTGATGCCGGTTTCGCTTCGAAGGCCGCCCGGAATATCTGTTCTGCCGAACGCGGCTGGCTGGCGATCTCCGCAAAGCGCAGAACGAACGGCTCCGCAAGCCTTCCGCCGTGCACGGGGTAGACGCCGATCGTTTGCTCCTCCGCCGCGCGCTGCAGGATTACGGCGTCCAGGTCTTGAATCCGCCGCGTGAGTTCCGGTCTGCCGCGCAACGCTTCGTCGAGTTTCTCGATGCGATTGTGAAATGAAGCAGCGCGTTCGAAATCCATTTGTTCGCTGGCTTGCTCCCGTTCTCTTTCCAAAGTGGTGCGCAGCGACCCGCCGCTCGTTTCCAAAAACTGCACCAGCCGCTGCACCTCCACGTCATACTCTTCTTTCGTGCAGCCCGCAAAGCATGGTGCCAGGCACATCTTCATCTCCGAGTACAGGCAACCGGGAAAGGTTGGGTCGCGCCGGATCTTGATCTGGCAGCGGCGCACCTTGAAAAAATCAAGCACCCGCTCCGCGAATGCTTCTGCCGAGCGCCTCGACGCGAAGGGACCATAATAGGAACCTCCCGTCGGCACACCGTCCTGATCCACGGAAATCTTGCGGGTCACGAAGCAACGGGGATAGGCGTTCCGAAGACTGACCTTCAATACCGCCGCGGGCCGCATGCGCAGGAGGTCGCGATAGCGTTTTGGGAAAATCTGTTTGGCGTGCTGGTAGTAGGTAAGCGTCTGTTCGAACGGCGAGCCCGTCAAGCGGTAACGGATACCGCGCACAAATCCACTGAGGTTCAAACGCTTGCTCGTCGGATCGACCGGCCCCAGCAGCCGTTGCAGCCGCCGCTGCAAATTCTGCGTCCGAATCAGAAACGGCTCGGCTTTTTCTTCGCGCGGCTCGATCAAGCAAACCCCCGGCAGCGCCGGCAGGGAAGGGAAGAAGTCTTCCGCCGCTCGTGTCGCGTCAAATTCGAGTCCGCAATCGAGCTCCAACACGTGTTCAGGATACTATGGGGCGGCTAAGTCCTCAGAACCCAGGACGAAATAACCAATCGCTGTATCTCACTCGTTCCTTCGTAAATCTCCGTGATCCGCGCGTCGCGGTAATTGCGCTCAACGGGATACTCGCGGCTATAGCCGTTGCCGCCGTGGATCTGAATCGCCTTGTGTGTCACGCGCGTGGCCATTTCGCTCGCGAAGAGCTTCGCGATGGCGGCATCCATCGTGAAACGCGCGCCGCTGTCCTGTTTCCATGCCGCCTTTCGAATGAGCAGCCGCGCCGCGTCTATCTCCGTGGACATGTCCGCCAACATGAACTGAATCGCCTGAAATTGCGAAATCGGATGCCCGAAGGCCATGCGTTCCTGCGAATACTTCAGCGCCGCTTCGAACGCGCCTTGCGCGATGCCCGTCGCCTGCGCGGCGATGCCGATGCGCCCGCCATCCAGCGTCGAGAGCGCCACTTTGTAGCCTTCACCCTCATTGCCGATGCGATTGCCCACCGGCACTTCGCAATCCGTGAAAATCAATTCGCTGCAGGCGGTGGCGCTAATCCCCAGCTTCTTCTCTTCCTTGCCCTCCTTGAATCCCGACGTCCCTTTTTCCACCACCAGCGCGGTAATGCCTTTTTCGCCCTTCGCTGGCTCCGTGTTCACATACGCGATTGCCGCATCCGCCGCGCCGCCGTTCGTGATCCACGCCTTGGTGCCATTGATCACATACCTGTCGCCCTTTTTCACCGCCTTGGTCTGAAGGGCCGCCGCGTTCGAACCGGCCTGCGGCTCCGTCAGCGCATAACATCCAATCTTTTCCCCGCGCGCGTACGGCAGCAGGAATTTTTTCTTCTGCTCTTCCGTCCCGAAGCGATGAATCGGATCGCAGTACAGGGAATTCTGCACCGACAGAATCACGCCCGTCGAGGCGCAGCATCGCGAAATCTCTTCAATCACGATGCTGTAAGCGATGTGATCGAACCCCGCGCCGCCTTCCGAGTCCGGCAGCGCCACACCAGTCAGCCCCAGCTCCGCCGCCTTCTGAAAAAGCTCGCGGGGGAAGCGCCCCGTCTCGTCGAGTTCCTTCGCCAGCGGCCGCACTTCGGACTCCGCGAACTCGCGCACGCTCTTTTGCAACAGCTGTTGCTCTTCCGTCAGCTCGAGATTCACCGTCGTTCGCTCTCAATCTGCCAAGCTTGAATTCGAATTTTGTATTCTATCGCGGCTCGCAGGGTTCCGCGAATCAGGCCAGCGCCTTGGAAAGGCGTTCGTAAGTGATCTTCAAATCCTCCGGGTGCACCCGCGTCTCCCCGGTCACCGTCATGAAATTCGCATCGCCGATCCAGCGCGGCAGCGCGTGCAAGTGCAAATGTCCCACCACGCCCGCGCCCGCGGCACGGCCCAGATTCATCCCCAAGTTCATCCCATCCGGCTTGTAGTTCGCGCGCAACGCCGTTTCCACGCGCTGCGCCAGCCGCATCATCTCGCTCAAAGCTTCTGGCTCGCACAAATTCAATTCCGCCACGTGCGCGTACGGCACGATCATCACGTGCCCCGAAGTGTAGGGAAACCGATTCAGAATAATGAAATTCTTCGCGGCGCGATGGATAATAAGCGTCTCCGCGTCATCTTTCCGTGCCGCCGCATCGCAAAAAATGCATTCCGGCTGCTTCCCGCTCGTCACTTCCCGCATGTACTGGTAGCGCCACGGAGTCCAGATATAATCCATCGAAAGGTTTCCTTCACCTTGAAAGCTGCGCGCAAAGCATAACGCAGAACAGGTACACCCGTCGCACAACACCGCCCATGACAAGAAGGCGGTTGCAGGATCCAACCTCATTTGTTCCGGTGAAATGAAAACGCGCGGCCAGAAATGGCCCGCGAAGTCAGGCGTGCGGTCCGTCGCCCGCAGCGGAAGCCTGAGCCTCCGCGCTATTCACAAAATCCTTCAGCTCTTTGCTGGGCTTGAAGAACGGAATCTTCTTCGCCGGCACTTCCACCTTCTCGCCCGTCTTCGGATTGCGTCCCACCCGTCCGCGGCGCTGCCGCGTGCGAAAACTCCCGAATCCGCGAATCTCGATCTTGTCGCCCTTCTGCAGCGACTCGATGATGCTATCGAAAATCGTTTCGACGATGGTCTCCGACTCCTTGCGGGGAAGCTCCGTGATGCGCAGTACCTCTTCGATGAGGTCGGCCTTGGTCAGTGTCGGTTGCTTGGTCATCGTCGCTTTGCCTCTTCGCGCAGTCCGAGAAAAGACCGCCTCCGCTGGTCAACCGGCCCGCGGTTGCCTTAAACGGTGAATCGAAACGGCTTAGAGGGGCTGGCTCTTCGCCGATTTGCCCCCCTTCCTATCACTAAATTGACCCGCAGGTAAATGAAATTGTGGCGCTAGCCCCGGGAGCCTGTTTGCGAGTCTCCTAACGCGCCGAGAGCTTGGACTTCAGCGCGTCCCCAATCGTTGCCGTCGACGAGGACTTCGACGTCGAACGATACTGTTCAATTTCCTTCCGCTCGATCTGTTTCACCGCCGCGCGGTAGCTTAATCCGATGCGCCGCGTCTCCGGGCTGATCTTGATGATCTTGAAATCGTATTCCTTGCCCGGTTCCAGCGGCCCCGCGCTCTTGAGCGGCCCGGTCGTTGGACGGAAGCTCGAATGCCCCTCATCGCGGCGTTTGCGCTCTTCGATCTCCGTGTTGTGGCAAAGCGCCTCGATGTTCTCGCCCAATTCGACGAACGCGCCGAACGTGGCGATGCGCGAAACCTTGCCCTTCACGATCTGCCCCACCTTGTGCTGCTTGAACCAGTCGCCCCAGATATCGTTGACCTGCTTGATACCCAGCGACACCCGGCGGTTCTCGGGATCAATCTTCAGCACTTTCGCGGTGACCGGCTCGCCCTTCTTGAACACCTCGTGCGGATTCTTGATGCGCTCCGTCCAGCTCACGTCGCTGACGTGCACGAGCCCATCGAAGCCATCTTCTATCTCCACGAAAGCGCCGAACTCAGCAATGTTGCGCACCTTGCCGGTGACGACGGTGCCCACAGGATATTTCTCCGCGACCAGAAGCCACGGATCCGCCTGCGCCTGCTTGATTCCCAGCGAAACGCGCCGGTCGCTGGGCTTGATGTCCAGCACCACCACATCCACTTCATCTCCAACTTTCACCAGCTTCGAAGGGTGCTGGACTTTCTTGTTCCAGCTCATTTCTGAAACGTGCACCAGGCCTTCGATCCCTTGTTCCAGCTCCACGAACACGCCGTAATCCACCACGCCGACCACTTTGCCCTTCACCTTGCCGCCCGCGGGATACTTTTCCGCGGCGCCAACCCAGGGATCCGGCATCAATTGCTTCAGCCCCAGCGATACGCGCTGCTTTTCCTTATCGAATTTCAGGATGATGACGTCGAGTTCCTGCTCCGGCTTCACCAGGTCGGAGGGATGCTTCACGCGACCCCAGCTCAGATCCGTCAGGTGCAGCAAGCCGTCAATTCCGCCCAGGTCCACGAACGCGCCGTACTCGGTCACGTTCTTCACGTGCCCGTGCACCACCTGGCCCTCACTCAGCGTCTCCATCAATGCAGCGCGCTTCGCGTGCAATTCCTCTTCGAGCAGCGCGCGGCGGCTCACCACCACGTTGCCGCGGCGGCGGTTCAGCTTCGTAACGCGCACCTGCACTTCGGTGCCGGTCAGGTCGTCCAGGTTCTGCGCCGGCCGCAAGTCGTATTGCGAGCCCGGCAAGAACGCGCGCACGCCAATATCCACCACCAAGCCGCCCTTGATGCGATCCACGACTTTGCCGGTAATGGTTTCCTTGGCCTTGAACGCCGCGTCAATCTTCTCCCAAGTCTTGCGGCGCAGCACCTTCAGGTACGACAGGATGGTGAAGCCGTCCTTGTGTTCCCCCGTGCGTTGCACTTCGATCGTGGCGTTCGGCTCGGGGCGCGGAATCTCCGTGTCGGTGAATTCCGCCGCGGGGATCAGCCCTTCTGTTTTTCCGCCCAGGTCCACCACAACGCCGTGTTCCGTGTACGCGACGACCTTGACCTCGATGACCTCGCTCGACGCCGCAGCTTCCTGCTTCTCGTCGTACTCCTCCATCAGCTTGCTCATCTCTTCCGAGCCCGCTGCTTCCTCGGCCGCAGCTGCAGCCTCTGGATCCGGAGCGTGTGCTTCAGAGACAGGCTGCGGCTGCTCGGGTACCGCCACCACAGGGATGTCCTGCGCGGCGTTCGCAGCTTGGGCATGCTCCGCCGCAGCGGCAGCAGTTTGCTCGCTCGCGCTTTCCACCGTTGTGTTGGTTTCCGTGGGTGCACCGTTTGAAGCGTTGTCCGCTTCGGGTGCTGGTGCGGCGGCCGCCGCGTTGGTAAGGGTATCGTGGTCGGAAAACATGGTTGTTGGCCTCCGGAAGATTAGTTCGCTAGGCAGCCGCTCTGCGGCCCCCGCATTCAGTCGAAAATATTCCTTGCTGCTGCCCGATCGGGGTTAATGCAAGGAAGTCAACCGTCCTGCGCTCGCTCAACCATATGGCCGCACCTGGGTCACACCGCTGAGTCAACTGCCTGACGGCCGCTTAGGGACAAAGATGCTGCGGTCCTCGAAAACGCTGCAACCTGAAAAGGATACTCGCCGCCTTGCGCTTGTGTCAATGAAAGCGCGATCCCCGGGCCGGGCTCAATCTTGCAGCCCTTTCAACAACTTGCGTGCCCGCGCCTTCATCGCCGGCGTGCCCGTTCGCAGTGCCCCTTCGAGGGTTCGCCTCGCCGTTTCTCGTAGAGTGGGATCTTGCCCGGCGAGGTCAACGAGTGCCTGCATTGCGAACGTCTTCACAATCGAACTGCGGTCTTCGAGGTAGTGCAGTAAAGCTGCCGCGGCACGTTGCCTCTCCGGCGCGGTCAGTTCAAGTCGCGGCACCATGGACGCCAAGTGCCAGCGCAATTCGATCTGATCTGCTTCCGCAAGCAAGCCCAGCAATTCTCGTTTGTGGCGTCCCAGTAATTCAGGTCGCGTGACGGAGACCTTTTCTGCCGCGTCCGCCGCTCGCATTCGGAGCACGGGATCTTCGCTCCACAAAAGGCCAATGAGTTCGGGAAACCGTCGTGGCTCTCTCAGAACAAACGCGGCAGCCTCATTCGCGCGCCCGATGGATCGCCGGTCCGCGCCCTTTAGCAGCTCTATAAGTTTGTCGCGTGGCATGCGGATTCGTACAAAGCAGAAGTAGGGCCAATCAGGCTATGCTCGCGCGTGTCCCGCTTGTGTTTTTTCGCGGCGAAAATCGGGCGCGGAGACTTCTACGGTCCGGCACATTTCATACAACCTCGAACGCATGCGGCTTCCGATGCGTTGCTCTAGCGCATCTTCGCGAATGGGTGCGATCAGCTTGCCACTAGCAAGTCGCGTGGCTTCGCCCTCCGTAGCGGGATTATCGAGATAATTTGTCGTGATGATGGTCGTACGGTTCTCGTTATAACGGGCGTTCAGGACAATCCCGACAATGTCGCGCACCCAGTCCGACGGCTTGCTGGCGCCGAGATCGTCCAGCACCAGAATCTCCACCGTTCGAATCGGCTCCAGAATCTTCATCTCCGTCGATTCGCTCGCCGGGTTGTAGCTGGCCTGGATCTCCTTCAACAGTTCGCGATAGTCGCAAAACAGCCCCGCATGTCCGCGGTGAATCAGCTCTTTTAAGGCCGCGACCGCCAGATGCGTTTTTCCCACGCCCGAAGATCCCATGAACAGCAATCCTTTTTCGGATGAACCGGGATACTCGCGGACAAATCCTTGCGTAAAGAGTTTTGCCTGTTTCAGCGAATGTGCGTGCTGCGGCAGCCAGGTTTTCCCGTCGGTCAGATCGGTGACGTAACTCTCAAAATCGCAGTGCTCGTAACGCTTCGGAATCCGCGCGCGCTCCATCACCCGCGACGCGCGATCCTGCATCCCGCAATCGCACGCCACCGCCACGCTGCCCGCCGCGCCATCCCCGCGCGGCACCAGCTTCCAACCCGTCCCCCGGCAAAGCGTGCAATTTTCCAAAGCCATAGCGACAGCATACGGTTGCTGATGGAACTCGGCAAGCTTTCAACTCTGGGAAAACTGTGGAAGGAACATTCACGCGAAAAGCGCGCGTCATCAGGTGCGCCCGTCAATTTGCGTGAAGACGGCAGCCGTCCTAAAAACACAGCGCTAGCCGCAAGAATTAGGTCTTCTTTTTTTTATTCACTAACAACTAATAACTAATAACTGAACATTGACGACTGAAAACTGTTCTACGATCGCCCCGCCCGCGGCGTCGCCCGCACAATCGCATTCCTCGGCGTCCGCTCCTGCGCGTGAGACGCCGCCACACGTGACAATTCCTGTTGCACCACATGCGCGAACTCGCCCATTTGCCGTTCCATCTCGATCATCTTCTCGCGCATGTTCAGGATGATCTCGATCCCCGCCAGGTTCACACCCATGTCCCGCGCCAGCGTCAGGATCACGTCCAGCCGCTCCAGGTCGGAATCCGTGTACAGCCGCGTGTTCCCCTGCGAACGCGAAGGCTTCAGCAGCCCCACGCGCTCGTACAATCGCAGCGTCTGCGGATGCAGCTTGTAAATCTCCGCCACGGCGCTGATCATGTAGCCCGCCTTGGCCCGTTTTTTCGCTCGCGGTGGCATATTTTCCAGTTTTCAGTCTTCAGTGCTCTGCAGTCAGTTAGAGTCTAGGAGAATCACAAAACGTAGAACGCCAGTTTCCAATTTGTCTCCCAATTTCTAACTGAAAACGGGTCACTGACCACTGAAAACTCCTTCTTAAACTCCCGCCTTCGTGAACAAATCCTTCCGCGGATCCGCCGGCGCCACGCTCTCCAGTTCCTTCATCAAATTCCGCACGCGCTCGTCCGTAGGCGGCGGCACAACCACTTGAATCTCGACATACTGGTCGCCGCGCGCCCCGTTCCTCGCGCTGGGCACCCCTTTTTCCTTCAGCCGCAGCGTCTTCCCGCTGTTCGTTCCCGGCGGAATCCGTACCAGCGCACGCCCGTCAATCGTCGGCACTTCGATTTTCGCGCCCAGCGTTGCTTCACTCACCGTGACTGGAATCTTCGTATACAGATCATCGCCGCGGCGTTCGAAAAATTCATGCGGCTTCACCACCACCCGCAAATACAAATCGCCCGCCGGAGCGCCCATCGTGCCGGAATTGCCTTTTGCTGGAACGCGCACGCGCCCGCCGTTGGCCACCCCCGCCGGAATCCGCACGTCAATACTCTCCGTCCGCCGCACGCGGCCTTCGCCGCCGCAGGTCTTGCACGCCGTGCGAAGTTGGCCTGTTCCGCCGCAGCGCGTGCACGGCACATTGAATTTCATCTTACCCGCGGTCTGTTGAATCGTGCCCGTTCCGTGACATGTCGGGCATGTTTGCGGCGAACCCACCGCGCCCGTCCCATGGCACGTCTCGCAGGTATCCAGCCGCGTGATCGAAAGCTTCTTGACCGCGCCGCGCACCGCATCCCAGAAATCAATCTCGATCTGGTATTCCAGGTCGCCGCCCGGCTCGTGCTCCGGCTCCATCGCCGCGCCCCCGCGGCCGCCGCTGAAGAACTGGCTGAACAGATCACGGAAGCTCGATCCACCGCCGGCTCCGCCCGCGCCCGACCCGCCGCCGAAATCGAATCCGCCGAAATCAAAGTTGACGTCCTGGCTGTCGCTACCGTGCGCTCCCGAACCTGGGCCGCCGGCGGGAATGTTATCGCTGTAGAAGCCGTATTGGTCGTACATCTGCCGCTTCTTCGAATCGGACAGCACGTCATACGCTTCCTGCAACTGCTTGAATTTTTCTTCCGAGGATTTGTCGCCAGGATTCAAATCGGGGTGGTACTTGCGCGCCAGTTTGCGGAACGCCGCGCGAATATCCTTCGCGCCCGCTTTTCGCGGCACTCCCAGCAGTTCGTAATAGTCTTGTTTGGTTGTCGTCGCCATCTTGGCACAAATTAAAATTTGCAGGGGCGCCACCCTCGCAGGCTGCGCCCCTGCAACCACTACTTCAACTTAGTTCGGACGCTTCGACTCGTCCACGTCCACGTACTCAGCGTCAATCACGTCGCCAGGCTTCTTCTCCTGCGCGCCGCTCGGACCGGCGGAAGACCCTCCGCCAGCCCCTGCGCCCGCAGCACCGGCCTGTGCGGCGTTCGCTGCCTGCGTCGTCTTGTACAGCTCTTCGGCAACCTTATGCAGCGAACGCTCCAGGTTTTCCGTTGCCGACCGCAGCCGCGCCACACCGCCTTCGTTGAGCGCCTTCTTAGCGTCGTCGATCGCAGCTTCGGCCGCTTTCACGTCCGCTTCCGCGATCTTCTCGCGGTTTTCGCGCAGCATCTTCTCCGCCTGATAAAGGATGCCGTCCAGGCGATTGCGCGCCTCGACTTCCTCCATCCTGCGGCGGTCGTCTTCCGAATGCGATTCGGCTTCCACGCGCATCTTCTCGGCCTCTTCTTTCGATAGCCCGCTCGATGCCGTGATGGTGATCTTCTGCTCCTTGCTCGTGGCCTTGTCCTTGGCGCTCACGTTCAGGATGCCGTTCGCATCAATGTCGAACGTGACCTCGATCTGCGGCGTTCCGCGTGGAGCAGGTGGAATCCCGTCCAGCTTAAATGTACCCAGCGAACGGTTGTCTTTCGCGAACTTGCGTTCGCCCTGCAGGACGTGGATTTCCACACCCGGCTGGTTGTCCGCCGCCGTCGAATACGTCTCCACCTTGCGCGTCGGAATCGTCGTGTTGCGCGGGATTTGCACGGTCATCACCCCGCCAAGCGTTTCCACGCCCAGCGAAAGTGGCGTCACGTCCAGCAGCAGGATGTCCTTCACGTCGCCGCCGAGCACCGCGCCCTGAATGGCTGCGCCTACCGCCACGACCTCGTCGGGGTTCACGCCCTTGTGGGGCTCTTTCCCGCCGAAGAAGTTGCGCACCAATTGCTGCACCTTCGGAATACGCGTCGAACCGCCCACCATCACCACTTCCTGGATGTCGTTGGGCGACATCTTCGCGTCCTCCAGGGCCTGCTTCACCGGCTTCATGGAGCGCTCGAGCAAATCATTCATCAACTGTTCGAGCCGCGTCCGTGTCAGGTTCTTTTCGAAGTGAATCGGACCGGCCGCGCCCGCCGTCAAGAACGGCAGGTTGATGGTCGTTTCCATCAGCTGCGAGAGCTCGATCTTGGCCTTTTCCGCCGCTTCCTTCAGGCGCTGCAAAGCCATGCGATCCTTGCTCAGGTCAATGTTGTTCTCTTTCTTGAACTCGTCGATCATCCAGTCGACGATCCTCTGGTCGATGTCATCACCGCCCAGGTGCGTGTCGCCGTTGGTGGACTTCACTTCCACCACGCCCGCGCCCACTTCCAGCACGGAAATGTCGAACGTGCCGCCGCCAAGATCGTAGACCGCGATGGTTTCGTCGCTCTTCTTGTCCAGCCCGTAGGCCAGGGCTGCCGCCGTCGGCTCGTTGATGATGCGCACCACTTCCAGACCGGCGATTTCGCCCGCCTGCTTGGTGGCCTGCCGCTGCGCGTCGTTGAAGTACGCCGGCACGGTGATCACCGCCTTGGTGACCTTCTCGCCAAGAAAATCTTCCGCCGCCGTCTTCAACTTGGTCAGGATCATCGCAGAAATTTCCGGGGGGCTGTACGCCTTGCCCGAAATCTCTACGCGCGCATCCTGATGCGGCCCGGCAACCACTTTATACGGCACGCGCCGCGTCTCTTCGCCGACTTCATCGAACCGCCGGCCCATGAAACGCTTGATCGAATACACCGTGTTCTCGGGATTCGTCACCGCTTGACGCTTGGCCACTTGTCCGACGAGCCGCTCGCCCGTCTTTGTGATGGCTACCACGGACGGAGTCGTCCGCGCCCCTTCCTGGTTGGGGATCACCACTGGCTCACCGCCCTGCATCACGGCCACCACCGAGTTCGTTGTTCCCAGGTCAATTCCAATAATCTTGCTCATAACTGCCCTTCCTCCTAAGACTTTTAAACTTATCCGCGCGCTCGCGAGGTCCCTTGACCGAAGCGAGTCCAGCTCAGATAGTTGTCTCCAAGCCCAGCCCGAAACACATTGTACAAGTTGAGTGTTCCTTTGTCAAGTTTTCTTACAATACCAGTAACCGGCTTGTTTTCCTTAGTTTCCCGCCTCCAACCCTCCTCTCCCCCTCCGCTTCAGCTTTTCCTTGACTCTTGATAATCCCTCTGTCATACTATCTCTTGGTAAGCTTAGATGGCCGGGCACGCGTTTGGTTCCAACCCCCAGACAGAAATCCAGTCCCGGGCATGCATCTGGCTTAGAATCAACACTTGCATAAGTGTTGATTCTAAATGGTTTAAACTCTATTAGAATCAACACTTACAAGAAACCGGGGGAGGGGGTACAACCGTCCCGGGCGCTCGCGCAATCAAATTTTCTGGGGCAATCGCCTATGAGACTTGGCGTATTCGACTTGCTCACAAGCGGTCCCGGTCATCTCGGCCCGGAACCTGTGGTAGTCTGGCCTTGAATTTGCCAGCAGGCACTTCCATTAGATGCGGGAGGATCGTGTGAATCGTCGGCGCGCTGCGGCAGGAACAATTCTGCTCTGTCTTCTCGGTGCCTTTGCTGTGCTCGTCGCACGGGCCACGCCGCAGGCGGAGGGCGTCACCGACATTGACCCGCACAAGGCCTTCGGCTCGAAGAATGCCCCCATCACCATGGAGGTCTTCAGCGACTTCCAGTGCCCCGCCTGCAAGACTCTCTTCACCGGCACCAACCGCCAGCTCATGGACAATTACGTAAGCACGGGCAAGGTGTACTTGATCCATCGCGATTTTCCCCTGCCGATGCACGCCTATTCCCGCATTGCCGCGCGCTATGCCCGCGCTGCCGCGCAGATCGGAAAATTTGAGCCGGTCGAACAAGTCCTCTTCCAGAATCAGGAGAAGTGGGAGCAGACCGGCGACGTGGACGGCACGGTTGCCAGCGTTCTCTCCGCCGCGGAAATGGCCAAAGTTCGCGCGCTCGTGAAAGGCGGCACGCTCGACGCAGCCATTGACAAAGATTCCGCGCTCGGCCAGATCTATCGCGTCAGCCAGACCCCCACGACCGTTTTCCATTCCAAAGGCCAGACCTATCCCTTCGCCGGGGTAATGACCTACGACATGCTCAAACAATTTCTAGACCAGTTGCTTAGCCAAAAGTAGAAGAACTTCGTCGCGAGACCGACAGCATGATGCAATCCAGCCCACTCAACGGACACCGCGCGATCCTCTGGATCGGGCGCCTCGTTCTCGGCGGAATTTTTGTTTACGCGGGATTTTCCAAGCTCTTGATGCCGAACACGCATCTTTGGCCGATGTTCATGCTGAAATTTTCGGTTTCGATGAACATCGCGAGCTTCGCGCAGCAAGTGGAATCCTACAAAATAATCTCGGCCGAGGCATCGAAAGTAGTTGCGCATACTTTGCCGTTCGTGGAAATCGTGTTGGGCTTGCTGCTGCTGATCGGCTGGCGCTTGCGAATCTGGGCCACGGCCATCACGGCAATCATGGCGGGCTTCCTGGCAGCGGTGACGCGCGCTTATCTTCTGCACATGGACATTAATTGCGGCTGCTTCGGCACCCCGGAGAAACTCACGGGCATGACCGTGGTCCGCGACAGTGCTTTCACGGCGCTCGCGCTGCTCATGACCATCTTCGCGTTCCGGGAAGCCCGCGAGCCTCACCCCTGGACCAAGCCGGAAAGAGCCTGAGCTACAATCGCTTCGATGAAAACACTAGCTGAATACCTCGACCTCGCCGCACAAACCCACGGCCATCTTTGCGCCGGCCAGGTTCTCGGCGTGCGCCTGGCCATGCTCGGCCTGCGCGAACTGGGCATCGACGATCCCATCGCCGAGCGCAAACGCCTCGTCACCTACGTCGAAGTCGACCGTTGTGTCACCGACGCTGTCGCCGTCGTCGCCAATTGCCGCCTCGGCAAGCGCGCCCTCAAGTTTCGCGACTGGGGCAAAGTCGCCGCCACCTTCGTTGACCTGAAAACCGGCCGCGCCGTGCGCATCGCCGCGAAGGAATCTTCCAAGCAAGCCGCCCGCGAACTTTTCCCCGAACTCGAAAAAGAAGCCGGCCAGCAAAAAGCCTACGCGCAGCTCTCCGACGAAATCCTCTTCGACAAACAATGGGTGAAAGTTGAAGTTCAACCGGAAGACCTGCCCGGTTTCAAAGGCCCCCGCGTCGTTTGCGCCCAATGCGGCGAAGGCATCAACTTCAAACGCGAAATCGTAAAGGACGGCCGCACGCTCTGCCGCTCCTGCGCCGGCGAAAAATACTACGAAACAGTATCCTCATAGTTCGAAGCGGGACATCCGACTTCTGCGCTAAAATCATCTTTCGACGATGAGCCTGCCACCCATCACGCTGCGCCTGCGCGGCTTCAAACTGATTGACCGCGTCGCGCTCGCGTTTCTTCTGCTCTGCTCGATTGCGCTGGGCGCGGCTTGCGGCTTGCTCTTCGTTTACGCCAGCGACCTGCCGGAAATTCGCGCGCTGGAAACCTACCGCCCGGACGTGGTCACCGAAGTCTATGCCGACGACGGCCAGCTTGCCGGCAGCTTTGCCATTCAGCGCCGCATCCTGATGACCTACGAGCAGTGCCCCAAGGTTCTCTACAACGCGGTCACCGCGATCGAAGACCAGCACTTCGAAGAGCACTGGGGCGTTGACTTCCCGCGCATGTTCAGCGCCGCTTTCCGAAACGTAATCAAGCGCCGCATCACCGGCGGCGCCAGCACCATCACCATGCAACTGGCCGGCAATCTTTTCCTCGACCGCAGCGACCGCAGCTTTCGCCGCAAGATGCAGGAAATCCTGCTCGCGCTGCAAATCGAGCGCCGTTACACGAAGCCGCAAATTTTCACCATGTACGGCAACCAGGTGTATCTCGCCCACGGCAACTACGGTTTCGCTGCCGCCGCGCAATTTTATTTTGGCAAGCCGGTCACGGATCTGAAGCTCCAGGAAGCAGCGTTGCTCGCCGGCATGGTCAACGGACCCAAATTTTCACCGATTACGAATCCAGAAGCTGCGCTCGCGCGCCGCAACCTTGTTCTGCATCGCATGGAAGAAGAAGGGAAAATTTCGCCCACGGAAGAAGCCACCGCCAGAAAATCGCCGCTCGGCCTGCACATCCAATATCCGCGCAACGACCTTGCGCCTTACTTCTTCGAGGACATTCGCAAGTATTTGGAATCCACCTACGGCACCGAAGCCGTTCACGAACGCGGCCTCCGCGTGTACACCACGCTGAATATCAAAATGCAACGGATCGCCAACCAATCGCTCCGCGACGGCCTGCACAGTTACGAACGCCGTCACGGCTGGAAGGGCAATTTGCCCAATGTCCTGAGGGACAATCTGGGCAAGCTGGATACCTACGAAGACGACGACTGGCGCCACCCGATCGAAAAGGGAAGCTACGTCACGGGGCTCGTTCTCTCCGTGGACGAGAAAAATGCGGTCGTCAAGATTGGTTCCTACCGCGCGATTCTTTCTCCCGGCGATTTCGCTTGGACTGGCCGCAAGAAGCCCGCGGATTTATTAAAGATCGGCGACCTCGCGCAATTCTCCATTCAGGAACTGCGCGACAACACCGCGCGCGTCCAGCTCGAGCAGCAGCCCGGCCCGCAAGGCGCGTTCATGGCCATCGACAATCCCACCGGCGAAATCAAAGCCATGGTCGGCGGCTACAGTTTTGAAGATTCAAAATTCAACCGCGCCACGCAGGCTGTCCGGCAAGTCGGCAGCTCCTTCAAGGTGTACGTCTACGCGGACGCCCTTGAAAGAGGCTCCACGCCCTTCGACACCATCGTTGATTTGCCCTTCACCACCATGAGCGGTGGACAGGTCTATTCCCCGCGGAACTATGACGAGAAATTCGAAGGCACCATCACGCTGCGCCGCGCGCTTGCCGGGTCGCGCAACGTTCCCGCCGTGAAGCTCGCCGAAAAAGTCGGTATCAGCACCGTCGTGGACATGGCCAAGCGCTTCGGCATCACCACGCCGCTTCCGCCGTATCTACCGCTGGCCCTCGGTGCCGCGGACATGAAACTGGAGGAGCATGTCTCCGCGTTTACGGTTTTTCCCAACGACGGCATCCGCATTGACCCGCACATGATTCGCCGGGTCACCAGTTACGACGGCGCGCTCCTCGAGGAAGCGCATCCCGAAGTGCACGACGTCCTTTCGCCGGACGTCGCGCGCACCATGACTGCCATGCTCGAAGAAGTCATTCAGTTCGGAACGGGCATCCAGGCCAAAGCGCTGGGCCGGCCCGCCGCAGGTAAGACCGGCACCACGCAGGATTACACCGATGCCTGGTTCGTCGGATTCACGCCGCAAATCACTTCGGGCGTGTGGGTCGGCTTCGACGACAAACAGATTTCACTCGGAAAAAAGGAAACTGGCGCGCGAGCAGCACTCCCCATCTGGCTGGAATTCATGCAAGGCGCGCTTTCCGGTATGCCCCCATTGGACTTCCCCAACGTTGTTCCGCTCGAGCAGCAAGTCGGCGAGCACCACGTCAACGTAGACACTCCCGACACGGCCCCCACGGAGGACGAACCCGCTGCACCAAAGGAAAAGCCGCCCGCCGTCTTACCCCCGACGAAAACCGGCGCGGGGGCCACGACCGGCACACCACAGCTTCGATGAGCAGGGTCTCTTGTGAGCCTGACGCTAATTTAGATGTCAGGGCAGAGGAAATTTGGAGCCGGCTAATACAGGAACCCATAAATCTTCAGCTGTTATGTACAGTTATCGGAAGTCCATTCCTGAACGCAAGACACGTTGAGTGTTGCAATTACGCAAATCGCTTTATTTTATGTAACTTAAAGGTTGATGTTTTCTTGTCCGAACTAGGAAATATAATTGCTCTATCATTCGCCCATCAAGTTCTGTGGACTGAGCGAGAGTAGCGCGACCTTCGCTTGAAGACGGCGGCTGGGGATAGGGCAAAACGAAGCAAGTTTCGCCGTCGCAATCTCTCCAGGAAAAAAAAGTAGACACGGCTGGTTCCAAGCGTTCGCTGGAGCCTTGGCGGATTTGTGTGCCTTTGCGCGACACAATTCGCAATAAGGTTTTCCGAAGCCAACGCCAATGTTAGTGAAATGAATTTTCTGGAGGAATTAAATGCTTAGGAGTGTTCCACGTTTTTTGGCAGCAATTTTCTTAAGTTGGCTTTTGGCCATTCCTGCTTTTGCCGATTTGACCGGCGACGTGCAGGGAACGGTAACGGATGCCAGCGGGGCGCGTGTAGCGGACGCCAAAGTCACGATTAAAAACATCGGCACCGGGGCGACGCGCACGGTCACGACCGGTTCTGGAGGGGAATTCTCCATCCCGCAACTCGAGATCGGCGCGCATCTGGTGACCGTGGAGAAAGATGGATTCAAGGCGTTCGCGCAGCAGGTGGTGGTCCGGAGCGGTGAAAAGACGCGCGTGGATGCGGTCATGCAACTTGGCAACGTCGCGGAGTCCGTAACAGTCGAGTCGAGTGCCACGCCGACGCTGGACCTCGCCACCGCGCAAGTAAGTGACTCCATCAGCGAGCAGGTAGCCCTGGCGCTGCCGAATCAAGCTCGCGATCCCGTCGTTTACGCCACGCTCTCTCCCGGAACAGTGCCAGTCACAAAGGATAATTCCTTCCTTGGAGCGGGCAGCTTCAACTCCAACGGTTCGCGCGGACGCGCCAACAACATCACGCTCGACGGCGTCACCGGAACGGACATCTCCACGACGGGCGAAGGCGGCGGATTGGTTTTGGTCCAGGACGCGGTTTCGGAAGTGAAGGTCATCACCAACAACTTCGACGCCGAATTCGGCCGCAATTCCGGCTCGCAGGTCCAGATCCTCACAAAGAGTGGAACGAACGCTTATCACGGTTCGGCCTTCTGGTATTACCAGAACAACGATCTCGGCAATGCGCGGGATTTCTTCGACCAGACGGGAAGCCCAGCCCCCATTAATCAGAATCAGGGCGGGGGAACGTTCGGCGCTCCGATCTACAAGGACCACACCTTCTTCTACGGGAGCGGGGAAGTAGACCGGACGCGGGGCGCAGGTGCAACTGCCATTGCAACGGTCTTGACGCCGGCGCAGGCTGCGGGAATCACGGACCCAACGACTCTTGCGCTGTTCAAGGCCAATGGTTCCCCTACTTCGCCGACCGGGACACTGTCCAACAGCTCTCCCAACGAATTGAACGGCGACATCTGGACGCTGCGGATTGATCAGTTGCTCCGCGGCGGGAAAGATACCCTCAGCGTGAAGTATGGCCAAAACCCACTGCAGGCAATCAACCCTGGTGACACGTTCGTCGGTACGAATCTCGCTGGATTTGGTGCTTCCACCACTTCCACCGCGCGAACGCTTACGTTCGGGTACACTTCGGTGTTGCGAAGCAACCTGACGAACCAGTTCCGTTTTGCGTTCGGCAGAAACAACCCGGATTTTCCGATCAGCAGTCCTTTTGCGCCGGGACCACAAATTGATATTCAGGGCTTCGACAACTTTGGCACGTCCGAAATTCTCCCCCAGGGCCGGACGCAGAACACGTTCCAATACCTGGACACCGTTTCCTGGGTAAAGGGCCGCCACACGTTTAAAGTTGGGGCGGACTTCAATCGCTACCAGTCGCCGAGCACGTCGGATTTCTTCACGCGTGGACAAATCAGTTTCGCGAGCTTGGCAGACTTCCAGGACGGCAATTCCTCGGGCTTCTTCCAGCAAGTCGGAAACTTCACGCGGCACAACTTCGCGCTAGATGCGTTTTTGTTCGCGCAGGATGATTTCCGGCTGACCGATACTCTGACCCTGAACCTCGGGTTCCGCCTGGAATCGTCGGGAGGAGTTTCGGAAGGGGCAAACCTTCTTTCCAACCTGGATCCGAACAACCACACACCGATCGGTGTTCTTGGAACCGGGCCGCTCGGCGGAATTGATATCGGCGGCGATGCCTTCCACCGCAATTGGAATCCCGCGCCCAGGCTCGGCTTCGCCTGGAACCCGCGGCACGGCAAAGTGGTCGTTCGCGGGGGTTATGGCATCGCGTACGATTTCATTTATCAAAATCCGATTTCCAACGTGCAGTTTTCCGCACCCTTCATCAACAGCGTGTCCATTTCCGGCGGGCATTTCACCGGAGGTAACACGCTGGCCGCTCTGGTGGCGGGTACAGCCCCGGCGCAGCAGCAGGCCATTGGAGCTCTCGGGAAATTCGATCCAAACCAAGTCGACTTTGGAGCACTGTCTCCGGTAGACCAGAACCTGAAGAATCCGCGCAATCAGCAGTGGGACGCCGGCGTGGAATATCAGCTCACGTCGGACACGGTGGTCAAAGTCACCTACGTTGGCGCGCACAGCGATCACTTGCAAGTGAGCGTGCCGACCAACCTGGTGGCCCCGCAGAACAGGCCGGCACCTGCAACCAGCCTGGCGGACCAGAACGCGCGTCAAACGCAATTTGCCGCCGCGTTTAGCAATGAAATCGGCCAAGCGTTCGGGCCTGTAAATAACCTGATTGATCCCCGCTTTGACAACGTCACCCAGGTGCAGAGCACCGGCACCTCCAGTTACAACTCTCTGCAACTCGAGGGCATCCGCCGGTTCAAGAATGGGTTGACCTTCAACGCGAACTACACCTGGGCCCACAGTTTAGACGATGTGTCCGATGCTCTAAACGTACTGGTAAACGATAGCGCAAACCTGCTGGACGCAACCAAACCGCTGTCCTTCCAACGATCGAACTCGCAATTCGATATCCGCAACCGCTTCGTGCTCTCTTACAACTACGAACTCCCGTTCGCCAAGGGCTTTCACGGCTGGAAGAAGTACGTGCTGGATGGCTGGAGCCACAGCGCGATTTTCTCAGCGCAATCGGGCCTCCCGGCCACCGTCTATGCCGCACCGATTCTGGCCTGTTCGGTGACACCTGACCCGATGACGGGCTGCCCCAAGGCTGACGTTGTGGGCATTAATGACACCTTGTTGAATGGCACCATAAGTCCAACCGCCGGCGTGGCAAGCACCCCGCTGAATGGTAATGCCAGTCAGTTGCACCCGGTCCCACTCGGCACGCCGCAAACGGGCACTTTACCGGTCAGCGAGCCTTTGATTGGTCAGGACGGCACAAGCGGCCGCAACAACTTGCGTTTGGCGGGGCTGACCGACTTGGACGTGGCCTTCGGCAAACAATTCAAGGTTATGGAAGGCAAGACGCTCCAGCTCCGCTGGGAAATCTTCAATACCTTGAACCACCCCAATTTTGCGGGCTACGTCAACCAGTTCTCTTCGGCGAACTTCAACACGTATACGACCACCGCGACCAACATGCGGCAAATGCAGCTCAGCGCCAGATTCATCTTCTGAGCGATCTGGCTTTCGAACAGCAAAAATAATCACCAGGGGAGCCGCAAGGCTCCCCAGTTTTTCCTTCGTGGAGGCTTTGAATTAGCGGAATGGATCCCACCCACCAGGAACCAGAAGTTGACCAGACCCATCTTCCCGCATCAACTGCACTTCGTAATCGCGGGTGATTTCGCCGATTGGCGTAAGGCGCACACCCTGGAATGACGTCGGGATGCGGCTCATCGAGCGACGTGGCACGGTGAAGAGCAGCTCATAGTCGTCGCCGCCGTGCAACGCCAGTCGAACAGGATCAATTCCCCGCTTGAGGTCGGTGACAGGAAGATTTGGCAATGGAATTCTGTCCAGGTGCACCCGCGCACCCACGCCGCTCGCGCGGCACAGACGCGGCAAATCGCTCGAGAGTCCATCGGACAGGTCCATCATCGTGGTTGCCATGCGCTTTTCCGCCAACCATTGGCCCAGGGCCAGACGCGGTTCGGGATAGAGGTGTTTTCTAGTCAGGGGGTCTGTGTCATTCGAAGGCCCTCTACGCCGTTTTAGGGTTCGGAGTCCCCATTCCGCTTCGCCCAGCCGTCCGCTGACATAAATGGCGTCCCCCGGCCGAGTTCCCGAGCGCCGGATCGCGCGGCCGGCACGAGCGTCACCTAGGACAGTGACATTGATAAGGATCTTTTCATGCTTCGTGGTATCCCCGCCTGCAAGAGCGCACTCAAATTTTCGGGACGCTCGCCGCAATCCACCCAAGAAGCGATCCAGCCAAGCTCCTGTGTGCGTCGCAGGAAGCGCCAGACTTAGAAGGAAGCAGCGAGGCACACCGCCCATCGCCGCAACATCGCTCACGGCCCTCGCCAGGCACTTCCAACCCACGGCCTGGGGAGGATGCTTGTCCCGCAGGAAGTGTGTCCCTTCGAGGAACCAGTCGCAGGTCAGGATTACCTCTCGCCCGGACTTTGGTCGAAATAGTGCCGCGTCATCACCAATTCCCAGCGCGATAGAACCACCAGGAAACCTGCGCAACGGGAACTTCGCCATGCCCATAATCCGACGCAGGATAGAATCTTCGGTCTGAAGTCCGTGTTTCATCGGCCTATGCGAACACTGCAATCCGCTCTCGGGGGGACAGTATATCTCCGGAACTGAGCGCAAGCGTTTGAACGGGCATCGGTAATTGGACCATCCCTCCCGCACAGGCTTGGTACCCCCTGTCCTTTCGGACAGTGTGCAGGTTTGCACAGGCTGGCCTTCAGACAGCAAAATACAGGGTTGACGCCCAGCTCTACAGAATTTAGTATGGCGAAGGTCGCGAACCGTGTGTCACGGTTCAGCATTGGAACAAGTCCGTGTACCAACCCGGGTCCAGGGTGTACAGCCTGGGTAACACAATGTCGATGGCTTGAGGGCCCTTAAGTTTATGCGGGGTAAGAGCTACACGTTCTTTATCGCGTCAACTCCGGGGAAGCTCCGGAAAGTCATCGTTCCCGCTTATGTGCTCCACGGGATCGCCGTCTTGGCTCTCATTGGCAGCATTACTGTAACTGCCGCAGTTGGTTCCTACTCTCGCATGTTGTGGAAGGTCGGCAACTACAACGCTCTTCGTCACGACCAGGAAACCCTCAAGAAGCAGTACCGGCAGCTTCAGAGCACCGTCGACGACACCAATCAGCGCCTGGATTCACTGCAGTCTCTCGCCACTGAAGTTGCCATGACCTACGGCGTGCTGCGTTATCATCCAGCGGCGTTCGACCAAAGCGACAATCCGATTGATGCCCAGGATGCGTTCGACCGCTCCGTCGAGCAGTACACGTTTTTGAAGCGCAACGCCGCGGTGATCGCGGTGTCGAGCAGCGGGCTGCATTTGTTGTCGCCCATGAGTTTTGCGGATTCCAGCTATACGCCGTCCATCTGGCCGGTCATGGGCCACATCACGGATAGTTTTGGCGAACGTTTGGACCCATTCAGCGGAGAGGGCGCGTTCCACACCGGCGTTGACGTGGCCTCCGACTATGGCGCTCCGGTTCATGCCACCGCCGACGGCATCATCACCATCGCGGAAAACCACGCCGGCTACGGCCGCCTGGTGGTGATTGATCATGGCTTCGGTATCACCACTTGGTACGCGCATCTTTCCGCGTTCACCGCGGTTGTTGGCTCGCGTGTCAAGCGCGGAGAGGTCGTCGGCTATACCGGCATCAGCGGCCGCTCCACAGGCCCGCACGTCCACTACGAAGTGCGCATGAATAACGCGCCCATCAATCCCTGGCGCTACATGAAGTCCACCCCTGCGGGAGACTAAACTCTAGCTTGGATATTTCGAGTGTGCAGCAGCGAGCCCGGGCTCGCCGATTTTTTTGTCACGCAGATTGCGGTTCTCTCTCTCAGTCCATTTTTCTACGTATGGCCTTTCCTTGGCGCGGTGGACTTGCCTGGAACCGGTTTCTCCGGAGGTGGGCCCGGCACCGCCGGTGAAACGGCACGTGCCGTTTCTAAAAACTTCGGTGTAATCTCGAACACCAGCCGGACCGATTTGGTTTCCCCCCGATCTAGTTTTGAGACGTCCGCGCTTTTCAACAATTCCAGGTAGGCCGCCCGCGCCGCCGGATCCAACTTTTGCCGGGTCTTGGCGTCATTCAATCCTGCTTGCGCCAGCGCCAGGACCCCGTTCAATAGATCCGCGAGCTGCCGGGCGGTCCCATCGGCCGTGCATTCTCCGTCCGCAACCACGCGGAGAAGTTCGTTCTCCGGCTTTCCGGCCACGGTGATCCACTGAAGTTGATCGAGCAAAGACGAAAGTTGTGGCGATCGCAAACCGCCGGGCGCTTGCGCTGCTAGCGCCGCGCCGGCCGCCGCGTTCTGGCGGATCACGGCAAAGACCGGTGATCCCCCCAGTCGTTCAAATCGCAAGCGCCATTCCGCTGTGTCCTCGTTGTGTTTCTTGGCGTTCAGAAATAGATTGAGATCCGTGTCGTCGGTTAGAGCAATGCGGCCCTTCCGAAGAAACGTGAACGACAGTTTCTTCGCGCTTCCGCTCATGGTCACGGAAAAAATCTCGCGCCCGTTGTTGTTCGAAACACTTCCGGATTTCGCCGCATAGGCGGAGATTTTTTGTTTGTCGAACTTTCCATCCGCAATGGCGAACAGCGTGGATTCTGGCTCGCGTTTTATCGAAGCAATCGCAATGCGATCCAGATCGCGCTCGTAATCAAATCCTGTTTGCTTGAGAAATTCCGCATAATCTGCGTCGGCATGCGGTTTCGGCGCCCAGGCAAACAGCTCGGCGAAAAATGGGGCGCGCCGTAGTTCATTCAAATCCGCGAACAAGACGGCGCTAGCCTCCGCCGGCATCAGCGCGAGCATTTCTTCGCGCGCGGTTCCGCTCCGGGCGCCCCATTTCTGACACGCAAGGAACGCGGCCGCACCAAGAACGACGGCCAGTACTGCCAACCCGATCCATCCACGTCTGTTCAGAGTCATGACTGTATCCAGAAGCATCCAATTGGAAAGGATGATTCTCCCATCGGAGCGCAATCCGCGGCACGAAAATTGTGGCTGAAAAACGAATTTTGGAAGGTGCGCTCGCACCCGATTCGTAGAGATCCTGATCGAAAGCACTGGATTTGTGCTAACATACAGAAAGGAAAGCAGATAATAGTTGCCCAGGTGGTTACAGGGTCCTCAAGTTTTCCACAGAGCTGGCCCCTCACGTGCTCCAAATTTTGCAACTCCCCCTTGCAATTCTTATACCTCTTTGCTATCCTTACCCGGTTTGAGCGGCGCTGGCGTAGCTCAGCTGGTAGAGCATCTGATTTGTAATCAGAGGGTCGGGGGTTCAATTCCCTCCGCCAGCTCCACCACTGAGTCGGCAGGGGAGCGAGGCGGAGCGAATCCTGGAAGTAAAAATAAACGGGCTGGTGTCTCTTGACACGAGTCCTTTTTGTGTTTTCGCTTCGAAGTCTGCAAGTTGTTGAAGGATAAGTTCGGGACTCGTGGTTCGCGTCCCAAAATGTTTTCCGGGACGGGTGGGTGAGCGGTTAAAACCAGCAGACTGTAAATCTGCCGCTCCTTGCGGGCTACGAAGGTTCGAATCCTTCCCCGTCCACC
>Ga0210409_10001993_pt1 | contig 25259 bp, 18 predicted proteins | sample IncBWH17MmetaG_FD_161649 | JGI IMG/M metagenome (GOLD analysis project Ga0210409, IMG submission 161649) | Forest soil microbial communities from Barre Woods Harvard Forest LTER site, Petersham, Massachusetts, United States - Inc-BW-H-17-M | ecosystem: Environmental > Terrestrial > Soil >...
TGAAGGGAGAGGCCTTGAGCGCGTCCCAAATCGCGGGCCGCTCGTCCAGCACCACGAGCGTGCCGCCGCCCGCGGCGTAATCGAGCAGGCGCGCATTCGAGGCGACCACGTCGGAGCGCAATTCATAGGCGCGCATGCCGACGACGATGGAGTCGAACCGTCTGAGATCGCCGAACGCCAGGGCGTTGGCATCGAGCATTTCGACGCCGACGCCCAGGCGGCGCAAGGAATCCGGGATGGCGTCGTTCTCAGCGGAAATATAGCCGACGCGCAGATTTTCCGGCACGGCGATGGAAAAGACGTGCACGGGCACCGTGGCGGGCGCGCTCCACAGATAGGTGGGCAGCGAAGGCAGCGGCTCGAGCGAGGTCTCGTATTTTTCCTCGCCTCGTTTCGCAAAGGCTTTCAGGTCGTACTTTCCCGCCGCAATTTTTGACGGGGGCGTGACCGTCAGATGCACGAGGCGATCGCCCGCGCCGGAAAATTCGACGGCCTCCGGCGCCGGGGCATTCCAACCGGGCGGCACTTCAACCCCAACGCTAACCTTCGACGGCGTTTGCGCAAAGGAATGCACGCGCGCGAAAACATCGAACTGTTTGGGCTGGCGCGATTCGACGACCACGTACTGCTCAGGCTGCGGAGTGAGCTCAACCGGCGGAACGATGCGCAGCGGGTAGCTCAGGACGCTGACCGTGGTGGCGTGCAGGCTCATCACCGGGGCGGTGAAGTCAAAGGCGTAGCTATCCGCCTCGACGTGAGCGCGCACGTGGACGAAGGGCGGCGGAAATGGATAAATGAAGTCGCCCGGCGAACCGGGCATCTTCGCTCCCAAGGGAACCGCAACAGTGAAATTGGTCGACACGTCTTTTTCTTCCTGTTTTGTGATGTTCCATCCGGAAGGCAACGTGAGCACGGGTTTTGAGAAAGTGGCCGGCAGATCGGGGCGATGCGCGATTTCGGCTCGCACGGTGAAATTTTCACCGGCCACGAGTTCGCTGCGATCGGAATTGGATACGATTTTCACGGCGGCGGCGTCGGAGAGCGCATGATTGATTCGTTCGCGAACTTGCGCGAGTTCCCACTGCGCATCCGCCGCGCGCGGGTCCGTCGAGGACTTGACGCGGTCTTCGAGCGACGCAATTTGTTTTCCCGCCGCGGCGATGGAGCGCACGGCGCCCGGCCAGTCGAGTTTTTCCGCCGCCATGCGAGCCTGATCCAGATCATGGTCAGCCGCCGCGAGAGATTCCTCCGCAGGTACCGGAATTACACGCGTGAGGGAGATGAGCGGCTGCGCAAAATCGGAGGGCGAAGGCGGGCCGCCGGTGGTCCGCTTCAAGCCATACGGGCGCCGAAGGAACGGTGAATTCAGGAACGGCGTCACACCTTGCGAGCGGTGATGCAGGTAGCCTTCGAGCGCGATGTCGCGGTAACTAAGCCCCCAAATCGGTGAAATCTCGTCGGCGGGCACGACCCAGGAGCCGGTGTAGTCTACTTTTTCATCCTGCGCGGTTGCGCGCACCGGATTGAGAATCAACTCGGCGCGCCAGGGCTTCAGTCCTTCAGCAATTTGATCGGGATACTTGGCGGGATCGGCCGCGGCCTCGACGGCTATTGGCGTCTGATAGCCGGAGTCCTGATGATTGCCGTGGCCGGTTTTCTGGCCTCCCCATCCGTTAATGACAATTTGCGGGCGCAGCATGCGGATCACGCGCACCATGTCTTCCAGCTCGACGCCATTCCATTTTTCGAGAGTTTCTTGGAGCGTTTTTGAAAATCCAAAATCGACGACGCGCGTGAAATAGAGACGCGGCCCTTCGACATTCATCGCCGCGGAAAGCTCGGAGCTGCGCAGAATGCCGAGTTGCGCGCCCTGTTCGGGGCCGATGGCGTTCTGGCCGCCCTCGCCGCGATTCAGCGTCAAGAGCGTCGTGTCCGTGCCCAGGGCGTGAGGCAGGTAGGTGAGCAGCGTGGAAGCTTCGTCATCGGGATGGGCCACGGTGAAGAGGACGCGCGTCACCACCCGCGCCTTCTGGATGGATTCCAGCGTGTCGGCGACGCTTTGGCCGCGGCCCGGTGCGGGCTGCTCTTGTTGCGCGGAAACGCGCGTCAATACCAGAGCCAACGCGCAGAGAACGCCCAGCAGCGAAAACGCTCCGAATTTTTGCCGGCGATTCATTGCTGCGCCTCCGCGGCTGCGGCGAACGGCCAGATGCGCCGGTAGCGCGCCTGAATCATATATGTAAGGATGCCCAAAGCAATCACGCCAAGCCCTCCGAGGGCGAATTTCAGTTCCGTGGAGTAAAACAGCGCGACCCAGCCCAAAATCGCCAAAACGGCCGGCCACGGATAGAGCCACATCTTAAAGGGAAGCCGCTCCGGAGGCCAGCGCCGCCGCAAGATCATCACGCCCACGCCCTGGCTGATGAACTGCACGATCACGCGCACGGCGATGATCGCCTTGATCACGCTGGAGAGACGGAAGAGCACGCTGAACGCCAGCGACGCCGCGCCCAGAAAAAGGAGCGAGACGTGCGGGAAATGTTTTTTGGGATGCACGCGCGCGAAGACCGCGAAAAAATTCCCGTCCTCCGCCGCGGCGAAAGGCACGCGCGAATAGCTGAGCAGCGTGGTGAACAGCGAAGCGAAGGCGATCCACAAAATCATGATGGTGGCGAACGCGGCGGCGCGCGCGCCGTACAGCCGCTCGACAAACGTGCTGACAATGTATTGCGAATTCTGCGCCTCGCGCCACGGCACGACGCCCAGAATGCTCGTCTGCATGGCCAGATACAGCGCGGCGATTCCCGCGATGGACAGCAGAATCGCGCGCGGGATGTTGCGCTCGGGCTCGCGGATCTCCGCGCCCAGATTGCAGATGTGGTAGTAGCCGAGGTAGGTGTAAACCGTGTTGACCGACGCCGAGCCCAACCCCGCGAAAAACAGCCACGACCAGTTCCACGCGCCGGGAGGAAAATCAAACGCCATCCGCGCGGAAAAATGTGTTGCTCCTCCCCAGATCATCCACACCATCGTGCCCACAACGCCGATCCACAAAAATTTCGAGATCAGCCCGACCGCGGAAATCCTGCGGTACAGAAGTACAATCAAGAAAATAACCAGCGCCGCCGAAATCGCCTTCTGCTGATATGTTCCGAGTGGAATGAGATACGTCAGGTACTGCGAAAAACCGATCGCGCCCGAGGCCACCACGAGCGGCGCCTGAATAAGCGTCTGCCAGATATAAAGAAACGACATCAGCCGCCCGCCGCGCCCCGGTCCATAAATTTCGCGCAGAAACGCGTAGGTGCCGCCGGCGCGCGGCATTGCCGCGCCAAGCTCGGCCCAGACCAGCCCGTCGAGCAGCGAAAGCACGGCGCCCGCGACCCACGCCAGCAGGCACTGCGGCCCGCCCATCGCCTGAATTACCAGCGGAATCACGATGAACGGCCCGATCCCCACCATCGCGTTCATGTTCAACGCAACGGCCTCGGTCAGGCCGAGCCCTCGTTCGAGTTGTTCCTCTGGCAAAGGTGTGGACATGGTCGGCGCGAAGCGGGCAAAGCATATCAGATGCTTCGGGAGGGCTAAAGCTTCGAAGCCAGATGACGAGAGGCCAGCTTCCATGAAGTCGAGTGATCAAGCCCGCGCGCTTAGTCCTGCAAAGACGCAATCAAGAGAGCGCTTCCAAGCGCGTGACGATCCGTCCAGAATAGTCGGACCAGTGGAGCCATCGATAACAAGTGAATTGCGAGCCGCACGTTTTCGGTAGAGCGAGAAGTTTTTCGGCGAATGTAGCCGGCATGCTACCCTTTGGGTTTTACTGTCATCTAATCCTGATTGGCCGCGCTCCTGATCCGCAGCGGCCGGGAGGAGCGCAACGCATGAGTTTTCCATCTAAGCCCTGGGAAATATTCCTCGCGCGCGCCGCGGTTTGCGCGCTGATCGCTCTCCCTCTTCTCGCCGCTCAAGCGCAGAAGGCGCCCGGAGACGCGCCCAGGGAAGAGACTCACGGCATTGTCGCGGGCAATATGGACACCTCCGTCAAGCCCGGCGACGATTTTAACGAGTACTCCAACGGGGGCTGGATTAAGCGCACCGAAATTCCGCCCGACCGCAGCAACTTCGGCGTGTTCACCGCTCTGGCGGACCTGAGCAACAAGCGCACCGCCGGCCTGATTGAAGAAGCAGCCAAGGCCAAAGCTCCCTCCGGATCGAACCAGCGCAAAATCGCCGATCTCTACAACTCCTATATGGACGAAGCCGCCATCGAAGGCAAAGGCCTGGCCCCGCTTCGCCCGCACCTCGATTCCATTGCCGCGATCCGCAACAAGCAGGAGCTGGCGCGCGCCTTAGGAGAAAGCCTGCGGTCCGATGTTGATGCATTAAACAATACTAATTATCATACCGCCAACCTGTTCGGCCTGTGGGTCGCGCCCGGCTTCAACGATTCCGACCACTACGCCGCCTATTTGCTGCAAGGCGGCCTGGAATTACCCGACCGCGAGTACTACGTCGGCGGCAGCGAACGCATGCGCGACCTCCAGGCCAAATATCAGGCCCACGTCTCAGCCATGCTGAAACTTGCGGGATTCACGGACCCGGACGCGCGCGCCAAAGGCATCGTCGAGTTGGAGCACGCCATCGCGGAAAAGCACATCAGCCTGGCCGAGGACGAAGACATCCACAAAGCCAACAACACCTGGGCGCAGGCTGATTTTGCGGCGAAAGCCCCGGGCCTCGATTGGGCGGAGTACTTCCGCGGCGCGGGCCTCGGCAAGCAATCCAGCTTCATTGTCTGGCAGCCCACCGCCTTTACCGGGGAATCCGCTCTGGTCGCGTCTACCTCGCTGGACACCTGGAAAGACTGGCTGGCGTACCACCGGATTGAAGAGTACGCGGAAGCGCTGCCTAAAGCCCTCTTTGACGAGCGCTTCGCCTTCTTCGGCAAAACCCTCTCAGGCACGCCGGAGCAGCGCCCGCGCTGGCAACGCGGCGTCGAGGAAGTCAACAAAATGCTGGGCGATGCCGTCGGGCAAATCTACGCGCAGCGTTATTTCCCGCCGGAAGCAAAAGCCGCAGCGCAGGCTATGGTTGCCAACATTATCTCCGCATTCCGGAAGCGAATTGAGGCGCTGTCTTGGATGGATCCCGGGACCAAAGCCGAGGCCCAGGCCAAGCTCACCACACTTTACGTGGGAATCGGCTACCCGGAGACCTGGACCGATTATTCCGCTTACGAAGTGAAGGGGGACGATTTCTTCGGCAACCTCTGGCGCAGCGGCCTGTTTGATTACCACCGCAATGTCGCGCGCCTCGGCCGTCCGGTGGATCGCAAGGAATGGTGCATGACGCCGCAGACGGTGAATGCCGTCAATCTCCCGCTGCACAACGGGCTCAATTTCCCCGCGGCCATTCTTCAGCCGCCGTTCTTCGATCCGCAGGCTCCCGCCGCGGCCAACTATGGCGCCATCGGCACCGTCATCGGCCACGAAATCAGCCACACGTTTGACACGGAGGGCAGCGCGTTTGACTCCAAAGGGCGCGTGCGCAACTGGTGGAAAAGCGAGGACCTCGCGCATTTCACCGCCGCCACTGAACGACTGGCCGCGCAGTATGACACCTACAAGCCATTCCCCGATATCTCCGTAAACGGCAAGCAGACCAATGGAGAAAACATCGCGGACGTCGCTGGCCTTGCAGCCGCCTACGATGGCTACCGAGCATCGCTCGCGGGCAATACCGCCCCTGCGCAGGACGGCTACTCCGGCGACCAGCAATTCTTCATCGCCTTTGGACAGAACTGGGCGTCGAAGGCGCGTGAGGCCAGGCTGCGCCAGCAAGTGCTGACGGACCCGCACGCGCCCGCGAAGTACCGGGCAGACACCGTGCGGAACATCGACGCGTGGTACACGGCATTCGAAGTCCAGCCCGGAGAGAAGCTATATCTCGCCCCGCCGGACCGAGTGCGAATCTGGTAAGGAATTTTCGCAGGAAGTGCGACTATTCGGGGCTGAACGCCAGCAGCACGTTTCCAGGTACGCCTCCGTTGCGCGGATAGCCGGAGGTGATGAACACCATGCCATTGACTACCACGGGGCCCGGGCCGTCGATCGAGCCTCCGTGGCCCTTCGCGCCGTTCACTGTTTCGAAATCGCGCATGGTGTTGAAATCCCACAGCAACTCGCCATCTTCCGCCGAGTGCGCCCGAATGTGCCCGTCGTTTGAAGTCGTAAATACCACCCCTGGAATCTCCGTCACCGCGCCCGGTTGGGATGGACTGCAACCGACGGGCGCGCCTTCCGGACAGGCCGCAGCGGCAACGTGCCAATCCTGGCTGCCGTCGGCAACCCGCAGGGCTGTGAGGCCGCCGCCCACGTTGGGGTCGAGCAGGGCGCGGCGTGTGTCGGTCAAGCTGGTCTGCCTCATTCGCTTGACGTCGGAAACCGTGGCGAAGACATGCAGCCCATCCGTGGCCATGCCCCATTGCACGCCGCCGTTGGTGCCGCCCTTGCCTACGCGCGTTTGCCACACCACCTCGCCTTTTTTCATGGGATCTAGTGCCCAGACAATTCCTGACTTTTGTCCGGCCAGCAGGAGTTCGCGGCCATCCGGCGCATGAGTCAGAATCGGCGAAGAACCGAAATCGAAATCCGGGCCGCAATCCGTAGGGTCGGTGGCGCAGCTGGCATTGTAGATATCCTCGGAGGTTAACTGCCGGGACCAGACGATGCGTCCCGTCGTCAAATCGAGGGCCATCACCGCGTCGCTGGTGTCTGTCGCAGGAGGCGAATAATTGTCTCCGGTGCCCACATAGAGAAGGTTGCGCTTGGCGTCCACCGTGGGAGCGGACCACACGCCCACTCCCGAAGGCCCAAAATTTATGGTCCGGCGCGAACTCTTGCCTCTGTCCATTGGAACGCCGGTCATCCAGGTTTTCCACAGCTGCATGCCGTCTCGAATGCGCAGGGCCACCACGCTGCCGCGGAAGGTGCAGCAGGCGTAATCCACGTCGGAGGAGCGTGTTTCCTCCCACGACGCCACCGGGACATAGACGGTTCCACCATGGGCGACGGGTCCGCCCGTGAGCCGCGTGGAATCGTGCGTTTCCACCTGGACCTTCCAAAGCAGTTTTCCTGTTTCCGCCTGAACCGCGTAGAACCAGCCCGTCATATCACCGAAGAGCAGAGCGTGTTGGCCACCGAGCGGCACCTCCAGAATGGAGGACCGCACCGGCCCATTCGCCTGAAACAGCCATTGCAGGCAACCCGTCTCGGCCCGCATGGCGTGGATCAGCCCGCCGGCGCTTCCCACAAACACCTGGCCATCGATGACCGTGGGCGGCGCGAACGCCGTCACGTCTCCATCGAAGCCAAAGGCCCATTTCAGTTTTAGCCCGCGCACCTGATTGGTACTCAGCCGGGCCGAATCAGCCGGCTGAAAACGCGCATTGTTCTGGCCGGGGCTCCATCCATTCCAGGAAGTCTTTGGCTTGGCGGCCAACTGCACTTTGCGGTCCGCACAGAACGCGGCTTCGGGCGGCCCGGCCACTGGTGCGTTTGTGCCCAGATAGGAAGCCACGGCCATGCGGTCTTCCCGGCTCATGGTGAATGCGACGGCCATCATCGGGCCGGCATCGAGCGCCCGGAGGATTCGAGCCGAGGGCATTTTCTGCAGCGCTTCGCGAGGAGGGATGCGTTCGTTGGTCTGGTCGTGACATACGGCGCAGCGCTTCTGATAAACGGCTTCTCCGGAGGAAGCCGCAAACAAAGGACTCGCCCACATGCTGAACAGGAACAGGAACGCGAAACGTTTCACGGACGGGACCATATCATAGCGGCCAAATTGGTGTCCACGGCAGCGCCCGCCTGGTGACTAGTTTCCAGGTGTGAAATGATTCTGGGCGCCCTGATATTTTTAGCCCCGAGCTTATTTCGTGCAGGGCGGGCAAAATGATGCAAAATCGTGGCGGAGCAATCCGGGCGAATGTTGAAACTGGGAATCATTCTGACCGCGGCGACCGTGACCCTTCTGGTCGTGGAATTTTTTCGCGCGCGCCGCAGGCCGTTCCCCGCGCACGGATGGCTCGGAATCGTGGCGCTCGTTTGCGCCGAGTATCTGATGTTTCACGGCATCGAGCCGGCGGCGACTTATTTCAGCCCGGTGGCCTGGACGTCGTACATTTTAATTGCCGATGCCGCGGTCTTTGCAATCTCCGGCTATTCGCGGTTGCGCGAAGAGACACGCGGACTCATAAAAATGGCGGTGCTTTCGATTCCGCTATGGCTGATATTTGAAGCGTACAATTTGCGGCTGGCCAATTGGGCGTACGTCGGCTTGCCGCAATCGCAAATCGAAAGATGGATCGGCTACGGCTGGTCATTCGCGACGATCACGCCGGGAATTTTCATGACCGCGGCGCTCATCGAATCTTTCGGCTGGTTCAAACAGGACTCGCGCCCGGTGCGTTTCAGCCGCGCGGCAGAGACGGCCTGCATTGTGCTCGGCGCCGCGATACTCATCGTGCCGCTCGTTGTTCCAGCGGGCATTGCCGCGTACTTGTTCGGCCTGGTCTGGCTCGGTTTTCTATTCCTCCTCGAGCCGATTAATTACCGCCTGCACTTGCCTTCCTTCCTGGGAGATCTCGCGCGCGGGCATCGCGCGCGCCTGTACTCGTTCCTCGTCGCGGGATGGGTTTGCGGGTGGCTGTGGGAATACTGGAATTACTGGGCTCGCGCCGGATGGATTTACACATTTCCCATCGGCCAAGAATGGAAAATCTTCCAGATGCCTGCGCCCGGCTATCTGGCTTTCCCTGTGTTTGCGCTAGAATGCTTCGCGATGTATGTAAATGGCGCATGGCTCATCAGCCCAAAATATATCGCCGAGAAAAAATACTCGGAATAGGCGGATGCTCATTCCAAACCGATACTTCCGCGTGTTTTTCTGCTTGCTGATCTCGGCAGGCGCATCGTTTTTCCCCGGCCAAGCTCGCGCCTCCGAACTCGATATTCCCCCGGACGCCAAACAAGCCATTCGTTTGGCCTACTCGGGCAAGCCGGAGGAAGCAGTCGCGCTGGCCCACAAGCTCGAAGCCGAGCGGCCCGATCATCCACTCGGCTATCTGATCGAAGCCGACGTGCTCTGGTGGAATATTTATTGCAAGAGGTCGGAGCGAAAGTACAACACGATTGACGCCTGGAGCCGCCCGCGTCCCGCCGACGCGGACGACGACGCGGAGCTGGCGCTTTCCGACAAGGTCGCGCGACTGGCCGAGGCCGGCATCGCCAAGTCCGACACAGCCGAGATGGAGCTATACGCGGGACTCGGTTACGCGTCGCGCGCGCGCCTGCTGGCCCTGCGCTTCGAGAAAATGCCGGTGGCTCGAGCGGGCGTCGAGGCGCGCAAGCACCTGCTCCGCTGCCTGGAACTGAACCCCGAAATGGCGGACGCCAATCTGGGCCTGGGGCTTTACAACTATTACGTCGATACCCTATCCGCCATGGCCAAGATTTTGCGTTTTTTCATGGGCATTCCCGGCGGAGACAAACGCGTAGGTTTGCGGCAGCTTGAAATTGCGTCCACCAAGGGCGAAATAACGCAAGAGGAGGCGCGCTTCAACATGGCCAAGAATCTGCGCAATTACGAATTCGATTACGCGCGCGCCTTGGCCGCCGCTTCGCCGCTTACGGAAGAGTTCCCGAAAAATCCTGTGTTCCTGCTGATCGTAGGAGACATCGACGCAAAACTCGGCCATAACGATGAGGCGGCGATGCGGTTCCGCGCCGCCGCTGCGGCCCCGATGGAGGACGCCGCGTGCGAGAGGCGCGTCCAACAACTTGCCCGCGAGTCGCTCGACGCGCTCGCCGCGCAGCGCGGAGAACTCAAGCCCGAGAAATAGGCCGGGGGAAAATACGTCTCGTTGTGGATTTCATTCCGAGCAGTCCGCATGTGGCAGCGAATACGGGGGACCGGCACTCCTACAAAAGCTGCGCTTCCGTTAGTTCGTTCTAGATTCTTGAGGCAATTCCAGCACTTCGCGCAGCTTCCGCAGCAAGGCGTCACGCGAGAAAGGTTTTTGAAACACCGTCGCCCCCGCCCCAAGGAGCCCTATTTGAGTAGCGAAGCTGCCCGTGTAGCCCGACATGAACAGCACCTTCATTTCAGGATGCAAGGGTGCCAGATTCGCGGCCAAGGCCGCGCCGTTCATTCCCGGCATAACCACGTCCGTCAGCAGCAGATGAATGGGTCCGCCGTACCGCTGGGCGACTTCCAGCGCATGATCGCCGCTGCTGGCTTCCAGTACCGTGTAATCGCTGCGCTCCAGGAGATCGCGCGTCAGGGCGCGTAGCGATTGCTCGTCTTCCACGAGCAAAACGGTCTCGGTTCCGCGAAGGATCTGAATGGGGTCGCCGCTCGGCCGAATCTTCAGGGCGGCTTGGTCGATGCGCGGAAGATAAATTTTGAACACGGACCCTTGCCCCGGTTCACTGTAGGCCCAGATGTAGCCGCCACTCTGCTTGACGACGCCATAGACGGTCGCCAAGCCCAGGCCCGTTCCCCTGCCGAGCTCTTTGGTGGTGAAAAACGGTTCGAAGAGGTGCGACTTGGTCTCCTGGTCCATCCCGATGCCGGTGTCTGAGACGGTGAGAAGAACGTAAGGACCGGCAATAAAAGGCCGGTGACTCAGGGCGTACTCTTCTCCGACATTGACAATGCTGGTTTCGATGATTAACTTTCCTCCGTGCGGCATGGCGTCCCGCGCGTTCACCGCGAGATTCATGATGACCTGTTCCATCTGCCCTTGATCGGCTCTCACGGAGCTTGGCGAAGAATCAAGCAAGGTCAGGATCTCGATGTCCTCGCCGATGAGGCGGTGGAGCATCTTTTCCACCTCTCCCACGACCGCGTCGAGATTCAGAATTTTCGGCTCAAGCACTTGCTGGCGGCTGAACGCGAGGAGTTGGCGGGTCAGAGCGGCCGCGCGATCGGCGGCTTTTCTGATTTGTTCGGCTTGCGCGCGTAGTTCGGCATTGTGGCCGATCCGGTCCAGAAGGGTTTCCGTGTAGCCGATAATGACACCCAGCAGATTGTTGAAATCGTGCGCCACGCCACCTGCCAGGCGGCCCACGGCTTCCATTTTTTGCGCCTGGCGGAACATCTGCTCCATACGTTTGTCATCGCTGATGTCCCTGACGATATCCGAAATGCCGGCTATCCTTCCCGACGCGTCCTTGATGGGGGAGGCGGTCAGCAGAATATCAATCACCTTTCCGTCTTTTCTCACAGCGGTGGTCTCGAACTGCTCCAACTTTTCACCTCGTCTCAACCTTCCAAGAACGTCCGCGAGTTCGTCTTGCCGGTCGGTAGGGACCACGATGCCAATGTTCCGGCCAATGATCTCCGCCGCGGAATACCCGTAAATTCGTTCCGCGCCGGAATTCCAGGTGAGCACGATTCCCTCCAATGTCGTGCTCATGATGGCATCGAAGGAGGATTCCACGATGGCGGCCAGCCTGCGAATATCTTCCTCTTCCCGTTTTCGCTCGGTGATGTCCCGCGAGACGCCAAACGTCCCCACAACACGGCCTTCAGGATTCTTGATCTGCCCCCTGCTGAGCAAGACCGGGAATTCCGTGCCGTCCTGCCGGATGCGGATACACTCACCCTGCCAGCCTTCTCCCTCCAGGTCCTTTGCTTCACCCTTCAAAATCTCGGTCATCAACGCCGCGGAATTCCGGGGAGAAATGGTGCAACTGAAATGTTTCCCGAGGATTTCCTCTTCCGAATAGCCATAGGCTTTCAGGAACGCGCGATTCACATAAGTGACGTGGCCATTCGGATCGCCCAGGCCAATCATTTCGGGACTTCTCTCGACGATTTGGGACAGCAGGTAGAGCCGTTCGTCGGCGCGCTTTCGCCCGGTAATGTCCCGCGCGACCACGATGACGGCGTCCTCTCCTGGAACTTCGAGAATGTGCGAGTCAAACTCTACATCGATGATTGTTCCATCCTTCAGGCGATGCCGCGCCTGGCCGGAGTGGACCCACTTTGTGCGTAGATCCTCCATGTTTGCATAGAGCAGCGGCAAATCTTCTGGAGGCCGAATTTCAGTAATCTGCATCTGAAGAAACTCTTCTCTGGAATATCCGTAATGGGCAATGGCGGCGTCGTTTACGGCCACAAAATTGAGGGTCTTCAGGTCATAAATCCACATGGGCAGGGGAGTGTTTTCAAAAAGAGCTTGGAAGGCTTCGGCCCCATGGCGCAAAGGCCCAGGTTTCCGGGTCTGGGAAGTAGTCGATTGGGACGGCAGCGGAGCCACACGGTTTTTCATGGTCAGATCGTGGCAGTGCGAAACGCTAGAACGTCGTCAGAAATGCGTTCCACTGGCATTGAAATCCAGATGGGGACATTAAATGCATGCAACGCTTCTACTTTATTCTGGTTCGAGTCATAGCGCGAGTGGGAAGATGTCCCAAAAGGTTAATCATTAGACAACGTGCGTTCCCGGTGGTCGTCAGACGGTATTGCGCGGGAGACAGGGTCGGAACCTTTCCATGCGCGAGGCACTGGTGCCTGGCTCAGATCCAGAGACAAGAGGGGCGAGGGCAACGACTTAGCTCTGGACCTGCATCTGATTTGTTTTGCAGGGGAGGGTGTGGACCGCGGCGGAGTTGACTTGGGCGGGTTCTGGTGGTATCAGGAACAGGCCGGTTTGGCGGGGTTTTCTTCTAAATTCTGGCGGGCTTCGCGCCCCGATTCGATTGGGGCGTTCTATGTATTCGATAAGCCCGCCCCCGATCGATCAATTGTCGCTGGTATCCTCAGCACCCGGAATGTTCTCACTGGTTTTCGTCGGCCCGGCGTCTCGGATGGATGACTCGGGGAGGAGCGTGTTCGGATGTGTTCGCGCAAGTGGCTGATGGTGGCGTTGTTGGCGTGTGGACTGGCGTCGGCCTGTTCCGATTACAACACGAATCTCTCCATCCAAACATCGTCCTCCGTACTGACCTTTGTGAGCCCCAGCTCGGCAACGGTGGGGGGACAAGGCTTCACGATCACTGCCAATGGAGCGGGCTTCACGACTGGCGCGATCATCCTGTGGAATGGAACAAAACTAACAACAACGCTTGTCAGTAGCATTCAGCTGACGGCGCCTGTTCCCGCCTCAGACATCACGACTGCGGGGACCGTGCAGGTGGCCGTGCAGATTCCCGGCTCAGCCCTGTCCGGCACGTCAAACGTCAATAACACCACGACGACAGAAGTGTCCAATGTTGTCCTCTTCACGATCGGTCCGGCGCCGGGAACACCGCCGGCGATCACTTCGCTGTCCGCATCCACAACTTCAGCGGCCTCCACGCCCTATTGCAGCACTCAGGGTTTTACGCTGACCGTAAACGGCACGAATTTCACGAGCGATGCGGTTGTGAATTGGAATGGGAGTCCGCAAGCGACAGCTTTCGTGAGCGCGACGCAGCTTACCGCTTCCATCCCCGCCGCCCAGACGGCGTTTCCCGGGCCGGTCGTTGTAGCGGTGACGAATTCGATTGGGACATCGCCCTCGTTGCCCTTTACTCTTTCCACTCCGGCGTCGGCGCTTGCGCCTCCCACGATCACTTCGCTGTCGCAAACTTCTGCCGCTGCGGGCAGCCCGGCGCTTCCCTTGACTGTGACCGGCATGAGCCTCCTGCCTTGTTCCGTGATTCAATGGGTGAACGCCAGCAACGTCGCATCCACCCTGACGACCACATTCGTGAGCGCCACGCAGCTGAGCGCGACGGTGCCGGCCGCCGATTTCCTTGCCGTCGGAACTTCGCAGGTCAAAGTATTCACGATCGGGCCGGGAGGCGGCACTTCCGGGCAGATCCAGTTCACCATTCTGGCGCCCGCCATTACCTCCTTATCGGCCTCCACGACTTCGTCGAATACCACGCCGTCGTGTAGTCCTTCGGGGTTCACTCTCACCGTGAACGGAGCGAATTTCGTGAACGGTTCGGTGGTCGATTGGAACGGTTCGCCGCGCGCGACGACATTTGTCAGCTCCACGCAACTCACTGCCACGATTCCGGCTTCGGATATAGCTTCCGCAGGATCGGCATCGGTAACCGTATCCAATTCCGGAGTCAGCTCCGCCGCGGCCTCCTTTACGATTTCGGCGGCGACGCTTCCGGCGGCGGTGATTGCTTCCATTTCTCCGGCGGGCGCGACGGCAGGAACAGCGTCGTTCTCTCTCAGCGTTACGGGCAACAATTTTCTTCCGTGCTCGAGCGTGCAATGGCTGGACAGCAGTAACAATTTGACTCAGCTGGCAACCACATTTGTCAGTTCGACGCAACTTACCGCGACGGCCACGGCTGCGGATATCGCTTCCGTTAAGACGGTCAATGTCGCCGTTGCCAATCCTGCGTCGAGCGCGAACACCTCCAACTCCATTTCATTTCCGATTGCGCTTCCAACGATCACGACGCTTTCGGCGTCCACGACGTCGTCGAATATGACGCCGGCCTGCGCTCCGGCCGGCATCACCCTGACAGTGAACGGCACAAATTTTGTGCCGAGCGGACTTGTGGTGAATTGGAACGGCTCGCCGCGACAGACAACTTTTGTAAGCGCAACACAGCTTACCGCCGCGATCTCGGAGACGGACACGGCCTTTCCGGGACCTGCGACCGTTACGGTTTCGAGTTCGACGATTCCATCTTTGTCTTCCTTGTCTTCTCCGTTTACCATTGCGCCGTCCACAACGCCGCTGCCTTTGCCTGTCATAACGGCGCTCATTCCCTCCAATACGCCTGTGGGATCCCCGGCGTTCATGCTGGGGGTGGATGCCAGCGGCGCGAGCGGCGGCAGCCTGGTTCCATGCTCCGTGGTCCAGTGGAATGGAAGCCCGCGCACGACTACATTCGCCGGGCCGACGGGACTCAATGCGGCCATTTCGGCGGCGGATGTCGCCAGCGCTTCGATGATCCCCGTCACCGTCTTCACACTCAAAGACGGAGGCGGAGGAGGCACATCGAATGCGCTTACCTTCACCGTGTTCACTCCGCCTGTCCCAGCCGCGCGGATCGCTTCGCTCGCACAGTCCGCAGCACGCGCTTCGTCAATGACTCCCGGCACGGCCGCGCTACCGGCGCCGAGCATGAGCGCGGACCGGCGCTACGCCGTGGTTGTGCTGGCTTCGACCGATGGTGTGACAGAAGTTTCGGGTACGCCGGAGAATGTATTCGTGCGCGACACCTGCACTGGAGCGCCGGCGGGCTGCGCGCCTTCGGTGACACTTGCATCCATCGGGTTGAACAGCAACCCCGCCGATGGCGACAGTATTTCTCCCTCGATCAGCGCGGACGGACGCTACGTGGTGTTCCTCTCTTCCGCGATGAATCTGGTGGATAGCGATACCAACGGCGTAATAGACGTGTTTGTTCGCGATACCTGCGCGGGAGCGCCCTCCGGGTGTACTCCGTCGACTCAGCGCGTCTCCGTCGCGACTGGCGGCGCGCAAGCCAATGGAGCCAGCACTTCAGCGACGATCAACGCGACGGGGCGATTCATCACGTTCGAGTCCGCGGCAACCAACCTCGGCGCCGTCTCATCTTCCGGCGGAATTTTCCTTCGGGATACCTGTGCCGGCATGGCCTCCGGCTGCACACCTTCGACGCAACCGCTGGATTAATTCCGAGTAGGACAGGCTTCAGCCTGGCTGCCTTTGCAATTTCTAAAGCGAATCAAAACCAAACAGGCTGAAGCCTGTTCTACTTAAACCCAAATCTTTTCAATCCGGCAGCAAAAAGACTCGATCCGCGGCAAGTTCGATCGCCCAGGGTTGCGGAAGATCCCGAAACGATTCCCACTCCCTCTTGAAGACTTCCGCCTGCAAATGAAAATCGGAAGGGCTCGCGGGCGGAGCGCCGATGCGCAGATCAAGCGTGACGCGGAAGGGGGTTTCCGTCATGGCAGCCAACCAGCAAGGGAACACGTTTCCACAATTTCCCGAGTCTAATTTTTGCGAAGGGCACACGCGGACATGATTCGCGCGGATGGCAACATGTCCCGGCGGCTTGGCGACCTCCTGTGCGACGCGCAGCTTGCAGCTCCAATCGAGCGCTTCGACGCTTCCATCGGGCAGGCGGCGCGCCCGGGAAAAATTCTTGCACCCGGTGACGCGCGCAACCTCGAGCGTCGGGGGATGGCGGAAGATTTCTTCTTTCGCGCCTTGCGCCGCCACTGTCCCATTCGCCAGCACGACGAGCATTTCACAAACGCGGTAGGCTTCTTCGAGATTGTGGCTCACGAACAGGGTCGATCCGCCATAGCTCTCCAGCATTTCGCGAAGCTGGCGCTCGAGGGCGCTGCGCAGGTGCGTGTCCAGCGCGGACAAGGGTTCGTCGAGCAGCAGCGCGGCGGGCTCGATGGCCAGCGCGCGAGCGAGCGCTACGCGCTGCTGCTCGCCGCCGGAAAGCGTCGCCGGATAGCGTTCCGCGAAGCCGTCGAGGTGCGCGGCGGCAAGCTGTTTTGCGATGCGCCGATTCCTCTCCGCATCGGGAAGGGCCCGCAACCCGAAGGCGATATTTTCCGCCACCGTCAGATGCGGGAACAGCGCGTAGTTCTGAAAGAGCAGGCCGATGTGGCGCGCGCGGGCGGGCACGTTGACGCGCCGCTCGGAATCAAAGAGCACGCGGTCGTGCAGCACGATGCGTCCGCGGTCCGGAGTCTCCAGGCCCGCGATCGCGCGCAGCGTCATCGTCTTGCCCGAGCCCGAAGGGCCGAGCAAACCCAGGGGCGCGCCGTCTGCAGTAAATTCGACAGCGAGGCGGAAACCCGCAACGTTTTTTTCAATCGCGACTTCGAGCGACATGGTTTGCTTTTAGTGGCACAGGCTTCAGCGTGTGGGGTTTCCTATCGCTAGGGCAAAACCCACAGGCTGAAACCTGTGCTACTTAAGGCCTCCGCCAGAGACTCAACGCGCGACGATTGGTGCCGTAAATCGTCGCGAGGACCAGAAAGGAGAACAGCAGCAGCGTCAGCGCCGTCCGGTTCGCCACATCGTAGTTCGCGGCCTGCGCCTGATCGTAAATATCGATCGACACGGTGCGCGTCACGCCGGGAATGTTTCCGCCGACCATCAGAACCACGCCGAACTCGCCGATCGTATGCGCGAAGCTCAACACGATTCCGGTGACGGCACCTGCCGACGAGAGCGGCAAGAGTACGCGAAAAAATGTCGCCAGGCGCGACGCTCCGAGAGTCCACGAGGCTTCGATCAGCCGCCGGTCCACCGCTTCAAATCCGGCCGAAATCGGCTGCACCGCGAAAGGAAGGCTGTAGAGCACGGACGCGACCAGCAGACCGCCGAACGTGAAAGGAAGCGTGTGACCGAACCAGGACTGCCAAACCCGGCCGGCAAAATGGCGCGGGCCGAGCCCCACGAGAATGTAGTAGCCCAGCACCGTGGGCGGCAGAACCAGCGGCAACGCGACAATCGCTTCGACCAGAAATTTCCAGCGCCAGCGCGAGAACGTTACCCAATACGCGATGGGCAAGCCTACGGCGAGGAGAATGCCCGCGACGCAAACCGCCAGCTGCAGAGAAAGCGCGATCGCTTGCCAGTTCAAGGTTTCCCCCCGGCGGGTTTTTTCCCGGCAAGCGAAAATCCATATCGCTCGAGCAGCGCAACCGTCGCATCCAACTTGATGTAATCGAGAAATTGCCGCGCTCCTTGAGGATTCGCCGCCGCGCGAACTGCCACTGCTCCCTGCTCAATCGGCGCGTACAAATTTTCCGGAATATTCCAGGCGCGGCCTTTGTCTTTCATGGCGGGCGAAACGAGCAGAGAAATCGCGAGGATGCCGGCGTCCGCGTTTCCGGATTCCACAAATTCCGCCGCTTGCGAAATATTTTCTCCGAAAACGAGCCGGTCCTTCACCGCTTCATAGACGCCCGAATGCCGCAGCGCTTCCTCCGCGGCGCGGCCGTACGGCGCATGCACGGGATTGGCGATGGCGATTTTTTGCACGGCAGGATCGCGCAACGCCGAAAAACCCTTGCCGACGTCCACGCGAGAATCGTTTCGCGTCCACAACACAATTTTGCCTATGGCGTAAACGTATGTACTCCCCGGCGCGGCCAAGCCTTCGTCTTCCAGTTTTTTCGGGTAGGCGACGTCGGCGGAGAAAAAAACGTCAAACGGCGCGCCATTCTCAATTTGCGTAAGAAAATTTCCAGAGGACCCCATGCTGAGGCGAACCGTGCAGCCCGTGGCCTTCTCGAAATTACGGGCAATCTCGTCCATCGCATAAGTCAGGTCGGACGCCGCGGCGACGGTGACCGTGCCGCACGGTTTCGCAGCCGCTCGTTGCATGGATACAGCGCTTCTTGCGCGGGCGTAGCGCATGGGCGCAGTTATTGCCAGCCCGGCCAACGCCGTCAGCGCGAACAATTGAATCCATTTCATCTTTAAATTCCGGAAATTCACATGCGCACGATCATCACTTCGGTGGCTTTGATGAGTGCCGCGGCCGTCTGGCCCTTTTCGAGGCGCATTTCCCGCGCCGCGTCCGCCGTGATGATCGAGGAAATGCGCTGGCCGCCGATCGAAAGCTTCACCTGCGCCAGCAGGCCGCTGTAGCGCACTTCCACGATCCGCCCGACGAGTTGATTGCGCCCGCTGATGCGGCGGAAGTTGCGGCGCCCGGCCAGGGTGTCCTTTTCCTCGGTGCGCGGCAGAAACCGTTCAATTTCGGACGCGGGAATGCGATGGTGCCCTCCGGCGGTGCGGATGCTGCGCAATTTCTTTTTGTAGATCCACTGCTTGAGCGTGGGATAGCTGATTCCCAGCGAGCGCGCGGCATCGCGGGGATTAAGCAATTCGTCGGATTGCACGGACACCTCCAGAAAATACATTTATACTCGAATTGAATGGATAAGTAAATACGGATTAATACGGTTTGAGTGGCGCAAGCTTCAGCTTGCGGGGGTTAGTGTATGCAAGGACCAAAATCCGCAGGCTGAAGCCTATGTTACTTTGAATCCTCCGGCGCAAAGGCCAGCAGCACGTTGCCGGGCATGCCGCCGTTGCGCGGATATCCGGAGTTGACGAACATCATGCCGCCTGCAACGACCGGGCCGGCGCCGTCGATCGAGCCGCCCTTGGCGGCGACTCCGTTCACCGTGGAATACGTCTGCCCGGCCGTATCGAAATCCCAGAGCATCTCGCCGTCCTCCGTGCTGAACGCGCGCACGTGCCCATCGAGCGATGCGGAAAATACCACGCCGGGAATCAGCGTCAGCGCGGCGGACTGGCCGGGACTGCAGCCCGGCCGCGGCGGATCGCACGGATGGCTTGGGGCAAACCAGGCCTGCGCGCCGTCTTCAAGATGCAGCGCGGTCAGCCCACCGCCCTTCGCGGGATCGAATGTCGCGCCGCCGACTGGCCCGGCGGTGTTCATGATACCGGATGTGTCATTTACCGCCGCGTATAATTTTTGATCGTCGCTGGCCATGCCCCACTGCACGCCGCCGTTCAGGCCGCCTTTTCCGACGCGCGTCTGCCAGAGAATTTTTCCTTTTGCGTCCGGGTCAAATGCGTAAACCATGCCGGATTTTTGTCCCGCAACTAACATTTCCTTGCCGTTCGGGGCACGAACCAGTATGGCCGAAGACCCGAAATCGAAGTCCGGCCCATTGGTTGAGGGACAGTTGGCGCCTTTGGTGCGGCAGGCGGACGTATACGCATCGTTCGCCAGCACCTGTTGGGACCACACGATGCGTCCCGTCTTCAGGTCGAGCGCCAGAACGGCGTCGCTCGTCGATGTTGCGGGGACCGAATAATTATCGCCGGTAGAGACGTAGAGAAGTCCGCGCTTGGTGTCCACCGTTGGGGCCGACCAGACCGGCGCGCCGGAAGGTCCCCACTGCGCGGAGCCCGCACTATTCGTGCCGGTTTTCTGCGGCGGGTCAATCGTGTAGGTCTTCCAAACCACGGAGCCGTCCCGGACGCGAAGCGCCGTGATGCTCCCGCGAAACGTGCAGCAGACATACTGCGGATCGAGGGAACGGGTTTCCTCCCAGGACGCGGCGGGAATAAATACGACGCCATTCAACGCCACGGACGACCCGGTCAGCCGCGTGGCTTCATGTTCATCAATTCGCTTTTTCCAAAGGAGGCGGCCGGACTTGGCGTCGAGGGCAGAGGCCCAGCCGATCAGATCGGTGACCACTAGTGACGTTGCGGAACCATTGGGAACGGGGCGGATGGCGGCGCGCACCGGGCCATTGGCTTGAAACACCCAGTGGATGCAACCGGTTTTGGCATCCACGGCCTCGACCGCGCCGCTCGCGCTTCCGACGAACAGCGTGCCGTTGACGACCGACGGAGCCACGAAGGCAGTGACGTCGCCTGGAAAACCAAGCGCCCATTTCAACTTGAGGCGCCGGACTTGCCCCGGCGCGAGGCCTGCGCGCTCGGCCGTCTGGTAGCGCGCATTGGATGCGGAAGGACTCCATCCTGCCCAGGTGTCGCTCACGGGACCCGGCATAATGGAAATGTTCGCGGCGCAAAATGCGCTGGCGGGAAGGGGCGATTCTTCCGTCTTCGTTCCCAGAAAATTCGCGACCGCCTCGCGCTCCGTCCGATTGATGGGGTAGGCCACAGCCATCATCAATCCAAAATCGAGCGTCCGGAGAATTCGCGCTGCGGAAAGTTTCTGCAGAGCGTCCCGCGAGGGCGCGCGCGATCCCGCTTGATCGTGGCACGAAGCGCACCGCTTCTCATACACGCCGGCGCCCGAAGTTGTAGATGTTGCGGAGGGAGCGACCGGCGCGGCATTCTGAGCCGAGGAGGTCTGGATTGCGCAAATAAGCCCAACCAACATCACGATTGGAAAACGCAATCTTGCGGAAGTGAGTGCACGTCTCATCGGATTTTTCCTGTACGGACTGAAAGTCAGGAGAATCTTACGATATTTTGCGTTGCGCGGTGGAAGGAATCCGGGAACGCCAATCTCCCGATTGGCGGATTGCATATCGCCAATCAGGAGAATGCGTTCCCGAGATCGCGCCCAAGCAGAGCTAAACGCGGGCCGCGGCTTCCTGCTCGAAGGCGTGGTACGACGAGCGCACCAGCGGACCGGACTCGACATGCGCAAAGCCCATTTGCTCGCCCAATTTTTTGTACTCGGCGAATTCATCGGGGTGGACGTAACGCACGATGGGCAGGTGCTCGCGCGTGGGTTGCAAATATTGGCCCAGCGTCAGAATGTCGGTACCCTGCGCAGCCAGATCCTGCATGGCGGAAAGAACTTCGTCGCGCTCTTCGCCGAGCCCAAGCATCAAACCCGTCTTCGTGGGCATTTCGGGCGCCACTGATTTGGCCCGACGCAGGAGCTCAAGCGACCGCCCATAGACTGCGCCCTTGCGCACCTGGTGATACAGCCGCGGAACCGTTTCCGTGTTGTGATTCAGAACGTCCGGCCGCGCGGCAATCACCGTTTCCAGCGCGTTCCAGTCGCCTCGAAAATCGGGGATTAACACTTCCACTTTGCAGGCCGGAACCCGCCGGCGAATTTCCGAAATCGTGCGCGCAAAGATGGCCGCGCCGCCATCGGGCTGATCGTCGCGGTTGACGGAAGTCACCACGGCGTACCGTAGTCCCATGCGTTCCACCGCTTGGGCCACACGCTCCGGTTCCTGCTCGTCCGGCGGCCCGGCCGGTTTACCCGATGGCACCGCGCAGAAGCCGCACGCCCGCGTGCAGATATTTCCCAGAATCATGAAGGTCGCGGTGCGGTGCTCCCAGCATTCGCCCATGTTCGGGCAGCGGGCGCTCTCGCACACGGTGTTGAGACCCAGCGTGCGCATGATGCGCTTCAAGTCCTGGTAATTTGGCCCGCTAAAGAATTTGACGCGCAGCCACTCCGGCCTCGGGTGGGACGCCGGATCGAGGGAACCGCCCGGCGCAGGCGCAGGCACTGAGTTTGAAATAATGTGAAATGGCGAGGCCATCGATATAGATCCCAATTCGATATTCTAAAGGCTGCACTAAGTTGATACAAGCGCGCCGCGCGGATTGTAGTGTTTCGAGTACAATTCGCCGGAAGTCCATCAGGTGCGACAAAACGAGGCCCGCCGCGCAAGAGGTTGCGAAGCGCGCAAGCGATAGCCGCCTAGCCCCATCCCTCAGACCTGTTAAGCCAACGATTGGCCGGAATGTACATTTGATGCGTTTTGACCACACCCAAACATCGTTTTTGTGGCTATTTTACCACACCTCATTAACTGATAGGTGCCAACCTATTGATTCTAATGGCATAAACATTATTTTGGAAGGGCTTAAAGATGCTATTATTACGCTCGCATGAGCTATCAAACCACCATAGAAAGGCCGGTCGCAACCAAGGGAGTGGGTCTCCATACCGCCGTAAAATCCCATCTTCGTCTGGTGCCTGCCCCGGCCAATACCGGAATCGTATTCCGGCGCGTGGATCTGGACAATTTTGAGATCGAAGCGCATGTGCGAAACGTGGCCCGCGTCAGCTACGCGACCAGCCTGATGAAAAAGGGCGTGCTGCTCTCGACGACCGAGCACGTTCTTGCCGCGCTCTATTCTTGCGGCGTGGACAATGTGTACATCGAGCTGGATGCGCTGGAATTGCCGATCCTGGATGGTTCCTCGCAGCCATTCATCGAAATGCTAGCGCAGGCCGGTATCCGAAGACTGCGCAAGCGGCGGCGTTATTTGAAAATCGTAAAACCCCTGGAAATTTTTGATGGCGGCCGGCGCATCGGAATCTACCCGGCGGACGATTTCCGGGTGCGGTGTTACGTGGAATACGCTCATCCCGCCGTGGGGGCGCAGGAGGTCGAGTTGCGCGTGGGACGCGAATCGTTCAGCGGCATGCTGGCGCCCGCCAGAACGTTTGGCTTCGTGCAGGATTTTGAAGGGTTGCGCCGCATGGGGTTGATTCGCGGCGGCTCGCTCGAAAACGCAATTGTCCTCAACGAAAACGGGGTCATGAACGGCCCCTTGCGGTTCCCGGATGAGTTTGGCAGACACAAGGCGCTGGACCTGATTGGCGATTTGGCACTAGTCGGCCGCCCGCTGCTCGCCCGCGTCGAGGCTCACAAGGCCGGCCACGCCCTGCACACGCAATTAGTTACACGCCTGCTCGCCGACCCTTCGCTTTGGACTGAAACCTACGACGAACGGTCTGTCATCACGCCCTATCGAACCCAAACCGCAATAACCGCGGCGGATTAGGGAAAATCTCAATTCAAGGCTGAACTTTCGGCTGTGGCGGATGCGTCTGTTTCGGCTCTGATTACTCTCGTCTGATCCGTGAAAAAATGCCGCCGGCCGGTTGTGCCCGCCGCGGCAGGATCTGCATGGATCGTGTATCCCGCTTTCCTACCGCCATTCTCATCAGGCTCCGTGCGAGCGTACGTGAAATGGTAGCCGTAACTCCTGCCTGCGTCGAGGGCGGCGTGGAGCAGCGGATCAACTGATCGAGAATCCAGAACAGAGAGATCTTCCGGATATCCGTCCTTTGTAAAAGAATACTTGAGCATGGCCAGATTGATTTCCTTGAGAGAGAGAATCGCTGCCGCTTCGTTGCCCGCCGCCTTGGCGCGTGCGTCAATCACACCCTTGTTGCGTACGAAATTCGGAATGGCAATCGCAGCAATAATCAAGATTACGGCAATGAGGGCAATTCCAAAATAACCCAAAATAAGTCCCGCCAGGGCCATTCCCGCGCCAGTTTTGCGCCCTCCGCTGCGGCGAATATCAGAGCGCGAAACGTGCCCGAATATGATGGCCGCCACGGCGGAGGGGAAGATGAAAAACAAGAGTCCACAGAGCAGGCTGACGATGGCAAGCCCGCTGGTTGTCGGAGTCATTGGCGGGGCCGGGGGCGCCGGGTACGCGGAAGCTGGAGAAGGCGTCTCCCTCGGAGACAATCTCGTGCCGCACTGGGGACAGAACGAGGGGTTACCGTCTGGAATCTGGTTTCCGCAGGAGGCGCAGGCAGGCATGTGGTCACCTCGAATTCGGCAGCGATTACCTCGGACAGTACACTAGTTATCTAACAAGTCAATCTTAAAGTCGGAGCAAATTGCGCCTCGGAGTTACTCCATTCGCACCTTTTTTGAAGGCGATTCGTTGTCAAACGTTGCGGAAACGCTGACAATGCAGGCATGGCAAATTCCGACTTCGTGATTGTGATTCTGGCGGCGGGCAAGGGCACGCGGCTGAAATCCGCGCTGGGAAAAGTGTTGCACCGCGCGGGCGGCAGGACGCTGGTCGAACACGTCGTGCGCGCCTGCATGCCGCTCAAGCCGCGAGAGATCGTGGCGGTCGTGGGGCACCAGGCTGAAGACGTGAGCGCCGCGGTGGCGCCGCTCGGCGTCAAGACGGCGTTGCAGGAGCCGCAGCGCGGCACGGGCCACGCCATGCTGGTGGCGCGGCGGGCAATTTCTTCGCGCGCGAAGTTTGCGATGATTCTTCCGGGCGACGCGCCCCTGATCCGCACGGAAACAATTGCCGCGCTGGCGAGCGCGCACCGCGACAGCGGCGCCGCCGCGACCATACTTTCCGCGGAAATCGAAAACCCCGCGGGATACGGGCGCATCGTCCGCCAGGAAGACGGCTCGGTGGCCGCGATCGTCGAGGATTCGGCGCTCACCGGCGAGCAACGCTCCATCCGCGAAATTAATTCCAGCATCTACTGCTTTACTCTCGAAAAATTATGGCCGTGCCTCGCGACTCTTAAGCCGCAGAACGTGCACAAGGAATTGTATCTGACGGACGCGATCGCGGTTTTGCGGCAGAAAGGCGAGAAAGTGCAGGCCGTCCGCGCTGCGGACCCTGATGAAGTGCTCGGGTGCAACACGCGCGCCGATCTCGCCGCCGTAGACGCCGTGTTCCGGCGCCGCAAGCGCGCGGCCGTCATGGATGCGGGGGTCACGATTGAACTTCCGGAGACGGTCTTGATCGATCCTGAAGTTATTGTTGGCGCGGATTCGCGCATCGAGCCGTGCGTGCAACTTCTGGGGAAAACGCGCGTCGGCGCGGGTTGCACCATCCGCACCGGAAGCGTGCTGTCCGACGCCGTGCTCGAAGACAGCGTCCTCGTCAAGCCCTACACGATTGTTTCCGCAACCCATCTCTCGCGGGGCGCGCAGGTTGGGCCATTCGCACATCTGCGCGACGGCGCGCGCCTCGAAGAGAACGCGCGAGTAGGGAATTTTGTCGAGGTGAAGAA